>Ga0208323_1000016_pt1 | contig 165807 bp, 139 predicted proteins | sample June2015DPH_10_1_2_FD_184703 | JGI IMG/M metagenome (GOLD analysis project Ga0208323, IMG submission 184703) | Peatland microbial communities from SPRUCE experiment site at the Marcell Experimental Forest, Minnesota, USA - June2015DPH_10_100... | ecosystem: Environmental > Terrestrial > Soil >... | reverse complement strand
GTGGAAAAGTCTGAACGGCTGACTTTTCCACCGCGCTTGGAAATCCGGCAAAAGTCGCCGGATTTCCACATTCCCACAGCGCCGACGGCGACCCTCACCTCTCAACTGCCCAAAAGATTACACATCCTAGCCACGGTCACTGCCCTTTCGAGCGTGGGCTTTTCCTTCGATGATGAACCTACAGTCAATTCCAAAGACGAATTGACCGTGCCTACCTTCGGGTCATCAGACCTCAGGCGCCTTTCGGTGCCGACCTAAAGGTCGGCGCTACGCCGGCTTGTAGCTTCCCACTTTGCGCAACGCGATGAGCGGGTACGGGTAGGGCTTGCCCTACCCTTCCGGTTCGGCGGCAATGGACACCGAGGGGACGGTCCCGCGTGGCGGGATCCCCCTACTACGAAAGGCCTTGCGAACATTGGGGTCCAAGAGAACGAGAGTTGCACCCACGCTGTAATTCTTCTTTGCGGGTCTTTGGGCGCTTGGCGTCTTTGCGAGAGGCTTTTGATCTTCTCACGGCTTCACTACGAAATGTATGCGGCGTGAGAGGTTAGAATCGCGGCGACGTATCTGTCCTGGTTTCTGAAGCCACGCGAGTCAGTGGCAAGCGGTTAGTGCCCGCCTCGGACCTTCGGTCCGGGAACGGGGCGGGGGTAAGTGGCAAGAGAAAGAACGTTTCCCTTCAACCCGCCACTGGTCACTGGTCGGTTGGCACTTACTTAATGCCGCCCGAGAAGACGAATAAGGCAGATTTCTTCGCGGAGTTTACCGTGAGTAGACAGGGCGAGATTCCTCTCCCGCTCTGCGGGATCGGAATGACAAGCGAAGGGCTCAGAGGCTGCCCCATTCGCGGAGTTTACCCTGAGCGAAGCGAATGGGCTCGGGGCAGGCTCTGACCAGCCAGAAGGGATGACATCGTCGTAAGACTCTCTCATCAGACTGCTAAAACGATGCAGAAACGATTCCTGACATTACTTGCTCCGAGCGGAGCTTTTCTTGGCCTGTCGCTTTCGCGGTCGTGGTTTCTTCTCGCTTTTCTTGCTGCCACCCACCAGCTCGCGCACCGTCTTGTTCGCCTGCTTTCGGGCCGCGCGCGCCGCACCCAAGGCACGCTTTTGCGCGGCTTTCGATAATGTCATCAAGTCCTCCGCGGCTTCGCCTGCCTTCCCTGCCGCCGCGCCAAGCGTCGAACCGACGGCGCGAGCTACGCTCACCAGCAGGCCTTCAGCTTCTTCCTGCTGGGCTCCGGTTGCGCCTGAGACGACTGCGATTCCTGTTTTCCTGGGCATGTTGGTTCTCCTGGTCATCCCGATGAATTCTTCTCCCGCCGGGGTTGCGCCCTAATAGTACCCGCTCCGCACGAAAAAGCACCTATCTAAATTATTGCTGATTCCTGGGATTTGGCCAGGCGGGCATATACCCAGCGATTGCGGACCGCGGCCACAACCCAAAGAAAAGATCTCGACACGGAGGGCACGGAGCCTGCACAGCGAAAGGAACAGACCTGTCAACACGGAATGCTGTAGGTGAACAAGCTTTTGCGAGCTGCGAAAGTTGCGGACGAGGGTGCTGATCTGGCGGGTGCCGGATCGATGCCAGGGGGGCGGCCGACAGGCAGTCCGGGCGGCGGGGCTGTCCTCTGGCCGCTGTCCCCCTCCAGAACGCGCCAAAATCCGCCCGGGGAGGCGGGCAAATACCGGGCGTCGTAGATAGAGGCTATGCGCTCCAGCTTGGTCAGCAGAGACTTCGGGTGGGGGCGACGGCAGATGATGTTTACTTACTATGGGTTAGTATTATAGTAAAATACGCCAATTTCCGGCCTCCGAATGAAACTATTGAAACTATTGAAACTTTTGAGACTAATTTTTCTATCTGCTGAAAATAAATGACTTGCGCGAAAATAAAATTTGCAGAAATTTGCGATTTTGGGAAAAGTGTGGCATTTTGCCCCACCGATTCCATTTTTTGTAGCCGCAAGAATCAGTAGGGTGATTGAAGTTCCCTACCATCACCCTTCGCCCAGCCACGCGCCGTAGGGACGGAGCGAGTCGATGTTGTCGCAGATAGCTTTGACGGCTGCGGTGATGGGCACCGCCAACACCAAGCCGATTCCTCCCCAGAGCCAACCCCAGAACATCATGGCCACGGTCACGGTCACTGGATTGAGTTTCACGCGACGGCCCACCAGTTTGGGCGTGAGGATATTCAAGGCCACGAAATGCATTACCACGACTGTGACAGCGATGACCACAAAGGGGAACGCGTCCTTGTAATCCGGATCAACGAGAGCGACCAAGAGAGGAGGCACCAGACCCAACACCACACCCAGGTAGGGCACCAAGCCCAGAAACGCCGCCACGATTCCCATGAGCAGCGCATACGGAAGACCGATGATGGCGAAGATCGGACAAATGATGAAGGCGGAAGCCAAGCCGACCAGTGCGTTGCCGAGCACGTACTGCCGCACCATGCCCGTGATGCCATCGATGACGCTCTCCACTCGCATGCGCCGCTCAATCGGAAACAGGTTCATCGTGGTCACCCAAAGCTGGTACTTGGAAGCCAGCATGAAGAACACCAGAATCGGTATCAGGGCCACGGCCGCCACGTACCCGTACACCGATCCCAGTCCCCGCCACGCAAATTCCAGCCACGGATCTTCCTGCTGGAGCCGAACCGTCGGCGCGCTGGTCTCCGGTGAAGGTGGGAGCAAGCTGGCGGCACTCAAGCGGATGCTCTTGATGGTCACCTGGAAATGAGCGACCACTTGTTTCAAGCGCTCCGCGAACTCCGGCAGACGATCCACAAAAACGACTACGCGTGTGTAGATTAAATACATGATGAGATACATCGCCGCCAGCGTGGCGAGCATCATCACCAGCGACCCCACCCACCGCGGAATCCGGAATTGTTCCATCGCCCGAACGCCGGGCTCCAAAACCATGGCGATGAAGACTCCGCAGATCAGCGTCACCACCAGAGTGCTGGCAAAATAGAGGCAAGCAAGAACGATCGCTGCGGCGATGATCCTCAAGCTAGTGGTGGCGCCAGTGATCGCGACAGGAGTTTCGGATTTGGTTTGCGGCATCAACGGACTCGCGGCCTCATTCTAGTCCTTCGCCGCCAAAATTTCCAGCACCACATGCTGTCCTCGGTTCTCGCCTCTCAAGATTGACAATAGACGGAGCGTCTTTTATCTTCAAACCGATGGTCCTTCTCAAGCTTTGAAACGAGAAACTGGAAACTCGAAAACAGAACAGGACCAGTTTCCACTTTCGAATTTCCAGCAGATGTCAGCGGCGCTGAACACCGACAAGCCGCGCGGCCGGGTGAGCTCGCAGCGTGAAAGTTCGAATGATGATGGGGAGAACGAAGTGCCGATGGGGCGTCGTGGCTGCCTTTTCGGTTTCGATATTTCTTATGCCACCAGTGCGGCCTCTGGCGTCCCCCTCAAGTGACACCTACACGCTAAAGGGCGAGGTTGTCAACGAACAGAACCAGGCAATCCCTGAAGCACTCTGTACGCTCTCCGGCGGCCTCCTGCCCGCGGAGGGACTCGCGGTCAAAACGGATCGAAAGGGGGAATTCGAATTTCCCGGACTCCAACCCGGCCGTTACGACATCGCCTGCGCGGCCGAGGGTTACCAACCGATATCCCACGCCGGGGTACAGGTCGATGCTCAAATGCCGGCCTTGCTCGAAATCGCCCTGCCCCAAGAGATTGTGGTACGGCAGACCGTCAACGTGCAGGAGAAAATTCCCGAGATTTCTCCCCAACAGACAGCGCCCCCGGCCCAACTCCGCGCCGTTGAGCTTAAGGCCTTGCCTCTCACCGAACAGAAATTCAAAGCTGCGCTGCCCACGATCCCGGGTGTAATCCGCACTCCGAACGGCAGAATCAATATTAAGGGAGTTGCCGAAGGCCAAAGCCTGCTGTTGCTCGACTCCGCCGAGGCGGCTGACCCGGTCACGGGCAGTTTTTCGATCGATGTCCCCAGCATCGCCATCGAGTCTCTCCAAGTGAATAAGACCACTTATCAAGCTCAGTACGGAGGATTTGCCGGCGGGCTCGCCAGCATTCACACACGAGTCCCTTCCGACAAGTGGCGCTATGAGATCCAAAACCCGACTCCGAATCCGCGCATCGAAGCAGGAAGCTTGGTGGGCATCGCGGACTTCAATCCTCGCGTTTTCCTCACCGGGCCGATCGTCTCAAAGCGTCTGAACTTTTCCGAATCGCTTGCCTACGATATCGACAAACAGCCCGTGCGCGGACAGCCGTGGCCGCACAACGAGATTAAGACGCAGGATCTGGACTCGCTCACCACTTTTCAGTACATTGTTAATCCGCAGCATCTCATTACCGCCAACGCGCTGGTCTTTCCACTTCGAAGGCAATTCGCCAACATCAATTCCCTGGTCCCTCAAACGGCTTCCTCGGACTACGGGCAAAGCGGTTTCTCGGTCGGTGCGATGGATCGGCGCCTTTCGAACTCCGGCTTGGTTTCGACCACGCTCTTCCAGTTCACGCACTTCGAAAGCAACGCTTCCGGCCAGGGCTCCCAGGACATGCTGGTGAACCCGGAAGGATGGGGCGGGAACTTTTTCAACTCGTACGACAGAATCAGCGACCAGGAAGAGGCCACCCAGGCGTTCCAATTGCCGGCGCGTCAGTGGCACGGCCAGCACGAACTTACGCTGGGCGCCGAGTTCCTTCGCCGGGCTTATTCCGGAACCAGTTACTCGCATCGCATTCGCGTTCTACGAGAGGATGGCACCACTGCCGAACAAATTGACTTCTCGGGATACGGCAGGCTGGCTGCCTCAGCCACGATGATTGCCCTCTTCGCCCAGGACCACTGGACTCCCCACGAACACCTTGCGATGGACGCGGGGTTGCGCTTCACCGGACAAACCCTGGGAAGGCCAACTTCGTTCGCGCCCCGGGCCGGCATCGCCTTTTCGCCGGGAACCAGGGGTAGGACTGTTCTGCGGGCCGGGGTCGGAATCTTTTATGAAAACACGCCGCTCTTGACCGGCCACTTCACACAAAACCCGGCGCGCACCGTGCAACTCTTCGACAATCAAGGAAGCCCGCTGGGAACGCCCATCGTGTTCCGTAATGGTTACCTGGAAAACGGCACGAGCGGCTCAGTCGTTAGCCTCGATGCGGCCGGCCCCAAGAGCGGTCCCTTCAACTTGACCTGGAGCCTGGAAGCGGACCACGAGTTTCGCCCTCACGTGGTGTTGCGGCTCACGTACCTTTCCAGCCAAAACCTGCACGGATATATTCTGGATCCGGTCCAATCGGGAGCGGCCAACGCGGCACTGCTTCTGGCCAGCGCGGGGAACTCGCGGTACCACGAGTTTGAATCGACGCTTCGCCTCATCCCGAGGGAAGGCATGCAGCTCAACATTTCCTACGTCCACAGCCTGGGGCGCGGCGATTTGAACTCGCTGGACGAAATCTACGTGCCGTTCGAACAACCGGTGATTCGGCCGGATCTCTATGGCATCTTGCCGTCTGACGTTCCCGACCGGCTGATTACTTGGGGTCGTATCAAGACGCACGTGTGGAGGATTGAGGCCGGCCCTCTGTTCGATGTTCATACCGGGTTTCCGTATTCCGCCGTGGACGTCTTGCAGAATTACGTCGGCAGGCCCAATAGCCTGCGACTGCCCACGTTTCTTGCCCTGGATCTAAAGCTGGGCCGGGAGTTCAATCTGCCTTTTTCCCTTTTCAAAAGCCATAGGTTCCGCGGCTATCTCACCATCCTGAATCTCACCAACCACCTGAACCCTCGCGACGTCTTCAACAACGTGAGCTCTCCCATCTTCGGGCACGTCGCCGGATTGCAGCATCGGTCGCTTGACACCGGAATGGAGATTATCTACTGATCGCAGGTCATGTCATTCGGAGCGCGGCGGTTGCCTTCGTATTTGACTTTGTGCCTTTTAAGGTATACCGTATAGGGCGATGGCATGGCCGGTGGAGTTCTATCAGGGGGGCGACGGGAGTGTGCCGGTCGAGAGCTTTTTGGACAGCCTGCCGAAGCCGCACCGGGCCAAAGCCCTGGCGTTGATCAAATTGCTGGAGGAGCAGGGAGCGAGCTTGCCTTTTCCATATTCCTCACAGGTGCGAGGACGTCTGAGGGAGCTCAGAACGCGGCTCGCCAAGACTCGATTGCGCCTTCTTTACTTTGCCGATGCCCGTAGGACTTTCGTCTTGTTGCATGGATTCGTCAAGACAAGCGAAAAACTGCCGGAGTCGGAACTCTTAACTGCAGAACGACGGATGGCAGCCCACACGCAAATGCTGCAACGGAGGAAATGAACCATGGCGACCCGCTGGAGTCTTTACTATAGACGGCAGATGGAAGATCCGAAGATGAAGGATCTGGTCGAGAGCGAGCTTGCAAATCTGCGTCTTGGAGCGGAGATTGCTCGAATGCGGGCAAAACGCCGATTGAGTCAGACGCAACTCGCGGCGCGAGCCGGCATGAGCGCCTCCAAGATATCAGCCATTGAGAGGTCTGCCAAGAACGTTGAGTTGGCGACGGTCGTTCGTATCGCCCGCGCGTTGGGATACCAGTTTAGGCCCGAATTTGTCGAAGTGAAATCGAACAATCGCCGCCCGCGTCGCGTGCGTTCGGCGGCCTGAACAAACCCTCACAAATCCGCATCGTGGAGCCTGGGTGAGCTTTTGATGCATGGATTCCCAGATGCGCGGGAATGACTGGAAGCGCGGGTGCGCTCGCTCACATCAGCCGGGCGAGACCCCAGCCCACAAAATCACCAATTCGATCGAGGGTGATGTCGGGGGCGGGATACTTGGTTGAAACAGTCGGATCAAGAGCATAGTGCCCTTGCCGCACGAAGACCGTCGTGACGCGGGCGTTCCACACATCCTTGATGGCGCTGAGGATTCGGAGCTTGTCGTCCAACACGACGTAGCGCTCCGCCGGATAGAGCTGCGCGATGTGGTCGAGCTCTTGTTCTTTGTGGACGTAGATCAGGACCTTGCCGCCGAAGACTTCGTAAAGTCCCGACCGATAGACTTTGTGCGGCTGAAAGACGACGTCGCCATCCGTAAGAATCACGGCGGTGCCATATCGTTGGGCGTGCTCCACCGCGTCAATCGAGCCGGGGAAGAGCCGGTTCGCGAAGGGATACCCCAGCAGAAAGTAGGAAACCGCGAACAGGTTCGGGTCGTGCGGGTCTTCGATTCGATAACGTTGCAACGCGCCCAGATAGTCCGCGTAACCCAGCTCGGCTCGGAGGTTTTCAAATATCTCCCAGTAATGATGGGCGCGCTCCAGCCCAACTTGCGATTCGAGATGACGCCTCAGGTCCTCCGTCACCCGGTCGTTGTCGAGCAGCGTGTTGTCAACATCGAACAAGAAAACTGTTTTGGAGATTGGCATAGCGAGGCAGACTATCACTCGGTCTTCGGCTGAGTCGACACGTTGAGCAGGCGGCCGGCCGACTGCTCGATCAACCACAACAGCTTGCCGCGACGCGGGCGGATGAGCTGCGCCGGCAGTTGGTCCGGCTCGTACGGGCCCTCGAGCACCGCCTTGAGAGCCGGCGCTTTTTCTTCACCTTGAATCAGGAACACGACGCGGGCGGCGTTGTTGAGCACCGGCGGGGTCAGCGTGATGCGGTCGGTCAGGAGTTTGCCGATCCAGGTTGAAACCACCAGCCGATTTTCTTCGTGCAACGCGCCCGTGCCGGGAAACAACGAAGCCGTGTGGCCCTCCATGCCCATGCCCAATAGAACGAGGTCGAAGCGAGGGAATTGACCCTTCTTCAGTTTGAAAAAGTCGCGCAAGGTTTTCTCGTACTCGTCGGCTGCGGCGCCTGCGTTTTCGTGTTCTGCCTTGATTCGGAACACGTGGTCGGTGGGCACACCGACCTTGGATAAGAGGGTTTCGTGGGCCATGCGATAGTTGCTGTCCTTATGATCGGGCGGCACGAGGCGCTCGTCGCCCCAGAAGAAGTAGGCCTTTCCCCACTGCACTTGGTCACGAAACGCAGGATCGCTGGCGAGCAGCGAATACATTCCGGCCGGCGTTGATCCGCCGGAAAGCGCCACCGTAAACAACCCTTTCGCCCGCACGGCTTCATCCGCTGCCTTCACAAACTCGGCGGCCGCGGCTCGATACAAGGCTTCGGAGCTTGGCAAAAGTTGGATATCGGCGTTGAGCGGGGGCGGCTTCCTGCTGACGGGTCTGGCGACAGTTCTGCTCCCAAGACGAGCGGCAGAGCCTTTTGCTGTTTGCCACAGGCGGAATCCACCCCGAAAGGTGTTCGTGTTATCGCCGCGTCGCGCGCCAGGGGGTAGTTTCTTAATCAGCTTTGCGTTGCCTCCACCAAGCACAACGTAGTCAGCCTCCGTCGCCTTCTTCAATTCCCTCACGACCTCGGTCACCTCGGCGCGCCATCTCTTCTTACCAAAGCGCTTCAATCCACGCAGGCCGACGTAGTCCTCATAGGTTTTTTTCTTGTAGGGCAGGTGCGCCAGCTCCATCGGTTCGAGAATGCCATCGGCGATCAGCGCTGAGCCGAGACCTGTGCCCAGGCCGAGAAAAAGCATTCGCCCGCCTTTGTAGCTGCCCAGCGCTTGCAGGGCGGCGTCGTTCCTCACCTTGACCGGATGCCCGAAAGCCTTCTTGAAATCGAAGCCGACCCAGCCGCGACCGAGGTTCGCCGGCTCACTCACCGGCCTTCCGTGCATCACCGGCCCCGGATAGCCGATCGACACGGCCGAGTACTTCCAACCGGCCGTGGCTTTGCGAACGGCGCTCACCATGGCTTTGGGCGTCATCTTCGGACCGGACGGGATCTTCACAGGCTGGGAGCGCCCCGTCGCTAGCAGTTTCACGTGCGTGCCGCCGACGTCGATTACAAGAATCTGGTCTGTCGCCATAATCGTTTACTGGGTATTTGCGATTGGTGATTGGTGATTGTCACCATCGCGCAGCCGGGAATCCGAATCGAAATCGGAAATCACAAATCGCAAATCAGAAATCGCAAATCTTACTATCCCTTTCCTCTTTCCACGTGGCCGCCGAATTGATACCGCATCGCCGACAGTACTTTCGCTGCGAATTCATCTTCGCCGCGCGAGGTGAACCGCTGATAAAGGGCTGCGGTGAGAACCGGCGCCGGCGCCGTCGATTCGATGGCCGCCAGAATCGTCCATCGTCCTTCGCCGGAGTCGGACACGTGGCCTGAGAACTTCGCCAGGTCAGGCTGCTCGAGAAGAGACGCGGCAGTCAAGTCCAGCAACCAGGAAGCGACCACGCTTCCGCGCCGCCATACCTCGGTGATGTCTGCCAAATTGAAATCGAACTGGAAATGCTCAGGGTTTCGCAGCGGCGTGGTTTCGGCGTCCTTTAAGTGATCGCGTTTTCCCGCACTCGCGTGCTTCAAAACATTCAGGCCCTCGGCGTAGGCGGCCATCAAACCGTATTCGATTCCGTTGTGTACCATCTTGACGAAGTGCCCGGCCCCGGACGGCCCGCAGTGGAGGTACCCGTCCTCGGCCGTACCCGCGGCTTTCTCTCGTCCCGGCGTCCGGGGCAGGCTGCCGCGCCCCGGCGCCAGCGTCTTGAAGATGGGGCCGAGATGCTCGACCACATCCTTCGGCCCACCGATCATCTGGCAGTACCCGCGCTCGAGTCCCCACACGCCGCCGCTGGTGCCGACGTCGACATACTTGATGCCGCGCGGCTCGAGCTCCTTCGCCCGGCGGATATCGTCAATGTAATAGGAATTTCCGCCGTCGATGATGATGTCGCCGGATTGCATCAAGGGCGCGAGCTCGCCTAGCGTGCTGTCGACGACCGCGGCCGGAACCATCAGCCACGCGGCGCGCGGCGGCGAGAGCTTTTTCACGAAATCCTCAAGAGAGTCCGCTCCCGTCGCGCCCTCGCTCGCTGATTTCTTGACGCTGTCAGGGCTTTGATCGAACACCACGCATTGATGGCCGCCGCGCATCAAGCGACGGACCATGTTCGCGCCCATCCTGCCCAGACCAATCATTCCCAGTTGCATGTGATTGCTCCTTGCCTGGAATTGACGAGAGGGAAACTGGAAATTGGAAAATGGAAACTGGAAATTAGAAACTAGTGCCGTTCCAACTTATTAGACCTATGTTCAACACGTTCTGTTTCGCCCCATAATCCGGACGGCCCCGAGAAGCTAGGTCGAAATAGTTGGAACGGCACTAGCCGCCTCCCAGTTTCCAATTTCCAGTTTCCAGCCACTCCCTTAAAGCGCTGCGACAACTGCGGAAGAAAGCCGCTTCAGCGCCGCGTCCACGTCCGCGCCAAGATGCACGCGCAGCGCTCGCCGTCCGCGATCCGCCAGGACCTCGAAGTCACCGCGAGCCTGTGCTGCTTTCACCACGCCGAAGGTATATTTCTGTCCCGGCACCGACAGATCAGGGCGATCTTCGCACGTCACCTGCAAGAACACGCCGCTATTTGGCCCGCCCTTGTACGCCTGGCCGGTGGAGTGTAGAAAGCGCGGCCCGAAACCGAGACACGTGGCCACCCGTTTGGCGTCACGAACCGCGTGACGGACGACTTGAAGCGCTCTTTCGTGCGCGTCGGTCATCTCGATGTAGGCAAGCACGGCGAAATAGTCTCCTGCCGCCAACCGACCGAGATGGGCCTTGAGATAACCGCGGAGCGACTGCTCACCGCCCGCCGCGCTTTTCAATGCTTCGGCGTTTTTCGCGTCGGCGAACAGCTTGAATCCCTCCGACTCAAGTATGGGCGTCTCGAGCGGAAGTTTGCCGGTCTGCTCGTACTCTGTCGTCAGTTTCTTTGTCGCGATCTTGCTTGCTTCCACGTCGGGTTGATTGAAGGTGTTGATTCCCAGAATCGAGCCCGCGACCGCCGTGGCAATTTCCCAGCGGAAGAGTTCCTGGCCCAGATAGTAGGGCTCGGACACCGCAATGCGCACCACAGGTTGGCCGGCGCGCTCCAGCGCCTCAACAGCTTTGTCCTGCGCGGTGTCAGGCGCGGATTCGAGGCGCAGATAAGCAAAGACGCGATCATCGCCGTAGACGGCCGGCGGCGCAAGCCGCTCGCGGTCCACCGGGATCAATCCCTTGCCGGCTTTTCCTGTGGATTCAGCCAACAACTGCTCGAGCCACGCGCCGAGATCGGAAATGCCCGGCGAAGTGATGATGGTGACCTTGTTGCGCCCTTGCGCGCCCAACACGCCCAGAATCGTGCCCAGCACCACGCCGGGGTTGTCCTCGGCTGGAACGGTCGCGCCGCAGGCGTGGACCATCTCAACCGTCAGGCTGAGGAACCTGGCAACATCGACGCCCATGATGGCCGCGGGCACCATGCCAAAATCCGAGAGCGCCGAGTAGCGGCCGCCGATCGATGGCAGGCCGTAGAAGATGTGGCGAAATTTGTCGCTCTCAGCCACTTGTTGCATTTTCGAACCCGGATCGGTGATGGCGATAAACCGATTGCCAACCTCCCTCCCACCGACCGCTCGCTTCGCGCACTCGAAGAAATACTGCTTGAAGATGTTCGGTTCCAGGGTGCTGCCCGACTTGCTGGAGACGATGAATATCGTGCTGCCAGGATCGATTCGGTTTTCAATGGTTCGAATCTGCGCGGGGTCGGTGGAGTCGAGAACGTGGAGCTCGGGATAGCCAGCGATTTTGCCGAAGGTGAGCCGCATAACTTCGGGGCACAGACTCGACCCGCCCATGCCAAGCAGCAGGGCGTGCTTCAAGCCCGCAGCTTTCACCTCTGCCGCGACATCCTTCAGCCGCTCAATGTGCGCGAGTTCGTCTTCGGCGATGTCGAGCCAGCCGAGCCACTTGCTTTCGTCCGTGCCCGTCCAGAGCGATGCGTCACGCTGCCAGAGTTTCGCAACCTTGCCGTTCCTCTGCCAGTCGGCGAGAGTCGTTTTCACGGTCGCGGCCAGGTTTTCAGGCAGCTTGTACGTCTGGCGGTTGATTTTCGCTGAGGAGGAACTCTCGGTCTTAGGACTGTTCGCGTCTGCGCTCATAGGAAGCGGCCCTCCCGTTGCTTGGCTGGGTCTCAATGCGACTTGACGCGCACAGCGGCGAACTCACCTCGCCACTTGGCGGCTAGCCCGACGGTTAGAACGAGAACGGCGACTTTAGCAGCCGCAGTCACACCGGTCAAGCAGCGATTTCGCAAGCTGGTCAGGTAGGCAGCTATAGTCTGCTGATCTGATAGGATCTTCCCGCTCTTCCTGCGGAAGGTCATTCTTGCACCAGGTTGTGACACGTTCCTTGACTTGCCAAAAATCCGGCGCCTATAATCGCCGCGGGTGAAAAAACATGCGTGAAGCCGTCATTATCTCCGCCGTTCGGACTGCAATCGGAAAGTTTCAGGGATCGCTCAGTTCGTTGTCGGCCGTTGACCTGGGCGCTCGCGTGGTGCGCGAGGCGGTGCTTCGCGCCGGCATTGAACCCAAGCAGGTGGACGAAATCATCATGGGCAACGTGGTCTCGGCGGGGCTCGGGCAGAATCCCGCCCGGCAGGCCGGACTGAAAGGCGGGCTCGACCCTCGCGTTGCCGCCATGACCATCAACAAGGTCTGCGGCTCCGGGCTGAAAGCGGTGGCTCTGGCGGCACAAGCCATCCAGACGGAGAACGCGGAGATCGTCTTGGCTGGCGGCATGGAATCCATGAGCAACTGCCCCTACCTCTTGCCACAGCTTCGCGTGGGCTTGCGGCTCGGCCACGGCAAAGTCCTCGATTCCATGATTCAAGACGGCCTCTGGGACCCGTACGAGGACTTTCACATGGGAATGACCGCCGAGTTGGTGGCCGAAAAGTATAAGATCACTCGCGAGCGGCAGGACGCGTACGCCGTGGAGAGCCACCGGCGAGCCATCGACGCCATCAAGAACGGCCGGTTCCAGGACCAAATCGTTCCCGTCGAAATCCCACAGAAGAAGGGCGAGCCGATTCGATTCGCCGTGGATGAATCGCCGCGCGCCGATACTTCGCTCGAAGCTCTGGCCAAGCTGAAGCCGGCGTTCATGAAAGACGGCACAGTGACCGCGGCCAACGCCCCGGGCACCAACGATGGCGCGGCGGCGCTGGTGGTGACTTCCGCCTACACAGCGGACAAGCTCGGCAAGAAGCCGCTAGCACGCATCGAAGGGCAGGCGGTGAGCGGCGTTGAGCCGCGCTGGGTGATGATGGCACCCGTCGAGGCGGTGCGCTCGTTGCTTCAAAAACTTGAATGGAAACGCGAGGATGTGGACCTGTTCGAATTGAATGAGGCGTTCGCAGTCCAGGCGCTGGCGGTGATTCAAGAGCTCGGTCTCGATCCCAACATCACCAACGTCAATGGCGGCGCCGTCGCGCTTGGCCATCCCATCGGAGCATCGGGCGCGCGCATTTTGGTGACCCTGCTGTATGAGATGATGCGTCGCAATGCGAAGCGCGGCATTGCAGCACTATGCTTGGGCGGGGGCAATGCGGTGGCGCTGGCAGTTGAAAGGGGAAGTTAGGTGATCGCAGCGCTATTCGAGATGTTGGCCGAATGGCCCGATGATTTGCTCCTGAGACCAACCGTTGGGAGGATTGCGTCATGACATCAACACTCAATCAGTCAATCAAAACCGTTGTTGTCGTCGGTGCCGGCACCATGGGCCACGGCATTGCGCAGGTGCTCGTCCGCCATGGCTACGCGGTATCGCTGCACGACGTGACGAAGGAACTCCTGGCGAAAGCGACGGAGAAAATCAGTCGCGGCTTGGGACGAGACGTGGAGAAAGGCCGGCTGACGGCGGAACAGAAAGATCAGGTACTCGCACGGCTGAAGACCACAACGCAAATAGCGGACCTGGCGCCGGCCGATTTCGTCATCGAAGCGGTGACGGAGAATTTTGAGGCCAAGGTCGGAGTCTTTCGCGCCCTCGAGCCTGTAGTTCGAGCAGTGCGGCCTGAAGTCATTTTCGCCAGCAACACGTCGTCGATTTCGATCACCAAGCTCGCCGCACACACCGGCCGCCCGGAGCAATTCGTCGGCTTACACTTCTTCAATCCCGTTCCGGTGATGAAACTGGTCGAGATCGTTCCCGGCATCCAAACGTCTCCCGAAACCATCACCAGCGCGGAGGAGTTGGCCAAATCGCTCGACAAAACACCACTGCGCGTGAACGATTTTCCGGGCTTTGTCTCGAACCGCGTGCTGATACCGATGATCAACGAAGCCATTTACGCGGTGATGGAGGGCGTAGCGGAGCCGGCGGCAGTTGATGGCGTGATGAAATTGGGGATGAACCATCCCATGGGGCCGCTCGAACTCGCGGACTTCATCGGGCTCGACGTTTGCCTGGACATCATGAAAGTCCTTTACGCGGGCTTCAGCGATTCGAAGTATCGGCCTTGCCCTCTGCTGGAAAAGATGGTGAACGCAGGCTGGCTGGGACGCAAGTCGGGCCGAGGGTTCTACGAGTATTCTCAGGAGAAAGCTCGCCCCACGGTGAAATGAATCGCTAGGCTTGGATACGAGAGCGCGGAACATCGTCTTGACGGGAGATGATCTTCGATTGGCCGGCATTCTGACCCGCCAAAATAAACAACTCGGTCCATTCATTTCGTAGTATGATTTGCGCACTCGGTGGCCCAGCCCGGGGCGCGACTCGAAGAGGTCAACACCAACGAGGTAGTCCGAATGCCGGAAGAACGAACTGAGAAGAACAAGTCTTTGGATCTCGCCCTGATGCAGATTCACAAGCAATTCGGCCCAGGCTCGATCATGCGGCTCGGCTCGAAGGAAGCGCTCGTGCCGGTTGAAGTGATTCCCACCGGCGCGCTCTCCTTCGACGCGGCCTTGGGCGTGGGCGGAATTCCGCGCGGACGGGTGATCGAGATTTTCGGCCCAGAATCGAGCGGCAAAACCACGATCGCTTTGCACATCATCGCGGAGGCGCAACGCCGTGGCGGCATGGCCGCCTTTGTGGACGCGGAGCACGCGCTGGACGCCGCCTACGCCAAACGCCTGGGTGTAGACGTCGACAACTTGCTGGTCTCCCAGCCCGACTTCGGGGAACAAGCGCTCGAAATCACCGAGGCTCTTGTTCGCTCGAACGCCGTGGACGTTCTGGTGATCGATTCGGTGGCGGCGCTGGTGCCCAAGGCCGAGCTCGACGGCGATATGGGGGATTCGCTTCCCGGCCTGCAGGCGCGGCTGATGTCTCAGGCCCTGCGCAAGCTTACTGCGGTCGTTTCCAAGTCCAAAACCTGCTTGATCTTCATCAATCAGATCCGGGAAAAAATAGGTGTGATGTTCGGCAATCCCGAGACCACGACCGGCGGGCGGGCCCTGAAGTTCTACTCTACTATCCGAATCGACATCCGGCGCATCGCCTCCATCAAGGACGGCGACCGGGCGGTCGGTAACCGGACCAAAGTAAAGATCGTCAAAAATAAAATCTCCGCTCCCTTTCGTGAGGCCGAGTTTGATATAATGTATGGCGAGGGGATTTCAAAAGAGGGCGACTTGGTTGACTTGGCCGCCGAAAAGAACCTTCTGGAAAAAAGCGGCGCTTGGTTTTCTTACGGTGGTGAGCGCATCGGGCAGGGTCGCGAGAACGCCAAGCAATTCCTTCGCGACCATGCGGATGTTCGGTCGAAGCTTGAAACTGACCTTCGTAAGCTACTGAATCTCCCCGCGCTGCCCGAACCGGTCAGTGTGGAGAGCGGGGCCGCAGGCCGCGGCAAAAAGTAAGCAACGATCGTCCATGTTGTGATCGCGTCGTCAAAGCTTGCTCTCGTGAGTTTGGGAGTCGCTTGGCGCGCGGCAGATTTTTGCCCCTTCGATGGCCCATGCCAGGGGCGCGAAGGCGCCGCTAGATCAACCCGAACCTAAGGAGGTTCCAACAGCCTTTTGGCAAAAAAAATTACAGTTCTCGCAGCCCTAGTTTTCCTGCTGTTCGGAGCAAAGACTGTTTCTGGTGCAACTTATACGTCGTTGCGGAAGTCCGCTCGCCCTTCTTCGAAGCACCCCGCTCACGCCAGCGCAGCGCATACCAGGTCCAACCGCCGAAGAGCACGTTACAACCCCTGGCATATCAGTTCGTACGGCGATCCTGGCGCGGATGACAACCCGGCCGGCGACGATGCTGCCGTTCGCGCCGCCGCGGTTGCGGCGCTCGGAAAATGGAATGGGAGCGTTGTTGTGGCCGACCCCAACAACGGGCGCATCCTCTCCGTCGTTAACCAGAAGTTGGCCACCGAAGGTGCCTTCACGCCATGCTCGACCATGAAGCCCATTGTCGCCGTGGCGGCTCTCAAGGAAGGGCTGATCACCCCGGACACCACGGTGCGTGCCGAGCCTAGGCTTCGCGCCTATGGCCGCTATTTCAACCTCACGCAGGCTCTGGCGCACTCGAGCAATACGTACTTCTCTAAGGTCGGGCAGATGCTGGGCTTTGACCGGTTGACGGAGTATGCCCACCTTTTTGGTTTGGGCGAAAAGGCTGGCGCCGACATCCCAGGTGAAAGCGTCGGCCACTTTCCGGCTGAGCCTCCGAAGCAGGGGGGCGTGGGTATGCTCGCATACGACGGATTAACTTTTGACGTCACGCCCTTGCAGATGACCGCACTGGTTTCCGCCATCGCCAACGGCGGAACCCTTTATGAGCTCCAGTATCCCCGCACTCCGGAGGAGGTTTCTCAGTTTCAGCCCAAAGTGCGGCGCCAACTCGACTTCCTTGCTCCCTATTTCCAGGAGGTCAGAGATGGCATGGCTGCGGCCGTTCTGTACGGCACAGGCCATTACGCCTACGACCCTGAAGTTGACATCTTCGGGAAGACCGGCACTTGCAGTGAGAACGGAGCGCGCCTGGGTTGGTTCGTCTCGTACTCGGGGCAGCAAAGTCCGAAGTACGCGGTGGTTGTGTTGCTGCGGGGCGGAAGGTCAATGTATGGTCCTCACGCCGCCGAGATCGCCGGGAAGATCTATCACGATCTGGCGATGCGTGACCAGGCTCTGAAAACCGTTGCGAATGTTCCCGCCTTAACAGTCATCGGAATGCCCAATCACTAGAGCGGAAACTGCAAACTCGAAAATTGAAATCTGGAACCGGCTAGAGGAAATCAGGACGAGACTGTTAGATTGACGTTGAGGGCCGCACTCCAGAGGTCAAATCATCTCGGACATCAGCTCAGGCCGGGGCTGGGCGATGACCACCTTGTTGGTGAGCAGCCCCTTGGCGGCGACCACGGCGGCTCCCGCATCCACCGCGCTTCGGACCGCGGCCACGCTGCCCGTCAGTGTGACGAACGCCTTCCCGCCCAGCGCCATTGCCAACCGAATCTCAATGAGTTTTACGGCGGCGGTTTTCACTGCGGCGTCGGCGGCTTCGATCAGCGAGGCCACGGAAAAGGACTCGATGATGCCCAGCGCCTCGAGCACATCGACCCTATTCGTGCCACTGATGGCCGGCGCAACGGATTCATGAATGTTGGGAATCACAAAGCTGTCAATGAGGGAATGCCGGCCAACACGCGATCCGGCCTCGACGCTGGCCGTGACCGCCGCCACATCGCCGCACACCAGCACCATGTACTTTCCGGAGCAGATGCTTCGAGAGAGCAGCAGCCGGACGGCCGCAGCCTTCAGCATGGCATCGCAAACCTCATATCCCGCCGCGATGCTGGTGAGCTCAATGAGTCCAAATGAATTCAGGGCCATTGGATTCCTCCGACGTGGGCAAGGAGCCGTCAGCGGTCAGCTATCAGCTTTCAGCAAGAACTTGTGCGGCTGTCTCGCTGAAAGCTGATCGCTGATTGCTAAAAGCTTTGCCGACCGATCTCTACAAATTCATTGGAGACTGCCTTGACCGTGCCGTCGATGCTGGCGTGGACGTTCGCGCCCAGTTCTTGATCGCGCACGCTGGCTACCAGCTCTCCGGCCTTCACGCGCTGTCCGGCGCTGACCACGGGCCGCGCCGGCGCGCCCGGCAGCCCAGCGAGCTTGAGCTTCACTGAACGCGGTTGGAGGTCAACGTCCGCATACGGCGCGTCACGCTCGTACTCTTCGATCTTGAGCCGCTTGCGCAGCATGGAGAGCGGCACGCGCCGGCCCTCCTTCATGGGGTGGATCTCCACTTCTTTTTTCTGCACGAACTTGATGCCTTCCGCCCGCATATCGCGCTTCGCCTGATCACACGCCTCTTTTGGGTACAAGTCTTCCGGGCAGGCGTAGAGCGTACATAGCCCGCAAGCGCAGCAGAGTTCCGCCGACTGGTTCCACAGCTTCGCGCCACTGAGCGAAAACGCCAAGCTGCGCATCACCTTGTGCGGCATCACTTCGTAGCCCAACAAGTAGCGCGGGCAGAACTCCGTGCAGTAGCTGCACTGGTCGCAGGCAGAGCGGCCGATCCGGTGCATCGCGGCGAGCGGGCGTTCCTTGCGCGAAATCAGATAGTGGTCTCGCGGCAGGATGATAAGGCCGCTGGTGGTCTTGGTGACCACATCGTCGAGATCGAAGCTGAGCGTGCCCATCATGATGCCGCTGACGAAAATGCCGAAAGGCTCGCGCGCGGCGCCACCTGCCAGTGGCAGCAGATCGCGGAACCGCGTGCCAATCGCCGCCCAAAACGATTTGGGCTCGCGCACCGCACCGCAAACTGTCAGGAACTTTTGGGTTACGGGAACGCCGCGCTCGGCTTGGTGCACGTTGTAGAGGGTCTCGACGTTGGAGACAACGCAACCTACTTGCAGCGGAATTCCACCGGGCGGCACCAGCCGGCCCGTGGCCGCAGGGACGAGCTCGAATTCATCCCCGGAAGGATAAAAATCCCCAAGCATCACAAGGTCAATCGCGGCATCGCCGAGTTGCGCCTGGATGGCCTCAATCGCCTCTGCATTCTTTTGCTTCACGCCGAACTTGCCACGCTGCGCCCCGGTGGCCGACATCATCAGCTTCATGCCGGATAGAATCTCCGCCGGCGAGTGGGCCATCAATTCCGCGTCCTTGTGGAGCAGCGGCTCGCACTCGGCGCCGTTGGCAATCACGTACTCGACTTTGCTTGCCGCCTTGACGTAGGTCGGGAACCCTGCGCCTCCTGCGCCCACTACGCCACAGGCTTTCAGTTTCTCGCTGAGTGTCGCCATGCTTGAGGCCGTCCGCCCGGTCACGCTGACCCCGACAGTCTTTCCAGAATTTTAGCGCCACCCTTTAGGGCGGCATGCCGGGCTAAAGCCCGGCGCTACTGGTAAGCTGACCCGGAAAGTTTTTCCAGAATCGGCTCCAGCTCCGGCAGCGAGGTGATGCGGGGAGCTTCAGGATTCGGATACGCGCCGACGCGATCGATGAGCACACCATGCAAGCCGCTGAGCTGGGCGCCGCCCATATCCGTGGCATTGGTGTCGCCAATGAAGATGGCCTCGGCTGGTGCCACTCGCGCCCGCTCGAGTGCCAGTTGAAAAATCCCAGGGTTGGGCTTCTCGACCCCGACGATGGCGGAGTCAAGGACCGTGTCGAAGTACCGAGCCAGGTCCACGCGCCCCAGTTGTTCCTCCATGGTGCCGATCGAGTTCGAGATGACGCCCATGAAGTAGCCCCGTCCGCGCAGTGCTTCGAGATAGGGCGGCGTGTCGGGCATCACGCGTGACCAGAGCGTGATCTGCCGAAATCCGTCCGCGACCCGCAGCATCAGCCGTCCACGCTCCTCTTGAGGAACGCGAAGTCGCCCCATGAGCGCGGCTAGACACTCGCCCCAGTAGTACTGATCGATGGTGGGCGGCAATTCCCCCTTTCGAATCTGCGGCCACAACCAGTCGTCGAGTTTGGCTTTGCCGGCGCGTTCGGCAGCAAAAAAATCTTCCACCGTCGCGGGATACCCTTGCACGGCCAAATCTTCCACCAGCACTTCGAGACGCGGATAAATCAGGGTATTGCCCGCGTCAAAAAAAACTGCCCGAATTTTCGATGTCATTCAGTTCCCTCTCGAGCGCACCGCATTATACCAGCCAGCGGAGAACAGAAGGCAGAAAGCAGTAGGCAGATGGCTGAAGGCGGTCAGCCGTAGGCGGAGGCCCGATTGCGTTCTCTCATCACCCATTTCCATTTTCGATGCCATGGTGGGCGACCTGCTGCCTTACGCTGACGGCCATCAGCGTATCAGTATCCGCTTGACCCGATCTCAGCTTGTCCCTAGATTAGGAAAGATGGTGTGCGCCGGAAAAAGAGACGCCAGGCCGATTTCCCGCAGCTTCCGACGGGCGCGCTTTCGTCTGGTCGTAACTCTCTGGGGTCCGGCTCTTCTGGCCGCAAATCTGCTCCTGGCGCGCGGACAGCAAGCGGCGACCACTTCGGCCGCTTCCACGCCTCAGCGTGGCGAGGAGAAGCAGAAGCCGACGCAAGCAGCGTCCTCTACACCGACTCAGGCCGAAGACGCGGTGCTCGAGCAAGCCGTGGATGCAGCGCATCGCGACCCGCAGGTCTTGATCAAGAACCTGGAGAATTTTCTGCACCGGTTTCCAGGCAGCCCGCGGCGCGAACAGATCCTGCGTTTAATCTATCGGCAAGCCATTCAGGCCAACGACCCTCGCGACGCTATTCATTACGCCGAAGAGTTGCTGGAGATTCACCCTCGGGACCCCGCCCTGCTCTCCTCTCTGGTTGAATTGCTCGACCGCCAGAACGATGCGGCGGGCCGCGCCAAGGCTATTACTTACGCCACGCAATTCATCGACGTCGGGGAGAAGGATGCGACGGAGCCCACGCCCAATCATATGTCTCCGGAGCAGTGGCAAGAAACCATTTCTCTGGTGCGCGCCAACGGTTACTTGATGCGGGGCAAGCTTTACGCGAAAGCGGCGGAAAACGACAAGGCCTTTGCCGATTACGAAAAGAGCTATGCGGCCTATCCCTCTGCACCGGTGGCAGAGCGGTTGGGCGACCTGGCAGCGAAGAAGGGCGACGGCGACCGCGCTCTCGAATATTACGCGACCGCCTTTGCGTTTCCCGAAAGGAGCGTCGATCCCGAGCACCGCGAGGAATTGAGAAAGAAGCTTGGCGATGTTTACACGTCAAAATACAAAACCGAGAAGGGACTGGGCGATTTGATACTAGCCCGGTATGATGAACTGAATCGCGCGCTCCAAGAGCGCGTCTCGGCCTCTTCCGGCCTCAACGCCGAAATTCACGACCCGTTTCAGTTCGTCCTGCACCGCCTGGACGGGACGCCCGTGCGCCTCGCGGACTATCGCGGCAAAGTGATGCTGATGGATTTCTGGGCCACCTGGTGCGGGCCGTGCCGGCTGGCGGGGAGAATGGTGGAGCGCGTTCTCAACGACTTTCAGGGCCAGGCAGAGCCGTCATTCCTGGCCGTCAATGTGGATGCGGAGCGCGGCGGCGTGGCGGGCTACGTGCGGGAAGAGCAATGGAAAATCCCTGTAGCATACGCAGATGGCCTAGACCGTCTGCTGGAGGTGAGCGCCCTGCCCACCATCCTGATCTTCGACCGGCAAGGGCGGATCGTCTTCCGAACCGAAGGCGTCGACCCGGCATCCTTCCAGCAGCAGGTGGAAGAAAAGCTGCGCGAGCTGCTGGCTTCCAGAGCGGCCCCCTCATCCCCGGCGCCCTCGAGGTAGAACTCTGGTTGTCAGCTCTCGGTGGCGGCCGCAAGCTCCGCCATGAGCGCTTGCTTCTCAGCTTCGGGCAGGAAAGATGCGCGGATGGCATTCTCCGCGATCTTCGCCAGTTGCTGATGTGACAGCGAGAACTGGTTGGCGGCCAGCAAGAATTCGCGCTCCAAGTTCGTCCTGAACATGCCGGGATCGTCGGAATTCAGGGTGACGATCAGATTCTCCTCCAAGAATTGCGGCAAGGGATGGTCTCGAAGGCTCGACACCAGCCCGGTCGAGACATTGCTGGTGGGGCAGACCTCCAGCGGAATCTGGCGTTCGCGCAGCAGAGCCATGACCGCAGGATCGCGGGCGGCGGTTAGCCCGTGGCCGATTCGTTCGGCGCCGAGCAACTCCACGGCAGCGCGAATACTCTCCGGCCCAGCGCTCTCGCCGGCGTGGGCGGTCACGTGGAGACCATTGTCGCGTGCAGCGCGATAGACGTCGGTGAATAGCTCGGCGGGCCCTCGATTTTCATCGCCGCCGATTCCGAGAGCGGCCACGCCTTGGGAGCGAAAACGCTTCGCCCACTCCAGCACCTGCCACGCGTGTTCGGCGCCGAAGTGGCGAATAGCGTCGAAGATCCATCGGACGCGAACGCCGAGCCGGGCTTCGGCCTTGTTCACCGCAGCGACGAGGGCTTCGAAGATGGCGTCGACCGGCTGCTTCTTCCAAAGAATCACGCCAGCGGAAAGCGTGACCTCCGCGTACCTCACATTTTGCGCCGCCAACTCTTCGCAGAGGCGCGTCAGAACCAGCGCGTAGTCCTGGGGCGACTCCAGCAGCAGGGTCACGAGCTTGAAAGCTTCAAGAAAGTCCCGCGAATTCTGATAGAGAAAGTGCGTGCGCTCGCGCTGGCCGATCCAGTCCTCGGTCTCGTCGTGCAGGCGGCCTTTGGCTCGCGAAAGCTCGCGCAGAGTCTCGGGCCGTACGCTACCCTCCAGGTGAAGGTGGAGTTCTACTTTGGGCAAACGCCTGACAAACGACTGAAAGGGCGGGATGTTCATTGCGTGAGGAAAATGGAAACTGGAAATTGGAAACTGGAGATGAGTTTCTATTTTCTATTTTCCCGTTTCCATTACCTTCCAACGGACAGTTCATTTTCCAGGCAAAGCGGGCCGGCCGGCGTTCACCCACGCCGTGTACCAATACGAGCCGATGTCGTGCGCGGCATCATTAATCTTTTTCATCGCGGTTGAGCCCACCTGGGCGTAGAACCGATCGAGGTAATCTTCGCTGTAGGAGTCGAGACCTTCGAGCGCTCGCCGGTCTTCCAAAATGATGTGGTCGACCCAGGTGTTGGATTCCAGCACCATTTGAAATGCGTATTCTGTCGGGTCATCGATCTTGGCCGCGTCCTGGGGCGCGACGATGAAGAAGTTGGAGAAGCGGTCGATCAAGCGAATCTCGAAGCGATCGGCCAGTCCTGCTTGCTTCGTCAGTTGGCCATCGTAATTCTGAGTGGTATGAAGCGGGTCCTCCGCATCGGCGACGTAATGTCCCAGGGCTGCCGCAACCAGTTTCACTTGCTCCCAGTCCTGCGTCTTGAAGGCGTTGGTCAACCGCAAGCTGTAGTCACCGATATTCCAGGGCAGCAGGCCGTCCCGATTGATGCGGATCTTGAAGTATTGCTCGGTCGCGGCCTTGTAAGAGTGAGGCAGATTCAAGTACGGAAAGATACCGTACTTGTCGAGGTAGATGTAGTGCCGCTTGCGTTCGAAAGTGTCCTTCGCCATCCAGGCATCAGGGTCGTTGGCATGATCGATCAGAAACTGGCGATTGGCTTCGAAGAAGCCACGCAGCTCGGGAGGTAGTGTCGCAATCGCCCAACGATTCGCCAGGCGGTGCGCGGTTGGTCCCCAAGCGAACGCTGAGGGGGGCGTCGTAAGAATTAGGCCGAGCCCCACGACCAGGTGCAGCGCGAACTCGCCACATCTCGAAACTCTGTTGGCCATGAAGGCGGACCCAAAACCCCGTGCGTTCATTTCGTTGCCATTTTATCGGAAGTTGAGCCCTAGTTGCAGGAATCTATCGCAAATCTCATTGAAAGCTGGCATCCATTTCTGCGATCACTCTATTTCGGCTTGAATCGCGGTGACGGGGACAGCCAGGTCACGAGGCTCGCGCCCAAATTCGCTGTGATGACGGCTGTAAGTGAAGTAAATCACCAAGCCAATCACCAGCCACACAAACAGGCGCAGCCAGCTTTCCAGCGGCAAGCTCGCCATCAAGATCAAGCAGCACGTAATCGCGGCGATCGGAAGAACCGGAACCCAGGGTGCGCGGAAGGCGCGGCGACGCTCCGGCTGTTTTCTGCGCAGCACGAGGACGCCCAGCGACACAAGAATAAATGCAAACAGCGTTCCGATGTTCGAGAGGTCGGCGAGGGTCGGCACGTCAAAGATGCCGGCGGGAATGGCAACCACAAAGCCCGCCACCCAGGTGCTGACGTGCGGCGTGCGAAATCGGGGATGCACGTCGGAAAAAACGCGAGGCAGCAAGCCATCGCGCGACATCGCAAACCACACCCGCGCCTGGCCCAACTGAAAAACCAGGAGCGAGCTGATCATGCCCGTCAACGCTCCCAGCGTCACCCACCGTTCGACCCCGGGGAGCCCGATGGCCATGAGAGCATTGGCCACCGGGGCAGCGTTATTGAGGGTCTTCCATGGTTGAATGCCTGTCAGAATTACAGCAACGGAGCAATACAATATCGTGCAGACGATCAGCGAAGCGATGATTCCGAAAGGCACATCTTTTTGTGGGTTGCGAGTTTCCTCCGCGGCCGTGGAAACGGAATCGAAGCCGATGTAAGTGAAGAAAACGATGGCGCCGCCCGTCAGGACGCCTTGCCAACCATTGGGCATGAAAGGCTTCCAGTTCGCCGGGTGGATAAATCGCGATGCCGCGAAGATGAAGATCAAAATGGCCACGATCTTGATCCCTACCATCACGTTGTTCGCTTCCGCACTCTCTCGGATGCCTCTCACTAGCAGAACCGTGAGGACCATGACGATAAGAAAGCCCGGCAGGTTGAAGTAAGCACCTGTCCGCTGCCCGTCTGCGAAGATCGGCTGCATGATGCCGCGCGGCAGGTGGAGGCCGAATCCCTGGAGCAGGCTGTCGACGTAAGCCGAAAACCCGACGGCCACAGCCATGTTGCTGACTGCGTATTCGAGGATGAGGTCCCACCCTATGATCCAGGCGACGAGTTCGCCGATGGTCGCGTAGGTGTACGTGTACGCGCTGCCGGCAATGGGAATCATGGAGGCGAGTTCGGCATAACACAGGCCAGCCAGCGCGCAGGCGATCGCCACTAGAAAAAACGACAACGCGATGCCAGGGCCGGCGCCCGGCCGGCCCGCGGTGCCCACCGCATGGCCGCCGTGGACGATAATGTCAAGCAGCGGCGCTTTGAGGATGGAATGGAATTCGAGCACTTGGCCGGCGGCGGCCGTCCCGGTGAGAATAAAGATGCCGGTACCGATGATCGCTCCGATGCCGAGCGCCGTGAGCGACCACGGCCCGAGCGACTTCCGCAACCGGTGCTCGGGCTCGTCGGCCTCCGCCAATAGTTTGTCGATACTCTTGCAGCGAAGCAAGGGTGATGGCAAGCGGCTCGTCACCTCCGGGTGATTGAACTACGCGCCTCTCTTCCCACTACTTCCGCGCGGCGAGGCCCGGCCCCTTTTTCTTGACCTTGGGCTTTAACGACCCCCGCGGCTCGGTTTGCTTGGGCCGAGGCGGCTGCTTCTTGCGCGCGGCGCGCTTCAGTTTCTTCCGCTCTGCACGGTCTTTGATGCTTTTTGTGTTCATGATGAGTGACGTCGTTCCTCCTCCAAGATACCGAGTAATGCAAGGCCGGCCGTTGGGCCGGATCTTCAACCTGCCAGTGCCGAGGCAAGCCCAGGTCCTGCCTCATTTATACTTTTTCGAGCGAAGCGTATCGCTCCACCAGCTTCTTCGTTCCGTAGCCTGGAAAGCTGACCACCAACTTTGCGTCCTCGTCGTCGCCGTCACACTCGAGGACGGTCCCCAGGCCGTACTTGGGGTGACGTACGGTGCTCCCAAGCTTCCAGCGCCGGCGGTGAGGAGCAGGCTGCTCGAATTTAAGCCTGCCGAATCCCGCCTGCCTGTTTCTCGCGCGTCGGGCGGCGAGAAACTCTCCCACGCCCTCCACAGAATTCACAGAGTTTCTCCACGATGTGCGCGCTTTCTGGTCCAGTGCGCCCGGACTTGAAATCTCAACAAGCTCGGCCGGGATCTCGCGCAGAAATCGCGACGGACGCGTTCCCTCGAAGGCTTCCCTTCCGAAATTGCGCCGCGAGCGCGCCCAGGAAATGATCAGGCGGTCGCGGGCGCGCGTCATCCCGACATAGCACAGCCGCCGTTCTTCCTCCAACGAGGCTTGGTCCTGCGTGCACAGCTTGTGCGGAAACAGTCCTTCTTCAAAGCCCACCAGAAATACAGCGGAGAATTCCAGGCCCTTGGCGCTGTGCAAAGTCATCAGCGTGACGCGGGCGCGTTCGTCGTAGTTGTCGGTCTCGGAGACCAGCGCGGCGTGGTCCAGAAACTGCGGCAGCGTTTCACCACTCTCCTCGGCTTCAGCGGCTGCGGTGATCAGTTCCTGGAGGTTTTCGATCCGGCCCTGAGCTTCGAGATCGTTTTCTGCACGGAGGGCTTCGAGCATTCTCGACCGCTCGAGAATGCTTTTGAAGAATTCACTCATCAGCAAGCGTTCGCGATCCTCAACCAGCGCGCGCACGATTTGGGCGAAGCCCTCAAACGCCTTGAGTGCTGCCGGGGCCATGCGCTTCTCGGTGAGTTCCAGCTCGAGCGTTTCCCAAAGGCTCAGCTTTCGGCGGCGTGCCGACTCGCGAAGAGCGTCAAGCTTCACGTCACCAATCCCGCGAGAGGGAGTGTTGATGATGCGGATGAAGGCGCTGTCATCGCGCCGATTGCCGGCCAGCCGGGCATAAGCCAACGCGTCCTTAATCTCGGCGCGCTCGTAGAAGCTGACTCCGCCCACCAGGCGGTAGTCGACGCCCAAGCGGCGCAGCGCCTCTTCAAACACGCGCGATTGCGCGTTGGTTCGATACAGCACGCCCACGGTCTGTGCGTCATTTTCGCACAGAGCAGTGGCGGTCTCGTTCGCCACGAACAAACCTTCTTCCTCAGCATCCTCCGCCTCGACCACTCGGATGCGCTCGCCGGACCCTTTGTCGGTCCACAAAACTTTTCCTTTGCGGGCGAAATTGCGGCTCACCACCGCGGTGGCCGCATCGAGAATCATCTGCGTGGAGCGATAGTTCTGCTCCAAGCGAATCTCCCGCGTCTGAGGGAAATCTTTTTCGAAACTCAGGATGTTCTCAATATCAGCGCCCCGCCAGCGGTAAATCGATTGGTCCTCATCGCCCACGACGCAAAGATTGGAATGGGCTCGCGTGAGCTGGCGGATCAAGCGGTATTGGGTGCGGTTCGTATCTTGGTATTCATCCACCAGGATAAAGCGGAAGCGTTCGTTGTAATGATCGCGCACGGAAGGCGCGGCATCCAGGAGTTCGGCCGCTTTCAGCAGCAAATCGTCGAAATCGAGGGCGTTCGAGGCGCGCAGCTTCTGCTCGTAGCGCTGGAAGACCGAGGACAGCTTCTCCGTTTCGACGTCCACGGCCTGGCGATACATATCCTCGGCAGTCAGGCTGTGGTTTTTCGCGTAGCTGATTCGGCCCAGTGCGGCGCGTGGCGAGGCGATCTGTTCGCTCAGCCCGAGTTCCTCCACGCACAATTTCACCACGCGCTGCTGGTCGTCTTCGTCGTAGACGGAAAAATCCCGCGTGTACCCGAGCCGGTCGATGTCGCGCCGCAGCACGCGCACACAGAACGAATGGAAGGTGGAGATGTGCGGCCAAGTCTGAAGGGAGCGCGAGATGAGCGAGGCCACACGAGATTTCATCTGGTGGGCGGCTTTGTTGGTGAACGTCACGGCCAGAATCGATTCAGGCGCAACGCCGCAACCTTCGATGAGATAAGCGATGCGATAGGTGATGACGCGCGTCTTGCCGCTGCCGGCTCCGGCCAGAATCAGCAGCGGGCCTTCGATCGCTTCCACTGCCTGGCGTTGTTGGGAATTCAGTGCGTCGAGAAGATGAGACATGCTACGTCGCTTGCCCGGAATGCCGGCCTTCTGCCAGGCCGACGCTGCTCGCCGGATGCGGCGACCAATGCTCCTGCGGGTGCAACCTGTAAATTGAACCCGCAGTCATTCTACACGATTAGCGGACAGGGGACAAATCCGTTGCCTCTCGCTGCCTCGCGCTTGACGTAAGCTGGCCCTTGGTGCATTCTCAAAAAAGCGTCGGACGGCCCGCGATGGATTCGATTCTGGAGCGCCACCACGTCACGAAGTAAGACGGAGCCACTCGGCGTTTGAGGAATTCTCGCTCAGTCAGGAGAGGTATCCATGAGTGACAGAAAATATCGGCAACGCGGTTACCAGGATTCTGACCGGGAGCGGCAAGAGCGGCCGTCGGGGCAGCCTCGGGGTCCGAAGCCGGAGCGAATCGGCCCGAAGACTCCGCTGCTGCCGGGGAGCCACTCGGTTTCACGCTGCGGAGGGTGCGGCACGATTCTGCCCGCGGATTTCGACCCGTCTGGGAAATGCCCGCGCTGCGGCTTCGAACTCCATAGCTGCAAGCAGTGCGCCTATTTTGATACCTCAGCCCGATGGGAATGCACCCAGCCGATTCCCGAAAGGGTCCCGAGGAAAGACGCCAAGAATAGTTGCACGTTCTACGCACCGCGCATGACAGTGGAGAAGCAGACGTCGCCGGAGTCCTCGCGGCCCGACGACCCGCGCAAGGCCTTCGAAAACCTGTTCAGGAGGTAAGCTGGACCTACCGGGAGCGATCGGCAGACTTGCTCAGTGAGATTGACTTTATCCTTTCGGCGACTTAATAATAAAAGTGCTTCGCAATAGCCGGCGTTGCGACGCGATGGAAACCAAGGGCGAGGGCTACGATGTCTCGGAGGCCTCGCCTCTTTTTGTGTCTGCTCGTCGACCGAGGATTAGAAAAATCCGGGCGCATTGACTCTGCGCCACGACCTTTCCGCGAGGCTTGATGGCCACTCTGACCAATCAGGTGCAAAAAACTGCGAAGCTTTCCGGCGATGCTCTGCTCCGCGCCTACCGCACGATGCTTCTCTCACGGCGGCTGGACGACAAGGAAATCCAGCTCAAGCGTCAGAACCGCATCTATTTTCAGATCAACGGTGTGGGGCACGAAGCGATCAACGTCGCGGCCGCGCTGTGCCTGAAGCCTGGCTACGACTGGTTTTTTCCTTACTATCGCGACCGTGCGCTCTGCCTACAGCTCGGAATGACGCCGCTGGATATGTTGCTGGGCGCCGTGGGATCGAAGGACGATCCCAGCTCGGGCGGCCGGCAAATGCCTTCGCACTGGTCGTCGAAGGCACTGAACATTGTTTCGCAATCGAGTCCCACCGGCATGCAAATTCTGCATGCTGTGGGCGCGGCAGAAGCCAACCAGTATTATTCCCGCATTCGGGAAGCGGCGGAGATCGCCCGAAGTTTCCACTCGGATGAAGTGGTTTACGTTTCCTTCGGCGAGGGAGCGTCGAGTGAAGGCGAATTCTGGGAATCACTCAACTGGGCATCGAACCGAAAGCTGCCCGTCCTCTACATGGTGGAGGACAATGGTTACGCGATCTCGGTGCCCGTGGACTTGCAGACGACGGGCGGAAGCATTTCGGCGCTGGTGAGAAACTTTCCCAACCTTTTGACGGTGGAATGCGACGGCACGGATTTTCTCGAAAGTCATGAGACGGCGGAAATGGCGGTCGACCACGTTCGCGCACGGCGTGGGCCGGCGCTGATCCACGCGCACGTCATACGCCCTTACTCGCACTCACTTTCGGATGACGAACGGCTTTACAAATCGCCGGAGATCCGTCAAGAAGAAGCGAAGCGCGATCCGCTGCCGCGCCTAGCCAAGCTCTTGACGGCCGAGCGTTGGGCGACCGACAAAGAGCTGAAAGAGATTGAAGCGAGCGTGGACCGCGAAATCCGCGACGCCGTGGACCAGGCGCTGGCCGCCGAGCCGCCGAAACCTGAAACCGTGGGGCTCTACCTGTATTCACCCACGGTCGATCCGACGAGCGAGCACTTCGATCACCCCCCCAAGTTTCAGGGTGAGCCTCGGACCATGGTTGATGCGCTCAACGCGTGTCTTCGCGACGAGATGGCGCGCGATCCGCGTGTGGTAGTGTTCGGCGAGGACGTGGCGGATTGCGGTCACGAAGATGATTTGGGCAAGGTCAAGGGCAAGGGCGGCGTCTTCAAGGTGACGCACGGGCTGCAACGCCAGTTCGGCACGGCCCGCTGCTACGACGTGCCCTTGGCGGAAGCCGCCATCGTGGGGCGCGCCATTGGGCTGGCCATTCGCGGTCTGAAGCCCGTGGTCGAGATTCAGTTCTTCGATTACATCTGGCCGGCGATGATGCAAATTCGCGACGAACTCGCTGTTATGCGATGGCGCTCCTTGAACGCCTTTGCGGCGCCCATCGTGATTCGCGTGCCGATCGGCGGATATTTATCGGGCGGCGCGATTTACCACAGCCAGTCCGGCGAATCCATTTTTACTCACTTACCCGGCTTGCGTGTGGTGATGCCCTCGACCGCGCTGGACGCGAACGGCCTGTTGCGCACCGCAATCCGATCGGACGATCCCGTGCTCTTTCTCGAGCCTAAGCATCTCTACCGGCAAACGCACAATCGCAGCCCCTACCCTGGGCCGGATTACATGATCCCGTTTGGCAAAGCGAAGCTGGTGCGCGAGGGGGCGGACCTAACGATTGTGACTTATGGGTCGCTCGTGGTGCGGGCCGCGCAAGCCGCCAAGCAGCTTGCCCAGGAAGGCGTGCAAGCGGAAATTCTCGATCTGCGATCGCTTCAGCCTTACGATTGGGAGCTGATCGCGGCTTCGGTGAAGAAAACCAGCCGCGTGCTGGTGCTGCACGAAGATAGCATTTCGTGGGGCTATGGCGCGGAAATCGCCGCTCGCGTGGCTGACGAACTATTCGAGTTTCTCGATGCGCCCGTCCGCCGCCTGGCGGGGAAAGACGTCTACGTTCCTTACCACCCTCATCTCGAAGACGCCGTTCTTCCTCAGATTCCGGATATCGTTCGCGCCGCGGAGGAATTGGCGGGATATTGAAGAACAGCGATCAGGAATGAGGAAGAGGAGTCCGTTGTCCGTCGTCAACCTTGCGACATTTAAATCATTGGGCCATTGAATCATTGCTGCCGTTTTTCAATCACCCAATGGCCCAATGACTCAATGGCTCAATTCCAGTAACGGACCGCGGCCCTCTTTAGCCAATGCCCAATTCATCCACTTTTTCGAGAGGCGTGCCGCATCGGCGGCAGATGACGGCGGCGCAATCCCCGCAGACCAGCGGGTCATCGACTTCGCGTTCGCACGTGGGGCAGTAGAGCGCCTCAGGCTCTGGTTCTTCGACTCCGGCCATCAGTTCACCTCCGTCTCGTGCAAGTCCCCAAGATCGATAGTGCACCCTTCTGAGATCCAATTCAATCAGAGTGGCCGAGCCTTGGTCCCTAATCCCAGTTCTTCGCGATTTGTTGCAGGAAGTCTCGGATGACCTTCTGCACCTCATCAAGCCGACCGGAAAAAAAGTGATCGGCTCCTTCCAGCCAATGCAAGCGCTTGGGTTCCTGAAGCGAATTGAAAACTGTTTCAATCTCCGGGTACGGTCCGTAGATGTCTTGAGTGCCTTGAATGATGAGCTTGGGCTTTCGAGTGTCGCGTATGAAAGCGAAGTCTTCCGGCCCACCTGGAAGCCCCAAGCCTACCAGCGCGACCACGCGCGGGTCATCGGCGCCAACCGCCATCCCGACCCAGGCACCAAAAGAAAAGCCGATGATGACAACAGGTGTTTTGGGGAATCTCGTCCCGAGAAAATCCAGCGCCGCGCGCGCGTCATCTCGCTCGCCGATCCCCTCTCCGAATTCACCCTCGCTTTTGCCGGCACCGCGGAAGTTGAAGCGGAGCACCGCAAGCCCGGCCTGGAGAGCGGCCTTGGTGGCGCGAAATACCACCTTGTGGTGCATCGTGCCGCCAAAGACTGGATGAGGGTGACAAACCAGCGCGCAGAGAGCCACGGCGGGAGCTCTGGCGTTCCATTCGAGCAGCGCTTCGAGAGCGCCGGAAGGACCTGGAATGAAGAGCTTTTCGATCTTCGTGTGGGAATCCAATCGTTCCTCAAAGTGGCGCCGTGGCATGGGCATCTTGCCCATGCTTTCTCGATTCGGCATTGAAGCGGAGCGCACCGCGCCGGCCAGAGCAAATAGTGTAAAATAAAAAGCAAGAATTAGGGGTTAGGGATTAGGAATTAGTGACCAGGAACATTGGGCATCGTAGAAAACAGGAGGCAACGCAATGCGTCCACCCAGGTCGCTGCGACCTGCGACAGACAACGAGCCACGAAACGATTAGGCCAGTCACCGCCTGCTGCCTAATTCCTAAATCCTAATTCCTAATTCCTGTCCTCTTGGGATGAGGTGGTTTTATTAAGCTCAAAATTTTTGTTGTTATCGTGTTCATTTTTGTGGCGGGCTTCGCTTACTACCACTTTGTTTACGTCCCTGCGCATCATGTGCCGCTGGAAATAGCCTATGTGCTGCCTCTTACGGCAGTGGTGGTCGACACGCCGGCCGAAATCCGGCTCGACGTGGAAGAGGTGAGAAACGGAGATAGGGTGGAAGTGCTCAGCCGGACACGCAGTTGGGCGCACATCCGTCTTGTCGACGGAAAATCGGGCTGGATTGAACTGAAGGACCTGCTCGATTCTCAAACCTACGATCGAGGTCAACAACTGATCCGCGAGATGGAAGCGAGTCAGGTCCAGGCAAGGGGACATGTCTCGGGCGAGGTCAACGTCCGCCTCGAACCCTCTCGCCAGTCACCCCAATTGACCGTTCTTCATCCGAATGACCAGGTCGAGGTGTTCGGGCGCCGGCTCGTCAAGCGCCCTGCCGAAAATTCCGATACCGCCACGTCCCCGGAGGCTGGCGAGGGGGCATCAGGTGCTGCAACCGTTCGTGACGCATGGTATCTCGTTCGATCCGGATCGCACGGAGGCTGGGTGCTTGGCAGGTTCGTCGCGCTCGACATACCGACTGAAATCGAATCCTATGCCCAGGGGGTCAATACTGTGGCTTGGGTGGTGCTCAAGACCGTGGATGACAACGGTCGGAAAGTTCCAGAGTATCTTGTAGCCGACCGCATCGGAATGCAGGAATTTGACTTCAATCACATTCGCGTCTTCACTTGGTGGATCAAGAAACAGGCCTACGCCACTGCCTACGCCGAGAGTGACGTTGATGGTTACTTTCCCATTCGCACCACGCTCGTCGGAGACACACCGTATTTCCGCTTGCGAATGCTGGACCATCACGGCAGGAAAATCCAAAGGGTTTACGGGATGTTTGATACCATCGTGCGCCCGCTCGGCTTTGTGGAAGGTTGGGAGAGCGATGCGATTCCGGCGCGTCCTGTGACCCGCTCGAAACACCGGCGATGATGCCGGGGCGTGCCGCAAGTCTGCGGCAGTGGCTTTGACAACTCGAGGAGGAAGATTGTGGCGGAGAGCGATTTCGCGACGGGACAACTTCCGAGAGTGTCGTTTCGGTACAGGCTAGTGCGCGCCTTGGTGGGAATCTGGATCGGCGTTTTCTTTCGGAGAATTCGTGTGCTAAACCCCCAGGCGGCGCCTGAGTCCGGCGCAGCCCTGCTCCTCGTCAGCCATCCCGCCAGCTTTCTGGATGCGCTGCTGCTGATCGCGGCTCTCAAGAGACAAGTGCACTGCTTCCTGCCACGTCCATTACTGCGCGGTCCGGCGCGCGGTTTACTGGGCTGGCTTCTTGGAATAGTTCTCTACGAACCGGCCGGCGATGGATCTCCCGGCGCGATCGGGCTTGCCTGCGATGCTTTGGCCAAGGGCCGTGCGGTCTTGCTTTTTGTGGAAGAACAGATGGCCAAGCCGGGCGAGGTGCCGCACTTTTCTCCGACCCCTGCGGTGGTCGCGATAAGAGCGGAGGCGCGCGCGTCCGGGCACTTAGGGCTCGAAATTCTTCCCATCCACTTGTTTCTGCCAGTGGCGCAGCTCTACTCAAGCGAGCTGCTGATCCATATCGGGGCGCCACTCATTCCGAGGGAGTATCTCGCCAGGGGCGGAAACATGTCCGAGCAGGCGCGCGTGCTCGCGGTGGCGATGGAGGAGGCTTGTCGGCAGAATGTTTTTCGTCTTCAAGCTGGCGATGTCAATCATTTTCTCACTGACCTTGAGGAAATTTTCCGCGCCGACCTCCTCGAGGCTTGGGTGGCGCGGCCGAATTGGAAGCAGAAAATGGAGGGCTTCGCATTGAGCCGATTCATCGCGGAATGGGTGGAACAACTCAATAGCTTGCATCCCGGCCAACTCGTCGCCCTCCGCGACCTTCTGGAGGCATATCGAAAAGCCAACCGGCGTTGTTCGCTCAGCCGGCTGGAGTTGGAGCAGTCCGGCGAGTGGATCAAGACGCAGTGGCGCAAGCTCGCCGGCTGGACGGAGAGCGCGCTGGGGCTACCCGTGGCATTGTATGGCTTCGTCAACCATCTCGTAGCTTGCCTTATCCTCTATCGCGCCGGCCTGCTCTCGAAGGACGCCGACAAGAACGTCACCGCGAAATGGTCCGGACGAGCGCTGGTTGTGGTCGCTTGCTACACCGTCCAAATTCTGCTCTGTGCCTATGGGTGGGGAAGGATCGTCGCGGGCTACTACGCGCTGACGCTTTTCCCGTCGGGGCTGTACCTCTGGCGCTATTTGTGGTTGCTCCGAAACCGGTCGCGTCCCCTGGTCCGCAACCTCCGTGCACGCCGCGAAGCGTCGAAGTTGGTGACGATGCGCAAGGGCTTGATCCAGGAAGTCATCGCGGCCCGCGATGTCTACGCTGAACGGCTCGGGCTGGCGCATTGATCCGGCTGGAAGTTCTTTCATGCAGCGAGCGAAGCGGAAGTACCTGTCATCCTGAGCGGCGGATCCACCATGCCACTTTTCCTTTCCGAAGCTGACGTTCAAGAACTTTTGCCGATGGACCGGGCTCTCGAGCGGGTGGAGGCCAGCTTCCGCGCGCAACATGCGGGCCAGGCGACCAACCGCTCGCGGGCGCGAATCCTTCTGCCGCACACCTCGCTGCACTACATGGCGGCTGCGCTACCGGAAGAAAATCTGATGGGATTGAAAATCTACACGGTTTCGCGCCAGGCCTTGCGGTTCGTCGTGTTGCTTTTCGACACCGAGAGCGGGGATCTACTCGCTCTGATCGAGGCGGACCACCTGGGGCGGATTCGAACCGGCGCTGCCAGCGGCGTGGCTACGAAGTTCTTGGCTCGCCCTGACGCGTCGCGCGTGGGCCTGATTGGCGCGGGACGCCAGGCGCGCACCCAGCTTGAAGGAGTCGCGCTGATCCGCAAACTGACCGCAGTGAGAGTTTACAGCCGCAACGAGGCGACACGCCGCGCTTTCTGCCGCGAGATGAGTCAAGCGCTTGGGATCACCGTCGAGCCAGCCGAGAGCGCCGAGTCCGCCGCCCGGTTTGGCGACATTGTCATCACGGCTACGACGTCAAGCCAGCCCGTCGTTTCTGGTGCAGCGCTCCGGCCCGGAACGCACGTGAATGCCGTCGGCGCCAACATGGCGAAACGCCGTGAGTTGGACGACGTGATTCTGGCTCGCGCCGGTGTGATTGCCGTCGATTCGCTCGAGCAGGCCAAGCAAGAGGCGGGCGATCTGATCCAGGGGCTTGCCGCTCTCCAACGCGATTGGAGCGGCATCGTCCAGCTCTCGGAAATTGTGGCGGGCGCGCACTCCGGCCGGCGGTCGAACGACGAAATCACGATCTTCAAATCGTGTGGCATCGCCCTGTGGGACGTCGCTTCGGCCGGCTTCGTATATCGGCGGGCGATCGAAGCAGGCAAGGGAAAGCCGTTGGAAGTTCTCGATTTCAAAACCTCAACGTGAGGTTTCGGGCGGGGCAGGCAAGTGCTAACGGGGAGCAGATTTCGGGCCCTGCTCGTGCTGAATTTGGATCTTCTTAGCCACAATCTCGCCGCTCTCGGTGAGATCGCCCTCGACTCTCACGTTACACCCCAGCTTGAGGTCCTTCGTTGAAGCGGCGGATCCATCTTCATTTTTGATCTCAGTCTTATCATTGTGACGCACATAAAAAATGATATTCTCTTGAGTCGAAACAACAAATCTCTGGGCCTCCAGCTTCGTGATTTTGCCCTGGAGGGTGAAGTTCATCGATTCGTCTTGCGAGGCAAGGGGCGCTCGATGAAGTTGACCGAAAGCGGCCGTTGTGCAGGTCGACGTCAGCCACGCCAGCAGGGGAAGCCAGGCTGTCATTATTCGCGAGCAGCGTCCGAATCTCAATTTCATAGAATCCTCGGCATTCAAAGTCTCGGGCAACTGTGGTCTACTTGGATCTTTCCGTCTCTCCCATTCGAATCGCTACCGCATGATTGACCGAACCCTTCATGGGATCCTGGCGCACCACGCGGGCTGGGACGGGAATGGCAACGTCGCCCGGCTTGTAGGGCATAATCACCTGCACGGTTTCACCCGCATCGTAGCTTTGGGGAGTTTGGAAGTAGGCTCCGGTGCGAGAAATATTAATCGTCTCTCCCAAGTCTTCCACGGTCTTGCCCTGAATCTGCCGGATCACCTTGATGGGAAATTTCAAAGGGACGCGTGACCGGTCCCGTTTCTCCACTCGCTTCTTTTCCACCGGAGCAGGCGCAGCCGGCTCTTCCACGCCGGGAAGGTAAACGGCCTGTTCCATCTGAACGGCGACGAGGTGATCAATTGATCCTTTGGGCTGGTCCTTTCGCACGACTTTCCCGAGCACCGGCAGGTTAACCCCACCTTCCTCATACGGCAGAATGGCCTTCACCGTTTCGCCCAGATAGTAATTGTGGCTGGTCAGAAAACACGCGCCGTTGCGGGAGACATTGATCGTATCGCACACATCTTCGATCGCGGTGCCGTAGATGTCCCGGATTATTTTGATGCGCAATTTGATCGGTGCACGGCCCTTGCCGCGATCGTTTGGCCCCCTGCGACGCTCCGGGCTGTTGCTGGTTGCCGATGGCGTCTCGTAAACAGGTTCAAACGCAGATAACAAGACTCCTGGCGGCAGCGGCGCGACGTGAGAGGCTTCGGGCAAAGAGGTTGCCGGCGTGGTCTGATCCTCTTCTGCAAAAGCCCACGGTGTGGTGGCCTTGCACTTGTCGCAAGCGCGGGCGACAAGAACGCCGCGGCCCAAGAACTCCATTTCACTCAGGGGAACCGACGCCAAATGTCTTCGCTGACAACGGGTGCACTCCAGCCATGCGTGGGCAGATGACTCATCCTCCGCGCTGGGGGTAGCGGGAAAGCGAATGCCCCACATGTCGCCTTCCGCCTGGAGGAGTTGAAGGCCGAGATGGTAGAACCCCTCGCGGTCCGTGGTATTCACCCAAACGACGCTGAAGGTGCCTGCGACATCGTTCTTCGTGCTCACCACGTGTACCTCTGAGTCCAGCTCCACAAGATTTTTGATCCGAGTCATGCACCCGTGCTGACTGATCAGGATGGTTTGTGTCGATTCGTCAAAAAACTTGTTTTCTGTGGACATGCCGCGCACTCGAATGGGCAGAGCTAACATCACTCGAGCGCTTCTGCGGCGGGCGTCATCCATCTAGGTGTCGATTCAATAAAATAGCGAGGAGCGGTCGTTCACGTCTTGACGCGACCTCCCCATCCCGGGTTTCCCCAGGACAGGCAATTCCCCCGTTCAAGCTTATCGGTCTATTTTACCACGGCTTGAGGCAAGCGGCGGGGAGCGGCTCGCTGGGTAGGGCGGAGAACTCTTGCATCTTCCCAGTTGTGGCCCAATTGAGGAAGGGAAGTGCACCAGCAAGTCATCGCTAGCGCGGATACCTCGCAGCGAACTTGAAGGACGACGTCGCTTCATGGCTTGAGTGTTCTTGCGAGAAATAGTTGCGCGCGAGAAGGAAGACTGGCTATTGCTGACTGCCGAGTGGCTGTTGTCCGCGCAAAGTGGGCCCGCTAGGACTCGAGCCTGAGACCAACGGACTGTGAGTCCGCTGCTCTAACCGGCTGAGCAATGGGCCCGATGCAGAATTCGTCTTAACAATACATCCTGCTTCTGTACATTGCCGGCTGTCGGGCGGCCAGATGGGATAGCATGAGAACAAAGAGAGAAGCCGCAGCAAGACCCAACTGGAACAGCATCTGCGCCAGCGGTATGGCGAGTTGTTCGCAGCCGAGTTCGACGTCCTGCTTTACGACCTGACCAGCAGTTACATGGAAGGAGAAGCGGGAAAGAACCCGATGATGCGGCGCGGCTATTCGCGGGATCATCGCCCGGACTGCAAGCAGGTAGTGATCGTCCCGCTTGGCGGGATCAACGCGGAAGGCTTCCCCTTCAGTTATGAAACCTTCAACGGCAACCGCCGCGATGTGACCACGGTGGAGGCGGTGATGCGGATGGTGGAGCACAAGTACGGTCGGGCGCGACGGGTGAGGGGGCCCCACGTATTGCGGGTGGGGGGGTTCGACCGCGGCGTGGTCAGCGAAGAGAATTTGGAGTCGCTGCGAAAGCACTAGGGACACTATCTGGTGGGCACGCCGCGGGCCCAATTGAAAGCAGTGGAACGGGCACTGCTGGAAAGCGGATGGATGCAGGTGCGCGAGGACGTGGAGGCGAAATTGGTGAGCGTCCCCGGCGGCAGGGAGACGTATGTGTTGTGTCGATCGCAGGCGCGACGGGCCAAAGAAAAAACCATCCGCAGCAGCTTCTCTCAGCGCCTGGAGAAAGCGCTGGGGAACCTTCAGCAGCAGGTGGAAAAGGGGCGGCTGAAGAATCATTCGAAAATCGAGCGGCGATTGGGCAAGATCCAGGCGCGCCATCCGCGCGTGGCGGACCTGTACGAAATGAGCGTGGGCGAGTGGGATGGCCACCCGGTGGCGGAATGGAAACGGATCGAAGAGCGCCGAGCTTGGCGTGACGCCCGCGAGGGCGCCTACCTGCTGCGGACCAATCTTCAAGGTGAGACGGCCGAAGAGCTTTGGAAAAAGTACCTCCAACTCACCGAGGCGGAAACTGCTTTTCGAGTCCTGAAGAGCGAGCCATCGATCCGTCCTCTGTTCCATCAACTGGAGCGCTGGGTGAAGGCTCACATCTTGGTGGCTTTCCTCGGCTGCGCGCTCTGGGTGACGTTGAAACACCTCCTGCAAGGCAAGAACAACCCCATGACGCCCGCCCGAGCCCTGGCCCTGCTGGCCGGCGTGCACAGTGCTGACGTCCTCCTGCCCACCACCGACGGGCGCGAGATCGGGCTTCGCCGCGTCACCACGCCCTCACCGGAGCAAAACTCCCTGCTCGCTCTCCTGGCAATGAACCTCCCCGAACGTCTCGATTTGAATTTCGAATGTAGTGTAAACTCAGCGACCGGCTGACTGATTCTGAGGAGCTTAGCCAATGTTTACCCCGCTCCGTGACGAACTTGGGTTAGTCCGAGAGTCCACATCGACAATGTCCGGAAACGTTACAATTGTATCGCTAGCGGACGAGCTGCTCGAGCCTGTTTTCTCCATTTTCTCACCCAACGAGCTGAAAATAAATGGCTAATTTTTTAGAGAGATTTGGGTGCTCGCGTGCTCTCAAATCAATGCTCTAGCTTGGATGCCCGCGCTTGGGCATGCTGGCGGCTCCAAGTAGTTGGAGGTGGGTTTGTCCATAAGTCGCAGCCGGTTAAGTCGAGGCCAAACATGTTTGTAGCATCGCTCATTCTCATCCTGTCCACCGCTGTGTTCCTGTTCTACTTCCAGGCCACCTGTCAAACCATCCTGCGAAGGAAGTTCGATCGAGAATACTTTCAATCGATCGTCAACGCCAATCGTCTCGAATTCCCCTGGGTGCTAAAGTTCCTGGAGGACTCTGACGGGCCGGTGGATTTTACCCGGGTCCGGCAGAGTTTGGAGTGCGATTTTCTGGCGCTCACCTATCTACTGAAGCACTCCGCCGGGCATCAACAACGTTATTCGTGGGACGTACGATTGCTGATGCTCTACTTCCGCCTCGTCCATTTTTTCATGGTCGTTCGGCACGCGTTGCGGCTGCGCGAGGAACGCGCGCTGGTGAATCTTACATCCATCCTCCAATACATGGCCAATGTGGTAGGGCAGCGGGTGAACGATCGCTTCGCGAATCCGGTGCCCGCAAAGAGTCTCACATACCCGTGGTCTGATCAATAGCAGCATCCTTTCGTACTGCCCGAAGATCTGACGGCGAGCCTGCCCACGTCAGCTTCCAGGCATCGGCGCTCAGGCCTTCGGGTTCGAGCCCTTCTCGCTCAGCTCACTCAGCGAAGCCACGCGGCGCTCCAGTTCGCGGGCGATCGATTCGGGGTCGTCGCCGCGATCGAACCGCACTAGCGCACCGATGGTGACCGTGACCTTAAAGGGCCGCGTCATTCTTTTGCCGGCTCGTTTCAGCTCAAAGAGTCCGTCAATTCGGATGGGAACGACAGGCAGATCCAGTTTCGCGGCCATCAATCCGATTCCGGCACGGAAAGGCCCGAGCTTTCCATCCTCGGTCCGCCTCCCTTCGGGAAACACCACCACGTTGTAGCCGCGGTCCGCCAACTCGCCCGCAAATTCGAAACTCTCTCGATACCCGGACTGTTGCGGCAAAGGAAACGCGTTGAAAAGAGCGACCACGAGGGCGTACTCGATCCTTTCAAGCCAACGCCTGAAGATTCCGAGAGTGGCCGGAGGATGGCGCATGGAGCGGAGCAACTCCCCCAGCATGGCCACCGCCACTCGGTGGCGCAATCTCGCCGGCAACGCCGCCAGGATGAAACCGATATCAACGCTCGTCACGTGGTTGGAGACGATCAGGAGCGGCCCATTCACGCCCCGGAGATTCTCGCGGCCTCGAGTACGCGGATAGCCTAGCAACAGCGTCGCCGGCCACGAGAGAAGGTAATACACCGCCAGTCGAACCCATGTGATTGGCCAGTGCTGCGCCCAGCGAGGATATCGATAATCGCCGGCCCGAGCTGGTGGCCGCCGCAGGATATCCTCCAGTTCGCCGACCGTAGTGGCCGCGGCAAAATCCGTTTCATTGAGATCGGCTTGGTAGCGGTCTTCAAGGGCGCTCAGCAGTTCCACCCGATCGATGGAGCTGAGATTCAAATCTACGGCCAGGTTGGCGCCGGGCTCGAGGCGGCCCACGGGGCGGCCCGTGACGCGGGCGATCAACTCAGCAAGCGTCCCGATTGTTCCGCCGGCGGCGGCGGCCGCCACACGCCCGCCGCTCGCCTCCCCGAATTGAGACTGGACAAACTCCCGTATCAACTGGGCTCGCGGCTTTTGCGTTGAAGCGCGCGGAAAGTCTTGATCGGGCCAGACCAGCCAGCGGCGGATGCGCTGGTACTCGGCGAGCGATTCATTGGCGCGTTGAACGACCGCCTCAGGATCACCGCGCCGGCCGCGTAGCACCAGCACCGCGCACGGCTCGGCATTCCCCCCGCGCGCCACGCCGACCACGATGCAGTCACGCACCTCAGGCTCGCGGCGCAAGGCTGCCTCCAGATCTTCGGGATAGATCTTCATCCCTTCGGGCGTGACAATCACGTCTTTCTTGCGGCCTTTGAAGTAGAGATTGCCTTCGGCATCCAATTCACCGAGATCGCCGGTTCGGAACCATCCGTCTTTGCTTCCGGCGGCGTCGGGCGCGGGCCTTAGTTCGCCGCCCTGCCAGTAGCCCGCAGACACGTTGTCACCGCGCACCAGAATCTCGCCGTCCGCGGCCAATTGGATCTCGAGTCCCGGCAGCGCCTTTCCCACCGAACCTTTGCCCAGCCTAAAGGGATGGTTCACGCTGACGAGCGCTGTGGTTTCCGTCATGCCGTAGCCCTGAATCATGGCGAAGCCCAGCCGCCGCCAGAAATCCTCGATTTGCGAATCGAGCGCGGCTCCCCCGGAAATAAGCGCCCAAAATTTCCAGCCGAATTTGGAATGAATGTCGCGAAAATGCCAACAGCGCCTGACGAAATGCTTTCCCTCGGTCGCTCGAAGCCTTTGGCGGAATTCGCCTGGGCGGCCCGCGGCCTCACAGTCGCGCTCGACCTGCTCCTTGAGCGTTTCCAGCAATCGCGGCACGGCAACCAGCACCGTCACACGCTGGCGCTTGATGTTGCGAATCACCTCTGAAGGATTGAGTGTGTCCTGGAAAATCACCGTCCCGGCGAGCAAGGGCGGTACAAACATTCCCATGAATTGTCCGAGAACATGGCTGAGCGGAACCAGGTTCAAGAATCGAATGGGGCGGAACAAGCGCTCGATATCACGGTACTTTGCGATTTCGCTCTCGAGCGACTCGAGATTTGCCAGCACGTTGGCGTGCGAGATCACCACGCCTTTGGGTTCGGACGTGGTTCCCGAAGTGAAGACAATCTCGAGCGTGTCGTCTCGTGCTAGGGCGGGTCCCCGGTACGGCTCGTGCGGGCGCTGGGCAAGAAGCTCGCGCAGGGAGTCCAGGAATGCAGCCGGCAACCACGGGCCGGGCCGCCGCAGTTCCCTCGAGCACACCAGGAGTTTTGCGTTCACTTGCCGCGCCACGCGCTCGGCGAACTCAGGTGCGGCAATGAAGTCCACAGGAACCGCTACAGCGCCCCGCAGCGCGCATCCCCAGAAGGCGGCGACCCACTCCGCGCAGTTTTCTCCCCAAATCAGAACGCGGTCGCCTTTCGCAACGCTGCGCGCTTCCAACTCCCGCGCGAATTGGCTCGCGGTTTCAGCGATGTCGCGATAAGACCATCGCGCCAGCCGGTAGCCGCGCCTGTGGACACAGGCAATCTTGGAGCCGTGGCCACGAAAGTTGTCGAGAAAATCGACGAGTGAATGACGACCCATGCCCCATAAGATTATCACTCGCCGAGAATGAATTTCACCTCGACTTCGGTGACCACCTCGACCGGCTCGCCATTCAGCAGTGTTGGCTGGTATCGCCAACGGGCTACCGCGTCCATGGCAGCCCTCATGAGTAGTGGGTGGCCTGAAAGGGCTTTTAAGTCCTGAATCGTTCCGTCTTTGCTGATGACTGCTTCCATCCTGACCGTACCTTGGATCCGTGCCATCTTGGCCAGAGGCGGATATTCGGGATCGGGGTGAAAGAGCAACTTGGCCTGCTCGATAACCGAGATGTGAATTCGGCGTGTCGCAGGCTGTCTCGCTGGCAGTGGCGGTGGTGGAGGAGTATTGGTGTCCCTTAAAATGCTATTCAGGACGCCATCTCGCCCACCTCCCCCAGGCTGATTAAGACCGCCCACGACCCAATTGCCAGGGCCAATCGCCGGCGGCTCAGGAGGCTCCTCGCGAATGATAGTGATGTGAGGCGGAATGATCGTTGGCGCGGTGACGATGGATGGTGATTGCGGCGGCGAGTGCCTAATCGTCCTGACGTGGGGCGCGCGGCCCGGAGGTGGGCCAGGCGGAGGAGGAGGAGGGAAAGTTTCGGTCGTAATCCACCGCAGGTTGGGCAGAGCCTCCATGCGAATCAGGGGAAACAGCACCAGACCACACACAATAACCATTTCCAAAATGTAGGCCAGTGGCAGCGCCGCGCGCTTCCAGTCGCCCGTCTTGATGGCCGCGTAAATCAGGTACGCCACAAACCCAACCACGTTGAGCGCCAGCAGAATCGCGGACCACTTCCCCACGCTGAACCCGAGCCGGCGCGCATCGGCCAGCACGTAGAAGAGCATCAGTTCATAGAACATTAAGCCGACGCCGAGAAGAACCGACTCGACGACCCGGCTCTTGGGCGTCGTGACGGTAAGCAGGGGAAGAACGAAATAACCGGCCACCCAGCCCAGCACTGCCACCAGCAGCGCGGCCTCCCAGTGGCGAAGGGTCAATACCGGCGTGCGAGCAGGCGATGAGTCAAGCAAGGTTGCGTCAAACATGGCTCGACCTCCCTCATTGCGTGATTGAGTGATTTGGTGATTGAGTGATTGAAAAAGCGCAGCTCCTCAATCGCACAATCGCCAAATCGTGCAATCACTCAATCCAACTTTCGCTCATATTGACACCGATGATGGTTCTAAAGTTCCAATGTATGGACTGCCGAATGGCGGGTGGCAAGTGGCTGGAGATTGAGTGATTGAGCGGTTTGGCGATTGAGTGATTGGCCGTAAGACGTCTGCGGTCGGCGGCCCTCGACCTTAATACCTATTCTGTGTTGCAACGTACAACTGACGACGGACAACTGAGGTCTTTTAGAACAATCACACAATCACCCAATCGCAAGATCACCCAATGACGCCGAGTCCGAGTTTCTCGACGTTCGCTTTGTTCCGCCGGGCGGCTTCGTCGGGGCCGCCGGGCGGCAGCTCGAAATTGTCCAGTTCGATCACGATCCACCCGGAAAACTGAACGTCGCGAAGCGCCTGAAGGACGGCAGGAAAATTCACCGCGCCCTCGCCGATTTCGCAAAAAGCGTACTGGCCCTTGCGCACCAAGCCTCGGTCTTTCTCGGCGAGCGCGGCGATGTCTTTTCGCACGTCTTTGAAGTGCATCATGATAAGCCGCTCATGGTAGGTGCGAATCACTTCCGCCGGGTCCGATCCCCCCAATAGAATGTGCCCCACGTCGGCGATCAATTTCACGTAACGCGGGTCAGTCGCGTCGAGGATGCGCGCCATCCCTTCCCGCGTTTCGCCCAGCGAATTGAAGTGGGGATGATAGCCCAGCGCGACGCCCGAATCTGTAGCGAGCTTGCCCAACGCGCTCATCTGCTCTCCCAACGCTTTGATCTGGGTGGGCGAATATTGCCCGCCCGGACGGCCATCGTCCGTCACCTGCAAAAACAACCCGCCGAGGCCACTTTGAAATTCCGCGAAATCGCGAATCTTGGCCGATTGGTCCGTCACTTGGGCTGGGTCGAGCTTCACTCCCCAACACGAAAGTGCCACCGGCGAAAGTCTGAGCCCGTTCAGTCGGTCCTTGAGTTCGCCGAATTTCCCTCCCGGATAATCGTCGCGCACCCAGCCGAGCAATTGCACGCCTTTGAACCCGAGGCTCGCGATGGTGTCGAGAGCGTGCGTGAACTGGCTTCGTGGCCAGGAAATTGTGGCGTAACCGATGGGGTTGGGCAGCGTGGCCGAGGCAATGGCACCGACTGCGGAGTTCCAGCCAACCACACCCACAGCCCAGCTTCCCGAACGCTTCAAGAAATCTCGTCGGTCGACAGCCATCTTCGCTCCAGAGTCCACCGGCCGCGCTTCATGTTTCGGCCGGCCATCGGCCATCTTCAATTCCGAAGCGCTTCATTCAATAAGTGAGCCAGCCGGATGCCCGCCTTTTCGATTTGCTCCTCCACAACAGGAAGCATGGCGGTGGCGTAGTCGTCTGAGAGGTTCGGCAGAGCTCCCGGGGGCAGCTTGCCATAGACCACCTTGACCGCCAAAGCGTGGGATTCAAGAGCCCAATCCTCGACTGACCCGTGCGCCCAGGCCTTCTTCTGTTCCGGCGTGATGCGCAGCTCGAGCGTCGACGCGAGCTGGTCGCCCCACTGCTTCTCGCGCCGGATAATGCCGCCGTCCCACACCGAATGCAAATTGCCGGGCTGGCCGAAGAAGATCACTTGCACTTTGTTACCGCCCTGGTCGTTGTTATCCGCCGAGTGCAGGGGTTGGTGCAAATCGCCGACGAAATGGACCACAAACTCCAGCGCCTCGCGCCGCATGGCGGGGTCAGCGGACTTGTTCTTGAGCACGGATTCGAACTCCTCAATCTTTCGAACCACGCAATTGCCGCTCGGACACTCGCGGGTCATATCGATGGCCGACGCCGCCAATGGAATATCAATGTAGTGCCAAGGGCCTGTTTCTGGATGATCGTTACGGACGTCGTCGGCCCAGCTCGATATCACTGCCAGAGTTTCGTGCGGGGTCAGGAGCGCCTGAATCTTGTCGCGCGCCTCGGGCGTCAGATTTTTCGCCGCGATCCTCGCCACCGCGCTGTGCCCCTCCGGCCCCCAGCCGAGCGCCGGATCGATGGCGATCAGGAGAGCAAACAGTAAAGCGAGCGCAGCCCGAACAAGCGGCTGGAAATCAGTTTTCATTTCTACACCTCTTCCGGCACCACGAACGGCTCGCGGTAGCCGCGGTCGCCATCGCGCAGCAGTTGATTGGCCTTGTCGTCGCCCATCACTTGTTCGTTGGCAGGGTCGAACTTGAGCGAGCGGCCGAGGCGATACGAAGCATTGGCCAGGTGAACCAGCGTGCAAGACATATGGCCTTCCTCGATGGGCGCGTTTAGATTTTCCTTCTTGCGGCTGCGGACGCACTCGATGAAGTTCGCCCAGTTGTTTCCGGCGCCTTTCCCCGATGGTCCCGGTTCATGATCATCGCCCAGCCAGGACCTATAGGAATCGTAGCCGTCCATCGCAAGGTAGCCGTTCGAGCCGTAGAAAATATTGCCGATGGTGTTGTGGGTTCCCGCGCCCGGACCCAGGCGATGTTGTGCTGGCGCTTTCTGCGAGGGCTTGGGCGCAGCAGGGGTCAATCCCGCGGGTGGCGGCCCGGCGCTGCCAAACGCACCGCTGCCGATCTCCGCTTCTTGGTTCGTGATCCAGTGCCGTACTTCGAACTCCAGCATCTTGCGCTTGCCGTCCGGCGTCTCGAACTCGAAGGCGCAATTCAGCGTGTTAGGTGTCTGCTGGTCATCGTCAAACATGAAGTGGCCGCCGATGGCCGAGGCCTTGGTGGGAAATCCCACGCCCAGCCCCCAGCGCGCCACGTCCATTTCATGGATGCCCTGATTGCCGATGTCGCCGTTGCCCGTGTCCCAAATCCAGTGCCAGTTATAGTGGAACCGGTTTTGGGTGAAGGGTTTCATGGGCGCGGGGCCGGTCCAAAGATCGTAGTGGACGCCGGCAGGCACGGGTTCCTCGGGTTTGCGGCCGATCGTATCGCGCCACTTGTAGCAGAGGCCGCGGGAAAGATAGACCTCACCAATCAAGCCGTCGCGTATTTTTTGAATGCCTTCCCGGATCCCTTCGCCGGAACGGCTGTTGGTTCCGTGTTGGACGATGCGATCGTACTTTTTCGCGGCGCGCACCAGTTGCCGGCCTTCCCACCAGTTGTGCGAGCAGGGTTTTTCGCAATAAACGTCCTTGCCCGCCTGGCACGCCCAGATAGCCATCAGCGAATGCCAATGATTCGGCACGGCGATAGAGACGGCATCAATGGATTTGTCCTCCAGCAGCTTGCGCACGTCGATATAGGTTGTCGGCTTGGGGACTCCCATCTTGTCCATGTCCGATAGGCGTTTGTTCATCATGTTTTCGTCGATATCGCAGACGGCGGCGATTTCGGCGTGTGGCATTTTCGAGTATTCCTTCACGTGCTCGAACCCCTGCCCACGCAGGCCGCAGATGGCAACACGAACGCGATCGTTGGCGCCGAAGACTTTTTCCGGACGAGTGATGAAGGTGATGCCGCTGAGCGCCGCCAGACCGGCGCCGGTCTTGGCGCTTGACTTCAAAAAATCCCGGCGGGTTATTTCCGAATCGTTGGTCATGAGTCCTCCCTGCAATTTGCGGGGATTATACCTCCATTCTTAGTGGCACGGGCATCTTGCCCGTGGCTTCTCAAACTCACGAGCGACCCATGCACGGCCCACGGGCTGGAAGCCCGTGCCACTATTTGAGGGAGGTTACTCCACACGCAGGGCCGTCACCGGATTGAGGCTCGCAGCTCGGCGCGCCGGAATGAAGCCAGCCAAAAGCGCGACGCAAGTCAGGAGGGCGCTGACCGCCAGGAACGTGAACGGATCGGTGGCAGCGACGCCGAAGAGGAACTGGGTGAGCAAGCGAGCCAAGCACAACGACGCAATCACGCCAATTGCCAGGCCGGTCAAAACCAGTCGCAGGCTTTGGCCGAGGATCAGACCGAAGATATTGCTTGAGCTCGCGCCGAGCGCGACGCGAATCCCGATCTCGTACGTCCGCCGCGCGGTGGAGTAGGAAACCACTCCGTACGTGCCGATCGCGGCCAGCACCAGAGCCGTGCCAGCAAAGGCCACGAAGAGCCACATCATGGAGCGCGACTGTGAGGCCGAATTCGAGACGATCGCTTCCAAGCCGCGGACCTCGCCGACCGGAACATTCGGGTTCACGCTCGAGACTAAGCCGCGGATGTCGCGGCCGAAGTGCGCCGACTCCGCCGAGGTTCGAGCAATGAGGTACATGGCCGTGGGAAGCTTCTGGTTGGCGTCCACGGATTGGGCGTAGGGCATGTAGACGGCCCCTTGGACCCAGTCCAGAGGCTTGTCGGCGAGATTGAATTGGCGCACGTCTCCAGCGACGCCCACGACGGTTCGCCAATCTTTATCCCAGACCAATCGGATGTGTTTGCCGATGGGGTTTTCGCCCGGCCAAAAATGCCGCGCCGTGGCCGTGCTCACGATGACGACCCCGGTAGATTTTTCACTATCAGAATCGCTGAACTCTCTGCCCGTCAGCAGTGGAATCCCCATCAGCTGGAAGTACTCGGGGGTGATGGCTCCGGCCCAGAGCAAGGGGGCCAGAGCCTTCCCCTCTTTCAACGGGTGGTCTTCCATCTCTACTACCACGTAGGGCACTTCGCCGCTTAACGGAACCGTGTTGGCTGCCGCCACCTCGGAGACTCCGGCCATCTCGCCTGCCCTGCGCAATAACTCGTCATAGAGCGCCACGCACGTCGAGCGCTGCTCGCAAGAGGACTGGTCAGGCGTGACGCGCACGGTGAGAACGTGTTCGCCTTGAAAGCCGGGATTCACTTGCATTAATCGCCAGAGGGTCTTGATCAGAAGTCCGGCGCCAACAACCAACACGACCGCCAGCGCCACCCCACCCACGATCAACGAGCTGCGCAGGTTGATGCCTGCCGCGTCAGAGGTTCGCTGTCCGCCGGCCTTCACGGACTCCGCCAAGTCCGATTTCGAAGCCCTGAGCGCCGGCGCAAGGCCAAAGGCAAGGCCGGTGAGGACGGAGAGCCCCGTCACGAAAGCAAGGACGCGCCAGTCCATTCCGGCCTCGGCGAGGCGAGGTGTGTCCGCCGGCAGGAAGGTCTTCAACGCCGAGAGCGCGCCGAAAGCCAGGCCGAGGCCCAGCGCGCCGCCCGCCAAAGCGAGCACCACACTTTCTGTCAAGAGTTGCCTCACGATTCGTCCCCGCGCGGCGCCCAGCGCAGCCCGCAGCGCGATTTCCCTGCGCCGGGAAGCCGCAAGCGAAAGCAACAGGCTCGCCACATTCACACACGCGATCAACAGCACGATGCCGACTGCGCCCAGCAACACCAGCAATTTTGCGCGGACATTGCCCACCAAATCCTGCTGCAAGGGGAGAACGGTGGCGTCGGCGTTCCAACTTCGCGCCATGGGATACGGAAACATGGGGATGATCGCGGGGATCATGCTTCGAATCTCGTTTTGAGCTTGTGACAAGGTCGCTCCGGGACGCAACCTGCCAACCACGGGCTTGAAGCCATGTCCCCAATTCTCATCTGGGTTGGTTGGATCGATGTGCAGCGGCACCCAAAGTTGAGTCCCGGGAACCAGAAAACTGAAATCGGGCGGCATCACGCCGATCACGCGCCGACCCACTCCATTGATTTTGACGACTCGGCCGATCACGCTGGGGTCGCTCTCAAATTTGTTGCGCCAGAGGGCGTGGCTGAGGATCACGAGTCGGTCCGCCCCGGCGCGATCCTCTCCCGGCTGAAACGTGCGCCCCAACTTCGCACCCGCGCCCAGCAGGGAAAAGATATTCGCGGAGACGAGGCTGCCGGTGAGATGCAGCGCCTCACCTTGTCCGGTGAGGTTGAAGTCGGCACCGTTCTCGGGTTTGTCGGAATAGGAGGCGACCTCCATGGTCCGGCTCAACTCCTGCAAGGCAACGAATCCCCCCGTGGGGTAATACCCTGTGATTCTCACTAGCCGGTCAGGCTCGGAATACTGAAGCGACCGAAGAAGAACGCCATCGACCAGGCTGAACATCGCGGCGTTACCGCCAATGCCGAGCGCGAGTGAGAGCGCCGCCACAATGGTGAATCCCGCATTCTTGCGCAAAGTGCGAAACGCGTAACCAATGTCTTGCCCAAGTTGCTTGAACCATGTCCAGGCCCACATTTCGCGTATTTCCTCCTCCACCAGAGTCCGATTGCCAAAGGCGCGCTGGGCAGCGTACCCGGCCTCTTCCGCCGCCACGCCGGCCTCTCGCTGCTCTTCAGCTTCAAGCTCGAGATCCGCACGAAGTTCTCTCTGCAAATCTGCTTCGCGACTCTGCTGCTTGTCTCTCCAATTGCGCCAGACGTTCATCGCTGCAGGTCCCTGATTCCTAATCCCTAATTCCTAACTCCTGACTGGCGCCATCACTCGCGAGATGGCCGCCACGAGCAGTTTCCATTTCGACTCTTCGCGCGAGAGCTGCCGCTTACCCGCCGGCGTCAAGCGGTAATACTTGAACTGCCGATTCCGGTCCTTGGCTGTCTCCCACTTGGAAACCACCCAGCCCTTGTGCTCCAGCCGATGCAGGGCCGGATAAAGTGAGCCGTGCTCAACCTGGAGCACCTGGTCCGTCGTGCGCTGGATGTGCTTGGCGATCTCATGGCCGTGCGCGGGGCCGAGGACGAGCGTGCGCAGAATCAGCATGTCCAACGTGCCTTGCAACAGTTCCATCCGGTCTGCGGTATCCTTGTTCATGATGGTAGGCATTCTACCATGAAAAGTCTTCTCTAGGGTAGACGTTCTTCCCTCAAAAAAGTTAGCAGGTCTGGCACCGGTTCTTCAAAATGGCTTTCTGATCTGAAGGTCACTCACGGGTGGCCCGCGACGGCGGGAAAAGGCGGCAAACTCGTCAGGAGTTGCAAAACTCTCGGGCGCATTCGATCAATGTCTTTGCGCACAGCGCGACGTCTTCCAAGTTGACTTACTCCACGGTTGAATGCAGACCGGCGCCGCCCAGTCCAAAGAGGAGGCTCGCAATTCCGGCCTCGTTGAGCAATGCGGCATGCGTCCAGAAGCTTTGTGGGCCAAGTTGGGCACGCGGGCCGACGATTTCTTCGAGCAGGATTTGCCTTCTGCTTTCTGCCTTCTGCCTTCTGCCTCCTGCTTTCTGCCTTCTGCTTTTTGTAGTACCATCCGCGAGTCAGGTCGTCAGATTCCTTCCACGATCTGGCCTTCTCGCTCGAAATGGCAACTGGTGCTCAGCCTCGGGAACACGCAACCGCACAGGCGCTTCCGCGCCGTGCTCGATGGTGGCGATTTCTTGTTCGCGGTCTGCTTTTCCTGATCGTTCTGCTTGTGGTGTTGGCGGCGGGAGCCGTGTGGTGGGGATACTCGCAATGCCGCAAAGCGCTGGCGCAGCTCGACGGCTCCATTGGCGTTTCCGGCCTGCAAGCCCGCGTGGAAGTCAAGCGCGACGCTCGAGGCGTACCGCATCTTCGTGCGAAGTCGCTCGACGACTTGATGTTTGCTCAAGGCTACGTGACCGCGCAAGACCGCCTGTGGCAGATGGACCTGAGCCGTCGGCTGGCGTTTGGCGAGCTTGCCGAGGTCTTTGGCGAGGCAGCGCTGAGGTTCGATGTTGAGAATCGCCCCCTGGGATTTCGCCAAGCCGCTGAGCGTGCGGTGCAGGAGATGGATCCCGACTCCCGGCGCCTGCTCGCCGCTTACGCAAACGGGGTCAACGAATTCATTTCCACTCACCGTGACCGTCTTCCCATCGAGTTCCGCCTGGTGCGCTACCAGCCGCGCCCTTGGCAGGAAATCGATTGTCTCGGTGTCGCACTCAACATGAGCAAGTTCCTCAGCACTACTTGGCCCGACAAGTTGATGCGCGAGCGAATCCGCAGCAAGCTCTCTCCCGAGCTCTACGCCGATCTTTTTCCTGACCACTCACCGCTCGACCATCCCGTGGCTGAGTCCATGGGGACAGTGGCGAGTGGTCCCGCTTGGCGGGAGCAAGTGGTCCCGCAGGGCGGGATCGTCCCCGCGAAAGCGGCGGGCCAGATCCAAATGGATTCCCGCCTACGCGGGAATGACGGCGGATTCCATCCTGCAGCGCCAGCGTACGGGAATGTGCTCGCGGCTGCGGGCTTTGGTGTTCTGCCTCCTGATTCCATCCCAGGCAGCAACAATTGGGTGGTGAGCGGAGCGCACACGCAATCCGGCAAGCCGCTACTGGCGAACGATCCTCATCTCAGCCACAGCGTGCCCAGCGTCTGGTACATGATCCATCTGCAAGCGCCGGACCTCAATGTCTCCGGAGTGAGCCTTCCCGGCCTGCCGCTGGTGGTGATTGGTCACAACCAACGAATTGCTTGGGGAATGACCAACACCGCGCCAGACGTTCAGGACCTCTATTCCGAGAGTTTCAACCTCAGCGAGCCCAACAAGTATTTGCACAACGGCGTCTGGGTGGATGCCGAGGTGCGCGATGAGGTGATCAAGGTCCACAACCAACGCGACCTGCGGCTCACCGTCAAGACCACTCGCCACGGGCCGGTGATTTCCCACGAGGGCAACCGCGACCTAGCGCTCCAGTGGACGACGCTCCAGCCGCACGCCGTTCGCTTTCCTTTCCTGAAGATCGACCGCGCCGAGAACTGGCCACAGTTCACGGACGCGCTGCGCGATTTCACCGGCCCGATGCAGAATTTCGTCTACGCCGACGTGGACGGAAACATCGGCTTCTACGCCGCCGGATGGGTTCCGATCCGCGCCAGTGATGACGGCACCTTTCCTTCCATCGGCTCGACCGACGACCACGATTGGACTGGCTACATTCCTTTTGAGAGCCTGCCGCACGCCTACAATCCTCCCGGCGGCATCATTGCCACGGCGAACGGCCGCGTCGTGCCCGATGATTATCCTTACTTCATCACCCACAATTGGGACGCGTCGTATCGCACCGCACGCATCTTCCAGCTCCTCGAATCAAAAAATAGCCTCACCGTGCCGGACATGCTTCGCATTCAGACGGACATTCACACGCTCCAGGATGAGTGGCTGGCCAAGCAACTGCTGGCGGCGAGTCACACTCGCCCGCCGGCGAGCGCCGACGCGCAATACGCCTTGACCCTGCTCGGCAATTGGGACGGCGAGGCTCGCGCCGACTCCGCGGCCACGCTGGTCTCGGAAGTCACTCGCCACGCTTTGCTGGACAGAATCGTCCAGCCGAAATTGGGCGACGATCTTTCGGGATATCGGTGGCCGATGAGCACGATTTTTCTTCAAACCGTCTTGGAACACCAATGGACTCGCTGGCTGCCGCCCGGTGACGCGGATTTCAACGCCACTTTGATGGCGAGCCTGGAGGATGCCGTGCAGCGAATTCCCGCGCTGGTGGGCTCGCATCGCCACGACGATTGGCAATGGGGCAAAACGATTCCTCTCACCTTTCAGCATCGCCTGAGCAACAACATTCCGCTCTTCGGGCGTTTTTTGAATATCGGCCCGGTTCCGCAGGCCGGCACAGGTTCCACGGTGAAGCAAACTACACCCACGCTTGGCCCTTCGATGCGAATGGTGGTTGATTTTTCCAATTTCGACGCTTCAGTCGAGAACATCACCCTGGGCGAATCGGAAGAATTCCTCAGCCCCTATTACAAGGATCAGTTCGACGCTTGGTACAACGGCCGCAGTTTTCCCATGCTCTTCAGCGACGCCGCGGTGGAGAGCGGAACGACTCACCTCTTGGTTCTCGAGCCCAGGCAGCCGCGGTAATTCGATTTCTTAGGAAGCCCGAGACCCTGGCTGAAACTCGCCGCAGCCGCCTCGCCCACGCCCTTCCCGCGTCTGAAATCATTCGAGAACCGGAACCCGTGCCGGCCGTTTAATCCGCCGACCAGACCCCACAACGGTTACGGGCGGACTGCGTCCGTCCCGGCGGAATCCCGCTGAGCGTAAGGGCGATCCCGCCTAGCGGGATCGCCATCCCCGAATGGCGGTGCAAAGCCGTCTCTACGAGGACCGGCGGGGCCGCCGTAGGTAATTCTGCAAATAATAAACGCTAAACCCGGAGCCGAGAATGATCCAGAAGTAGGCGAGCCGCAGGGTCGCCGCAAACACCGCCTCGGCGACGGCGACGCTCCACATGCAGGTCTCGCCAACGAAGCCATCCACCCAGTCTGGCCGAGCCTCGCCTGCCGGGACGCGTGGCCGCAAGGCAGGCAGGAGCCGAGGCACGCTCTCCCGGAATCTGCGGAAGCTCTCCCCCTGCGACTCCAGAAGGCCGGCTTCCTCGCGGAGAATCAGACGGTAAACAAAGAGGGTCATTCCGAGCACCAGTACGACAAAACCCGCGCGGCTGGCCATCAGGCCGACTCCCAGCGCCAGCAGAATATTTCCCAGATAGAGCGGGTTGCGCACATACCGGTACGGCCCGTCGGCAACGAGACGGGAGGAATGCAATTCCTTGTCGTGCACCACGGAACTGTGGAGGTAGGCCTCCGCCCACGAACGGATCAGCGCTCCCAGGGCGACAGCGAATGAGCCCAAGGCAAACATGAGTCGCACCGAATGCTCAAGGCGGGGCGAGTCGGGGCCAACGCCGGGCCCCAGAATCCTGCTCGCCAACGCGACAGACACGTTGATGTCGCCCAAGGCATAGGTACCGAATCCCAGCCAGAAAATCCCCACAATGAAAAAGAAGCGATACCGGAATTCGAAATCTGTGGCACGGAAATTCAAGGCAGATTCTCCTTCATCGAAAGTTCCATTTGGACGTTGGCGGTCACCGGCGACGCCCCACCCGAAACGACTGCTCAGCCGCCGTATTGTATTCGCTCAGCGAACTCCAGTGCTAACATTGGCATGGAGAATCACATGCCCGCGACACTGGCGCACGACAAGAATCTTCTGGGCCTGACTCGCAGCGAGCTCGAGCAGCTTGCGGTGGACTGCGGCCAGGCGCGGTTTCGCGGCCGGCAGATTTATCAGGGAATCTACGCGCGGCGCGAACGCGATTTTGCGGCGCTTACCAACCTGCACGCGAAATTCCGCGAGCATCTGTCGGAGCACTATGCGGTGCGCTATCCAACCATCGAGCGCGAGTTTCGTTCGCGCGACGGGTCGATCCGGTATCTGCTGGGGCTCGAAGACGGCGAGGAAATCGAAGCGGTCTACATGCCGGAAGAAGACCGCACCACGCTCTGCATTTCCAGCCAAGTCGGCTGCGCTGTGGACTGCCGCTTTTGTTTCACGGGCCTTCTGGGCGTGAAGCGGAACCTGACGGCGGGCGAGATTGTCGGGCAAGTGTTGGCCCTCGCCGCCGCGCAACATATTCCCCGCCGGGCGCGGCTAAACGTGGTTTTCATGGGCATGGGCGAGCCGCTGTTGAATTACGGCCCGGTAATGAAGGCGGTCGAAATTCTCGCGGACTCCGCCGGAATGGCGCTGGCGCTGCGACGCATTTGCATCTCCACAGCGGGAATCGTTCCGCGCATCGAAGATTTGGCGCGCGAGCCCGTGCGGCCGCGCCTTGCCGTGTCGCTCAATGCCTCGAGTGAAGAGCAGCGGACCGCCATCATGCCCATCAACCGGAAATATCCTCTGCGGGAACTGATGCGCGCCTGCCGCGAGTACCCGTTGCGCCCGCGCGAGCGCCTGACGTTTGAGTACGTCTTGTTGGCGGGTGTGAATGATGCCGACGCCGATGCGGCGCGCGTGGCAGACCTGCTGCGCGGCATATCCGGGAAGATCAACCTGATCCCTTACAACGCCGGACCGGAGCTCCCTTACCGCGCGCCACGGTTGGAGCGCGTGCTGGCCTTTCAGCAATTGCTCATGGAGCGCGGCGTCCCGGCATTCATCCGCGTCTCACGCGGCCAGGACATCATGGGCGCTTGCGGCCAATTGAGCCTCGCCAACATTGGGTGATTTGGCGATTGGGTGGTTGAGCGACTGGCCGAATAAGAAACTGGCGATGCGGCTACTGCGGCCAATACCGGCTTGAATTTTTCTACAATCACCCAATCGCCCGATCACGCAATCACTCAATTATCCAGTGGCTCAATTCCAATGACCGCCATCGTGCGGCCTGTGCCGCTGCCCTCCCTGCGATGAGAAAAAAAGAGGTCGGTGCGGCACGCGGTGCAATAATCCGCGACCGCGATATGGGTTGGGCTGAGGCCGGCTCGGCGCAATTGATAGCGCGCCACGGCGACCAGATCGAGATGTTTCTTGCCGGTCGAGTCTGGCCCGTGGCCGGGCGGCTGCTTGGATAAGAAAAGCAGCGGATGACGACGGGCGATTTCTGTCTCCGCTTTGTCCTGCGGCGCCGAGCGAAAAAACTCTTCTCCATTCGGATAGCGGCCGCAGAAGGCGCTCACCACTTCGTCGCCCACTTCGTAGCAACAGGCTCGGATCGAAGGCCCGATCGCCGCCACGAGATCGCTTGGGCTGGACCCGAAAATGCGAACCATCTCCCCTACGGCCTTTTCGATGATGCCCGCCAGCGCCCCTCGCCATCCGGCATGAACGGCGGCCACCGCGCGGCGGCGGACGTCCGCCAGAAGAACCGGCAAGCAGTCAGCGGAACGAACGGAAAGCAAAACCCCGGGCTCATGGGTCAGCAGAGCGTCGCCTTGGGGCGGCGTGTGATCCGGCGCGCGCGGGGGATAATAGCCGGAGGGCCGATATTCAAGCCCGCCCTGAGAACTTTTGACCACAAGGAATATATTCGAGGAGTGAATCTGCCGCAGTCCGGCGAGCGGCCAATCTTCGGCCCCCAGCGCGCGGAAGAACCGACCGCGGTTCTTCTCCACGTTGGTTCGCTTGTCCGTCTCGATGAAGCCCAGGTTCAATGCTGAGGCAGAACCCGATGCCACGCGGCTGATCCCTCCGGCGCGCGTGCTGAAGGCGTGCAGCAGCCACCGCCGGCGCGCCAAGCTCGCGCCCTCGAGCCATTTCAGCTTCCCTGACGAAACAAGAGAGAACGTTCCGCGTCGCACAATTTAATATTAGCATCGAACGACATCCGACGTGGCTCTTGACGCTCTGCTATAATAGCCAGCCGCGGAAGGGCAGAGAGCAGTAGGCAGTGGGCACCAGGCAGAAGGCAGTAAAATCACCGCAGAGCCAGAGGGATTCTGTGTACTGCCTTGTGCGTTCTGCTCTCTGCGTTCTGCTCTCTGCCTTCTGCTCTGCCTGCTCTCGCTGCTTGGGAGGTGAATAGGCCATGGTCGCCGACACGCTGGTGGTCATTCTGGCGGGAGGTCAAGGTGAGCGCCTGATGCCGCTGACGCGCGACCGCGCCAAGCCCGCTGTGCCGTTCGGCGGAATCTACCGGATCATCGACCTGACGCTTTCCAACTGCATCAATTCCAGGCTGCGGAGAATCTTCGTGCTGACGCAGTACAAGGCCCTTTCCCTCAACCGTCACATCCGCGAAGGCTGGACCGTGGTGGCGCACGAGCTCGGAGAGTTCATTTACGTTCTTTCGCCCATGAAGCGGGTGGGCGAAACGTGGTACCAGGGGACGGCGGACTCCGTGTTTCAGAACCTGTACTCGATCGGCAGCGAGCCTTGCAAATACGTTCTCGTCCTTTACGGCGACCACGTATATAAAATGAATTATGGATTGATGTTGAAGCAACACGTGGACGCGGGCGCGGACGTCACGATCGGGACGATTGAGGTCGACCTTTCGGAAGCCAGTCGCTTCGGAGTATGCGAGGTCGATTCCGCAGGGCGAATCGTGGGCTGGGTGGAAAAGCCCACTTCTCCAAAGCCGTCGCGGAAGAACCCGTCCAAGTCCGACAGTTCGATGGGCATCTATGTCTTCAACCGCGACTTGCTGATCGAGGCGCTGATAGCTGACGCAGAAGATCCCAGCTCGCGGCACGATTTCGGCTACGACGTGGTGCCTCGCCTCATCGAAAAGCACCGGGTTTTCTCTTACAACTTCGTCGACGAAAACAAGAAGGAGGCGATGTACTGGCGGGACATCGGCAACATCGAGGCCTATTATGAGGCCAACATGGACCTGGTGCAGGTCTCGCCCGTCTTCAATTTATACGACCACGAGTGGCCGATTCGCACTTACCAGCGGCAATATCCGCCCGCCAAATTCGTTTTCGCCCAGGAGGGCCACCGCATGGGCGTGGCCATCGATTCCATGGTCTCGATGGGGTCGATCATCTCCGGCGGGCGCGTGACCCGCAGCGTGATTTCGCCGGACGTGCGCGTGAACAGCTACACGGAAGTGGAAAGCTCCATCCTTTTCTCCCACGTCGATGTCGGCCGATACTCGCGCATTCGCCGCGCCATCATCGACCGCCATATCCACATCCCCGAGCACACCGAAATCGGATACAACCTGGAAGAAGACCGCAAGAAATATCACATCTCCGAGAGCGGCATCGTCGTGGTCGTCGACGAGCAGAGGATGTTCGAGGAACCGGAGTGATGACATTGGGCGATGGAGTGATGGCGCGATTGAGCCATTGAAAGACCAAGGCCTTCAATGGCCGATGGCCCATCTCACAATGACCCGATCCGTCAGCCACAGCCACTCTCCGTCTGTGCTACACTCTCGTTGCGAAAAACCAAACATAAGGAGCAAGGCATATGGCAGAGATCGATCTTGTAGTAGGCCGCGAAGTGCTCGACTCGCGGGGCAACCCGACTGTCGAAGCGGACGTCCGGCTGCGCGACGGGGCGTTTGGCCGAGCCATCGTCCCTTCCGGAGCATCAACGGGAGAACACGAAGCCATCGAGTTGCGCGACGGCGACAAGAAACGCTACATGGGCAAGGGCGTTTTGCACGCCGTTGAGGCTATCAACACTGTTCTCGCCCGCGAGTTGGGCGGGCGCGACGCCAGCGAGCAATCGAGAGTCGACGGGCTGATGATCGCACTCGATGGAACGGAAAACAAAGGTAAGCTGGGCGCGAACGCCATCCTGGCGGTTTCGATGGCGGTCTGCCGGGCCGCAGCGCGGTCGGCGGGCATGCCTCTTTATCGCTATCTCGGAGGCCTGCACGCGCGCCGCCTTCCAGTCCCCATGATGAATATCTTGAACGGTGGAGTGCACGCCGACAATACCGTTGACTTTCAGGAGTTCATGATCATGCCCGTCGGCCCGGAGACTTTTTCCGAGGCCCTTCGCATGGGCGTCGAGACCTTCCACACGCTGAAGAAAGTTTTGAAGGACCGCGGCTACAACACCTCGGTGGGCGACGAGGGTGGCTTCGCGCCCAGCTTGAAATCCAACGAGGAAGCCGTGGAGCTCATCCTGGAGGCCATCGAGAAGGCCGGATTTTCACCCGGCCACGATGTGTGCCTGGCGCTGGACCCAGCCTCGAGCGAGATGTACCAGGATGGCAAATATTTCTTCTTTAAGTCGGACAAGTCGCGCAAGACGGCCGAGGAAATGGTGAAGCTCTACGCGGACTGGGTGAAGCAGTACCCGTTTATTTCGATCGAAGACGGACTGGCACAGGATGACTGGGAAGGATGGAAGATCCTCACCGACGAGTTGGGTGACAAAGTGCAATTGGTCGGCGACGATCTTTTTGTGACCAACACCGAAAGACTCAAGCGGGGAATCGAGGACGGCGTGGCCAATTCTATTTTGATCAAGCTCAACCAGATAGGGACCGTGACGGAAACCATCGCCGCCATCGAGCTGGCGCGGCGGCACGGCTACACCTCCGTGGTGTCGCATCGGTCGGGCGAAACCGAGGACGCCTTCATCGCTGACTTCGCGGTGGGCCTCGGGACGGGACAAATCAAGACCGGCTCTGCCAGCCGCACCGACCGCATTGCCAAATACAATCAGCTTCTCCGCATCGAGGAAGAGCTGGGCGACGCGGCGGAATTCCTGGGCAAGGCGGCGGTGAAGTGCCAACAAAACGATTCAGACAGCTAGATTCGAGGCGTCCGCAATGGAAAAACGGGAAGTCCCCAGCTCACGGGAAGTGTACGCATCGCTTGGCATTCGGCCCGGCAAGCCGACGCGCGACAGGGCGCGACATTTCAAGCGGCTATTAAAGGAGAAGTTGCGTGCCAAGCGCCGCGCAGGCACTATGTGACGCTAAACCGCTGTGAGCAATCACTCCGCTTTTTTCGCCTTCCCCTGGCTGGCGACCGCTTCCATGGCCTTCTTGACGCTTTCCGGATCGCCCAGATAGTAGTGCTGGAGAGGCCTTAGGTTGTCATCCAACTCGTAGACGAGGGGCATCCCTGTGGGTATATTCAGTTCTACTATATCCTGATCAGGGATGTTATCCAAATACTTTACAAGCGCGCGCAGGCTGTTCCCGTGTGCAGCGATCAGGATCCGCCTGCCGGAACGAACGTCGGGCGCTATCACTTCCAGCCAGGACGGCAAAAAGCGCGCCACCGTGTCCTTCAAACACTCGGTGAGAGGAAGCTGGTCGTTGGTCAAGCCCTTGTAACGCGGATCGTGGCCCGGGTAGCGAGAATCGCTTTCCTCGAGCGCCGGCGGCCGAATGTCGTAGCTCCGCCGCCAGACCTTCACTTGCTGTTCGCCGTATTTGGCCGCGGTCTCGGCCTTGTTGAAGCCCTGAAGCGCGCCGTAGTGGCGCTCGTTCAAGCGCCAGTCCCGGACGACGGGGATCCACATGAGATCCATCTCGTCCAGCACGAGCCAGAGCGTGCGGATAGCCCGCTTCAAGACGGAAGTGTAAGCGATGTCGAAGACATAACCTTGTTCTTTCAGGACGCGACCGGCTTCCTTAGCCTCGGCGATGCCCTTCTCTGACAAATCGACGTCGGTCCAGCCCGTGAAAAGGTTCTCCTTGTTCCAGACGCTTTCCCCGTGCCGCAGCAGGACAACTTTTCGCATGTTCCAACCCCTCAAGGACGAGCGAGTTTTGTCCGATTCCAGATTCAGGAAGGACCCACGGGCCCGTGACTACTGTAACAGAATTTCCGGCAGAATTTTCTTGAAGGTCGAGGCGCGACCCGCCGCGCGCCGAAAAGAATCTCCGACAACGCGCGGGAGAAAATTTCATCCTGCGAATTAGCTTGCAGAAGTTTTCTGTGTTATAGTGTTCGTTCCGAACGGAGAAATTTCTGGAAAGAAAGCCCTGCGCCTTGGGTTCATCTCACGAACACATGAAACGGTGATAGCGAATGCGCCAGAAACGGGCTGCTCGTCCCTGTTTCTGACGCGGCCTCAGTGAGGCTGCCGGGGGCGTGAGTGAAGCCTGCGTGGCGCTTGTCCGACAGGCGGGGAAGCGCTTCCTTGCGGGGGCGGCGTCAGCATTTCTCCGGTACGATAAATTATCTGCCCTCATTGAGCGACCATCATGAACGCATGGCTGGAAGTCCTGGACTACCTCAAGACAAAAGTGAATACCCAGAGTTACCAGACTTGGCTCGGGCCGACCAGTTTTGACCACCTGACCAACGACACGCTCGCGGTGCGCGTTCCCAACCGTGAGTTTCAGGACTGGATTCAGGACCAGTATGGGGCGTTCATCCAGGAGGCTCTGGAGCGCCTCCAGCTTGGCGCGCGCAAGATCGAATTCGTGTTCGAGGAAAGCGCGGCGAGAAAAGTTTCTGAGGACGGAAAGCTCAAAGGGTTGCAGCAGAAGCTCGATTTTGAATCGGTGGATCACGAACTGATCCCGCGCTACACGTTTGACACCTTCGTCGTGGGCTCGTGCAATCAGTTCGCGCACGCCGCAGCCCACGCGGTCGCCCTGAACCCGTCGAAAACCTACAATCCCCTTTTCCTCTACGGAGGAGTGGGGCTCGGAAAGACCCACCTGATGCAGGCGGTGGGCCACCTGATTAAGAGCCGCTCGAAGGAAACGCGCCTGGCGTACGTCTCTTCTGAAAAGTTCACGAACGAGCTTATCAGTTCGTTGCACTATAACCGCATGAGCTCCTTCCGGGACAAATACCGGAACGTGGACGTCTTGCTGATTGACGACATCCAGTTTATCGCCGGCAAAGAGCGCACTCAGGAAGAGTTCTTCCACACTTTCAACGCTCTCTACGACGCGCAGAGGCAGGTCGTTATTTCAAGCGACTGCACGCCCAAGGAAATCCCGGGGTTGGAGGAGAGGCTGCGGTCGCGTTTTGCCTGGGGTTTGACGGCGGACCTTCAGCCGCCCGACCTCGAAACGCGGCAGGCAATCCTCGCTGAAAAAGCAAAGTCTATGGGCGTGGTCCTGCCCGAAGCCGTGCAACTTTTCATTGCCAGTAAGATGAAGTCCAGCATCCGCGATCTGGAAGGCGCGCTGGTTCGCCTGATTGCCTATTCGTCGCTCACCGGCGCCGAGATTTCACTGGCGGTGGCTCAGCAGGTTCTCAAGAACTTGGTCGATCTTCAGGAGCGGCGCGTCTCGATCGAGCTCATTCAGCGCGCCGTGGGCCAGGAATTCGGCCTGACGATCTCACAACTCAAAGCGCGCAACAATAGCCGCCGCGTCGCTCATCCCAGGCAAATTGCGATGTTCCTGGCCAAGGAATTGACGACCGCCTCATTGCCCCAGATCGGCAGAGAGTTCGGGGGCAAGCACCACACCACGGTCTTGCACTCGATCAATAAAATCGGCCTGCAACGCACGACGGACAAGGATTTGAACAGGATTATCAACAAGCTCAGCGAAAGTCTCCGTTGAGCTTAAGGCGATTTCAAGAGGAAAGCTCCCCGCAAATCCTGTGGATTGTTTCAAGCGGCGCAAATGGGCATAAGAATCCACCACTGCGGATTCTGCAATCTACACACCTTGTTTTATCAACTGCCGTGGTTTCAAAAGTCTTTGCTCTTTTCCACAAACACACAGGCCCTACTACTGATATAATTTGGATAGGATATTAAAACTATGGAATTCTCATCAAAGAAGTCGGAGATCATCAAAGAGCTGAATCTGACTCAGGGAGTTGTGGAACGAAAAACGACGATTCCAATTCTTTCGAACCTGCTTCTGGAAGTTAGCGATGCAGGGCTTCGAATCAGCGCCACGGATCTGGAGCTTGGAATTCGGTGTAGCTGTCCGGCCCAAGTGAAAAAGGAAGGGTCAGGAACCGTTCCAGCTAAGCGCCTTATAGAGATTGTTCGTTCCCTGCCCGATGCAGAGATCAAGTTTAAGCTTTTGGAAAACCACTGGGTGCAGATCACCTGTGAGCGTTCCTCATTCAAGCTGGTCGGAATGGCTAAAGATAGTTTTCCGGTCTTGCCGGCAGCACCCAAGCCATTGGCGGCGACCCCCTCCAGCGTTTTCACCAGCATGATTCGCAAGACCATTTTCGCGATCTCGAGCGAAGAGTCACGGTACACACTGAACGGAGCTCTTCTGTTATTGAAACCAGAGAGCGCTGCAATGGTGGCTACCGACGGTCACCGCTTAGCCTTGGTAGAGAAGGAAACTCCGGTGACCGGCCTCTCCAATGAGCTTCGAGTTTTAATTCCCAAAAAGGCGATGGCTGAACTGGAGCGCCTGCTGGGTGACACTGAAGAGGCAGTGCCGGTCCAATTCGCCAAGGACGAGAGCCATCTTTTCTTTACGGTGGGAGACCGGCTCCTGATTTCGCGCATGTTGACCGGCCAGTTCCCGAACTACGAGGCGGTTTTGCCCCGCGAAAACAAAAAGATCGTCGATATCGACAAGGATTCAATCACCTCGGCAATTCGTCGCGTGGCTCTGCTCGCCGATGAGCGTTCCCGCGCTATTCGCCTTCAACTCGACAAGGACAAGGCTGAGGTTTTCTCCTCGAGCGGCGAGTACGGTGAAGCCCACGAGACCCTCGACGCTCAGTACGCGGGAGACGCTATGCAGATTGGTTTTGATTATCAGTACTTGCTCGATTTTCTCAATGTGCTGGGAGAGGGCGGCAAGGTCAGACTGGAATTAAAGGATGAACAGAGCGCGGGCCAGTTTCGGCCCGGAGACGAGCAAGCCTACCGTTACCGCTACGTCGTGATGCCCATGCGCATCTGATACTTAGAGGGCTTGGCGCAATTGAGAGTGGCAGCTGAAAATTCAGGGCCCCATGAGACCGACAGAGGTTTAGGCTTTCTGTCGGTCTTTTGGTCTGAAGTGCTGTTGTAGCCGCGGTTCGTGCCCCGCGGGGTTCGGGATTCGGGGTTCGCGAATCCCAAACCCCGAAACCCTAATCCCGATCATCGGGGCTAGAGACTGTTGCTGCAAGGAGGACAGAAAGTAAGTGGCGGAAGCAGAAAAGAAAAAGGCAGGGGACAGCGGCAGTTCGAGCTACGACGCGGCGAGCATCAAGGTGCTGGGCGACTTGGAGGCGGTGCGCAAGCGGCCCGCGATGTACATCGGCTCGACTGGCCAGATGGGCTTGCATCACTTGGTGTGGGAAGTGGTAGACAACGCCGTCGATGAAGCTCTGGCCGGCGAGTGCGACAAGATCGATGTCGCGGTCCATTCTGACAATTCCGTGACCGTGATCGATAACGGGCGCGGCATCCCTGTCGACCTGCACAAGGAAGAGGGCCGCTCCGCCGCCGAGGTCGTGATGACCGTGCTTCATGCGGGCGGGAAGTTCGACACCCAGAGTTACAAAGTCTCCGGCGGCCTGCACGGCGTTGGCGTCTCCGTCGTCAACGCGCTCTCCGAATCACTTGACCTCGAAATCTGGCGGGAAAGCGGCAAGGACCCAACGCGCTACACTTGGGAGCAAACCTACGAGCGCGGCAAACCGGTCGCGCCTCTCAAAAGGGCAGGCAAAACCGAGCGGCGCGGCACGAAGGTCACTTTTCTGCCGGACTCCAAGATCTTCGATTCCATCGAATTCAATTACGACACACTCGCCCAGCGCCTGCGCGAATTGTCGTTCTTGAACAAAGGGCTCACCATCCGCTTGAAGGACGAGCGGAGCAACAAGCAGGCGGAATTCCACTACACGGGCGGAATTTCCGAGTTCATCAAACACCTGAACAAGAATAAGGAAGTTTTGCACGCCACGCCCATTTTCGGCGAAGCGGAGCGCGACGACGTCCACATGGAATTCGCGCTGCAATATAACGACGGCTACGTCGAGACGGTGTTCTCCTTTGCGAACAACATCAACACGGTCGACGGCGGCACACATCTCTCCGGCTTCCGCTCGGCGCTGACCCGCGCCATCAATCAGTTCGGACAGAACCAGGGCCTGTTTAAGGACGTGAAAGAGAACCTGCAAGGTGAAGACGTACGCGAAGGTCTGGTGGGCGTGATCAGCGTGAAGCTGCCTCAGCCGCAGTTCGAGGGTCAGACGAAAGGCAAACTCAACAGCGACATTCAGAGCACGGTGGCGAGTTTTGTGTACGAGAAGTTGATGGAGAATTTCGAGAAGAATCCCACTATGGGGCGCAAGATCTGCGCCAAGGCGATTGACGCCTCGCGGGCCCGCGAGGCGGCGCGAAAAGCTCGCGAATTGACGCGGCGCAAGGGCGCGCTCGATTCCGGCGGCTTGCCCGGCAAGCTCGCCGACTGCCAGGAAAGAGACCCCGACCGCTGCGAACTGTTCCTTGTAGAAGGTGAGTCCGCTGGCGGCTCGGCCAAGCAGGGCCGCGACCGCCGCTACCAGGCCATCCTGCCCTTGAGGGGCAAAATCCTGAATGTCGAGAAGGCGCGCTTCGATAAGATGCTCGGCCACGAGGAAATTCGCTCCCTCATCACCGCGCTCGGCACCGGCATCGGGAAAGAAGATTTCGATATAACTAAACTGCGCTATTCTAAGATAATTATCATGACGGACGCCGACGTGGATGGCTCGCACATTCGCGCTCTTCTGCTCACATTCTTTTACCGGCAAATGAACGAGCTCGTCGAGCGCGGGAACGTCTACATCGCCCAGCCGCCGCTTTACCTCATTAAGAAAGGTAAGAGCCTGAAATACATTCGCGACGAGAAGGAATTTCGGCGCGAGGTGATGCGGCGCGCCACCGAAGATCACGCCGTCGAGCTCGGGGATGGCAAGCAGAAGGCGCGTCTCGAGGGCGGCGAGCTCACCAATTTCCTCATGGCGCTGGCTGAGTATGTTGAGCTCTTCGACAAACTGGAAAAACGGATTGGCGACGCGCGCCCCGTCGACGCCATGCTAAAGGCCGAGCTCGGCAAGAAGATGGAGCTGGAAGACCAAGTCAAGCTCGAGCATGTGGCCAAGGAGCTGAAGGCGGAAGGCTTCAAGACTACCATCAAGCTCGATGAGGAGCACAACCTTTACACACTGTCCTACTCGAGCGAAAGCCTGGGCGAGCGCGTGATCGATTGGGAATTGGTCTCCACGGCGGATTACCGCCGTCTGCTGGACCTTCATCGCCGCGTCCGCACCTACGACAAGCCACCGTTCGTCATCGTCTCCAACGGCGATCGGCAAACCATCGAGGGGCGCGAAGAATTGCTCGAACACGTCATGAACCTCGGCAAAAAAGCCTTTACAGTCCAGCGCTTCAAGGGCCTGGGCGAAATGAATCCCGAGCAGCTTTGGCAAACTACCATGGACGCCGAAACCCGCACCCTCCTTCAGGTCCGCGTGGAAGACCAGGTGGAAGCCGATTCCATCTTCACCATCCTCATGGGCGACGTCGTCGAACCGCGCCGTCACTTCATCGAAGAAAACGCGCTGGAAGTAAAGAACCTCGACATTTAGTCATAGGACCGAACATCCAGAATCAGGACTATGACGGGCAGGTCATACCTAGAGGGCGCGCGGCATTCCCATTCGCCCCCATTTACTTCAAGGCCAAGAAACGACACCGCAAATGCAGGAGTCAGAAGTCAGGAGCCAGAATGAAGACCGGGCCTTCGCGTGGTTGGGGTTTATCGAATTTAGGTCTTGACAAACAAAATCGATAATGTATACTTAGTTCAGTATTAGGTGCCATTTGTAGTTGTGCTCTTCTCCGCGCTCCCACCTGCGGAAGAAGAAAGAAAACGAGGTCCAGTGTCCGCCGCGCCATCCGAGAAACACGAAAGAACCGAAACTCAAAGTCCAAAGAACGCTGCCAAGTGGTCCCACGGGGGCCAGGGGCAAGCTGCAATTGGTGTCCGGAACGCTCTCTATGTTTATAAAGGTATTTGAAAAAATGCTTAGGGTTAACAGAGCGTGTAGCAGGTGGGGAGAGGGCGAAACAGCAATGGACGAGGAGAGCGCCGCAATAAATGTGGAAAAACGCGGTTCGAAGCCACCATCTTGCTGAAAACAAACAAAGTCGCTTTGGAACGAAGCCAAATTTTAGGTTCGAAGCCAATCTCCGAGACCGGAGCGCGAAAGAGAGGTTGGAAGCACTAAGCGGTTGAAAAAACAACACATTGTTTTGGAAGGAAACTAAATACGGAGCCATTCTTGAAGATCTTCAATGGCTTCGAATGGCTTTGATCTGCGGCTTTTTGGAGGGTTAGAGATTCCATTAAGCGTAACATCCGATTTTAAACTTGTTGATAACAGAGATAAGAGCCGGGACGTGGGAAAACAGCACATCGCTACGGAGAATGAAAAATGCCTGTCGCCAGACACCAAGCCGGAACGGCTGTCGCGTCAATCGAAGAGATCCGGGCACATTTCCCGGCGCCTGAACGCCGCCACAACGGCTGGCCGGTGGCGTATTTCGACGGGCCGGGTGGAACGCAAGCGCTGCGCGTGCTATACAACAGAGCAGGAAGTTTCGAGGCTCATTGACGCGGCGCGAGCCGTGGCCGAGAAGCACAGATGAAAGGGGCGCAGAGTTCGCGATCTTCAAGCTCTGCGGCCCTCCCTGGCAGATCCCTTTGCTGAGGCAGAGTAATACAATCGGCTTTACACCGCCGCGTCTAGGGCGAGCGCAATGCTCACTGGGATGCCTGCCCGTCTCCGCTCGTTCGTCCGCAAGTGTGCCGCTGCGCTTGGGGCGGGCCTACAGCAGGACTGCGAGGCGTTTCCGGGCCAGGAAGTCCGGTGGGCATGATAAGATTGTGTGTTAAGACCTACCTTGCCGAACACCGTGAGGCCGAAAGGGAAAGCGATTCATGGGTGACCAGGAAACAGTCCAACCGTCGCGCAACGTGCCGGTAAACATTGAAGAGGAGATGAAGGGCTCGTATCTCGCCTACGCGATGAGCGTGATCGTCGGGCGAGCGCTGCCCGACGTCCGCGACGGGTTGAAGCCCGTGCATCGCCGAATTCTCTACGGGATGTACGAACTCGGGCTGACCTCCGGCAAGCCTTACCGCAAGTCCGCAAAAATTGTCGGCGAAGTTCTGGGGAAATATCACCCGCACGGCGACGTGCCGGTCTACGACGCGCTGGTGCGCATGGCGCAGGATTTCAACATGCGTTATCCCCTGATCGACGGCCAGGGGAACTTCGGCTCGGTGGATGACGACCCACCCGCGGCCATGCGTTATACCGAAGCGCGGCTCTCGCGCCTGGCGGAGGAAATGCTCGCCGACATCGAGAAGGAGACGGTTGAATTCACCCCCAATTTTGACGAGAGCCTTGGGGAGCCGACCGTTCTACCGACGAAAACTCCGAACCTTTTAATCAACGGCTCGGAGGGCATCGCGGTGGGGATGGCGACGAAGATTCCCCCACACAATCTCACCGAAATCATTGACGCAACCATCTTGCTGGTTTCGAAACCCAGCGCGGGTCTCGAAGAAATTCTCACCCTTGTTCCCGGTCCCGATTTTCCCACCGGCGCTTACATCTACGGCAAGACCGGGATCAAGGCGGCCTACCAGACGGGCCGCGGCCAATTCACGATGCGCGCCAAAGCCGCCATTGAGCATCCGACCAAGGAAAAGCAGCAGATCGTCATCACCGCAATCCCCTACCAGGTGAACAAGGCCAAAATCATCGAGCGCATCGCGGCGCTGGTGCAGGACAAGAAAATCGAAGGCATTTCTGACGTTCGCGACGAGTCGGACCGCGACGGCATGCGCATCGTGGTGGAGTTGCGCCGCGGCGAGCAGCCGGAAGTCATTCTGAATAACCTCTACAAGCACACCCAGCTCCAGGAATCGTTCGGAATGATCCTGCTGGCGATCGTCAACGGCCAGCCGCGCACGCTTTCGCTGATTGACGCGCTCCAGTTGTTCATCGACCATCGCGTCACCGTGGTCCGCCGGCGCACCGCCTATGACCTGAGGAAGGCGGAGGAGCGCGCGCACATCCTGCTGGGCTTCTTGAAGGCGCTTTCCCAGCTTGATGCCATCATCAAGCTCATACGTGCTTCGAAAACTCCCAAGGATGCGCGTGAGGGCTTAGTAGCGCGCTTCGAGTTCACGGAGAGCCAGGCGCAGGCCATCCTCGAACTGCAATTGCAGAGGCTGACCGCTCTCGAGCGCGACAAGATTCAGGAAGAATATGACGAGCTGCTGAAAAAAATTGCCGAGTATAAGGAAATCCTGGCCAGCGACAAAGTCTTGAAGAAGGTCATCGTCGATGAGCTGAAAGAAGTCCAGAAAAAGTACGGCGACGTTCGCCGCACGGAGATCATCGAGGAGCAGGCGGAGATCAAGCTCGAAGACCTGATCGCCGACGAAGACGTGGTGATCACCGTGTCGCACTCCGGCTTCGTCAAGCGGACGGCGCTCTCCACCTACCGCCAGCAGGCGCGCGGCGGCAAGGGGCGCATGGGCATGAAGACGCGCGAGGAAGATTTTGTCGAGCAACTCTTCATCGCCAACACGCACAGCTACATTCTGGTATTCACCAACACCGGCAAGCTCTACTGGCTGAAAGTTTACGAGATTCCAGACGTGGGCGCCGCGGGAAAAGGCAAACACATCCTGAACCTGGTGAACCTCGCCAAGGGTGAAAAGGCGGCGGCGCTGGTGGCGGTGGCCGAATTGCCCGATGAGCCCAAAGACATCACCGCCGACAGCGAGACGTATGCCGCCGAAGGTTACATCATGCTGGCCACACGGCAAGGCATTATCAAGAAAACGCGGTTGGCCGAATTCTCCAATCCCAACTCGCGTGGCATCATCGCCATGAAGGTCGAGGAAGGCGATGAGCTGATTGGCGCCAAACTCACCAACGGCCGCCAAACGATTTTCCTGGCTTCTCACGAAGGTATGGCCATCCGATTTCCCGAGTCGGATGTGCGCGACATGGGCCGTGCCGCCTACGGCGTGTATGGAATGGACCTAGACAAAGGGGACTACATCATTGGCATGGAGATCGTGGGCGAAAAGGAGCTCATCCTTTCCGTCACCGAGAAAGGCTACGGCAAACGCACCGCCATTACGGAGTACCGCCTCCAGTCTCGCGCCGGCAAAGGCGTGATCAACGTGAAAACCGTTGAGCGCAATGGTAAAGTCGTGGGCGTGCTGAGCGTGACCGAAGACTCGGAAGTGATGCTCATCTCGCAACAAGGCAAAATCGCACGCCTGGATTCGAGTACGATCCGCGAAAGCGGCCGCTCGGCGCAGGGCGTCCGGCTGATCAATCTGGAACAGGGCGACCAGCTCGCCGCCGCCTGCCTGGTGAGCAGTGAGACCAACGGCAACGGCGGAGGCGAGCCCACGCAGGGAACGGTGATCCAGTGAAAGCTTGACCCGATAACAATATTGTTATATTCTTCAAGAGGGTCGATTGCCACAAACGGAGTTGGTCTTTTACCAGGAGGCCCCAGGGCAGGTTCCCGTGCTGGAGTGGCTGAAAGATCTTAGGCGTGGGGACTCAAAAGCGTATTCGAAGTGCGTGGCGATTATCGAAAGGTTAGCAGCGTACGGTCACGAGTTGCGTCGCCCGGCGGCAGACTTTCTTCGCGATGGAATCTATGAGCTGCGAGCCAAGCAGGGGCGTGTGAATTATCGCATTCTGTATTTCTTTGACGGACAAAATACGGTGATCCTAGCCCATGCGTTGACCAAGACGGACAAGGTCCCCCATGCAGACCTTGAGAGAGCGCTTCGGCGCAAGATCATTTTCGAGAACAGCCCGCAGCTCCATAGCTATGCGGAAGAGGTTACAGATGCGGAAGACTAGAGACGCTTTAGAAATCCTGAAACGCGTCACGGGCGATGACGCCAGAGTTCAGGCCGACATCGAAGAAGCCAAGATCAACTTGCAAGTGGCGCAAATGATTTATGATGCTAGAACTCGAGCCGGACTCTCCCAAAGAGAATTAGCCGCGCTGGTTGGCACCCGGCAGCCCGTCATTGCGAGGCTCGAGGATGCAGATTACGAGGGTCATTCACTAACGATGCTCCAGCGTATCGCGGAAGCCCTGAATCAACGGATCGAGATTCGTTTTGTAGCGGCTAGACGCCGTTTACAACACGCGTAGCCCCGCAACGCCGGAGCAATTCGTTCTGCGGGTATAAACACTAGTGCCAGCTCAAATAACTGAACTAGTCAAAGACCTGACCATCGAAGGGTTCAAGGAAGTTGTTGGGCAAGTGATTGAGGAAAAGCTGCGCGAGTTGCTGACGGACCCGAATGTCGGCTTGACCCTAAAGCCCGAAGTTCAAGCGCGCCTTGTGAGAGGCGTTCGGGCACCTCAGCGGGTGGCTGAGAATACTCCTGCAGCTGTGCGCGCTCGCCGCCGGGGCTTGGACTGGTAAATGTACCCAGTCGGGTCCGTGGCAATCCGTATGGGCGAACTGGAAACCAAACAAGAGCGAATGGAGAAGCGACTCGGCCAACAGCCTTCACTCATCGTTGCCTACTCGGGCGGCGTGGACTCGGCCTATCTGGCTTATGCGGCGCACCGCGCTTTGGGCGAGCGAATGCTGGCGGTCACAGCGCTGAGCTCCAGTTACCCCGCTCGCGACCGTCAGGAAGCCGAGGCCTGTGTGGCGCGTCTCAACTTCCGTCACGAGTTCATCGAGACCGACGAGCTTTCAAACCCGGCCTATCGCGCCAATAATCCCGACCGCTGCTATTTCTGCAAGGACGAACTCTTCGACAAGCTCGACGAGTTGGCCGCGAGGCGGGGCTTTGCCGCCATCGCCTACGGCGTGAACGTGGACGACCAGGGCGATTGGCGCCCCGGCCAGCGCGCCGCGCGCGAGCACAAGGTGCTGACTCCGTTGCTCGACGCCGGTCTGACCAAAGCCGAGATCCGAGAGCTTGCCCGCCGCGCTGGCCTGCCCGTATGGAACCGCCCCGCATCCGCTTGTCTTTCTTCGCGCATCGCCTACGGGATTGAGGTCACGCCGGAACGATTAGCGGTGGTCGAAAAGGGCGAAGAGGCGTTGCGCGAGTTGGGCTTCCGGCAATTCCGCGTCCGCTATCACGATCAATTGGTGAGGCTCGAAATCTCGGCGGAAGAGTTGCCGCGGGCGCTCACACCTGAAATGGCGCGCAAGTTCGTCGAAATTTTCAAGGCGCTGGGATTTACTTTTGTCACGCTCGACCTCGAAGGATATCGCAGCGGTTCGCTCAACACTCATTTGGTTCAACTGGCCGGCTGATGCAAAAACCATTCGACCTTGTGCGCTTTGCTTTGCTGGCTCTCTTCTCGTTACTGATGGCCACTCGCACCACTCGCGCGCAGGAGAAAACCATCGCCGAGCGGCTCGGTTATCCCGGCGATGCCAAGCTGGTGATTATCCATGCCGACGATTTGGCCGTGGCGCATTCAGTGGACGCGGCGAGCTTCGCCGCGCTGGATGCCAAGGCCGTGAGTTCGGCGAGCGTGATGGTGCCGTGCCCGTGGCTGACCGAGGTCGCGGATTACGCCAAGGCGCATCCGGATGCGGATCTTGGGCTTCACTTGACGTTGACCAGCGAGTGGAAGAACTATCGCTGGGGCCCGGTGGCGCCGAAGGATCAGGTTCCGAGCCTGATTGCGCCTGATGGCTATTTCTACCCTGATGTGCCGCCAGTCGTCAGCCACGCGACGCCAGCCGACGTGGAACGCGAGATCCGTGCTCAAGTTGAGTTGGCGATGAGAATGGGCATTCGCCCTACGCATCTCGACATGCACATGGGAACTCTGGCCGCGAAACCTGAATTCTACGCTGCGCTCGTGAAGGTGGCCCACGAATACAAGTTGCCGTTTCTCGCCGTTCGCTTTGCGGATCCGGGCGCGAAGAAAATGCTCTCGATGCTCGCGCCAAGCGATATCGTCTTCGATTCGGTCGTCATCTTCGGCCCAAACGTTCGCCCGGAACAATGGACCCCATCGTATGCAACTGCTCTCAACTCCCTCAAGCCGGGGCTTCACTACTTGATCGTGCATCTTGGATATGATGACTCGGAACTTCGCGCCATCACGGTCGATCATCCCGACTACGGCGCCGCGTGGCGCCAGCGCGACTTCAACGCTATGACCAGTCCCGAGTTCAAGAAGGCGATCGAAGACAATCACATCGTTGTGATTGGGTGGAAGGATTTGAAGAAACTCTTGTAGTCGGTCGCGTTCGCTCCCATCGCTAGGCGAGTATGGTAGTATGGTGTTATGGCAAGCCAAAAGGTAACATTCAGTCTTCCCGAAACGCTGGTTACGCAATTCGTGCGGCGCGTGCCCGCGCGCCAGCGTTCGCGCTATGTTGCTGAGGCTCTGGCGTGGAAATTGAAGGAGCGAGACCGGCTTCTGGCGCGTGCGTGCGACATCGCCAATCGCAGCCGTGAGGTTCGCAACGTAGAGCGGGAATTTGACCTTTTGTCGGACGGAATCGCGGAGCCTTGGGATGACTCCAACTCGCGGTGAAGTGTGGTGGGTGCGTTTGGATCCTACTCGCGGCTCCGAAATCAGAAAGACTCGGCCGTGCGTGGTCGTCGGAACAAATATCTTAAATCAGCATCGGCGCACTGTTGTGGTCGTTCCGTTGTCGACCACCCCTCAAGCCGCGCCGCCACTGTTGGTACCCGTCACCTGTGCTGGGAAGCCGGCTGTTGCCGTGGTCGATCAGATTCGGGCTGTTGCCAAGGAACGGATTGAGCGTCGAATGGGAGAGCTTTCGGCAAGCGATCTCCTTGGCATTGAGGAAGCACTGCGAATGGTCCTGGAACTATAGGCGAGCTGCGCACGACCAAGAGCGGGGATGGAGAAGCGGAACCCCGGGGCCAGCGGCGCCTTTCCTACAGCAGGCAAACGCCGAGCTAGGAAGCAAATTCCTTCGCAATGCGAATCGTGTTGCAGTGGATTAGGATCGTGTCATTCACTCGCCACGCATAGCCGCCCGCCAAGGTCACCGCCACAGGGATGTTTTTCGCTCGCGCTTTTTCGAACACCATTCGGTCTCGCAGCTCCAGACCGTGCAGGCTGAGTTTGAGTCCGCCCAACTGGTCTTCACGGTAAGGATCGGCGCCGGCGAGATAGAAAATCAAATCCGGTTGAAATTTGGCGAGCGATTGGTCCAGTCCGTGTTCGAGCTCAGCCAAATACTCTTCGTCCTCAACGCCGTCGTGCAAATTGATGTCGAGCGAGCTGGGCGGCTTGGGATAGGGATAATTTCTCTCCTGGTGGATCGAGAAGGTGAAGACGCTGGGGTCCGCGGCGAATATGGCCGAGGTGCCGTTGCCGTGATGCACGTCGCAGTCCACGGTCATGGCGCGCCGGATGGCTTGGTCCTTTTGCAGGCTGCGGATGGCGATGGCGACGTCGTGAATCACACAGAATCCCTCGCCGTGGTCGGGGAAGGCGTGGTGAAACCCTCCGCCGAGGTTGACGGCCGCGGCATTGCGAAGCGCTTCCCGCCCGGCGAGAATCGAGCCGCCCGCGCACAGCCACACGGCGCGCACGAGTTCCGGAGAGTAGGGAACTTCGAGCCGCAGGATTTCCACGTAGCTGAGCGTGCCGGTCCTGAGCTTGCGGATGTAATCTTGGGTGTGGACCAGCGCCACGTCTTCATCGGAAGCCGGCGCGGGCTCGATGATGTCCTCGGGCTTCACCACTCCGTCACGCAGCAGCTTCTCCTTAGTCAGTTTGTATTTGACCGAGGGGAAGACGTGATGGCCGAGATTCAGATCGTATTGGTCGGAGTAGACGAGTTTCATATCACAAGCCCTCAGCTTTGGGTAGGGAAGATTTTGAGGCACTTCTCGGCTGATGGCTGAACCACAAAAGCTGACACTTACTCCACCGTCACGGACTTTGCCAGATTCCTCGGCTGATCCACGTCACAGCCGCGCAAGACGCCGATGTGATAAGCGAGCAACTGGAGCGGAATCACCTCCAGAATCGGCGAAAGCAATTCGTTCGTGGGCGGCAGCGTGAACACGTGATCCGCCATTTCGGTCACTTCCTGGTCGCCCTCTGTGACGAGCGCAAGGATCGTGGCGCCGCGCGCCCGCGCCTCTTTAATGTTCCACACGGTGCGCTCGTAGCGCACCCTGGAGTCCGCCGCTTTCCAATCGCACGTGGCAATCACCACCACCGGCAGTCCGTCGGCGATCAAGGCGGTGGGACCGTGTTTCATTTCGCCCGCCGGGTATCCCTCGGCATGGATGTAGGAGACTTTCTTCATCTTCAGCGCGCCCTCCAGCGCCACGGGAAAGTGGACACCGCGACCGAGGAAATGGAAAGCAGGCGAGCGATAGAAGTGACCTGCCAGTTCTTCGCACTCATTCTCTCTCAGTAGCACGGACTCCATCTGTCGCGGCAGCGCCGCGAGGTCGGCGAGCAGCGGCCGTGCGTCGGCGGCAGGTAAAGCGCCGCGAATTTCTCCAAGGTGGATCGCGAAAAGATAGAGCGCCGCAAGCTCCGCAGTGAAAGTTTTTGTCGAGCTCACGGCGATTTCCGGACCCGCGTGGGTATAGATTACACCGTTCGCCTCGCGCGGCACCATGCTGCCGAGCACATTGCAGATGGCAAGGGTCTTCGAACCCTTGGCCTGCGCCTCACGCTGCCCGGCGAGCGTGTCAGCCGTCTCACCCGATTGGGTGAGGAGCACCGTCAAGGTCTTAGAATCCACCAGCGGATCGCGATAGCGAAACTCGGAAGCGTAGTCCACTTCCACTGGCACACGAGCCAGGCGCTGGATCATGATTTGGCCCACCAGGCCCGCGTGGCGTGAGGTTCCGGCGCCGACGATTTTGATGTCCCGAAAAGCGAGGAAATCGTCCTCAGTGATTTCCATCTCTTCGAGCCAAACCTGGCCGGTCTCTGGCGAGAACCGGCCCAGCGTCGTGTCGCGCACGGCGCGCGGTTGTTCATAGATCTCTTTCGCCATGAAATGCCGGAAGCCGCCCTTTTCCGCGAGGACCGGATCCCAGGTGATGTGTTGAACGCGGCGCGAGACACTGTTGCCGTCGAAGTCCGTGAGGGTCACGCCGAGCGGCGTGAGGACCGCGAGGTCGCCGTCGGCAAGAAACATAAGGTCATGAGTGTGATAGAGGATGGCCGGGACGTCGCTGGCCACAAAGTATTCGTCTTTGCCCAGGCCGATCACCGCCGGAGGCCCGCGCCGCACGGCGACGATCTTGTGAGGATCCCGAGTGGAAATGATGGCGAGCGCAAAAACGCCCGTCAGCTCGTGGACGGCAGCCCGCACTGCTTCTTCGAGATTGAGCTGCTTCTCGGTTGCCGCACCCTGGCTCGCCGCGCGCGCTGCCTGTCCGTGGAGGTGCTTCTCGATGAGGTGGGCGATCACCTCAGTGTCTGTCTCGGTCGAGAACTTGTGACCCTCGTTTTCCAGAACCTTCTTCAGCTCGAGGTAGTTTTCAATGATGCCGTTATGCACGACCACGACCGTCGAATGGCAATCACGGTGGGGGTGGGCATTCTCTTCCGTGGGCGCGCCGTGCGTGGCCCAGCGCGTGTGCCCGATGCCGTAAGTGCCGTCGAGCGGATTCAGGCGAATCGCTTCCTGGAGGTTACGCAGTTTGCCGGTGGCGCGCCGGATCTCCAAGTGATCGTCTTGTATCACAGCCAAGCCGGCCGAGTCGTAGCCGCGATAATGCAGCCGCTGCAAGCCCTCCAGCAGCACTGGCACCACGCGCTTGTTCCCGATGTAACCGATAATCCCAGACACGATGGCCCTTCTCCGCCAAAACCACAGAGGCCGAATCTATCAGCTCCGAGTGAACATGCGAATAGGAGAAAGCTCACAATTATAGCAGAGGGCGCCCGGACGATTCCGCGCCCGCGCCATTCGTCAGGTCCGGTAGGACGCGTTGATATCGATATAGCCGTGCGTGAGATCGCAAGTCCACATGCGTGCTGAAGCTTGGCCCAGGCGCAGGTCGAGCCGCACGGTCAATTCTTTCGCGTCGAGTTCGCGCTTGGCGGCTGTCTCGTCAAACCCCGTATCCAGACCTTTTCGGCAGAGCACAAAGTCATTCACCCGAATCTCCACCTTGGCGGGATCGAACCTCACGCCCGAATTCCCCGCCGCGCAGATGATGCGTCCCCAATTGGGATCGCTTCCGGCGATAGCAGTCTTGACCAGCGGCGAGTTGGCGATGGCGCGGGCGATTCGTTCGGCGTCGGAGGCTCTCCTCGCCCCGCGAACCTCGATGGTCACCAACTTCTGGGCGCCCTCGCCATCTTTCGCGATCATCCTGGCCAGCGCCTGGCAGAGCTCAGTGAGTCCGGCGCGAAAATGCTTGCCGCTGCCGGCGTTCCGATGCACCTGGGCGCCGGATAAACCGCTGGCGAGCAAAACCACAGTGTCATTCGTGGAGGTATCCCCATCCACGGAGATTGCATTGAACGACACGCGAACAGCTTCGCGCAGCATGGTTCGAAGGGCATGGGGCGCGACGGCGGCGTCCGTGGTGATAAAGCTGAGCATGGTCGCCATTCGGGGGTGAATCATGCCCGCGCCCTTGGCGATGCCCGCCACGTGGACGGTCTTGCCCTGGATTTTGCCCCGCAGCACTACGGATTTGGGAACCGTATCGGTAGTCATGATGGCGCGCGCGACGGAGGAGGCGTTCTCGACCGACAGGCTCTCTTTGAGGATGGGCAGTTGGCGAAGAATCTGCTCAACTTTGAGCGGCACTCCGATGACGCCAGTCGAGGCCACCAGCACCTGCTGCGGCGCGAACGCGAGAAGTTTCGCCACTTCGCGCGCAGTGATAAGAGCGGCATGAGACCCGTCGCGGCCGGTACACGCGTTGGCGTTTCCGGAGTTGACGATGACGGCGCGCGCCCTTCCACGGCTTGCTGCAAGGTGACGACGGCAAAGGCCGACCGGCGCCGCAGCGGCGATGTTCGTGGTGAACATCCCTGCTGCAGCCGTGTCCGGAGCGTCGGAAACAATCAGCGCCAGGTCGAGTGCACTCGGCACTTTCTTGATTCCCGCCGCCACCGCCGCGGCTCGAAAGCCGCGAGGTGTGGCGATGCTCCCTTCGATGAGCTCCCACTTGGCCATCCGAATCTCCCGTATTCCTGAATCCAACAGGCAAGAACCCGTGCCCTGGCGGCACAAGTCTACCAGAAGACACCCGCAGTTCTAGGGTCTACGTTGGGAAGCTTGCGACCATCATTTGGGCGCTGGCTTTGGAGGTGCGGCAACCTCCTCCAGTTGCGGCGAGGTATTGGCCGGTGGCTGAGACCCGATGAGTTTGATCGAGTGCAGACTCTCATCGCACGCTTCCAGCAGCAGTGCTTGGTCGCCGCCGCCGGTCGAGCATGCCGCGACGACCGTATGTTCGGGCGAGATCACGCGCGCGGTTAGAAGCATGCCGCGGGTTGTCAACTGCCGGATCATGACCGCATTCCGATCGTTGATCTTCGTCACGTCGAAGTGGTAACGCGGAATGTTTTTGGTGACGCCGTCGGTTTCCCAGACAGCCAAATCCTGAGGAGAGAATTCTGTTGAGTGATCAGGGTTGGGTTCGGACGTGATCGTAATGGAAGGCGCCGCGCCGAAGAATTGAGGCTTATATATCTTCGTGCCACCTGGAAAGCTCTCGACCTTGCCATAAAATCCTGCCGCCACTTGCATGTCAATCCCTAGGGCGTCGCTATGAAAAGGAAGCGATTTCAAAGTCTCGTCGGCCACGCGCGCCTTGTGGACCGGCGCCAATCGCACCCAAACGTACTCGACTCCGATGAGGGCTCCGCCGACGAGAAGGATGGAAAGACCTACAACCAACTGGGCAGGTATTTCTTTTTTCATGCCGCTCCATCTTAGCGTGAGAGCGGATTTGACGCAATCCGGCAAAGAACAAGGACAAGGCGCCGGGTGCCCGGGGATTCGGGTTGGCGCCGGCTCCGCGCGCGGGAACTTCTCCAACTCCCGCCTCTGATGCTCCCTCCCTCACCAATCCCGCTGTGGGGCGTCTAACTGTTTCAGACGCGAGCGAAGCCCCAAGCTGGAGTAGAATACGCGCAACGTGATTCAAAGGAGGACTCGAACCGTGTATCGCCGAACAAAACTCTTCTGGATGTTGTTGATCTTCTTTGCGCTGGTTTTTGAAGCCAGGCCCAGCCGTCCCCAAGCCGCGCCCCAAGAGGGCCAAGCTGCTGCCACGGCGTCGGACGTGCCCAAAATCGAGTTTGAAAAATATACCTTGCCCAACGGCCTCCAGGTGATCCTGCACGTTGACCACAAACTTCCGATGGTGCACGTCAACAATTGGTATCACGTGGGCTCAAAGAACGAGCGCATTGGGCGCAGCGGATTCGCGCACCTCTTCGAGCACATGATGTTCGAAGGCTCCAAGGACGCCAACGCCAAATACTTCAGCTTTATCGAAAAGGCGGGAGCAAATCTCTTTGAAGGCGGCGTAAACGGGACGACGAGCGAGGACCGCACGAATTACTTCGAGTCGGTGCCCTCGGGCAGTCTCGAATACGTTCTCTGGCTCGAATCGGACCGCCTGGCGACGCTCACCGACGTGTTGACCAAGGAGAAGCTGGATAACGAGCGCGACATTGTGAAGAACGAGCGGCGGCAGGGACTCGAAAACCAGCCGTATGGCCGCTGGTTCATGTTGATCCAGGAAAACCTCTACCCATACGCGCATCCTTACGCGCACACGGTGATCGGCAGCCACGAGGACTTGACTGCCGCGAGCGTCGACGACGTCATCGACTTCTTCAAGACTTACTACACTCCGAACAACCTGTCGCTCGCCATCACCGGTGACTTCGACCCGGCTGAGGCGAAGCGCCTGGTGCAGAAATATTATGCCCCGATCCCTCCCGGGCCGGCGCTCGATCGCCCCAAGCACTGGGTCCCGACTCTCAGCGCCGAGAAGGTGATTGAAGTAAAAGACCATGTCCCCCAGGAGCGGACCTACTTCGCCTGGCCCACCCCGGCTTTTTTTGATCCGGGCGATGCGGAACTGGAGCTCGCATCTTTGATCTTGACCGATGGGCTGTCGTCCCGTCTGAACAAAACTCTGGTTTACGATAAGCAGCTCTGCTCAGACGTGGTTTCGTTCCAGAACTCCGAGGAGATCGCCGGGGGATTCATGATTTGGGCGACCGCGCGGCCAGGGGCCTCGCTCCCCCAGGTCGAGCAGACCGTCACCGAGGAGATCGCGCGCCTGGCGAAGGAAGGGCCCACCCCCGCCGAACTGAGTCGGGCGAAAACGAAGTGGGAGTTCGGGTACGTTACGGGTCTCGAGCGCATTGGCGGCTTCGGTGGCAAGGCTGACTTGCTAAACACGTACAACACTTTCCTGGGCGACCCCGACAAGTTCGCCGCCGATGTTCAGCGTCATCGCGCCGTTTCCGCCGACGATCTGCGACAGACGGTGGCCCAGTGGCTCGACACGCGCAACCGCGTCCTGGTGCGGTTCCATCCCGAAACTTCCCAGCGGGAAGCGAAAGCCTCGATTGACCGCACGCAGGCGCCAGCGCTCGGGGCCGACCGGCCGTTTGCGGCGCCCGAGGTGAAATCCGCGACACTCGACAACGGCATGCAGGTGCTCGTCGTGGGGCGCAAAGACTTGCCGAAGGTCGCGGTCACCTTCGTCACCCGCGCCGGAAGCGTCGACGATCCCTCAGGCCAAGAAGGACTGGCGAGCCTCGAAGTCGAGACCATCAAGCGAGGAACGAAGACGAAGAAGGCCCTGGAGATTGACGATGCGCTTGGGGATCTTGGGACATCCATCGGGAGCAGCGCCGACCCGGAGTCTTCAACTCTAGGGTTCGAAGTCCTCCAGAGAAACTTGGCTCCCGCGGTCGCCCTCCTTGCCGACGTCGCACGCAATCCCAGCTTCCCGCAGGATGAAGTTGATCGGGAGAAGAAAAAGCGCCTCGACGAGCTCTCCCAGGCCGAGAACAACCCCAACGCCATTGGCCAGCGAGTGGGCCGCATGCTCGCGTTTGGCCGCAACCATCCCTACGGCCATCCCTCGAGCGGGTTCACTTCCAGCGTCGGGAAGCTCACGGCCGAAGATCTGGCGAAATTTCATGACACCTATTGGAAACCTGGGGGCTCGGCGCTGATCTTTGTCGGAAACGTTTCACTTGCCGAAGCTGCCGAACTGGCGAAACGCGATTTCGGCTCGTGGTCGGGCGGCGCTCCTCCGGCGGTGGCGATTCCGGCGCCCCATCCTGTCGCGCCGGGCAAAGTGGTGATGGTGAATCGTCCCGATGCCGCCCAAACCTTCGTCGCTGAGATCCTACCGGGGCCGGCTCGCGCTGCCTCGGACTTCTACGCGTTGAGTCTCGCCAACGCAGTGTGGGGCGGAGCCGCAGGTGCCCGCCTGGGTACAAACCTCCGCGAGCAGCACGGTTACTCTTATGGTGTCTTCTCCTTCCCATTCCCGTACTCAAAGTACGGAATGTGGAGAGCGGCGGGCGGAGTCCAAACCAACAAGACCAAAGAATCAGCGGTCGAGTTCTCAAAGGAGTTGAAATTCATTGCCGGAGAGAAACCGGTTTCTGAGACCGAGCTCACCGACGCCAAGCACGAGCGAGTGCGCGGTTACGCGCAACAATTCGAATCGATGGGACGCGTGGCCGACCAGATCACTAACCTGTGGGTCGTCGGACTTCCCATGGTGGAACTCCAGAAAGAGCCTGACGAGCTGCAGAAGGCTAGCCTTGAATCTGTCAACGCCGCTGCCAAGAAATATGCTGCGCCGAGCGGCGCCACGCTGCTGCTGGTCGGCGATTTATCAAAGATCGAGGCCGGCGTGCGCGACCTGAACCTCGGAGAGGTTGTCATCCTGGACGCGGAGGGCAAGCCGGCGACGACGAAATAGACCTGGCATCGGCCGCACTGCACAGGCAGCGGCGCGCGTGACCGCGTTTTGTTGCGACTGTCCGCTAGTGGCTCGGCGGTTTCATCGGATACTGATGATCCAAATCGTTGAACTGCCTGGGTGGATGGTCGGAGTGGGCGTCGGGTAGAGGCTGCTCGCCGGCGGAGTTGAACCGCATGGCTGCCTTTGCGGCGGTTAGCCCGTTGGTGTTGGTATAGATCGCTTCATCGAATCGGGTCGCGTTACGGCTCAGTGATGCCGTGCCGGATACCTGCGGGAAAGTTTCAAGAAGAAACCGTGCAGCCGGTGAAAGAACGATGTCTCGGGCAAGAACATGTAGGGACAGTGGCCTTCGATCAGGCGTAGACCGCGCTCGCGGCAAAAGTCCACCGCCGCTTTGCTGACTGCGCCGGTTCCCGCGCCGCGATGCAGCCAGACTCGTTCGATCCCTGCCTCGGCGCAGTCGCGAACCACCTGCTCGCTTTTCTCCGGCGGAGTCATCACCAGCGCGCCCGCCACGGGCGGCGTCACATCCTGTAAGCGTGAGAAGCAGTGGAAGCCGTCCACCTCTTGGATGAGCGGATTGACCGGCACCACGTCATACCCGCGCCGGCACAGTTCGAGAAACAGTCCCCGGCTGAAGTCCTTCGCGTTCCTCGAGACCCCGACTAATGCCAGCCGTTTCCGCCCCAGGAAATCGTCAATGTCGTGTCGCGTTGTGGTGGTCACGTGAGCCTCCAGCTTGGTATTGAGATGAGCCGTCGAAGGGCGGGCTGACCGTTCCGCTCAAACTTTCTCCAGCGCCAGTTCGAGATCGCGAATGATGTCGTGCCAATCCTCCAGACCGATGGACAGCCGAATGCCTTCGGGGTGCATGCCGATGGCGCGTTTCCGATCATCGGGCAGAGCCGAGTGCGTCATGGAAAACGGATGCTCGATGAGCGTCTTGATTTGGCCCAGGCTGACGGCCAGGGTGATGGAGTAGGCGTGCTCGGCGAGGTAGTCCACCAACTTCTCCGCCGTTGATGGCTTGCTGTCGGCCCCCTTCAACTCAAAGTACAGCATGCTGCCGGGCGCAAACTTGCCCTCAGGACTGACCATCTGCCGGCGGGCGAGTTCCTTCTGCCGGAAACCATCGGCGCCGGGATAGCTGACCGACGCCACCTTGGGATGCTTCAAGAGGAACTCCGCCACACGCAGCGCGGTCTTCTGCATATTGGTCATGCGTGCGGCGAGCGTGGGAAGGCCGTAAACCAGAACTCCCCAGGCGCTGCGCGGAGAGAGCACGCCTCCGAAATCTTTGCGGTAAAGCATGACGTGGTTGTACCACTGCGAGGACGTGACGACGGCGCCGCCCATGTCGGTGCCAAAACCACCGATGGCCTTGGTGAGGCTCTCGGCCACGATGTCCGCGCCCAGGTGGAGCGGCCGCTGGCAGTAGGGCGTGGCAAACGTGTTGTCCACAATCACCAGCAGCCGGTCTTGCGCCTCGCGCTTCGCATTTGCCCCTTCGGCTACGGCGCGGATGGCCGCGATGTCAATCAGCTCGAGCGTGGGATTGATGGGCGTCTCGAAATAGAGCACGCGCGTGGCAGGGGTGATTTGTTCTGCAAGCAATTCCGGCTTCAGGAAATTGGCGAAGCGCGCCCGAACGCCGAACCTCGGCAGCCAGTTGGTCATCTGGCTGTAAGTGCAGCCATAGACGATCTCGTGCGCCAGCACCTCCTGGCCCTGTCGCAGCGCCGTGCCCAGCGCCGCGCTTATCGCCGCCATGCCGGTAGCAAAGGTCACACAAATCTCGCCGCCTTCGGCATACGCCAGATTTTCTTCCAGCATCCCTCGCGTGGGTTCATCCATCCGGTCGTAGATATAGATCGGGATGTGGCCGCTCAGCGCTTCTTCCGCGGAAGCAAACTGCACAAAGCCCTTCGCGCCGCGCTCGAGAGAGCTGAGGCGGAAGGTCGTCGAGTGCGAAACCGGCGGCACAACGTGATGGTTGTAATCCCACTTCTTGCTGTCGTAATTCCCGTGGATCAAGTGGGTGCGGAGCTTGTAATCTTCCTTCTTGCGATGAGGTTTCCGCGTTTCCATAAGCCGCCCCTTCCTGAAAGTCCACAGGACCGCGCCTCACCACACTGCGTGGGTCAAGGCGCAGCCGTTCCTCGGTGCACCCATGCTTGTACACCTGGGGCGTGCCCCAATGCAGTGATAAGGGTCACAGCTTCAATGTGTTCGGGCTGCCGCCAACAACCAGGCGGACACGGCCAGCAGCAACGGCGACGAATAGACGCCCGGCATCCATCGACGCATGTAAATCGAACTGATGATGTGCCACAATCCGTTCATGAACATTACGACTCCGAACACATAGGAGAGCGGAACCATCCATCGGTCGCCGCGAAAGGCAAAGGGCGAAAGCGCCAATAGCACCACCACCGCAGAGATCAAAAGTCCGAGAAAGGATTTGAGAGTGAAAGTCGGGATAGGCAGGAAAGGGACCCGCTTGCGGATCGCCAGCACGTTGGGATTATAAACGGAAAGGAAATCGGTCAACGCTTCGTCCGCCACGTGAATGGCAAGGCAGACGCAGAGCGCGACCCAAGCCAAGCCGAAATGGTTCGCTGCCCATTCCATCAGGCTCACTCCACGCGCAGCAGCGGTTTTGTTTTCTCGACCACCTCGCCTACTTCCTGCGCCGTCACTCCATTTTCCCGCAGAGTGTCCAGAAGAGCCACCGCTTCCTTTGCGTTCACAGCCAGAAGCAGCCCGCCGGAGGTCTGAGGGTCGTAAAGGAGATTGCGCACCTCTTCCGGAATGTTACCGGTGAACTCCACGCACCCGCTGACGAATTCGCTATTTCGCTTCAGCCCGCCGGGCAGGAATCCCTGGCGCGAGTAGCCGAGGGCATCCGGCAAGAACTCAATCCTGCGATGGTTCAGGATGAGACTGACCGAGCTTGCCACCGCCATTCCGCGCGCGTGGCCCAGCAGGCCGAAGCCGGTGATGTCCGTGGCCGAATGCACAGCAAATTTCAGCGCCGTCTCGCTGGCGGCGCGGTTGAGCGTGGACATGGATTCGATGGCGGCGCGAAGGGCCGCGTCGCTTGCGGCATTCTTCTTGAGCGCGGTTGCGATGATGCCGGTACCAATGCGCTTGGTGAGGACCAAGCGGTCGCCGGGCCGGGCGCCGGCGTTCGAAAGCACGCGCCGGGGATCGATGAGGCCGGTGACGGCGTATCCGAACTTGATTTCTTCGTCGCCAATCGAGTGCCCGCCGATTACCGCGCAGCCCGCTTCCTGCATTTTGGCCGCGCCCCCCTGAACGATGCGCTCGAGAATCGAAATGTCGCGTCCCGATTGCGGAAAGCCCACGATCGAAAGCGCCGAAATCGGCCGCCCGCCCATGGCGTAGACGTCGCTGAGCGAATTCGCCGCGGCGATTTGTCCGAAGGTGTAAGGGTCATCGACGATAGGCGTGAAAAAATCCACGGTCTGGACCAGCGCCAAATCGTCCGAGAGACGATACACTCCGGCGTCGTCGCCGGTCTCGTAACCGATCAACACATTCGGGTCGGTCTGCTTCGGCAGCTTGTGCAGCAACGAGTCCAAAATACTTGGACTCAACTTGGCCGCTCAACCCGCCGCTTTCACCATCGCCGTCAGGCGCTCGCGTTCGTCGGACATATTCAGATTATATGCGAAGTTTGTCCTGGCTCAGTGCTAGCATGGTCAAGTAAATGTAACAGCTGTCCTTTGTCATTTGTCCCTTGTCCTTTGTCCCCTCTTCACAGGCCGTTGTTTCTGTACAAGGGTCAAAGGACCACGGACAAAGGACGCATCAGGCATTCATCTCACCGATTAAACGGAGATCCGAATGTTCCCATTTCGCGGCGTGGATTACATGGAAATCGACGAGCAATTCAGCGACCAGGAAAGATTGGTGCGGCAGACGGTGCGCGAGTTTGTGGAAAAGGAAGTCAATCCGCACATCGAGGAATGGAGCCGGGACGGAAAGTTTCCCATGCACCTGGTGCCGGTGATGGCTGAGCTGGGCTTCTACGGCGCCAACATGCAAGGCTACGGCTGCGCGGGCATGTCGAACGTGGAATACGGCCTCATCATGCAGGAGCTGGAACGCGGCGACAGCGGCTTGCGCAGTTTCGTTTCCGTGCAAGGCGCGCTGGTGATGTATCCGATCAACGAATACGGATCGGAAGAGCAAAAAGAAAGCTGGCTGCCCGCGCTCCAGCAAGGCAAGGCCATCGGATGCTTTGGACTGACGGAACCCGACTTCGGCTCGAACCCTGCGGGCATGCGCACCCGTGCCAAAAAGGACGGCGACCATTACATTTTGAACGGCGAGAAAACCTGGATCACGTCAGGGACCATCGCCGACGTGGCGGTAATCTGGGCGCGCGCCGAGGATGGCATTCGCGGATTCTTGGTCGAGCGCGGCACGCCGGGATTCACTTCCAAGGACATCAAAGGAAAAATGTCTCTGCGGGCTTCGGTGACCAGCAGCCTATCGCTCCAGGACGTGGGCGTGCCGGCGCGGAACATGCTGCCGAAGGCGAAGGGCATGGCCGCCCCGCTCAGTTGCCTCACACAAGCCCGGTACGGGATTGGCTGGGGCGCAATTGGCGCGGCGATGGCGTGTTACAACGAGGCCTTGGAGTACGCCAAGACGCGCAAGCAGTTTGACGACAAACCCATCGCCTCGCACCAGCTCGTGCAGGCCAAGTTTGCCGACATGATCACCGAGATTACCAAGGCGCAGCTCCTGGCTCTTCAGGTGGGGAGGCTAAAGGACGAAGGCCGAGCCGACTTCGCGCACGTTTCCATGCTGAAGCGAAATAATGTGAAGATCGCGCTCGATATCGCTCGCGCCGGACGAGACATCCTGGGCGCCAACGGCGTGGCCGACGAATATCCTATCTTTCGCCATATGTGCAACCTGGAATCAGTCTTCACCTACGAAGGGACCCACAACATCCACACGCTCATCATCGGCGAGCGGGTGACGGGGATTCCGGCGTACAAATAGGTGCGCGCGAGAATGCCCGCGGTCGGGACGAGCGGCTGGCACGGAACTTGCGGCCTTGGCGGAGCGTATACTCTAGTGAAGGAGCTCCCATGCGTGCAGAACTGTCCGTGCGGCAAGTATTGGCGCGATCAGTCGCCGTGCTGGTCTTAGTGTTCGCCGTTTTTGCTGCCACGGCCAGCGCTGAGAAACAAGAGAAGAAGCAAATCAGCGTCAAGACGCCGGGCGGCTCGTTCGAAGCGACGACGGAGCCTGACCCTTCGCACCTGGGTTTGCCGATTTATCCTGGCGCCAAACTGCTCAAGGACAGTGACGAGAGCGGTGGTCTCGATGTGAATCTGGCCATAGCGGGCAAGGTTCCCATTCGTTTTGTGGTGGCGAAGTTCAAATCGCCGGACGCGGTGCCGAAAATCGCGGAGTTCTACAAGAAACGCTTGGGTAAGGAAGTCACGAAGTTCACCGAGAAGTCTGACGACGGGAGCACGGTCTTCGAGCTGAAACACAAATCGCGGCAACGGTACGTGAGCCTGAAGAGCGTTGAGGGCGGCACGGAAATCGATTTGGTGCGTGTCGAGGGCGCGGAAGATGATTCGAAATAGGCTCGACCTTCGCGCTTCCTCCACAATCTCAATATGATGTCGAGCTAAGGAGCGATTTATGGCTACGACCCCTCTACCTCCCAGACCCCCGGCTCCGCCACCTCCTCCCCAATCCGGCAGTTCGGCGGTGGCGATTGCGCTTTTGGTGCTGGGGTTCATCGTAGTGGTTTCTCTCTTTGGGATTTGGGTCGGATTTCGGATTCTCGCCCGCGGCGTGAAGGTGCACGTGAACGATCAGGGAGGCGACAAGAAGGAAGTCTCTATCAAGACGCCGTTTGGCGACATCGAGGTGAATAAGAATGGCGGTGTGACGGAAGCGTCTCTAGGCTTGCCGATTTATCCCGGCGCAAAGTCCGCCTCCGACCACGAGGGTGCCACCGTGAACATGCGATTCGGCACAGAGGCCGCGTTACATATTGTGGTGGGGAAATTTCATTCCTCGGATGCCTTTGACAAGGTCAGGGACTTCTATCAGGAACGCCTGACCTCCGAGGTGGGCAAGTTCACGCCCAAGAGCACTGTCGAGTTCGACCCGGGCCATTGGGGCGACGAAGAGGGCAACTTCATCGGTAAGGATAAAGAGGGAAAAACGGTTTTCGAGATCAAGCGCAAGGACTTCGTGAAAGTCACAGCCCTGAAGAGCGAATGGGACGGGACGCGCATCGAGCTCGTCAACGTCAGGCACGGCAAAGAGGACACCAACTAGTTCCGGGTCCGCGTGGCGCCGAGTCACTTCGCGCCGTTCTTCCGCTTAGTGCCCCTCTGTCTGTGACAGTTTTGAGCCTGTCACAGGCGACGCATTGTCAGCTTTCCGTGAGGCCCGTCTTCCGTCGTTCGCCCCTTGACAAACTACGGCTACCATAGTATTCATTAGGTGAACTTTTCCGGCCATGAAAAGGTGACCTGCCACAGGAGACGGGTTCAAGGGGGAGCGTGGCCGCGCGGGAGGTTTGTCTGGACGTATGCGACCCCTTTAGATGATGGCCCGGTCCGCCGCCCTGAGCGATTCCCAGGCTCGCAATACCGAATTCCAGGCAACCGAAATCGGAAGAATGAAAGACACAGGGGGGTACCCCCCTATCAAAAAAATGAGGAACGAACCCAAGAAGTTGTTTAGAATCAACAAAACATTCTGGAACGAACCCGAGATTTGTGCGATTTTTGACGAAATACGAACCCAAGAAGTACTTTAGAATCAGTCAGGGTTGGGTTCGAACCCAAGATTCTCGAGGAACGAACCCAAGAGCCTTCGACCGCAACGTAACTGCTGATTTTGCAGCGATTAGGCGTTTGACTTGAGGTGCTTTTGCCATGAGTTGGCCAAGGCACATCTTTTGAAGGATAAGTGAGGGACGGAACCAATGCCCGTAGTTATCAAGGATGATTTCGTGCGACAGCCACAGCAGTCTTCGCCCCGCGACAGCCGCCAGGTATTCAACTTCAGCCCAGGCCCGGCGATGCTCCCTTATGAGGTCATGGTCCACGCTCAGGAAGAATTCCTGAACTATGGGGGAGTTGGCGCATCCATCGTTGAGATCAGCCATCGATCCAAGGACTTTATGAGCGTGGTGGAAGAGGCGAGCGCTCTTTTCCGGGAGCTGGTATCGCTGCCTGAAAACTACTCTATCCTCTTTGTCCATGGCGGGGCGCGAATGCAGTTTGCTGCCGTTCCGATGAATCTGATTGCCCTGAAGGCGCCGCGCAAGGCGGCCTATGTCGAAACGGGTGTTTTTTCGGCTACCGCAATCAAGGACGCCGGCCCCTATGGAACAATTGAAGTCGTCGCAAGCAGCAGGGATGACAAATTCGTTCGGATTCCCGAACTGCACCTGGAGCGCATTCCAAAGGATACGTCGTATCTTCACATCACTACAAACAACACCGCCTACGGGACTCGATGGAGCGAGTTCCCTGTTACTGGCGACCTGCCGCTGGTGGGGGACGCGACGTCAGAAATTCTGTCGCGAGTAATGGATTATTCCCTCTTTGGGCTGGTCTATGCGAGTTTTCAGAAAAATCTGGGACCAGCCGGAACCGCTCTGGTAGTGGTTCGGAAAGACCTCTTGGGTCACGCACTTCCGGGAACCCCGCCCCTGCTCAACTACGCGGCAGTGGACAAGGGACAGTCGCTTATGAACACGCCGAGCACGTTCAACATCTACTTTGCGCGCGAGGTTATGCGTTGGATCAGAGACCTCGGTGGAGTGCGCGAAATGGAACGGCGTAACAATCAAAAGGCCCAGTTACTGTACGATTTTCTGGACAGCTCGCGCTTTTACAAGCCATTGGTTGAAAAGGCGCACCGTTCCACCATGAATGTCACTTTCGATCTTCCAACGCCCGAGGCGCTGGAGATGTTCTTGAAGGAAGCTGGAAGGGAAGGCCTTTATGCCCTGAAGGGGTATCGCGACGTGGGCGGAGTCCGCGCTTCGATTTACAATGGCATGCCCCTGGAGGGGGTCGAGGCTCTCGTTTCGTTCATGCGAGAGTTTGAACGGAAACAAGGTTAGTGCGGCAGGTGGCACAGGCACTCTTGCCTGTGCCCAAGGCTAACGGATTCTATCAGCAAGCACAGGCAAGAGTGCCTGTGCTACTGTGACTCTCGACCCGAACGGTGCTTGCATTCATGAAAATACTAGTTGCTGACAACATTTCAGAACGCGCGTTGGAGCTTCTGCGCGCGGAGCATTCGTGGGAAGTGGTGGATCTCGCCCGAGGCGCATCCGCAGTGGCCGCACATGGCGGGAAAGGAGCAGGCGATGCCGGTCGCAGCGCGCTTCTCACAGAAATTCGCGATGCGGATGCGCTCATCGTTCGCAGCGCGACCAAGGCGACGGCCGAGCTGATGGAGGCCGCACCGCGGCTGCGCGCCATCGGCCGCGCCGGCGTGGGAGTCGACAACGTCGACCTCGATGCGGCGACGAAACGCGGCATCGTGGTGATGAACACGCCCGGGGGCAACGCCACCAGCGTGGCCGAGCACACCGTGGCGCTGATGCTGTCATTGGCGCGACACCTTCCGCAGGCCAACAGCTCCATCAAGCAGGGCAAGTGGGAAAAGAAAAAGCTGCAAGGCATTGAGGTGCGCTCGAAAACGCTGGGCCTGGTCGGCTTGGGGAAGATCGGGATGGAAGTGGCACGGCTGGCCGAAGGGTTGCAGATGAACGTCCTGGCGTATGACCCTTACGTCTCGCCACTCGTGGCGCGCGAGCAGAACGTGAAGCTCGTCAGCCTGGAAGAGCTGCTGGGCGCGAGCGATTTCATCAGCTTGCACGCCAGCCTCACTCCTGAGACGCACCATCTCATCAACGCCAAGATGCTAGCCAAGGTGAAGCCGGGGGCGCGCCTGATTAACTGCGCGCGCGGCGAGCTGGTGAACGAAAACGATTTGCTCGCGGCGCTGGAGAGCGGGCAGTTGGCGGGCGCCGGGCTGGACGTTTTCGAAACTGAGCCGCCCGTCGGCAGCGCGCTCGCGGCGCACCCGAATGTGATCGCCACGCCGCACATCGCCGGATCGACGGAAGAGGCGCAGGAAATTGTCGGCATCCGCATCGCCGAGCAGGTTCGCGATTATCTGGTCCAGGGCGTGGCGCGCAACGCCGTGAATATGCCTTCGATTTCGCCGGAGGAATACAAGAAGCTCGAGCCGTATCTGGCGTTGGGCGAAAAGCTCGGCGCATTTCTGGCCCAGATCGCGGGCGAACACGCCGAGGAGGTGCGCATCAGCTACGACGGCGGCTTGGCGGAGCTCAACACTCACCTGGTGAGGAACGCGGTGCTGAAGGGAATCCTGAACCAGGTTCTCTCCGAGCGGGCGAACCTGGTGAACGCGGGCACGCTGGCGCAGGCGCGAGGGCTGGAGGTGATCGAGCTGCGCAGCGCCCGGCGCGCCGCCTTCCTCAACTCGCTGGGGATCGCCCTGCGCACGGAAGCGGGCCCGGCTTCCGCGCTGGGCATGGTCGGCCCGGGCGGCGCACCGCGCCTTTTGGGCATCAACGACATCGATATTGAGGCGCCCCTGCGCGGGACGATTCTGTTCATCCGTAACCAGGACGTGCCCGGTGTGATTGGGCGCGTTGGAACACTTCTAGGTAATTCTAATGTAAATATTGCAAACTTTGCTTTAGGCCGTAATCCGCAAACGCACGAAGCGCTGGGCTTGGTAAATGTCGATAATCCAGTTCCGGACGCGGTGCTGGCCGAGATTCGCGCCATCCCCGCGGTGCGCGCGGCGAGAGTCGTGGAAATTGAGTGAAGAATTAAGCCATCGAATCATTGAGCCATTGATTCATTGAAGAGATCGGTCGCTTCTCCCCTTTCCGGTATCGGCAGCACACTCTCGAACTTCAAGGGCAATGACCCAATGACTCAATGAATAAGTGACTCAATGAATGTGTGGGTTTTCAAGATCAACACGAAGCGCGGCTGGGAATTTGACTGTTACTTCCGTTCGCGGGCGCGCGGCGCTTACGAAATGGGAGATGAGGGCTGGATTCGTAGCGCTTCGAGCCTGCGATATCTCCGGGAAGAAGTGAAGAAAGGCGATCTCTTTCTTTGCTACGAGACCGACCGCAAACGCGTGGTCGGCGTGGCGCGCGCGGCATCGGATGGGCGCGACGTCGGCATGGGGTCGCTGGTGGATTTTTGCCCGCCGCGAGAAGCAGTGCGGTTCGACAATCCGCTCACAAGAAACCCCGACCTCGAACACATTCTGGCCTTCACTCCGCATCGCGGGCGGGGCACTGTCCAGAAAATCGATCGCGATGAATTCGCCCGCCTGCGGCGCTTGATGCTGCGCAAGAATCCGCGCCAGGCGAAAGCGCTGCAACGTTTGTTACTCGGGTTGAACTAGCATGGGTGAAGAGAAGGAACAAGGAAAGGGGAGAGTATCGTTCGCCTCTCCCCCTTTGTCGACTCGGAGCCGAGCAGATTGCCTGGTCCTTCGTTCGGCTTTCTGTTACTCACCGACTTCGAGGGCCTTATGGCATTCCTCAAGCGCCTGGTTGGTGTGCTCGAGGGCCTTGGCGCGATGTCCCTTGAAGTCGTGTTGGGCTTTTTCCAGGGCTTCCTTGGCTTGTTCGAGATGCCGGATGGCAGCGCGGATTTCCGGATGACGCTCGCCACGCTCCCTCTCCTGGGCCGCGGGACTGGGCGCACCAGTTGCACGGGCTGGCGTGTTCATGGGCAATATCACAGTAAAAGCGAGTGCTAACGCGACAGCAACAGCTAGCAAAGTCTTTTTCATACGACCTCCTCCGATTCCAATTGGATTTTCGAACGAAACGAGTTTCCACCGTTGAAACCCTGCAACCGACAAACTGTCAATCGACGGGACGGTATTTATACACGCTTATGATGGCAAGCGCAATAGGAAGAGGTGCCGGATAAGTGGGCATCGAGGCTGTGCGCCAAAGAGGAGTGAGTAGTGTTGAGAACGGAGCTGCAATTCGCGCCGCGAGTTTTTTCAACCGCGAGCATTGCGGCTTAATGGCTGGCCGCAGGGTGCGGTGTTGGCGATGGCGCAAGAGTGGAAGCCGGCAGTAGCTCGGGATCCTCCGGCAGTACAATCCACGCGATGATGTAGCCAACCACTCCCCAGCCCACGAAAATGGCGAGCATCACCCAGACCAGACGCACCAGCGTGGGGTCCATATCCAGGTACTTCGCCAGACCGCCACAAACGCCGGCGATTTTCACGTCGCTTCGGCTGCGAGTGAGCTTTTTTTGCGCAGGCGCCGGGGCAAACAAGGCCGCACCGCAATGGCAACAATAATTGACTTTTTCGGTGTACTCTCTGCCGCACTGGGGACAAAACATGGTTACACCTCTTTTCGCATCTTGCCTCTTTTCTATTATACGTGCTGAGGGACGACAAAGTTCACAGGGCGGAAACCGGAAATTGGAAAATGGAAACTAGAAAGCGGAAAGACCGGGTTGTTAGCGTCGTAGGTCTAACTTCGATATTTCATTTCCAGTTTCTAACTTCCAATTTCAAGTGTTTTCCCATTTCCAGTTTCCAATTTCCAAGGTTTTGGGGTAACATTCGCCCTATCGTGCGGGTGAGCTCCTGGAGGGCTTCTTGATCCTTTTGCGTCGGGAATCGTGTCGAATTTACTGAGGGGGTCTAATGAGCTGGCGAAAAGGAAAGCGTTTGCGTGTCTTCGCTCCCGGCGTCTCGTTGCGGCGCCGCGTGGTTTACAGCCTCGGCATCGTCCGGCTGATTCTGGTGCCGGTCATTTTTCTGGCCATTTACTACCTTTTCCGAATGGGCTGGATCGTGGATGGCATCGTAAACGTGGATGCGCCGGTGGCCACCATGGCGGAGCGGGCCTCGGTTGAGATGGCGGATGCGAGGCGCGCCGAGCAAGACTATTTTCTGTCGCACGACCCGGCCAAGCTCCAGGCCAACCGCGAAGCGCTGGACCGATTGGATCAACTGATCGGTACGATCAGCGCCCTTGAACCCAGCGAGGCACCTGCCACCCAGAAAATGCTCAACCAAGTCAAGCTGCACCGCGAGCAGCTCGAGCGAGCCGTGGCGCCCCTGGGTGAATCCGGACAGGCGCCTATCGAGCGGATCCAGAGCGCCGTCGAGATCTACGAAAGGAAATTGGATGATCTGTTGAGGCGAGACCGGCGTGAGAGCCGCGGCCGGCTGATTGACGATCTTCGCACGCAGGTGGGTTCGTTCGACCTTCAGATTGCCGCCGCCTCGGAGTCCGAAGACCCCACACTGCGCCAGGCGATGGTGGATTTGCAATCATCGAGCGACAATGTGCGGCTCCTGGCTTCGGATCTCGAGAGCCGAAGTTGGGGCCGGGTGCTCTATGATCAGGACCAGGCTCGACGGATCATTCACCGCGCGGAATGGGTGCTGATCGTTGTTTCCGGCCTCACCATCATTTTGAGCGTACTGGTGAGCTTCCTGCTGCCCCGCCAAGTGGTGAAGCCTCTGGTCGATCTCAAAGAAGCCGTTGACTACGCCGCGGCAGGGGACTACGGAATCGAGTTTGATGTGGAGGGCCAGGGCGAAGTCGCTCAACTCGCCAAAAGCGTTAGCGACTTGATCGACCACGTGCGAGAGAAGAAAGAGAGCGCCGCCTGGGTCTATCGGCGTTAAGCAAAGGCTGGCCCCCCACGGCGCGGCGGCGAAGCGCCGCACGTTGTTCTGAGGGGGTCGGTACGGAATGATTTCTGGAAGTCCAGTCAAAAGTACGATAGTCTCAATATCCACGAAGGAGACGAAAAGTCATGAAGGGTAAAACTGAAGTGCTGGCAGTCCTGTCCAAAGCATTAAAGGAGGAGTTGGGCGCCATTCTTCAATACTTCCTCCACGCCGAGATGTGCGAGAACTGGGGCTACGAGCGGCTGAGCGAACTGATCAAGAAGCAGTCCATTGGCGAAATGAAGCACGCCGAAGTTCTCACCGAGCGTATCCTCTTTCTTGAAGGCACTCCCAATGTAGGTGACGTCCCAAAGCTGAATATCGGCAAGGACGTGAAGCAGCAACTGCAAAACGACCTCGACCTCGAGGTCGGCGCGGTGGCCGACTATAACCATGCGATTGCCACTTGCATCAAGGCCGGCGACAATGCGAGCGCAGATCTGATGAAGATCCTGCTCCAGGACGAGGAAGAACACGTCGATTTCCTGGAAACGCAGCTCAGCTTGATTAAGGACCTGGGGCTTGAGAATTACCTCATGGAGCAAATGGGAGAGGAAGAAGAAGAGAAGTGACGGCAGCCGCGCTCTCCTCCGTCGGGCTAGCCCTTGATCACTCCGATCGGCTTCAATCGCGCCACCCGTTTTGACAAGCCCGCATTGTGGACCACGTTGATGACCGCGTCCACGTCTTTATAAGCCTCGGGAATTTCCTCGGTAATGCCGTCGCGCGTCTCGGAACGAACGATGATGCCTTGGTCTTCGAGGCGCTGCTTGGCGTTGGCCGCGTGCTCGGACTTGCGCGCCGCGGTGCGGCTCATCACCCGGCCCGCGCCGTGGCAAGTGGTCCCAAAGGTCTGCTGCATTGCCCCCTCAGCGCCGACGAGCACATAAGAAGCCGTCCCCATCGAGCCCGGGATGAGCACAGGCTGGCCGCAGGACTTGTAGGCCTCGGGGACTTCGGGACGGCTCGCGGGAAAAGCTCGCGTCGCGCCTTTGCGATGCACCATCACTTTACGCTCGCGATCGCCCACTTTGTGCCGCTCGAGTTTGGCGATGTTGTGGCAAACGTCATAAATCACCCGAAGTTCTTCCTTCTCGCCGAAAATGCGCTTGAAGGCCCCGCGGGTGAAATGGGTGATGCCCTGCCGGTTAGCCCAGGCAAAATTGGCCGAAGCTCGCATGGCACCGAGATAATCCTGGCCTTCCTTCGAATGCACCGGGACGCACGCCAGTTGGCGATCCGGCAGATGAATGTCGTAGCGGCGCATGCTTTCATCCATGTCGCGCAAATAATCCGTGCAGACCTGATGTCCGAGGCCGCGTGAGCCGGAGTGGACAAGCACCACGATCTCATTTTCGTAAAGTCCCAAGCATTGGGCTATTTCCGGCTCGAAGATCCGCTCGACGTACTGCACCTCCAGAAAATGATTGCCGGAGCCGAGGGTTCCGATTTGCGGCAGGCCGCGCTTCTTGGCGCGATCGCTGACGCCGCTCGGATCCGCGCCATCGATGGCGCCGCTCTCCTCGCACACGCTCAGATCCTCGGGCCGGCCGTAATCGTGCTCGACCATCCAGGCAGCGCCGTGCTCCAAGACTTTATCGAGGTCCTGATAGGAGATGCGAATTTGTCCGCCTCGCCCCGCGCCGGAAGGAATGTCGCGAAAGAGTTGGTTGACGAGTTCGCGAATCTTCGGCCGGACTTCTTCCAGCGTCAGCGTGCTGGCGAGCAATCGCACGCCACAATTGATGTCGAACCCAACCCCACCCGGCGAGACCACGCCGCCCTCATCAGGGAGCGTCGCTGCGACGCCGCCGATGGGAAAGCCGTAGCCTTGATGGATGTCCGGCATGGCGAGGGACGAGCCGACGATTCCGGGCAGCATGGCCACGTTGATCGCCTGCTCGAGCGATTGGTCGCGCAAGATATCTTTGAGCAGGCGTTCGTCGGCGTAGACCACCGCGTCCGTCAGCATGCCGTCTTTGGTACCGCGCGGCACTCGCCAGCGATAGTCATCGATCTTTTCGAGTTGCGACATTTCCATCGGCGTCAAGTGTACCGCCGCCCCGTGTATTCGGCCATGAGGAATGTTGGGGCGGGCGGCCAGAGTCGAGAAGTCGCTTGCCATAAGAGGCGCATCGGTAGTAAAAAGACTCGACAAAACGCTGCCTGAAAATAATCGAGAGGTGCTGGCCCGAGGAGCGAGGAGGACGATCTATGGATCTGATTTCACGTCGGGACGCAGGAAGGCTGATGGTGGCAGGAGGCGCGGGCCTGCTGGTTGCGCGTCCGCGAGGGGCAGCGGCGGAAACGATAGACTCAGTAGTGAGGGGTGTGCAGATCGGCGCGCAGAGCTACTCGTTTCGCGACCGGCCGCTGGACGCTTGCATTGAAGCTTTCAAAACCGTGGGTCTGGGCGAGTGTGAGCTGTTCGAAGGACACGTCAGACCCGAGAACGTGAAGTGGCAAGAAATGCGGCAGTGGCGGCGCACCGTGCCGATGAGCTACTTCCACGAAATTCGGGAGAAGTTCGACCGCGCCGGCGTGCTGCTCTACGCCTACAACTTCAGCTTCAACAAACGCATGGAAGACGAGGACATTGATCGAGGCTTCCAAATGGCGCAGGCATTGGGAGTCAAGTACATCACCGCCTCATCGCAGGTGAGCGTCGCGCCCCGGGTGGACCGGTACGCTCAAAAATACAAGATCATGGTCGGCTTCCACGGCCACGACAACACGCGCGATCCGGATGAGTTCTCGACCGCCGATACTTTCGCCCGCGCCATGCAGGGCGCGTCCGATTACATCGGCGTGAACCTGGACATCGGCCACTTCACCGCGGCAGGCGGCGATCCGGTCGAGTACCTTCGCGAACATCACGACCGCATCGTGACTCTCCACATCAAGGACCGCAAGAAAAACCACGGCGCCAACTTGCCGTTCGGAGAAGGTGACACACCCATCATCGCCGTGCTGCGGCTGTTGCGCGACAACCAGTGGAAAATCCCCGCCAACATCGAATATGAGTACGGCGAGGAAATCAAGGGCCTCGACACAGTTGCCGAAGTCAAGAAGTGCTATGAGTATTGCCGGAAGGTACTCGAGACGTAATAAGACGTCTGTTGTCCGTGGTCGACGGTTCCTTGCAGAAGACAAGCACCTGGTAAGACCTCAACTGCTTGCCTGCGCTCCCAGCGCAAAAACAAAATACTGCGCATGGCCGGGACCGGGGTTGCGAAAGCCATGCTCTTGGTTGGACGCCACGTAGGCGGCAGAGCCGGCGCCGATGCGCGAAGTCTTGCCCTCCATCGTGACCTCGAGGGTTCCTTCCCGGATCATAAACAGTTCCTCATGCACATGATGGTGCGGCGGGTGAGGGCTGCTGCCCGGCGCCAGATCGGTTTCATGGAGCTCGATGGGAAACCCGGAATGATTGGTCCCCTGCAAAATCGGCCGGAAACTGTTCTCGCCGTTCTTGCGGACCGGAAGGGTTTCAAAGAGATAGACCTTGCCCGGCAACGCGGCCACTTCCGCCGCGCCGGCCGCCGAAGCCGCGAGCGCAGGCAAGAGTAAACACACCTCTCTTCGCGAAAGTCCGAAAGAACCGTTTCCGACCATTGAAATTCTCCTGAATTGAAATAACCAATGTCGCGGAGCGCCTCTGCTCGACCGCGCTGCGGTTGAACGCTGCCGAGCCATCACTTATTCTTGCGCCTTGACCATCCTGGCCGAAGGGGCCCTTGAGCACGGCTTCCACAGCAACACGGATGGCTCCGTCTGCTCCGCCACCCACTCCAGAAACTCGCGGAACTCAGTGAGATCACCTTTGTCGCCAGGCGGCCCCTGGTCAGGGACGAAGGTCTCCGCACCTATGCTTTCCACTTGCCGCAGGGTGTCGATCCAGGCACGGATATCGCTCAAGCCCCAGCGAGGAATAACGCCCAGGTTGTAGAGACCACCGAGAAAGAGAACTTTGGCGTCGGGCAAATATACGACCGCGGTACCTGCCAGCGCGCCTTTGCCGACGTCCAGCAACCTGATGTCCACGCCGCCGGGCCGAAGGGCCATCTGTTGGTCAAAGGTCTGGTTGGGGAGCGAGAAGTGGATGCCCCTCATCCGCGCCTGTATGCGAGAGTCCTCGTTCATGCGGCGATCGAGGTCGCGCCCGTATTCCTGCATTTTGACTTTCGCGACGGAGGCCGCAAGCATCGTCGCTTCGAGGTCCACAAAGACCTCGTTGCCGAGCATGTGATCTCCCCGCCAATCCGTGTTGATGACGTACTTCACTGGCAGACTCGTCCGTTCGCGAATTTCGTACAGCAGATCGCGGGCGTTGAGCGGGTTATTCGTCGTATTCACCACGACCACGCCCTCGGAGGTGATGATGAAGCCTGCGGCCGTAGCGCGGTTGAATTGAGGATCGCCGGTTTGATAGATGATGTCCTCGGGCTCCCAGAGGAAAACGTGTGGCTTGACTTCGATCACTTCGTAGAGCCCGGAAGAAAAACAGAAAGCTGTAGGCAGAAGGCAGAAGGCAGTGACTATCGCCACCAAACACGACAAGGTCTGCCTCGGTCCTTCGTCCCTTGTCCTTTGTCCTTTGCGGCGAGGGAAAAGGAGTGTGATCAGAGCCGATATCTGCGCGCGGCGCTTCCAGCAAAGGACGAAGGACCATTGACTAAGGACGTCTTTTCTAAATGTCCACATACACCTGGGCGCGCCAGCCCATGGACGTCTCATTCAAATCGAGCTGGTGGTAAGTGATCGCCTTCACTTGCAGTTTCACTTGGTGCCGGCCGCGGGCGAAGGGCTCACCGCGTGCGCTCGCCGTAACCGACGTTTCTCCCACAACTCTCACGTCGAAATTATGAAACAATCGGCCTTCGGCGTCGATCTGGTAGAGGATTTCGCTCAACCAGTTGACCAGCAGGTTTTTGGCGTTCGATCCCTCCACCTGAATTTTCGTTTCCTGGAGCGGCGCGATCGACTCCAAATCCACCATCAAGCTTTGCAGCGCGCGCGCCGCGTTGGCGAAAACCTCTTTGCGCGTCGCGCCGAAGGCCTCGAAACCAATATCCGCCGTGTGCTCGAGAATTCGAAAAGGATGCATCGTTGAGCCTTCAGGTCTCGACGATTAGCCTAAAGCGTCCAGCTATCTTCATCTTGAACGGGGCCAGCCCTGCCCCATTCGCTACGGACAGATGGATGCTCATAGCTGACGGCTCCTCATCATACTGAAGTTGAGCATTTTGGTAAAACATTGAGGGCGCGAGGAGCTAAGTGAGCAGGCGAAGCTGCAAATCTTTCATGGGGTAATGTTTCACGTTGTCTGTGATCAAGGCAAGGCCGTGCGCGAGAGCGACGGCGGCGATGGTGACGTCGGCGAGGGCAAGCGTTACTCCGCGTCGCCCGTAATCGCGCCTTAAGATTCCGGCCAGACGAGCAATCTCCCAGGTGACCTCATAGTATTCAAGGCTCCGCAGTAACTCCTCGGTCGTGGTCTCTTCATGGGATCTCAGGCCCGCGTACACCTCGGTGACCTGGATCGAAGAGCAGGCAAGGAGGTGGCCTTCCTCGACAAGTTGCTTGAGCAGTGCGTGACGGCCACGCTTGCCGTTCAGGGCATCAACGATGACGCTGGTATCGAGGAGATAGGTGGTCATCGGCTGGAGCGCGCGATCAGTCCTTGGAAACGCTGTCCGTCTTCACTTCGAAGGCTGTCCACCCACTTCGCGGCGCCCTTCTTCAGCTCAGGATGGTCCCTATCTTTCCACGAGCCGGCAGCGCTCTCCAGGGCCTTCAGCAAACGGAGGCGTTTCAATTCGCGTCTCGCTGCCTGAGCCAGGAAGTTGCTGCGGCCACGTCTGCCTACTACCCGTTCGATCTCGCCTGCCAGTTCCGCGGAAATAACAATGTGGGTGCGTTTAGTCTTCAATGTCTAAGTCCTCCAGGCCCACCTCAATGTTAACACCCTATGGGACTTTTTCAAACCTGCGGGCACTGGGTGGGCCCGAGCGGCGAGGCTGGACTTTCCGTCATGCCTTGAGTAGCATGAGGTGCGAATTTCCTCTGGCCCATGTTGAGCGCATCCAATGTTGAAATTTGGTTAGTCATAGGGTTCGGATTTGGACTTGTCTCATTCTTCCGAGGTTTCAAGATTTACCGCGAGTATCGCATTCTGGAGGACACTCCCGAGGTGCCGATCCGCAGCATTGCCATGGGCTTGGTGCACATTCACGGCAAAGCGGAGGGCGAAAAACAAACCAACAGTCCCGTCACGCAGACGCCCTGCTACTTCTATAAGGTCGATATCGAAAGGTACGAGCGCGATTCGCGCGGCAACGGCTCGTGGCGCCACTACAAAGCCGACGCAGGAGGTGTGCCGTTTTATCTCGCGGATGCGACGGGCAAGGTGCTGGTGGATGCGAACCGCGCGGAATACGATCTGATGCAAACGTGCAAGCGCGAGACGGGCGGCTTTTCGACGGGCGGCTTGAAAACGCTGTTCGGCGGGGCAAAGAATCCCGTGCTGCCCTCCGGGGCGTTTGTCGATGAAGCAGCGCTCATCAGCTATGCCGAATCGCTGGCCACGGGCGGGGGAGTTTCGCTGTCGAGCATGCTGGGTGGTATCTCCACCGGGAGCGGGCTCAATCTAAGATTGGGCGGCGGTTCCTCTCGCCGGTATCGTTTCACCGAATACTGCATTATCCGCGATCACTGGTACGATGTGACCGGAACTTGCGTTGAGAATCCGTCGGCGGCCGAAGAGCACGACCGGAACCTTATCCAGAAAGGCGAAAATGAGCCTACCTTTCTGATTTCTTGGCGAAGCGAGAAAAACGTTGAGTCAAGGCTTCGCAATCAAGCGGCCCTGCACATCTTCGGCGGAGGCGCCTTGGCGGTGATTTGTCTGGCGGTTCTGCTGGCGCGGCTTGGCTGGCTGTGAGCCGGGCGCAGCGCAAGGCGCATCTCGCGCCTGGACTTTTTGCTTCGGCGCATGTAGCATCGGCGGGTCGCACAATCTGATTCCATCCAGTTTTGCTCAACTCGAGGTCTTCGACAATGGGCGTAACGGTTCTGATCGGACTGGTCATCTTCCTGGTGGTCGTGGGTCTGTTTATCTACTTCGTCACCATCTACAACAGCTTGGTGCGGTTGCGGAACGACATCGACAAGGCGTGGGCCAACATCGACGTTCTCCTCAAGCAGCGGCACGACGAGCTGCCCAAGCTCATCGAGACCTGCAAGGGCTACATGCAGTACGAGCAGAAAACGTTTCAACTCGTGGTCGAGGCGCGCAACGCCTACTCGAAGGCGAGCTCCATCCCTGAAAAGGCCCAGGCGGATAATCTGCTGAGCGGGGCCTTAAAGACTTTGTTCGCGGTGTCGGAGAATTATCCGGACTTGAAGGCCGATAACAATTTTATGCAGCTTCAGGGCCGGATTACCGAGCTCGAAGAGAAAATCGCCGACCGCCGTGAGTTCTTTAACGACGATGTGAACACTTACAACATCCGCATCCAGCAACTGCCCGACGTCTTCGTGGCCAGCATGATGAGCCTGAAACACAAGGACATGTTCAAAGTGTCGGACGAAGACCGGCAGGACGTTGAAGTCAAGCTGACTTGAAAGGTAGGTCGTAGGTGGGGAATCCCCTATACTACCTACTACATGCTACCTACTTTCTTTAAGAACGGGAGGCTGCAATGTTAATCCCACTCATCGTGCTGGTGATTTTCGTTGTCATCGTGGTTGCCATCATCGGATATTTCGTCGGGATCTACAACACCCTGGTGACGCTCAAGAATGACATTGACCGGTCATTCTCCAACATTGATGTGATTCTGAAGCAGCGGCACGATGAACTGCCCAAGCTGATCGAGACCTGCAAAGGCTACATGAAGTACGAACAGGAGACACTGCAAAAGGTTGTCGAAGCTCGAAACGCTTACACCCGTGCCACCACGCCGGGCGAAAAAGCCCAGGCGGATAATATGATCACCGGCGCTTTGAAAACTCTCTTCGCCGTGGCAGAAAAATATCCCGATCTGAAAGCCAACACCAATTTCATGCAACTCCAGGGCCGGATCACGGAGCTTGAGACCAAGATCGCAGGCCAGCGCAGCACCTACAACCAGGACGTGAACGACTACAACATCCGCATTGCCCAGATACCCGCCAACATTGTTGCCGGGTTCATGCACCTCCAGCCCCATGCCCTCTTCCAGGCCGCCGAAGCCGACCGCGAGGATGTGCAAGTGAAATTCACGTAGCAGGCGATGAAAAAGCCTCGGAACCTGTCATGCTGAGCGAAGCGAGATGTCCGCTCAGCGTGAGATGATGCGTGCTTTTCTGAAAAAAAAGGCCCGCTCGGGGGAGCGGGCCTAGGGAAACGAGGAAACTTTGGGGTCCTCGAGACTTACCGTTTCTTTTTCGTTTTCTTCTTTGCAGCCATTGTTCCCTCCTCCAGAGAGAGCGGAGCTTTCTTGATGTCGCCAGCGCCAGCCACATATTGTAGGCAAGCGTCGTTGGCAGCACTATATGTAGTAGGTTCGAAGCCGATTGTCAAGCAAAATGTGAATGGTGTCAGCGCAAAATGTGAATGGCCTCGACTGCCCGTCTTCGGCGAGAGACGTTCGCATCAGGTTGCCCACGGCCTGTCTTAGCTCACCTCAGCGCAGAGCGGCAAATACCGATCAGCGAAGTGCGAGAAATCCGATCTTGCAGTTCGTTGTCCGGCGGCCTACTCTGGTTTCACAGCAGCATGAGCCCTTGGCGTGAAGTCATCGGCCTACTCCGGAGGTAATCTATGAGTAGGATGACCGTTCCGTTTCTTTTCGCGGCCCTGTTGATTCCTTTTTTGGTCACCGGTCAGCAAAGGCCGGTACGGCCGGGCGTGAGAGAAGCTGAGAAACTTCAAGACCCCGCAAATGTGCCGCCGCAACTGAAACCTATTGTGCCGCGCGCGGATCCCGACAAGCTCAAGTCTGAGGCCAAGGATCTGGCTAAACGCGCTCAGTCAATCCCGGCGCAGATCGAACACTTCACCCAGGGGCAACATCCCGGCGACCTGGAACAGGAACTGAAAGAAATCGAAAAACTGGCAAAGCAGCTAAGGCGGGAAATCTCTCGCTGAACGGCAGTGGCCAGTGGTCAGGGGCTAAGCCATATGAAACACCGTATACCAAATCCATTAAACGGTATTTCAACGCGGGAGGCGAAAGGCGCCTCTAACGGCTTGCCTGTGTTGTAGCCACGTCCAGAGCGTGGCCGTCGAGCGCGCCGACAGGGGTGACGTGGAGCAGGGAGAGAACCGTGGGGGCGATATCCTGGATGCTCGGGGTCGGCGATAGGACTCGCCGATTGGAAAGGAAGATCCCAGAGGTGTCGCTGGGATCCGAAGCGCAGTGGTCGCCGCTCCATTTTTTCATGTTGGCGACAACGATGCCTGCCGGGATGGCGCCGAGTGAAGTCTGCCAGGAAGTTCGGTACCCATCCTGAAAATCGAGTTGCAATTCAGGGGCTTCCGACATGCGCGCCCCATGAAAGATGTCTCGCCCAAGGTAAACGTGCTCGAGGACGGGGTCGCCGTTGTCGGGGTCTCTGAACGCCATCAGCTTGCCACGAATTTCTTCCAGCAACTTATCCGTTTCGGGGCCGGTATCCAGAATGCCTTCCTTTTCGCGGCCGCGCAGATTCAGATAAATCTGCCCGAGGCCGAGAGCGTAGGCGCGCGTCCTGCTCCAATCGACGTTGGGGAAAAAGCTGCCTTGGCCGAAGAGCTGGTCGAGGTTGAACGTCTTCTCCTTGGCATTCGGATTTTTCAGAACCATGTAGCCGTTTTCCACCAGCCACGTGTTGGTGTTGAAGCCGCGCCGCCACGTGTGAAAACCGTGGTCCGAAACAATGATGAGCGTTCCGCCCGGTTTCATGGCGGCGAGCACGTCGCCCACGACTTGGTCCATGTGCTGGTAGACGCGCAGGACCGCGTCGCCATAGAGTTTCGCAAGCTCCGGGTCGTAGCGCGGGTGCTGAGGATCCATCAGGCGAAAGAACATGTGCGAAGCGCTGTCGGTTCCGGTAAAGACGGAAACCAGCAAGCTGGGCGGGTCAGACTTCAATTCGTCGAGCGTCAGGTCAGCCTGCATCTGGTCGGTGCGCATCAAGTCTTCCAGGAACACGCCCTCGTCGATTTTCTCCTCGTTGAGAGCCCAAGTGTCGTGCCACCAGCCCACCGTCTTATAGAGGCCGAACTCTTTCACTAGCTGCGCGCTGTAACCGTCCGGCGAGGAGACGGCGAGCGGTGAATCTTCTGGATCAAGATTGAGCGGCGACATGTAGAGCCGCAAATCCGGCGCGACCTGGAGCACGTAGAATCGGCAAATGGCGTGCACCGACAGAAACGCGGTGATGCGGAACTTCACCCGAAACCACTCGCTCCAATGCCGCTCCTGGACGGTCTCGGAGTGTCCTTGGAGATTAATGGTGACGGCGTTGCCTTCGAGCGCCACCTTGAAGTCGATGGGCACGGAGATGCGCTGGTGAGTTTTCGAAGTGGGATCGGTAGGCCCTTCGATGGTGGAATTCGCCAGGTTGTCATTAACCTCCAGCCTGACGAGCTTGCCACCGAATTCCGTATCGCCCACGTCCCACTGAGTGAGGTCCGAGCCGAAATAGAAAAACGTTCCCCAGGTTCCGCGAATGTCGGGTGTGCCGAGACCCGCCAGCAGCTTGCCGCCCGGCAATGGCGTGGGCGGGAACTCGAGCGGCATCCGAATGACGGTGGTCTTGAAGCCCGCATCCGCGACCGCCTTGTAAAACGGCACACCGCTTCGATCGTTGGTCACTTTGGGCCGCGCGATTGGAATGCTGCCGAAAAGAAACTTGGCCGGTTCGCGCGAGACGAGCGACAGTTCCGGCAGATAAGTTTTGGGGTCGCGCTTCAGGAAGTCGAAGATGCCAGTGCCGCCCGGATTCAGACCTGTCGCAAACGTGGCCCAAGCCACTGGCGACTCCGGCGGGTTCGTGGTGCCCAGAGGATGGAACGTTCCCGTCTGCGACAGGCGCGCGAAGTTGGGAAGCTTCCCCTCGGACATCCACTTGGAAAGCAGATTCGGATCCGCGCCGTCGAACCCGAGCACCACCACTTGCTCGGTCACCGGTTTCGTCGGCACCGTGCGCCGGCAGCCAAAACCGCAGGCCACGATTGTGAGCACCGCGAGGAACGCGGAAGCTCTCCAGACTCTTCCTGTGTGGGATTTGTCCATGAGACGAACAAGCCATTCTACTTGAGAGACGCTGAATCCGTCGAGGAGAAATTTGCGCGGCTTTCAAAAATCGGGGTCTACAAAAAATGGAATCGGTGGGGCAAAATGCCACACTTTTCCCAAAATCGCAAATCTCTGCAAATTTTATTTTTGCGCAAGCTCTTTATTTCCAGCAGATAGAAAAATAAGTTTCAATAGTTTCAAAAGTTTCAATAGTTACATCGGGAGGCCGAATGGCCAGCAGTATTACTTACATACTAATATATCATAAATAATACGGGGAAGCCATTCTGCCCCCACCAGGCCCGCCGCCAAGCCTAGTTGCATATGGTGCGATCGCATCGCACCTCAAATCGGATCCGAGGAGTCCCCCCTGCCGGGATGGCGCAGGCTCTCTGTAGTTGCTTGATTCTGTCCGGCCGAGATTCTTCTTCCGTCGGCTGACGCAATCAGAATTACAGCGTCAGATTGATTTTTGCTCAGCCGGTCTTGCAACGCAGGGTCCGCCCTCTGACCCTGTGGCTTTTCCCTGAAACCTGGCAAGTTCGCGCCGCGATCAAATCTGGAGCCCACGCCCGCTCTGTAACTCCCTTGACCCTTTGATGCCCCTATGCACGAGCGGCTCTTTGTGGTCGATCGAGTATTTGGCTGTGACAGGTGCACCGTTTGCACACCAAGCGCCGCTTGAGCCCATGGAGCGTGACTGAGGTCACAGACTTTGCCTCGCGGTTCGGGGAGACTTCGAAGCGAAGCGGTCGAGCTGTGAGCGCAACCACACTGCGAGCGACCCTGCCCACAAGAGCCGGCCCACCTCAGTGAGCCGAACGCGCCCACGCTGCGACCTTCGATGCACGTTGATCCGGTGTCGCAGGGCAAGAATCTCCAACTGCAACGCCGCCTCCGGGTTTGGAAGCCGGAGCGCAGAGCGCCCAGAAAATGGATAGCGTGAACATGGGAGTGGGAAGCCCGGCAGTGGGAGCGAACCAATATCACTGATTTCAAGCCGGGCGGAGTTTTTGGCAGGCAGCCGATAGCAACAGGAATGTCCTGCCCCAGGCACCCTCGCCATCCACATGGAGAAGTTCAGGGAGGTTTCCGCATGAAAGAGACCATCGGATTCAATCTCAACGGGAAGGCTGTGAGTCTTGAAGTTGATCCCAGCCGCGCTCTTCTGTGGGTCCTACGATATGACCTGGGCCTGACCGGGGCCAAGTACGGTTGCGGAGAAGGGCTTTGCGGAGCGTGCACGGTGCTTGTCGGTCACAAAGCCATGCGCTCGTGTCAACTCGAAGTGAAAGCCGTGGCGGGCAAGGAGGTCACTACCATTGAAGGCTTGGCGAGGAACGGCGAGCTTCGTCCCTTGCAGAAAGCCTTCGTCGATCAGGATGCCCTTCAGTGCGGGTACTGCACTCCAGGGATGATCATGAATGCTTACAGTTTGCTGCTCAACACTCCCCAGCCGTCGCGCCGCCAGATTATCGAGCATATGGACGGCAACCTGTGCCGCTGCGGAGCCCATACGCGGATCGTGCAAGCCATCCAGGCCGCCGCGAAAGAGATGGGAGGAGTTCAAAGATGAAAAGTGATGACGGCAACCCCCGTACCCTTTATGAAGAATCCCTGGCACTTGATTTCTCTGACCTCAAGGCAGCGAGTCCGGCCCTGCCGCTGGATCGAAGACAGTTCCTGAAACTGGTGGGCGGTGGCATCATTGTCGTCTTCACAATTCCCGACTCGTCGGCATTTCAGGAGCGCCGCCGCGGTGGGGGTCAGGAACTCCCCCAAGATTTCAACGCATTCCTCAGGATCGGGGAAGACGGCCGCGTGACCGGTTTCAGCGGAAAAATCGAGATGGGCCAGGGAGTCATCACCTCTCTCGCCCAAATGCTGGCCGACGAACTCGCTGTTCCCCTTGATTCAGTGAGCATGGTGCTGGGCGATACCGACCTCTGTCCTTGGGACCGGGGAACGTTCGGCTCCATGACCACCCGCTCCTTCGGTCCGGCGTTCCGAGCCGCCGCGGCCGAGGCGAAGGCCGTGCTCGTAGAGTTGGCCGCGGAATACCTGCAAGTCGCGAAAGAGCGCCTCAAGACCAGAGAGGGCGTCGTTTATGAGGACGCAGGGCAGAAGAAAATCACCTACGCGGAACTCGCCAAGGGAAAGAAAATCTTACGGCATGTGAAGGGCGCGGCACTCGAGACGTCGTCCGACTTCACCATCATCGGAAAACCGACCTTGAGAAGGGACAGCATCGAGAAGGTCACGGGCAAAGCCAAATTCGCCGGAGATATGACGGAACCCGGCATGCTTTTCGCTAAGATTCTGAGGCCCCCGGCTCACGGCGCCAAGCTTATCAGCGCGGACACCGCCGGGGCTCGAGAAGTCGAAGGTGTCCAGGTGGTTCAGGATGGAGACCTGATCGCCGTCCTTCATCAGTATCCCGACGTAGCTCAGGAAGCCCTCACGAGAATCAAGTCTCAATATGATCGGCCAGCCCCGTACACGGATGACAAGACGATTTTTGATCACCTGCTCAAAGTCGCGCCCCAAGGCCAGACGGTCGCCGAGGGCGGAAACCTCGACGAAGGGCAGAAGGCCGCCCGCTTCCTCGTGGAAGAGAAATATCTGAACAGTTACGTATCTCATGCTCCCGTGGAGCCGCATACGGCTCTGGCGAAAATCGAGGGAGATAAGGCCACCGTATGGGCCTCCACACAAACGCCCTTCGCTCTGAAAGATGCGGCGGCATCCTTACTGGGCTTTCCTTCTCAGAATGTCCGGGTCATTACCCCCTTTGTGGGTGGAGGTTTTGGCGGGAAGAGCAACAACCAGCAAGCTCTGGAGGCCGTGAGGCTGGCCAAGCTGGCCGGAAGGCCCGTAAAGGTGGGCTGGACGAGGGCCGAAGAGTTCTTCTACGACACGTTTCGTCCCGCGGCAGTCGTCAAGATCAAGGCGGGAATCACCGAATCCGGACTGATTTCTTTCTGGGATTACGGCGTGTATTTCGCCGGCGAGAGAGGAGCGCAGCAGTTCTACAATATCCCTCATCATCGGACCGTAACATACGGTTCCGGCTGGACGGCCGCTCCCGGCTCGCACCCGTTTGCGACGGGGCCCTGGCGTGCTCCCGGCAACAACACCAATACCTTCGCCCGGGAGTCCCACATTGACATGCTGGCCTCCAAGGCCGGTATGGACCCCGTCGAGTTCCGGCTGAAGAATTTGCAGGACCCGAAGGTGCGGCGCGTCTTGCAGGCGGTGGCGGAGAAATTCGGCTGGTCACCGGCTAAAGCTCCAAGCGGGCGCGGCTATGGAGTCGCCTGTGGGATTGATGCGGGCACCTACGTGGCCCACATGGCAGAGGTGGAAGTGGACAAGAACACCGGGAGCGTCCGGGTTAAGCGGGTCGTCTGCGCTCAAGAGATGGGATTGTGCGTCAATCCCGAGGGGGCCCGCCTGCAAATGGAAGGCGCCATTACCATGGGCCTGGGATATGCCTTGAGTGAGGAGGTTCGATTTACCGGCGGCGAAATTCACGACTCCAATTTCGACACTTACACCATTCCACATTTCTCCTGGTTGCCGGAAATCGAGACGGTAATCATTGACGCGAAAGACTCACCCGCTCAAGGCGGCGGAGAGCCGGCCATCATCTGTATGGGTGCTTTGATCGCCAATGCCGTGTTTGATGCCACCGGCGCGCGGCTTCTGCAATTGCCTATGACACCGGAACGGATCAAAGCCGCGCTCTCCCGCGGCTGAGCGGCAGGAGATGACCGGTTCTTGAGACAATTCATCTACTCTGAACACTGCTCGCCGCGCAGGGCAAGCGGGATCCCCCAGTGCGTGAGTTTGGGGGTTTTGATCTAAAGCAGCTTTGCGCTCCTCGTCGAGAACGGTCCGATCCTCCAGCGGCTGACAGGTCATGAAACAGGGCTGTCGCTCGACGATGGCTGTCGCGTCTGATGAAGGCCTTCTCAAAAAAAATCGAAAACCTCACGGGGGCCCCCTGGCTGTACTTCGCGCACTACAACTTCGGCAGGGTTCATGGCACACGCAGGATGACCCCGGCGATGGCGGGGGTCACCGATCATTTGTGGGCGACCGACGAGTCGCTCAGTGCGAGGGCGGGCACAGAGATCATCTCGTGGGCCATCGGTAAGCGTCCGGTGAACCCTTTGGGAGGTTTCGCACGTCGGGAAGGACTCGGTGCCACATACCTCTGTCATCCTGCGCAGCGAATGGATGCGGTTCTGGCAGGCGCAGAAAGAGCAGCTCAGTTGCGGGTTTCGAGCGCGTCCAGGTCCTTACCAAGGACGGCGGCAACATCGGAAAGCTGGCCAACGTGAACGAACTGGATGTGCCCGAAGCGGTCCATCACGATGGTAGTGGGAAGCTCGCTCACCCCAAATTCCGGTGGCCAATCGTTCCTGATGGCAACGCGCAGCGTATTGAGCTTGTGGCTCGACAAGAATGACTTCACATCTTCTGGCTTCGCCAGGATCGCCACCGACAGGAAGTTTAGGCCGGAATGCTGTCTTTGGAAATCCTGGAGGGTCGGCAGTTCGGGAACGCAAACCGTGCACCAGATAGACCAGAAGCTCAAAACGGTGGGCTTGCCTTGCGCCGCCCCATCGTCGAAGGTTTTCCCGGCCAGGTCGGTGAAAGTAAACTTGGGCGCCGGGCGATCCAGCGGGATGGGAGTGTACTCGGCAGCCGCGCTCTGAGCCCTGGCAGCGATTCGCGCCAAGAGCTTCTGCTCGGCGTCGTCCCGCGTGCCCAGATGCTGCGCGACAAACAAGCGCTCGTACGCCTCCAGGGGCGCAGCGCTATCCTGATACGGCGCACTGGCGGCGGACAGGTAGGCCTCGAGGGCTGGGGCCAGGTCACCCATTTTTTCGCGAACCTGACCGAGCGCGCAAAGTACATTAGGCTTGTCGGGCGCCGCCTTGGCGGCGTCCTCAAGATCGGCACGAGCGCGCGGCAGGTCATCAAGCAACAAGCAGCCTTGGCCGCGAAGAAACTCAATCCTGCCTCGCTCCCTATGAAAAAGGTCGCTCGCGTAGCGCGCTTGGTTCTTCAACAAAATCGTATCCGCGGTGTCGAGCAGCTTTACGGCGCGATCGACCTTGGTCTTCTGGTCGATGTAGAACTGCGCCATCGTGAGCAGCGGATCCGGGCGCTCTCGATCCAACGCAGCCAATTTTTCGAACACTGACTCTGCGCCGGCAATATCCTTCATTTCGACTTCGCAATCGAAGGCGGCCTGATACGCGCCGGCTGTATAAGAGCTCTGAGGATATTTGGCGGCAAAAGCGAGGTAACCCTGGGCCTTTTTCTGGCAATTTACCTCCGACGACAACAACCAGTAATCCAGCTGCGAGTTGACCTGGGGTGCTGTTTCCGTCCCGGGAAGCGCCGCGACCGCCTGGCGAAACCGTTGAACAACACTGGAGGGCAGTTTTTGCTGATGGGGTCCGATAAAGGCGGCAAGCTGCTGCATGGCGAAAGAGTCAGTACCGTGATCCGAGATGAAGGCGTCCAATTCGAGACCCACCTGCTCATACGCAGAAGGACTGTCGGCTCCTAACTTCAGCTCGTAAGTCCAGATGAAGTAGTCGTCCTGCCTGTAATGGCCGGGGTAGCGCTTGAGATCGTCTCTGAGGATGTCCAGCGCCCGCGCCAAATGCGGCGTTCGCTGGATGCCGGGCGCGAGCAACCGTCCTTCGTAAGTCGAGGCCTGCGCACCCACTGAAAACGGGTCTGGTTCTCCCCGGTCGCAATTCAGGATGTCCCAGTATTGCCCGCCATGGCTATCGATAGTGTTCTCCTCATCTTCAAAAAAGAAGATGGCGTAGCCGGGGATGAAGTTCCGCTCCGGCGTGTATTCCGCCTGCCAAGTACCGCCTGCCACGCGCGTCATCGGAATCTTGACGGTATCAAACCCAATCCCCTTCTGGCTGGCAACAACCAGAGTCAGTGATTGGGCGGATACCAAGCGCGCACCCGGCGCGCGGGGGTTGTAACGGATGGTGATGTGTGGTGCGATCATAGCCTGACCGCGCTCGGCAGCCTCGACCCACTCCATGCACGGAGGGTCAACGGCGACCGCGGGAACCTCCGCAGGCGCACTCACTCTGGCGACGCCGGGAATCTCCACCGGCGCGCTCGCCTTCTGGGCAGGCTTGGGAGCGTTGGTGAAGTTCATGACGCGCCATTCGCTGGTGGATACAATTCCAGCTTTGCTGATGGCCCAAACCCTCCAGCGATGGGGGTCCTCACCTCCGCCAAAGGGCGCTTGCATGCGGATCGAAGGCCCCACGGAAACAGGTGAAACGAGTTCGATCTCGCTCGGGCCCCAGAATTCTTTCCCAAGGTTACGGATGCTAAATTGAGACTCAACAACGTAAGTCGCCAACGGAGCGTCAACTGTCGACCACTCGATTTCAGGCCGCGGGAAGCGCTGTAACTGCGCGTGATCGGCGGGGGCGAGTAACATTACCTTAGGCGTAATTTGAGCCCCGGCTTCTTCCAGGCCGAGGCGGTCAAACGATTGCAAGACCTGCTCAAGATCGGGGAGCGGCCGGTCCCGCAAAAAGAACCAGACCTTCCAATGAGTCCCGGTGTTTCTGAGAAACACCCCGAAATGAGTCAGCCCAAAACTCTGGTCGCCTTCGCCGACGGCGGCTAATAAAACAAAGGCCAGTCGTGAATTGCCGAAGGTTGCAAGGGGTTCGACGCTCAGGAGCGTGTGGATCCTTTCACGTTCGAAAGCCTCGAAAGCGGCCGCTTCGGGATCCATGATCGATTCGAGCGATTGGGCGTTCGCGTTCGTGAAATCCCGGACGGCTTGTTGCGAAAGCTCTTGAACGGCCGTAACGTCCGCCGGATCGATGGTATTCGTGCTCACGCTCCAGGGCGTCCAATGAGGTCGTTGGGACGCCCAAAGGAGGAACGACTCGCCGGCCGCGAAGTTCCTCGCTTGACGAAAAACCACCCACCACCCTCTATACTGCAAGCGTGATTGGGCCCACATTTGCACCACGGCGTTTTGCTTTAGCAACGGTCGAAGCTCGCCGTAGTTGTCTACAAACGCCACATCCGGAAAGTTCACGTCCGGTGGAAAAGAGTGCATTGCCCGAATAAACTCGGCGAGGTCCAGTTCCTGGAAGCGCAAATCAAAATTAGGGAAATCGGCTCTGAACTCCCGTTGAAGACCCTCCCACGAGTAATCGTAGTAACGCTCGGCAGAGGGGAGGCTCTGCGTTCCTCGCACATAAGTCCTAGGAACCCAAATGGTGAGCTGACCTTGTTTTAAGTCCGCTTCCGCCTCGGAAAGACTTCGCGGCCCCACCGGTGCGGGTGCTGTGGTATTCGCCTGGCCCGGCACTTCGGGACTCCGCCATTCCGGGGACGCAGGCTGAAGTTCTGCCACGGGAGCAGCGGTCAGCTTGGTCGCGCCTTGGGCGAGGGCAGAGGTCGCAATGAGAAACGCCAAGGCGAGGACTAGGCGAGAGGGCATAACCGCCTCCTTGGGTGGGACACCAAGATATCATAATCGAGAGCCTCTGTGCGCGGCACAGAATGGCGGGAAAGAAGGTCAGGAGGCTGTCATCGCCCGTTTTCAGCAATCCATCGATTAGGGAGCAAGTCGGCAAGTCGGCTCTGCGGGTGCGAGCTGATACGTTCAAAGATATCGCAGAGGCCGGCTGGCGCAGACCGCTGATTTTTGCGGTCTGCGACTTCCCGAAGGGAAAGGCAGGAACTTCGCGATCACAGCCATTTGATTTCTGCGCTCGCCATGGAGATGCCGCACCATTAGTCGCCGAATGGCGTGTTGCCGTCGAGCGGGAGGTCTGAAAGGCGCACCTCCGCGGTTCCGGCTGCATCTGTCCCCCCAACGAGTTTGCCCTTGGATTCCAAAGCGCCAATCTGAGGAAGAACCGCCCCGATGCATCGGGGCGCTACGCTTGCTAATTAGCCGAGGGAATTTCTTTATTTGGCTGAGCTTTCGCGATCTCACGCACCGCGCCCCAAGCTGCCAGGAGCATCAGCGCCCATGCGCAGATGTGAACGGCAGGACGTGGGTAGCCGTTCAGCAGAAATCGGAAATCGCCATTCCCGCCGAGGACCGTGTCAGCCGCGTAGTTGACGGCAACATCATAAACGGTGCGGAGAAAGGTCAGCGCCAGAATGAGGGCACCAAGAAAGGGAGTGAAGGCGGTCCGCCACCGAAACAGAAAGAAGCCGAGCAGAACGATCAAACCGTCTATCGCATAGGGAGCCTGAGAGCTCAAAAGGATCTGCCCTGGTTCGCCATTCTCCCAATCGACATAGCCATTCACGAAGTCTCCCCTCCAAAATCGGGGGATGAACTGGTGGGACTTGAGGTGCATGCCGGCGAAGTGACCGCCGAGGAAATGAGAGCCCTCGTGGATTGGGGCATAAGGTAGGAACCAGAGGATCCAAATTGCGAGTATGTACAATACGATCCGCTTCTCCGTCTGGGCTCGCCTCTTCAGATAGAAGAGGAGAGGGATGACGATCAGAAGGAAAAATCCCGCACCGCCGGTAAGAAATCGTGCCAGGTCGGTCATGGTGGCCGAATTATACTTCCGAAGCAGGGTCTTCGAGTCGCCTCTACGTCAAATTGACCCGCTACCGAAATGCCGCACCATTAATCGCCGCATGGTGTGTTGCCGTTGCGCTGCTTACTGGCCCTTCCCTTCAAGTCTTTCGACACCGTTCGGGCCTTCTCCCGCGAGGCGGGATACTACGCCCTCTGCTGACTTCTACCGCAGGGTCAGGGTGATTCGCATCACCCTCAGTCACGGATTCGTGACCTACGGCAGACCTCCTAAGGTAAGCTCGACCGCCTTCCGTGCATCGCCGCCGAATCTACGCTCTGCGCCCTTGATGGAAATGGGCTTCGCGGAACCCGGCGCGCTCGCTCCCGCCCTGCGGGACCTCATATCCGGTTCTTGTTCACCGGCTTGCATCCCGCCTTGCGGGACTCCGCGGCGGATTACGACAACGACGGCGATTTGGAAATCGTGGTGACCAACATCGGTGACTCGCCCGACCGGCTCCGCCACAATCGCAAGAACAAAAGCCACTCGATTCTCGTAAAGGCTGTTGGGGTGCGGAGCAACCGCGACGGCATTGGAACCGAGGTCAAGGTTGTTTCGGGCGGCCTTACGCAGTACGATCAAGTTGGAAGCGGCGCCAGATAATGAGAAGCAAGGCTTGCATCAAACTCGAGAAGTCTCTTTTACCCTTTCTTCTTGCCTTTTGTTTTGCGCAGGCCGCTCACGCTGACGAGTTCAGTCAGATTTCGCACTATTCGGCGCGGTTGTTTGCGTCCGGCACGCTGGTGATTGATGTACGGGTCGGCGACCTGCACATCGAAGGTTGGGACGAGCCTCGGGTGGAAGTCGAAGCCGAGAAGGTAGTGCGGGCCAAGTCCGAGGCAAAGGCCAAGCCGCTTTACGACCAGCTCCGCGTTCGACTCGAAGGAGGCGATAAAGAAGTCCGGCTCATCACGCTCTATCCTCCGCGTTCGTTGCTGCGGCCGTTCCGCAACGAGTCAAAGCTGACGGTCAATTTCCGAGTTCGGATGCCTTACGACTCAAACCTGCGGCTGAAATGCGTCGATGGCGACGTGCGGGTGGCCGGCATCGTCGGCCGCGTGGAGATGCGCGTCAACTACGGCGACGTGGAGATTGACGTGCCGTCCGTCTACGACCTTCGTTCTCTTCGCGCCCACACCGTGCTAGGGTACGTTCAGAGTGATCTTAGCGGTCTCGACCAGGACGCCGCCGGCCTTCAGAAGACGATTGCCTACTGGAATGAAGGCGGCAGGCAGGACATCGACATCAGGGTTCGCATGGGCGGCGTGTTTATATATCGCGAGGGCGACTAGACCATTTGCGATTGGTGATTTGTGATTGGTGATTGAGCGGAATCGCAGAGCAACTGGCCCGATCAGATGCTCACGCGGAACAAATCTCGTCGTCTAATAGCGCAGAGATTTCATTGCAATGTAAGGCCAGGGCGAGCCCCGGCCCTACGATGGAGAGAAAAAAATGACCAAGCGGCGTGTTGAATTGCAGATGGTTGGTGTTCTCTTGAGTCTGGCGGTTCTGGCTATTCCTGCCAAGGCCGATCGCGAGATCCAGAGAACTTTGAAGCTGAATCCGGGAGGCCGGTTTGTGCTCGACTCGGATGCCGGAAGCGTGACCGTCACCGGCACCAAGGAATCCGGCGCCAAGGTCGTGATTACGTCGAACCGCGACGACCTGGAGAGCCTGTTCAAATTCAACTTCGAGGAGGGAGCGGGCACGGCGCGCGTCACGGCGCGAAAGACCTTCCATGGCTGGCCCCACAATCTCTCGCTGCATTTCGAAATCCGGGTGCCGACCGCGACACAGCTCGAAATGAGAACGGGCGGCGGCAGCGTGAAGGTTTATAGCATCAAGGGCGACTCCGATTTGAAAACTTCGGGGGGCTCGATGGAGGTTTCTGATCTTTCAGGAGAGCTGAGGGCGGAAACGTCCGGCGGCTCGATCTCACTGCGCGAGCTGACGGGGAACGCGAGGGTGGAAACATCCGGCGGAAGTATTGAAGCGAACGCGATTAGCGGCTCGCTTCGCGGCCACACCAGCGGCGGCCCTATTCACATGTCGCGCGTCGACGGCGACATCGATGCTGATACCTCCGGCGGCTCCATCCACATCGAGGACGCCGGCGGCCGGGTGATCGCCAAAACTTCCGGCGGATCGGTCGACGTGCGCTTCGATCGAGGCAACGACAAGGGCGGAGAACTGGAGACTTCCGGCGGCTCGATGCGCGTGGCGGTGGATCCCAAGGTCAATCTCACCCTGGATGCCTCGGCCTCGGGAGGCGGCGTCAAAACAGACCTGCCGATCACCGTGGTGGGCCACGTATCAGCTTCAAACCTCCACGGCACGTTGGGCTCGGGCGGCGCGGAACTTCGAATGCACACCAGCGGCGGGTCGATTCAGATTGAGGCGCGGTAGATCATTGGCGATTTGTGATTTCTGATTAGTGAGTTTTGATGGGCCACTTCTGATATCGTGCAATCGCAGGTAGAAATAGAACACAGATGAATAGTCACTTGCGCACGGCGATCTCTGATTCCGGGCAATCGCAATCCGCCCATCGCAAATCGCCAATCCCTAAGCGCCGGGTGAGAAAACCTCGAAAACGTCCAGCTCGCGCTTTGGTGGTGATGTCTATCGACGGGCTGCGGCCGGACCTCGTGCGCCGGCCTCGCCACTTCAATCTGAAAATCCCCACGTTGCGGCGATTGCTGAAATCGGGCGCGAGCGCCTCGGCGGTGGAGAGCGTTTATCCTTCCACAACCTATCCCGCGCACGCCACGCTCGCGACCGGAGTGTACCCGAGAGTGCACGGCATCTACAGCCACTTGGATTCGCGCGACCCGAGCGCGGCGGCAAGGCCATGGCATTGGTTCGCGCGGGCCATTCGCGTGCCCGCTCTTTGGGACGCGGCGCGCGCCGCCGGGCTGAAGACGGCGTCAGTCGGTTGGCCGGTGAGCGCGGGGGCGGCCATCGACTACAACCTCCCGGAGATTTGGGATCCCCTCGCTCCGGATCCCTACCAGAGTTTCGAGGCCGCGGCACAGAATTCAACTCCTGGATTATTCGAGGAGGTGCGGGCAGCTTTACCGGCCCTTCCCCCGGACACGACGCACGACCACTTGCGCACCGAGGCGGCTTTGCACCTTTGGCGGTGTCATCATCCCGATCTCTTGTTACTTCACCTCGTCGGCTACGACAGCGCTTCGCATCACTTTGGTCCTTTGTCGAAAGAGGCAATGCGGGCGCTCGAGCAATCCGACGAGGAAATCGCACAGGTCCAAAAGGCGATCGGCGCTGAAGTGAATTTCGTTGTTGTTTCCGACCACGGCTTTGTTCCGGTTGAAAAAGAAGTGTCGCCGCAAATTGCGCTCTGGGACGAGGGACTTTTCGGCTGCACGAAAACTGGCGAGCTCGTGCTCAAGAAACTGGGGGCCATCCACGCCGGCGGCTCATTTGCCATCTACTGGCTGAAGCCTCCGACGAAGCAAGAGTGGCGAGCACTCACGGCGGCCGTGGAGAGGATTGCCCGGACAGGCGCAGTGGCCGAAGTCCTGGGCCGGAAACAGCTCCGGAAACTGGGCGCCGACCCCGACGCCGCAATCATCCTGGATGCCGCCCCGGGCTTCTTCTTCTCTGACCGCATCTATGGTCCCCTCGTCCGCGACGCGGTTGAGGACCGCGGCACTCACGGCCAGTTGCCCTCCGCTCCCGGCCTTGAAGCCTGCTTCGTGGCGGTCGGACCAGGAATAAAGAAAGGCAAGAACCTTGGCAGAATTCTGCTGACCCAGGTCGCGCCCACCCTCGCCCGGCTTCTCGATTTGCCCGCCGGCGCGCTCGACTCCAAGGCTCGACCGATTGATCTTGCATAAAGATCGAAACTGGAAACTGGAAATTCGAAACTGGAAGGACAGCAGCAAGCGATGAGCGAACACGACTACCACGCGCCGATCTTGACGGGATGGTTGTGCCTGCAGCTCGTAGGAGCGGTCAGTGATTTTCCGACCGTTGGCTTGTGGATGGGTTGTTGGAAGGTGTGAGAGATGCTGATAAAGTGGTGGCGTGTCGCATCTTCATCACCTGCTGGTCTGATTTGACCCCGTTTGCGGCGCAGTCGATCATACGACATTCGGCCCACTGAAAGCATCGGCGGTTGATGGGCCACGGGCGCTCGTACCGCAACGCTCGACAACTGCCGGCTTCTTCACAAACTTTTTTCTTGCGCCTTGCCACAATCTCTGCGTATGTTAAGGCGAAGGCAAGTGCCCTCCGGGTCATGTCCTCGGCGGGGCGAATTGAGCTCACTTGGCAGACGAAACCCTTCCCTATTGGCTGGCCTTTGCCCACGTCGAGGGCTTGGGAGTGCGAAGCGCCCACAAGCTGATTGAGCACTTCGGGTCGCCGCAAGCCGCCTACGTGGCGTCGCTGACGGAACTCGAAAGCTGCGGGCTCACGGCTCCAGTAGCGCAGGCGATTTTTCGTCAAGCCGGATTGAAAGAAGCCGAAAAGGAGTTGGAGACGGCGACGAAATTGGGCTGCGTGATTCTGACGCTGGCGAGCGACACGTACCCACCGTTACTCAGGCAAATCACGGACCCGCCTCTGGTGCTTTACGTTTGCGGCGACGTGAGCGTGCTCTCCCAGCACGCGGTGGCCGTGGTCGGGACGCGTCGTCCGTCGGCTTACGGAAGCTCGGTGGCGCACCGGCTGGCTTCCGACCTCGCGCAGCGCGGGCTCGTGATTGTCAGTGGCCTCGCGCGCGGCATCGACTCGGCATCGCATCGCGGTGCTTTGGAGGGCGGCGGGAAAACCGTGGCTGTCCTTGGATCCGGCATCGACGTGATTTATCCGGGCGAAAACAAATCGTTGGCGAAAAAGATCATGGAATCGGGCGCGATGATTTCCGAATTCCCCCAGGGAACGGGGCCGACGCCGCAGAATTTTCCCATTCGCAACCGAATCATCAGCGGCCTGGCGCTCGGCGTGGTCATTGTCGAGGCGGCGGAGTACAGCGGCTCGCTGATCACGGCGCGCCTGGCGCTCGAGCAGAACCGCGAGGTGTTCGCCGTGCCCGGCAACATCACCTCGGCGCAAAGTTTTGGGCCGAACCACCTGATCAAGCAAGGCGCCAAGCTGGTGGATCAGTGGGTGGATGTCATCGAGGAATTCCCGGCCTCTATCCGAATGCAACTCATGCCGCCCGACGAGACATCCCAAGCAGCGGCGCAAACTGCTTCGCTCTTTGAAACGTCTTTAGGTCCGGATCAAAAGACCGTGTTCGAAGCACTGCGCGCGGACGAGGCGATGTTCGTGGATTCCGTTTTCGGCGCCGCGAAGCTTCCCCAACCTCGCGTGCTCGTCGCGCTGCTCGAACTCGAAATGGCCGGATTGATCCGGCAGTTGCCGGGGAAGAATTTTATTCGTAAGCTGTAAGAAGCGCAGTCGACAGTTGACAGTCAATAGTTGACAGTTCAAAGGCCGTGGCTGCAAGGTATAAAGGAAGGAGCGTTGAGTTCAAGGCTGTTCATCTCGAGTTTCATAGGGGCGGTCGCTGTACTGCGGCTCTCCAGCTGCTGTCGACTGTGAACTGTCAACTTTTGACTTTTTCTTATGGCAAAAATACTGGTCATCGTCGAATCGCCGGCTAAGGCGAGAACGATCAATAAATATCTGGGCTCGGACTACGCCGTGAAGGCTTCGATGGGGCACGTCATGGATTTGCCCAAGAGAGACCTGGGCGTGGATATCGAGGACGACTTCAGGCCGACTTACGTTCCGATTCCCTCCAGAAAGAACATCATTCAGGAACTAAAAGCCGCCGCCGGGAAAGCGCAGGCCGTCTATCTCGCCGCTGACCCGGACCGGGAGGGCGAAGCGATCTGCGCCCACTTGCGCGAGTTACTGGACGGGAAAAATCGAAAATTTCACCGCGTGCTGTTTAACGAGATTACTCGCGACGCCATCCGCGAAGCCTTCGAGCGTCCCGGCGAGATTGACTCGCATCTGGTTGACGCCCAGCAAGCCCGCAGGATTCTCGACCGCCTCGTCGGTTATCAGGTCAGCCCGCTGCTGTGGGACAAAGTGAAGCGCGGCCTATCGGCCGGCCGGGTGCAGACCGTGGCGCTGCGCTTGATCGTCGAGCGGGAACGCGAGATTCAGGCTTTCAAAAAGCAGGAATATTGGACCATCGCCGCCCGCGTCGAAGGCAAGAACCCGCCCCCGTTTGACGCGCGATTGGCGAAGTTCCAAGGCAAGGATTTGGAGATACCTAATCAGGCTGCGGCGGATCAGCACGTGGCGGCGCTGCACAAAACGCCCTTGGTCGTGCAGTCGGTTACCACACGAGAAAAGAAAAAATATCCGGTTCCGCCGTTCATCACCAGCAAGCTCCAGCAGGAAGCAGTACGAAAATTGCACTTCTCCACCAAGAAAACCATGATGCTGGCGCAGCGGCTCTACGAAGGCGTGGAGCTCGGAAGCGAAGGCTCCGTCGGCCTGATCACTTACATGCGCACGGATTCCACTCGCGTTGCTGACAGCGCGTTGCAGGCCGTGCGTCAGTATGTCCGCCGGAGTTTTGGTGATGCCTATCTTCCCGCCGAAGCCATTCGTTACAGGAGCAAGAAAGGCGCGCAGGATGCTCATGAGGCGATTCGCCCCACCGCCGTCGATCACTCGCCGGAGTCCGTCAAGCGTTTTCTCGGCGCCGACGAATACAAGCTTTACCGTCTCATCTGGCAGCGGTTTGTGGCTTCGCAAATGAACCCGGCGATTTTCGATCAGACGACGATTGACATTGCGGCCGGCGACTACTTGCTGCGCGCCACGGGGTCGGTGGAAAAATTCAACGGGTTCCGCGCCGTCTATGAGGAGGGCAAGGACGAAAAGGTGGAAATGGAAGAGGACGAGGAGCTGAAACACCGCCTTCCCGCGGTGGACCAGGGCGAGCATCTGAAGCTCCACAAGATTCTCCCCGAGCAACACTTCACCGAACCACCGCCGCGTTACAACGAGGCGACACTCGTGAAGGCGCTGGAAGAGAAAGGCATCGGCCGGCCCTCGACCTATGCCAGCATTCTTTCCGTCATTCAGAACCGCGCCTACGTGGAAAAAACGCAGGGACGTTTCTATCCCACCCATCTTGGCGTGGTGGTGAGCGATCTCCTGGTGAAAAACTTCAGCGACATCTTCGACGTGGCTTACACGGCGCGCATGGAAGAAGAGTTGGACGAGGTTGAAGAGGGCAAGATGACGTGGACGGATGCCCTCGACGAGTTCTACAAGAAGTTCAAAAAAGACCTGCGAATGGCCGAGCGCGAAATGGAAGACATCAAAGGCGAGGGTGTTCCCACTGAAGAAAAATGCGAGAAGTGCGGCAAGCCCATGAACATCCGTCTGGGGCGCAATGGCCAGTTCCTGGCCTGCACGGGATATCCGGACTGCGACGGCACGCGCGACGTGACGTCGGAAGTGGCGGCCAAGTACGGCGTCTCAGCGCCCGCTGCCCCGGCCGCCCCCGAAGTGCCCGAACAGGCTTGCGAGAAGTGCGGCAAGCCTATGGCTGTGAAACGAGGCCGCTTTGGATTCTTCTTGGCTTGTACGGGTTATCCTGAATGTCGAAATACTAAGAAGATTGTTATGAAGGAAGGCTCAGCCACCGCCGTGGCCGACGTGCCACTGGAAGAGAAGTGCCCGGAATGCGGCAATCACCTGGTGAAGAAACACGGGCGGTTCGGCGAGTTCATCGCGTGCAGCAATTATCCGAAGTGCAAGTTCGTCAAACGCCAGACGCTTGGGATTGCTTGCCCGGAAAAGGGCTGCACGGGCGAACTGGTGGTGCGCCGCACGAAACGCGGCAAGACTTTCTACGGTTGCAGCCGCTATCCCGACTGCAAGTTCACCGCCTGGGACAAGCCCGTCGCCGAGCCGTGCCCCGATTGCGGCTCGCCGTTGCTTCTCGAAAAAGTCAGCAAGAAATCCGGCCTCATTCGCTACTGCCCGAACGAATCCTGCAAATACGAGCGGGCAGTGGCGTAAGGAGCCCTCAGCGGTCAGCCATCAGCTTTTAGCACACAGTCGGGAAGGCATGCTGATAGCTGACGGCTGACTGCTTTTATCTTGCCACTCGCCACCTGCCATTGCCCTTCCTTACTCGTACACGCTCTTCGCTTCCTCCGGTTTGGGCAGAGGGTCGGTAGGCCGCGCCCACCACACATAAAAAGTGGGCAGCAGAAAGATGCTCATCAGCAAGTCAGCGATCAATCCGCCCACAATAACGATGGCAAAGGGCCGCTGCGAGTCCGATCCAATGTCGTGGGAGAGCGCAGCCGGCAAAAGGCCCAGAGTGGCCACCAGCATGGTCATCATGATTGGCCTGAGCCGGCGGACGGCACCTTCCACCGCCGCATCTTCAATCGTCCGGCCTCTCGCGCGCAGTTGATTGATGTAGACCACCATGATGACGCCGATCTGAACCGAAACGCCGAACAAAGCCATGAACCCTACGCCCGATGAAACGCTAAGATGCGTCCCCGTCACCAAGAGTGCCAGAAGACCTCCAAGGGGCGCCACGATCATATTCACCAGATTCAAGCAGGCCCACTTGGCCGAGCCGAAAGCCGCATAGATGATCATGAAGATGAAGAAGACCGTCAGAGGCACAATGACGATAAGTCGAGCCTCGGCGCGCTTCTGGCTTTCGTACTCTCCCTCCCAATCGATGCGATACCCGCGGGGCAATTGCACTTGCGCGCTGACCTTCTTCATCGCCTCTTCGACCGCGCCGCCCAAGTCGCGGCCGCGCACGCTATACTTGATGGCGACATACCGCTGGTTTCCCTCGCGATAAATTTCCGAAGCACCATCCCGTTCTTCGATTTTCGAGAGCTGGGCGAGCGAAACTCTTTCGCCGGCGGGCGACAGCAGGCGAATGTTCTCGATCGCTTCCTTTTTGTCGCGATACTGCGGCAGATAACGCATCACCAGGTCGTAGCGCGCCTCGCCTTGCAAGACCTGGGTCAGGGCGTTGCCGCCGACAGCGGTCTGGATGGCGTCCTGTACGTCTGCCACGTTGATCTGGTAGCGGGCGGCTTGCTGGCGATCCACCGTCACGTTCAAATTCGGCTGGCCAAGGACACGAAAGACCCCGAGGTCCTCAATTCCCTTGACGCCACGCATAACGTCAACAATCTGGTTAGCCTTGTCTTCCAAAGTTTGCAGGTCATCGCCGTAGATCTTCGTGGCCAGCTCGCCTTTGACGCCGCTCACCGCCTCCTCCATGTTGTCTTCGATGGGCTGAGAAAAGCCCCAGACGACCCCGGGGATCTTCTCCAGCTCGCGATCCATGGCGGCGATCAGCTCTTCCTTATTTTGGTGAAAGACGGGGCGCCACTGTTCCTTGGGTTTCAGGCCGACGAAGTATTCGGTGTTGAAGAAGCCCGTCGTGTCGGTTCCGTCATCGGGCCGTCCCACTTGGCTGGTGGTCTCTCTGACCTCGGGGAAAGAGGCCAGGAGCACTCGGACCTGATTCGCCAGCCGGATGCTTTCACTCGGCCCGGTGCTGGGCGCGAGCGTCCCACGCACCCAGAGGTCGCCTTCATCCAAATGGGGCAGAAATTCCGATCCAATCACATCGCTGGTCACGAGGTAAATACTGCCGGACAGGGCGACCGCTGAGATGGCGACCATCACCCAACGATGCTGGATTGACCAGCGCAGATCCCGCTCATAACGTTTCGTCAACCAGGTGAGCACGGGATTGTGCCAGTCGCTGACCTCGTTGCGGAAAAGAAAGCTGGCCAGCACGGGCGCGATCGTGATCGAGAAAATGACCGCGCCCAGCAGGGCAAACGCGACGGTCCAGGCCATGGGCCGGAAGAGGCGGCCTTCGACCCGCTGGAGCGTAAAGATCGGCAGATAGGCCGTGATGATAATGATGATGGCGTAGAAGACGGGCCTTTGCACTTCGTGAGCGGCGGCGCGAATTCTATCCGGCACGGACTTGGCCACATGATTCTTGTGGCCGATGTGGCGAATGATGTTTTCGACCATCACGACCGTACCGTCCACAACCATCCCAAAATCGAGAGCTCCGAGCGAGAGCAGGTTGGCCGGAATTCTTCTCAGGTCCAGACAAATGGACGCAAACAACAGCGAAAACGGAATCGTCAGGGCCACGATGAGCGCGCCCCGGGCATTGCCCAGGAAGAGGAGCAGAACAATCGTCACCAAAATGAAGCCCTCGGTGAGGTTGTGAATGACGGTGTGGGTCGTGAAGTGAACGAGAGCACTGCGGTCGATGAACGGAACGATCTTTACGCCGGGAGGCAGAAGACGGTCGTTCAGTTCCGTCACTTTCTTGTGGAGTCCTTCCAGCGCCGTATCGGCATCGGCGCCTTTCCGCATCGGCACCCACGCGGAAACCACATCATCGTTGTCGATGATCTTTCCGTCCTCGCGGTGAATTGCCCGCGCGAACTGGCCGAGCCGGATCTTGGGACCTTGTGCCACCACCGCGATATCCTTCACGCGGAGTGGCGTGCCGCTCTTCGTCATGATCACGGTGTTTTCGATATCGTGCACGTTTCTGACGAGTCCGACTTCCCGAACGTTGATCTGCTGCAAGCCGGCTTCAATGAAGCTGCCGCCCGCATTCGCATTGTTATTGGTGAGTTGCTGTTCCACTTGCGCGAGGCTGAGGCCGTAAGCGACGAGCTTGTCCGGATCGACGCGAACCTGATATTCGCGCGTGGGTCCACCGAAGCTCGCCACATCGACGATGTCGGGAACGGCCTTGAGATTCTTCTCGACCACCCAGTCTTCGATCGACTTCAATTCCATCACGTCATACTGGGGATTGGTGCAGTGCAGCGTGAAGAAGTAGATTTGGCCGACCGGACTCCAATCGGTGCCCATTGTTGGCACGACGCCCGGCGGCAAGGTGACCTGCGAGAGCCGCTCCAAAACTCTCTCTCGATCCCCGAAGTTTTCCTCCTCGTCATCGAAGATCAGCTTCAGGTCGGAGAGCCCGAAGAGAGAGAAAGACCGCAGATGCACGACGTGAGGGATGCCGTTCATCACGGTTTCAAGCGGAATCGTGACCTGTTGTTCGATTTGTTCCGCCGAGATGCCCGGCCACTGGGTGATGATTTCAACGTAATTGTCCGCCACATCAGGGTACGCTTCGACGGGAAGACGATGGAACGAAACAATGCCCCAGCCAAACAGGAGGAGGGCAGCCGCCAGCACCAGCAGGCGCTTATTCAGGGCGAAGTCGACGACTGCGCGAATCATTTCTTATCCTCCGTACAACGGGGCATGCGCATCGAAAAAGTTCCTCAGTGGGTCAGTGAGTTAGTCTGTCAGAGCCTGGCCAACTGAAATACTGACGCCCCGACGAACTTCCCTTCTACTGCTCCACCGTGGATTGGAGAGCCAGTGCGTCAGCCACCACCTGTTGACCGGGCTGGATGCCCGACATGACTTCCTGCAAATTGCCGGGCAGCATCTTTCCAGCGGCGACCTCGATGCGGCGAAATCTTCCGCCCTCCATCGGCGCGTAGACCCAATCGCGATCGTGCAAGTGCAGCACCGCGGTCGCCGGAACGGTGGCGTGGGATACTTTCTTGGGTCCGAAGAACGTCGCAGTCACGAACATGCCAAGCCGCAACATCCCCGGGTTGTGAACTTCCAGGCGAACCTTGGCGGTGCGCAGGTTGGGATCGAGGATCGCACCGATATTCCCGATCCGGCCCTTGAGAATAAGGTCCGGGTAAGCGCTCAAATGAACGTCTGCATACTCGCCGAGACGAACAAAAGAAAGGTTGTTCTCGTAGACGTCGCAGATAATCCAGACATGCGACAGGTCGGAGATTGTGAACGGGTTCGGCGGCGTCAGAGCTTGGACCCCTGACGAGTTCGTAATCTGCTGGTCGGTGATTACTCCGGAAACCGGTGCGTAGACCTCGACGATGCCCGAAGGATGGTCTGGATCGGAGCCAAGAAGATGGAGATGCTCAGTCGTAGTCTCCACATCGACGACGGCATTATCCTCGGCGTTCTGAGCGGCTTCGAGTTGGCTCTTGGGAATGGCACCATCGTCATAGAGAAGCTTGGCGCGATCGAGCTGTATTTTAGCGAGTTGTTCGTTCTTGACAGCCTTGCGATAGTCAGAATAGGCGCCCGCGATGTCACTGCTTCGCACTTTGAACAAAAGCTGACCCTTTTTCACTTCGTCGCCAAGCCTGGCACTGATTTCAACCACCCGCCCGGTGGCGAGCGAGGGTACGGGGGCCTGCTGCGACACGTCTGGATTGACGACGCCGGTTACATTCAGCTCCGGCGCTGCGATGTGTTCACCCGCCGTGGCCAGCGGAAACTGCTCCGAGTGGTCCACCTTGAAGTTGCTCGAATCCATATCGGGCTCTACCTTGGTGGGAACCGGACCCGTGTCCGCCGTCTGGTTGGCTTGGGCTGTGCCCTTCCGCGCGCACCCGGTGACGAAAAGGCTCAAACCCACGCACAGAGTTGCTTCGAAGAGAAGTAAGCGATTCATTGCATAACCTCCCGACCGGCGGCCATGTTCATCTGGGCCGCAGCCGTCAAGTAGGAACCAATCAGGTTCAAGTACGCCACCCGAGTGTCCCGATAAGCTTTCTCCGCGTCCAAGAAATCGAGCAAAGACGCGCCTCCGTTCTGAAAGGAAATCGAAATCCTGTTGCGGTTGTCCTCGGCCAGCGGCAGATACTTTGCCTTGTATGGCTTCAGGAGATTCAAAGCTTGGATCAGCGTCCAATACGCGGAATCGACATCGCTGAAGACCGAGGCCTGTGCGGCCTCTCGTAATCGCTCGTTGCGGCCGATGTCTATTTGCGTGCGCAGCTTCTCGCCTTGGTTTTTGTCGAAGATCCGCAGCGGAACACTCACATTGACGCCGACATATTCAAAGAGCGGGAAAGGCCAACTCAGGTAGTTGCTGGTAAGGGAAGGAGCGGCCATATCGAGACCAAAGGTCGGGTCCGTCGATCCGTTCGCGATGGCAAGCTGGTGGTTGATCTTCGCCAGGTCCACCGACTGCATGGCTGCCTTCAAGTCCGGTCGTGACGCCAGCGCAATATTCCGAAGCTCCTCAAGCGGCATGAGTTGCTCTTGGAAGTCGTACGGTCCGGTAACGTCAAACTGATCGATGGGCGTCCGATCGTTCAGCAACGTCAGGAGTTGGATCTTGCTAGTTCGAAGATTTACCGTCGCGGTTTCGAAATCTGCTTCGAATTGCGCCCGCTGTAGCTCCAAACGGTTCAGATCCACCTGAGCGAGGTCTCCCGCGTTGAACCGCTTTCGATTGACCGCAAGCTCTCGGTCCCAGTAATCCAAGTTCTCTTTCGCGTTCTGGAGCACGGCCTTCGCCTGCAACAACTGGACAAAAGCGCTTCGCAGATTGAAAAGCAGACCGCGTTCCTGATCCAAGTACGTCGATTCGGTGACGGCGGTGGATTCCTTGGCGCTGTCACGCCGCAACTCCCGCTTGTGCTGCCGCTCGTGCAAATAACTGACTGAGACGGCGTTGAGCATCTCTTTGAACGGGTTGGAGGTCGTGTTGTGACCAATTTGATCCGCGCTGATCGAGAATTCGGGATTCGGCCGCAAATAGGCGGTGATCTCCTCGGCCCGTGATTCCTCAATGTTGAGGTGCGCGGCCTTCAAGGTCGGGTTTGTGGCCTCGAATTTCTCCTTAAGTTGCTGCCAGGTGTAGGCCGTCTGTGCGAACAGGTTGTGCCCTAGGCATCCCGCCAGGAGAAGCCCAATACAGAAATGCTTGAAGAAGTGCGTGGCGTGAACTGGAATCGTTGCCTTATGGCGATACTTGAGCATGAGTATGATCCCTCTCTGTTCAGTCGTAGCGGCGTGCAGACGAGTTCGCCTGCGACATCGTAATTCGCGGGGAGTGCGGCTCTGACAAGACCTTGGTAATTCCCCATCTTGTCATGCCGATCCCGCCGACGCGGGAGAAGCTGCTCGTGTCTCTGGGGCGCGTGAGCCGCTTAAGGGCTGCCTACCCTCGCTCTTGCTTCGGTTCGATGGTTGTAGCAACGATCTGTGACGCCGGTCGGCGCTCATCAAGCGCCGATGCAGCCCGGGTCGCTCTGCTTAGCTTGATTGTTGAAGGTGTGCACGAGGCGGAGCCCTGGTCTGCGGCCGGCTCACGGCAACCGTGTGGGGACTCGTGGATGCGGGTAGAAAGGCCAGACGCTCGACGACTACATCGCTAGAGAGATGAGACTCAAGGGAGGAATCAATACAAAACCGATACGACTGAGGGACGGCTACCGCAAAGGTCTCACGCTGGGTTTGCGAATATATGCCGGGACTCTCACTCCAGATGGCTGTGGGGTAGACCGCCGCATCACCTTGGGTGAAGACGCCGTGACCGTCGTTGATCCAGACCCCGACCGGAGCGCGCGACCAGGCGCTGGTAATCACCAGATCCAACTCGCCGTCGCCGTTCACATCGCGGGGGACAATATGGAGTCCACCGGGAGCCGCTGATACGGGGAAAAAACTCAAGTCGCGGCGGGTGCTGAGTTGAAGCTCGACTCGGTACGAAAAGCCTTTAGCGCCCTGACCCTCCGCTCTGACGATGGCGAGGTCAGGGCGGCCATCGCCATCGAAATCAGCAGTCGCGCCACCTTGGTCCCATGCGGCTGATGAGGCGGACTGTCTTAAGGTTAGAGAATGAGGTACCTCATACCCGAGACAAGTGGCCGCCATCGCCCAGAGCACGCAGAGTATCAGGCTGGATGCGAGAGGACGCGGACACCTGCGCCCCACTGTTAAAGGTCGAAGGTCAGTCATGCCAGCCAGCCCCACTTGACGAGAGGTCTTCAGTCAAAACCACAGATTACTCCTTGGGACCGTTGCCAGGTAAGCTCACTGCGCTCGCGCCCAAGAGTTGCCTTGGAGGTCGAACGGCTTTAAGCCTTTGTGCCTACTTGCCTGCCACCGCGGTTGCGCTCGGCAGCGATGAAGAGTTCCATCCGCCTCCCAGAGCTTCAACCAGCAGCACGCTCGCGACCATGCGGCGGGTGAGGATGTCCACGGCCGATTTCTCGGCCTGGAAAGCGGCCGTCTGCGAGATGATCACCTGGAGGTAGCTGACTGTCCCCGCTTTGTATTGGTCGGTGGAGATACGCAGCGCCAACTCGGCGGCATTCACCGCGTCGCTCTCCACGCTGGCTTCCTTATCGAGCACCCGCAACGCCGAGAGGTTATCCTCCACCTGCTGGAAGCCGGTGAGGACCGTCTGCCGGTAGCTGGCGATGGTGGCATCGTAGGCGGCCCGCGCCTGCGCCACCTGGGCGCGGCGCCGTCCGGCATCAAAGAGCGTCTCCGCCAACTGCGGGCCCACTGACCAGAAGCGGCTAGGCCACTGTATCCAGGTGGTGAAGCCCGAGCTTTCCAACCCCGCCGCCGCGCTGAGCGTGAGCGTCGGATAGAACGCCGCTTTCGCGATTCCGATCTGCTCGTTGACCGCGGCCATCTGCCGCTCGGCGGCGGCGATATCGGGGCGCCGTTCCAGCAATGTGGAAGGAACTCCCACGGGAACCGGCGGGGGCTGCTGGGCCGTGATCGGCGCGTGACTTACGGTGACAGCCACCGGCGGCTTGCCCACCAGGATCGCAATCGCGTGTTCCAACTGCGTGCGCGTGACCTCCAGGTCGACCAATTGCGCGCGGGCAAGGTCCAATTGGGTTTGCGCCTGGGCCACATCGGCTCCCGAGGCGACGCCGGCGTTAAACCGGTTCTGGGTTAGTTGCAAATAATCCTGATAGGACTTTACCGTCCGGTCCAGCAGGTCATAGTCGCCGTCCGTGCCCCGCAGTTGAAAGTAGTCTTGCGCAAGCTCCGCCTGGAACGACAGGCGGGCGTTTTCCAACTGCGCGGCGCTAGCCTGGGCTGTCGCTACGCTCACCGTAACGCCGCGGCGAATGTTTCCCCAAAGGTCAGGCTGCCAAGATGCGTCCGCCGGCAAGTCGTAGGAAGTGCTATTGACAGGGGTCCCCTGAACCTTGGATTGGGAGTTCACGATGGATACGCTTCCGCTGAGTGTCGGAAACAGCCCCGAGCGCGCGATTCGGACTGCGGCCTTGGCCTCGCGAAACTGAGCCTCCGCCGCCAGCACGTTCTGGTTGGAGATGTTGACTTGCTCCTCCAGCGCGTTGAGCTCCGGATCGTTGTAGATTTCCCACCATTTGCCTTTGCTCAGCTCATCACTGGGCTGAGCTTGCTTCCATTCGGATGATGGTTCCGGCGGGAGTTCCTTATAAGCCGCAGGGACCGGTGCCGAGGGCCGTTGATATTTCGGGCCGACGACGCAGGCAGACAGCAGAAAGCAGAAGGCAGACAACAGAAAAATGGCAAATGGATCATGGGAAATGTGAAATGGAAAATGGCGTGACCATTTGTCATTTACCATCATCCATTTCCCATTTGAAATGCTTTTCATTTTACGGACCCCGTACTCCGTGCTCTTCTCAAGCCTCCGACCCGAGTGGCGTGCTCTCCCCGCGACGGCTTTCGCGTCGCGCGCGGGCCCGCCAATTCTGGAGCCGGTCAAAGTAGAGATACACCACCGGCGTCGTGAACAAAGTGAGCAACTGGCTTACGGCCAAGCCCCCGATGATCGCGATTCCCAGTGGGCGACGCAACTCCGACCCGGTACCCGTGCCAATCGCCAGGGGCACGGCACCCAGCATCGCGGCGAAGGTGGTCATCAGAATCGGGCGGAAGCGCAGCAAGCAAGCTTTGTAGACGGCGTCGTGCGAACTCATGCCTTCGTTTCGCTCGGCGGAAATGGCAAAATCGACCACCAGGATGCCGTTCTTCTTCACCAGCCCGATCAGCAGGATGATTCCGATCACACCGATGACGCTGAGTTCGGTGTGAGTGATCAGGAGCGCCAGCAAGGCGCCCACACCGGCTGAGAGCAGCGTGGAGAGAATGGTCACCGGATGAACGTAGCTCTCGTAAAGAATACCCAGCACGAGGTAAACCGTCAGCAGCGCTGCCGCAATCAGCAAGGGCTCGCTGCCCAGCGAATCCTGGTAGGCCTGCGCCGTCCCGGCAAATCCGGTGTGAATGGTCGACGGAAGGCCCACCTTGCCGGCGGCCGCGTTGATGGCCACTACGGCGTCGCCCAGGGCGACGCCCGGTTGCAGGTTGAAAGAGACGGTCACCGCCGGCGCCAGGCCCTGATGATTGACCGACAACGGCGCGGTGACCGTCGTAGCGCGGCTGATGGCGTTCAGGGGAACTTCTCCTCCGTTCGGGGAGCGCACATAGACCTGGCTCAAAATCTGCGGGTCCTGCCAATACTTCGGCGCCACCTCCATCACCACGTGGTACTGATTCAGGGGCGTGTACATGGTGGAGACCTGCCGCTGGCCGAAAGCGTCGTAGAGCGTGGAGTCAATCAACTGGGACGAGATGCCGAAGCGCGCCGCCGTATCGCGATCGTAGGTTACGTAAGCCTGCAACCCGCGGTCCTGCTGGTCGCTGTTCACGTCCGCAATACTCGGAATGGTTCTCAACTCGGCGAGCATGCGGGGAGAATAATCCGTGAGGTCCTGTAAGTTGTCACCCCGCATGGTGTATTGATACTGGGAGGCGCCGAAGCGTCCGCCCACGCGCACGTCTTGCGCGGCCTGAAGGTAAAGCGTGGCGCCGGGTACCCGCGCCAGTTTGGGCCGCAGGCGGGCGATGATCTGGTCAGCCGTGATGTTTCTTTTTGCGGCGGGCGCGGTGGGGAGGTCCCGTTGTCCGGGGGGCTTCAGGGAGAGGAACATGCGCGCGGAGCTCCCAGACCCAGTAAACCCCATCACTGTGTCTACCGCCGGATCGTCATGGACGATCTTAACGATTTGCTGGAGGACCTTGTCCATGGCTTGAAACGAGGTGTCCTGGTCGGCTTGGATGGCGCCCATGATTCGTCCATTATCTTGCTGTGGGAAGAAACCTTTGGGGACATAAATATAAAGAAAAACGTTAAGCCCAATCGTGACCACGAGCACCGCCAGAGTGATCTGGGGATAGCGAAGCACTTTGGCCAGCGTTCGGCCGTAAGCACCCACCACCGCGTTGAAACCGCGTTCGCTGAGACGATACAACCAGCCATGTGACTCGTGCTGCTTCAGCAGGTGCGCGCACATGCACGGAGTCGCACTGAGCGAAACCGCCATCGAGACCAGGATCGCCACCGAAAGGGTCACGGCGAACTCGCGGAACAGACGGCCTACAATTCCCCCCATCAGCAGCAAGGGAATGAACACCGCCACCAGCGAAATGCTGATGGTCAGCACGGTGGAGCCGATTTCCTGGGCTCCCTTCATGGCCGCCTGGAACGGGCGCATGCCCTGTTCCAAGTAACGGGAAATGTTTTCGATCACCACGATGGCGTCGTCCACCACGAAGCCGGTGGAGATGGTCAGGGCCATTAACGACAGATTGTCGAGGCTGTAGCTCAACAAATACATCACGCCGAAGGTCCCGATCAGCGACACGGGAACGGCAACGCTGGGGATCAAGGTGGTGCGCGGGTTGCGGAGGAAAAAGAAGACCACCAGGATCACCAGGATCACCGAGATGATCAACGTTTGTTCGACGTTCGCGACGGAGGCGCGGATGGTCAGGGTCTGATCCATGGCCACCCGCATGTCGATCGTTTGGGGAATAGCGGCCTTGAGCTGCGGGAGCGTGGCACGGATGCCGTCCACGGTATCGATGATGTTGGCGTTGGGTTGGCGGAAAATGATCACCAGAACCGAGGGCTTGCCGTTGGCATAGCCAGCGTTGCGAACGTCTTCCGGGGCGTCCCGCGCCAGACCGACGTCGGAGACCCGGACCGCCGAGCCATTACGGTAAGCAATGATCAGGGGTTGGTAGTCAATGGCCTTCAACAACTGGTCGTTGGCCCCCACTTCCCACATGTGGTGGCCGTCGGAGAAGTGCCCTTTCGGCGTATTGGCATTGGCGGAACCCAACACTCCCCGCACCTGCTCCAGGCCGATGCCATACTTGTTCAGGGCGTTGGGATTCAACTCGACCCGGACCCCCGGCAGCGCGCCTCCGCCCACGATCACCTGGCCCACGCCGCTCACCTGCGCCAGTTTCTGCGCCATGATCGAGGAGGCGGCATCGTAGATCTGGCTTTTGGAGAGCACGTCGGAGGTGAGTGCCAGCATGAAGATGGGTGAATCCGCAGGATTCACTTTCCGGTAGGTCGGATTATTGGGAAGATTGGTGGGAAGATAACCCCGGGCCGCGTTGATGGCTGCCTGCACGTCGCGCGCCGCGGCATTGATGTCGCGGTTGAGATCGAATTGCAGGGTAATGCTGGTCGAGCCCAGACTGCTGGACGAAGTCATCTCGGTAACCGACGCAATGCGGGTGAATTGGCGCTCCAGCGGGGTGGCGACCGCCGAAGCCATGGTCTCAGGACTTGCGCCCGGCAAGCCCGCGTTCACCGAGATGGTGGGAAAGTCCACCTGGGGCAGCGGTGACACGGGCAGCAATCGAAAGGCCACGGCGCCAGCCAGCGCGATGGCGACCATGATGAGCGTGGTAGCAATCGGCCTGCGAATGAACGGCTCGGAAAAATTCATGGTCAAATCAGAAATTAGAAAGCAGAAATCAGAACCAAGACTGTTTTTCTTTTATGACTTCTACTTTCTAATTTCTTTACCCTTCTTTAAGAGCCTGATGACTTAATGTAAACTATTCTGCTGGTATCAACTCGGTACCCGAGCTCCCCTCACTCTCCCGGGAAAATCGCTGGGCCAGGCGATCGAACCAGATATAGATCACCGGCGTGGTGTAGAGCGTGAGCAATTGGCTCAAAAGCAGGCCGCCGACAATGGTGATCCCCAGCGGCCGGCGCAGTTCCGAGCCCGTTCCCGTACCTAACGCCAGCGGGACGCCGCCCAGCAGCGCCGCCATGGTGGTCATCATGATGGGGCGAAAACGCAGCAAGCACGCCTGATATATGGCATTGACCGGCGTCATGCCTTCCTTGCGCTCGGCGTCCAGGGCGAAGTCGATCATCATGATGGCGTTCTTCTTGACGATTCCGATGAGCAGCACGATCCCGATCAAGGCGATGACGCTGAAATCGTTGCGGCAAATGATGAGGGCGAGCAGCGCGCCGACCCCCGCCGACGGCAGCGTGGAGATGATGGTGACGGGGTGGATGTAGCTTTCGTACAAGACGCCCAACACAATGTAGACGGTAATGATTGCCGCCAGAATCAGCAGCGGCTCGCTGGCCAAGGAGGCCTGGAAGGAGGCGGCCGTACCTTGAAATGCCGCTTGCATGCTGGGCGGCATGCCGATCTCATCCTTGACCTGGTTAACCGCCTTGATGGCCTCGCCCAGGGAGGCTTCGGGAGCCAGATTGAAAGAGAGCGTCACCACCGGGAATTGACCCTGGTGGTTCACGGTGATGGGAGCGCTCCTCTCCTCCAAGTGCGTGAAGGCCGCCAGCGGCACCTGGCCCCCATTGGGGAACGCCAAGGCAGAAGCAATGGCACTGCCGCCAAAGGCGTTATCCGAAGCGGTGGAAGTCGACGTGGCGGAAGACGAGGTACTGGAAGACAGGCTCGTGGTGGCAGCCGTAAGCGAACTGGTCGGCCCGTACAACTGGTTGGCGGCCGATCCACCGGCGACCAAGCCTGCGGAGCCGCTGGAGCTTCCGGCGCCGGTCCGGATGAAGAGATCCCGCAGGTCCAGCGGATTATTCTGATAGTCGGACTTCACTTCCAAGACCACATGATATTGATTCAATTGGGTAAAAATGGTCGACACTTGCCGCTGGCCGTAGGCGTCGTAAAGCGTTTGATCGATCGTCGAGGGTGTGATCCCAAGGCGCATGGCCGTCTGGCGATCGAACACCAGCCGGGCCTGAAGGCCGCCCACCTGTCGATCGCTGGCCACGTCGCGCAACTCAGGCCGCTTCTGCAGTTCGGCAAGCATTTTGGGGGCGAATTCGTTCAACTCGGCCGCGCTCGGATCTTCGAGCGTGTACTGGAATTGCGTGCGGCTGACTCGGTCATCGATCGTAATATCCTGCACCGGCTGCATGAATAGAGTGATGCCCGGCACCTGGGCCAACTCCGGCTGGAGGCGGCGAATGACGTCGCTGGCGTTGATCTTTCTCTCCGCCAGGGGCTTCAGGTTAATGAGAATACGCCCACTGTTGAGGGTGGTGTTCGTCCCATCGATGCCGATGAAGGAAGAGAGGCTCGCGACGGCGGGGTCGGTTAGGATGATCTTCGCCAGCGCTTGCTGTTCTTGCGCCATTTCCGGGAAGGAAACAGTCTGGGCCGCTTCCGAGACACCCTGGATGACGCCGGTGTCCTGAATGGGGAAGAAACCCTTGGGAACGTAAATGTAGAGGAGAATAGTCCCAACCAGCGTGGCGACCGCAACCACCAAGGTCTCCACCTGACGGCGGAGCACAAACTGAAGGGTTCTATCGTAGAGCGCCAGCATGGAATTCCACGCCTGTTCCGTCGCCCGATAAAGCCGCGTTGTCTCTTCGGCACGCCGGTGCTTCAGGAGCTTGGAGCACATCATCGGCGTCAGGGTGAGCGAAACGATGGCGGAGACCAGGATGGTAACGGCCAGGGTGACGGCGAATTCACGGAAGAGCCGGCCGACAATATCGCCCATGAAAAGCAGCGGAATGAGCACCGCAATCAGGGAGACGGTCAGCGAAATAATCGTGAAGCCAATTTGCGCCGAACCCTTGAGCGCCGCCTGAAGTGGAGGCTCGCCTTCTTCGATGTAACGGGTGATGTTCTCGATCATCACGATGGCATCGTCCACCACGAAGCCGGTGGAAATGGTCAAGGCCATCAGGCTCAGGTTATTCAGGCTGTAACCGAGCAGGTACATGACGCCGAACGTGCCGACCAGGGAGAGCGGAACGGCAATGCTGGGAATGACGGTGGCCGAGAGGTTGCGAAGGAAGAGGAAGATCACCATCACCACCAGGGCGACGGTCAGCACCAACGTGAACTCCACGTCGTGCACCGACGCTCGAATGGTGCTGGTCCGGTCCGTGAGGATCTTGACGTCGACCGAGGACGGCATCGACGACGTGAGCTGGGGAAGCAGTTTGGTGATGCGGTCGACCACGCTGATGATGTTCGCGCCCGGCTGCCGTTGGATGTTGACGATTACGGCAGGCACCTCGTTCATCCACGCCGCTTGGCGGACGTTTTCGGCGTCGTCGGTGACGGTGGCCACATCGGTTAACTTGACGGGAGCGCCGTTGCGGTAAGCGATGATGAGCGGGGCATAGTCGGCCGACGAAAGCAACTGGTCGTTGGCGCCGATCTGGTAGGCCTGGTGCGCGCCGTCGAAGTTGCCCTTCGCCTGGTCGACGTTGGCCGCGACGAGCGCGTTGCGAAGGTCCTCCAGATTGAGGCCGTAGGACGCCAGTTGAGTGGGATTCGCGCGGATCCGAACCGCGGGTTTCTGCCCGCCGCTGATCGAGACCAGGCCGACCCCGGGCAACTGCGAGATTTTCGGCGCCAACCGCGTATCCGCCAGATCCTCAACCTTGGAGAGTGGAAGCTCCTTCGAACTCAAGGCCAGCGTCAGGATGGGCGCGTCGGCGGGGTTGCTCTTGCTATAGATCGGCGGACTCGGAAGGTCCGGGGGGAGGTACGTGCCCGAAGCGTTGATCGACTGCTGCACTTCCTGCTCGGCGACGTCAATATTCAGGCTGAGGTTGAATTGCAGGGTGATGACCGAGCAGCCGTCAGAGCTGGTGGAGGTCATCTGTTGCAGGCCGGGTACCTGGCCGAATTGACGCTCAAGGGGAGCGGTAACGGAAGTCGCCATCACGTCCGGGCTGGCGCCAGGATAGAACGTAATCACTTGAATGGTGGGATAGTCGACCTCCGGCAGCGCCGAGACTGGTAGTTCCAACCAGCCCACGGCGCCGGCAAGCACAATACCCGCCATCAAGAGAGAGGTGGCCACCGGCCGGAGAATAAAGGTCCGGGACGGGCTCATTAGCTTGCCCCCCCAGCGGTGCTATTTTCAAAATGCACGACAACCTTGCTTCCCTCCTGGAGTTTGTCGACCCCGGTCATCACCACCGTGTCTCCCGGAGAGAGACCGGAGGCAACCTCCGCGTCGCTGCCTTCCTGCGTGCCCACGGTGATCTGGCGCACAGTGACGGTGGAGTCCGGCTTCACCAACCAGACGTAGGTCGATTGGGAGCTGCGCTGAATCGCCGCGTTGGCCAGCAGGGTGACGTCCTTCTTCTCCTCTACCAGCAAGCGATAGTTGATAAACTCATTGGGAAACAGCGCATTGTCCTCGTTGTCGAAAATGGCCCTTAGCCTGATCGTGCCGGTGCTGGGATCGATCTGGTTGTCGACGGTCGCCAGGTAACCTTGGCTCAGCTTCTTGCCATTATGGTCGTCGGCCTCCACCGCCAGCCGCTGGCCGGCTCGCATCTTGGCTATCACGGCGGGAAGCTGATCCTCCGCAATGGTGAAAATGACGCTGATCGGCTGGATCTGGGTGATCACCAGAAGGCCGTTGGCGTCGCTGGCGTGGACGATGTTTCCTGGATCGACCAACCGCAGACCAATGCGGCCGGTGATGGGAGCGTTGATGTGACAGTAGACGAGGTCCAGCTTGGCGCTGTCAATGTTGGCTTGATCGCTCTTGACGGCGCCGATGTCTTGGTCCACGGTCGCTTGCTGCGTCGCAACCTGCTGTTCCGGGACCGCGTTTTGAGTCACCAGCGTTTGGTACCGTTTCAGATCGACTCGCGCGTTGTCGAGGGCCGCCTGGTCCTTGGCCAGTTGACCTTCGGCCTGCTCCAACATCACTTGGTAGGGCCGCGGGTCAATTTCCACCAGCGTGTCGCCCTGGTGAACAACATCACCCTCGTTATAAAGGACCTTCATCAACTGGCCGTCAACGCGGCTCTTTATCGTGACCGTGTAAATCGGCGTCACCGCGCCCAGGCCGGTGATGTACACGCCGATATCACCCTTGCGCGCTTTCGCCGCGACCACTGGCATCGCACCCAAGCCTCTGCCCGCTTTTCCGGCGCTTGCCGAGCGGGGATCGCTGCGACTCGTGGCCGGTTGCCTCGGCCACAGGAAATAGGCTCCGACAGCCACGCAAGCAATAATGAGCAGCGCCAGCCAGATTCCACGCCCGCGTGCTGGCGGCACACTGCCAGGCGGCTCCGGAAGGGGTGTTACCTCTTCCAGTTCCGGGAAGCGCCCGCCGTTCAAAGTTTTTGGTCCAGAAGTGTCAGCCATAGTGATCCTTGTGATTATTGCCTCAGTGGACGTGATTCATGCAGGCGGAACGATCGCAGCCACTCGCGAACATGCCGATTGAAAGGTGTCCATAATACCATGCTGGGCGGATTCACCTGACATTCTAAGCCTATTCCCTGTCATCTGAATCCTCCGTCCTAAGTCCGCTAGCCCGTATGGACGGGCCTTACAGCCGATAGATGAAGCGTTTCCTCCCTTCACGGTGAACTTCGCCAATCCCCAGTCCTCAGGCGCTGTGCAACATCCCCGACGCCAAAAACCGTACATTTTATATCAGACGCGCACGAGGCAAATCAGGTTTCACCATATCCGATCCGGGACGCCGGCGTGCAGCACCCTGCCGTTCGCCTTGGGTGGTCCGCCTAAGCGTTGCTCGAACCTTCGAATCCCCCGGCACCTGAGTGAAACCGGGGCCAAGGTCTTGTGCCTGATGCCTTATCTTGAACTCACCTTCTGGCTTCACGGGCGATCTGGCTAGGAGCGCCTACGACGCTCTGCTGGCCCACATAGGTCGAGTGAAATTCGGTCTCACGTGGCAGCGGATGAAGGGCAAGCAGTGAACTGCGGGCCTACCTTCATTTCTTCCTTGGCGGCTGCGAAGGTCGCATTTCAATGCGGCTAGCCAAGGCGCTGGCGGGAAACTTATAGAGATCGACGACGGCTTTGGCGATGTCCTCGCCCGTCAGCTTCCAGGTTTCGCGCCCCCGCGAGCCCGGCGTGCCCGCAAAATCCGTGGCCACGCTGCCCGGCATAATGTAGCTCACCCGGATGCCATCGTAGCGGACATCTTGCATGATGGCCTCGCTGAAGCCGTTCAAGCCGAATTTGGAGGCGTTGTAAGCGCTTCCGCCAGCAAAGGGATTGATTCCGGCAAGGCTCGAAATATTAAAGATGTAGCCTCCGCCGCGCCGGCGCATCAGCGGAATGGCCTCGCGGCAGCAGTAGAAGGTGCCGGAAAGATTCGTCTCGATTGTCGCGTCCCACTCTTCGGGAGTCAACTGATCGACGGGCTTGAAGACTCCAATTCCGGCATTGTTCACCAGAACATCGACCCCGCCAAATCGCTCGGCGGCGCCGTGCACCACTTTGCGGCAGTCTTCGTAGCGGCGAACGTCGGCGGCGATGCCCGCCACGCGGTCCTTCGACGCGGACCGGCCCAGGCGTTCGAGCGCCGATTCCAACACCTTCGGGTCACGCCCACAGGTGAAGACCTTGCCGCCTTCCGCGAGCAGCGCTTCTGCAATGCTGTAACCGATGCCGCGCGTGCCGCCGGTGATTACAGCTACTTTGTCCTGGAGTGCGTTGGCCATGGATGCACCTCGTCGAATCCGCAGATTGCACAGATTGCACAGAGTATGTCAGTTGTCCGTAGTCCGTTGCCGGCACCAAGTGATGCGATTCGATGCACAACGGACCACTGACAACAGACAACGGACGTCTTCCCTAATCCCTAACTCCTAATTCCCGGAAATACTTTTCCACTTTCTGCAAATCCTCTTCGGTGTCAACTCCGATGGTGTCCTGAGTAGTTTCCACAACCATGATGGGCACGTTGTTTTCGAGGAATCGCAGTTGCTCCAGTTTTTCCACTTGTTCCAGCGCCGACGGCGGAAACGTGTGAAATTTTTCCAGGGCCGGAGCGGTGTAGGCGTACAGCCCGAGGTGTTTGTAATATCGCGCGCTGCCTGCGCCGTCGCGATCGTGGGGAATCAAAGCCCGAGAAAAATAAAGCGCGCTCCCTTTGTGGTCTGTGACCACTTTCACGTTGTTCGGATCGCGCGCCTCCTCCGGCGAGATCGCCACTTTCAGCGTCGAAACTTGCGTGCCTGGCGCACCGGCGAACGGCCGAAGCAACAGCTCAATATGCTCGGCGGTGATCATCGGCTCGTCTCCCTGAATGTTCACGTAGACCTCAGCTCTCTCGCGCGACATCACCTCCACAATGCGATCCGTGCCGGAACGGTGCGCAGCCGAAGTCATCTGCACGGGGATATTTGAACTTCGGCAGTAATCGAAAATCTCGGTCGAATCGGTGGCGACGAGCAGTCCGTCCAGGCACGCGGCCCGGCGCGAATGCTCGTAAACCCAAACGATCATCGGCCGGCCGCAGATCGGCCGGAGCAGCTTGCGAGACAATCGCTGCGACTCTAAATGCGCCGGAATTACGCCCAAGACCCTCATCATAGAAATTAGAAACTAGAAATTAGAAGTCAGAAACTCGTTCCTCACGGTCACTCTTGAGCTTGTGATTTCCAATCTCCATCTTTTTGATCCAACTGCTACTTGGAGGGTAGCCCGCAGGCGTCCCATTGGCAAGCCCTGCTGAGTCGAGAAGCAACTTCGCGGCTCATTATGGACTCTTATGAAGCGGACGCCAAAAGTCGGAAGCTAGAATCACGGCTTCTCCAGTTCGGGCCTTGATGTTCTTCTTCGAACTTCCAGCTTCTCGCTTCTGATTTCTCAGTACGAGCTTTTCGTGTCATACTGGTGAATGCGAGTCGGGCGCGAGAGAGAAGGCAAAATGCGAGAATTGAGCAACAAGTTTCTCACAGCAATCATAATTTTCTTGATGGGAACGCTGGCGTTGCTGAGCGCTCAGACGAGCGCCCAGGAAGCCTCCGCGCCTCAGAGTCAAGCAACGGCTTCGGCGCCCGACCACACGGCGGCGTATTATCACTACATGCTGGCCAGGCGTTACAAAGAGTTGGCTGGCATCTACAACCGCACGGACTTCGTCGACAAGGCCGTTTCTGAGTACAAGCTGGCGATGGAGGCCGATCCCGGTTCGCTCTTCCTGAGAGTCGAATTAGCGGACCTCTACTGGCGAATCAGTCGCATTAGTGACGCCGTTCAAGAGGCCGAGGCTGTCCTCAAGGTCAACCCCGACCAGGAAGACGCCCACCGGCTGCTCGGCCACATCTATCTGCGCACCCTGGGCGAGGCCCAGGCGAATGCCGCCGGCAAAGAGAGTCTGCAAAAGGCCGTCACACACTTTGAGACTTTGGCGCGCCTGAACCCGTCCGACACCGATTCGTTCGTCATCCTGGGCCGCCTCTACAAACTGAACAACCAACCCGCCAAGGCTGAAGAGGCGTTCAAGAAGATTCTGAATTCTGATCCGACTTCCCGGAATGCGATTTCCAATCTGGCGCAACTGTATACCGATCAGGGCGACTACGCGCAGGCAATCGACCTGCTCACCAGGATTCCGGATAGTGACATGGATGGCCCATTGCTTGCCATGCTCGCGGAAGCCTACAGCCAATCTCGTGATTTCGACAAATCCATCGAGACTTTTCAGAAAGCTCTGGCACGAGACCCCGACAATCAGGATATTCGTCGTGTCTACGCCGGTACCTTGAAGGAAAGCGGCAAGACCGAACTCGCACGCCAAGAGTATCAAAGCCTGCTCAAGGCGGATCCGGAAGACGGCCAGAGCTACCTCAACTTGGCGCAGCTCGACGAACTGGACGGGCGATACGAGCCCGCGCGGCAGGAATTGGAGCGGGCCAAAACACTGTTGCCCGACAGCGTGGAGATCCCTTACCAGCAGGCGGTTCTCGAGGATACTTTAGGGAACGAGGACAAAGCCATTCAGATCCTCCAAAGTTTGATCAAGCAGTCCGAAAAGCCGCAGGGACAATACAGCAAGGACGAGGCGAGAAACCGCGCCGTCTTTCTGGAACGGCTCGGTCTGATTTACCGGTCGCAGGAAAAATGGGACCAGGCCATCGCGGCGTTCCAGCAAGTTGAGACCCTGGGCAAGGAGGAGGCGCCCCGGGGCGAGGGCTTGATTATTGAGACGCTGCGCCTCAGCCGCCAGCCCCAGAAGGCCATCCAGCAAGCCGATGCGGCAGTCCAGAAATTTCCTGACGACCGCCCGCTGCGCCGCCTCCGCGCTTCGCTGATGGGCGAACAGGGACATGTGGACGAGGCCATCCAGCAACTTAAGGCGCTGCTGACGGGAGGCCCCAGCGATAGCGACGATTATTTGACCATGACCCAGGTTTATTTGCAGGCCAAGCGTTATCCCGAGGCCGAGGAGGTCACCAACAAAGCTCTGGCTCTCAGTCCGAAACCTGAAGACCAGGAAATGGCGCGCTTCATGTTGGGCTCGATCTACGAGCGGGAGAAAAAATACGATCAGGCCGAGGAACAGTTCAAGAAAGTTCTGGCGGTGGATCCTCTCAACGCTCAGGCGTGCAACTATCTCGGTTACATGCTCGCCGACCGCGGGGTGCGGCTGGAGGAGTCCGTGAAATACATCCAGAAAGCCCTCCAGGCTGAGCCGAACAACGGAGCCTATCTCGATAGCCTCGGATGGGCGTACTACAAGATGAACCGCTTCGATCTGGCCGAGGGGCCGCTCGTGAAGGCCGCGCATTTGATCACCAATGACCCGACCGTGCAGGAACACCTGGGGCATCTGTACGTTCGATTGGGCAAAAAGGTGGAAGCGCAGCGGCAGTGGGAACAGGCCCTGAAAGAGTGGCCGAGCACTCTCGGCAGTGACTTCGACGCGGATGAAGCCGCCAAGCTGCGCAAAGAACTTGACGAGCTCAAAGAGAGTCTGGCCAAAAGGAAATAGTGGCAAGTGGAGCGGTCAGCTCTCAGCTTTCAGTTGTCAACGACCACTGGTGCGGGGAATGTTTGCTGATCGCTGACGGCGGATAGCTTTTGCTAGCCAGTCGCTACTTCGCCGAGATAATATACCCACCCCTTGAGTTCACTGCTTCGTCTTCGCGCTTTCGCTAAAATCAATCTAGGACTGAAGGTGCGTGGCCTGCGGCCCGATGGCTATCACGAAATTCTCACGGTTTATCAGACCATCTCGCTGCACGATCGTCTGACCCTCAGGCTATCTAAAACGAGCCAGGCGATTCGTCTCCAATGCTCCGATCCCGCAATTCCAGCCGGGCACCGCAATCTCGTCTACCAAGCCTGCAAACTTTGGCGGCAAGCCCGAGATGATCGTCGAGGGATCGAAGTTACTCTGGAGAAGCACATCCCCGCGGGCGCGGGCCTGGGGGGCGGAAGCAGTGACGCCGCGGCGACACTCTTGGGCCTCGAGCGCCTCACGGGGAATCGAATGGATGCGCACACCCAGCACCGGCTTGCGGCGCGTTTGGGCTCCGACGTCCCACTCTTCTTGTGGGGCGGACGCGTTCTCGGCTGCGGCCACGGCGAAGAAGTCTATCCGCTTTGGGACTTGCCGCGACGCCCCTGCCTGGTGGTTTTTCCCGGCTTCTCCATTTCTAGCGCGGAGGCTTACCGCGAGCTGGGCCAGCGTTTGCGGTTGACAAGAACCGTTAGAAGCTCTAGGATGGATGATGTTGGTGCGTGGCCACGATTTTCCCTGGAAGCGTGGGGACCGGCCGAAAGCGATTTTGAGCACGTCGTTTTCGCGAGGTGGCCAGAGCTGGCGCGTGTGAAATCCCAGCTCATCCAGGCCGGAGCCGAAACAGCCTGCCTGACGGGTAGTGGTTCAGCCGTCTTCGCCGTCTTTGACTCCGCTCCCAAACTGGTTCGCGCTTCGAAATTCCTGCCTGCCGGTTGGCAGATTTTCAAGAGCATGACTTTGCTTCGGGAGGAATACGAGCGAGAATTAGAAATCAAAAATTAGAAATCAGAAATGTCCAGTTTCTAATTTCTGATTTCTAGTTTCTGACTTTTTGGGAGGTCGTCCAGTGGCAGGACACATGCCTTTGGAGCATGGAACTCTGGTTCGAATCCAGGCCTCCCAGCCAAGGTTTGCATGTGAAGACGCAGGGCCGAGCGGCGCTCGGCCACACAGCGTCGAGTCCGTATCGCATGACTGTCGAGGATGAAACGATGGGGAAGCAGCCACATTCGCTAAAGGTCTTCACCGGAAATGCGCACCCGGCTCTGGCCCATGAAATCGCAAAGCATCTCGGCGTGCCGCTGGGCCGCGCCAACGTCGATCGCTTTCCCGACGGCGAAGTCAGGATCCAGATCCTGGAAAACGTTCGGGGCGCCGACGTCTTCATCATTCAGCCGACTTGCACTCCGGTGAATGAAAACCTGGTGGAACTGCTGATCATGCTCGACGCGTTCCGCCGCGCTTCGGCGAACCGCATTACGGCCGTCATGCCGTATTACGGATACGCACGGCAAGACCGGAAGGACCGGCCGCGCGTGCCGATCTCTTCCAAGCTGGTAGCGGACCTCCTGACGTCGGCGGGCGCGGAACGCGTGTTGACCCTGGACCTTCATGCCAGCCAAATTCAAGGATATTTCAACATTCCCGTGGACCACCTCTTCGCCACACCGGTCACCGTGGACTATTTCCGCAAGCTCAAGTTGAAAGACGTAGTGGTGGTTTCTCCCGACCCGGGCGGCGTGGAGCGGGCACGGGCTTTTGCGAAGAGGCTGAGGGTTCCCCTGGCCATCATCGACAAGCGCCGCGAAGACGCCACCGTCGTCGAGGTCATGAACGTGATCGGCGACGTCAAGGGCAAAACGTGCTTGATCGTGGATGACATGATCGATACCGGCGGCACGCTGGTGCGTGGCGCGAAAGCCTTGCGGGACCAAGGTGCACGGACCGTCTTTGCTTGTTGTACTCACGGAGTCTTCGCGGACGACGCCGTGAACAAGATTTCCCATTCGTCACTCGAGCAATTGGTGGTCACCAATTCGATTCCGCTTTCGTCCCAGGGGCAGAAATGCAAGATGATTAAGACGCTGAGTGTGGGTCCTTTGCTGGCGCAAGCCATAAGGTCCATCCACCAAGAGACATCGGTGAGCAAGCTATTTATCTGATGCGACAAGCTGTCTGTCGTCCGTTGTCAGTTGCCGTGGCGAGTGGAACATAGGTCTTTGCAGCGGACCACTCAACTGACAGCGGACAGATGGAGTGAGGAGCGATAGGCCATGAGCGAGGCATTAACAGTTGGTGCGGAAACCCGGGAGGAATTTGGCAAGAACGCCGCCCGGCGCTTGCGGAGGTCCGGGCGCATTCCTGCTATTGTCTATGGAGACCAGGGTCCGGCGATCCCCTTGGCGATTGAGCCGCGCAAGATTCTTCAGATTCTCGAGTCCGAGGCTGGGCACAACTCCATCTTCACTTTGGAAATCAAGGGTAAGGCTCCGGCCCGCGTCATGCTGCGTGACTGGATGCTGGACCCGGTCGATGGCGAATTGCTGCACGTCGATTTGGTGCGAGTCGCCAGGGATACCAAGCTGCGGCTCAAAGTGCCGATCCACGTCACGGGCGAAGCGAAGGGCGTGAAGGTTCAAGGGGGAATCTTTGAGTTTATGCTGCGCGAGGTGGAACTGGAGTGCCTTCCCGACGATATTCCGGAACATGTCACCGTGGACGTAACCGAGCTCACGATCGGCAAGAATCTCCGGGTGTCCGACCTGCCGCTGGGCCCCAGGGTGAAAGTCTTGACGGACCCGGCCCGCGTGGTGGCACACGTGGTGGCGTTGAAGGCGGAGGAGGAGAAACCCGCTGCCGAAGTGGCGGAAGCTGCGCCAGCCGAACCCGAGGTAATCCGCAAGGGCAAGGCGGAGACGGAAGAGGGAGCCGAAGAAGAGACCGAAGAGGGCAAGAAAGAAGGCAAGCGCGAATCGAAGAAAGAAGGCAAGAAGGAGGCTTGATTTTCGATTGCCGATTGTCGATTTTCGATTGCTGGGCGAACGCAGTAAGAGCGACGACGATTCGATGACCTTGAATCGGCAATCGACCATCGAAAATCGGCAAATGGAAGGGGCGGCTTGAAACTGATCGTGGGTCTCGGCAACCCCGGGTACGAGTACTACCTGACGCCGCACAACTTGGGTTTCATGGCGGTGGATCGCTTGGCTGAGAACGGCGGCGTAGACCTGGCGCGGCGTGAGGCGCAGGCACTCACGGCTTCTACAGAGTTCGAGGGAATTCGGGTCGTGCTCGCCAAGCCGGAAACCTTCATGAACCTGAGCGGTTTGTCCGTGGCTCGGTTGCTCGCGAAGTACAACCTGCCGGCAACTGACCTGATCGTGCTGGTTGATGAAGTGAATCTTCACCTGGGGACGGTCCGAGTGCGACCCCGGGGAAGCGCCGGCGGCCATAACGGAATGAAGTCGATTATCGGCGCCCTGGGAACGGACGAATTTGTGCGAGTGCGCATGGGCGCGCAACCGGATCCTCCTGTTGCGGACCGGGTTTCGTACGTACTGAGCCGTTTCAGAAAGGCTGACTTGAAAACGGTGGAGGACATGGTCGAGCAGGCGGCCGAGGCTGTCCGCGTGGTATTGAAGGAAGGCGTAGAGAAAGCAATGAACCGCTTTAATCGGCGGATTTCACCAACTGAGCAATGAGGTTCTATGCGTAAATACGAAGTGATCTTTATTGTCCGGCCGGATGTGGAAGAGGAAGATCTGAACAAGCTCATCACGCAAATGGAAGGCGTAGTGGCTGGCGCGGGCGGAAAAATCGAAAAGACCGAGAAAATGGGACGCCGCAGGCTCGCTTATCGGGTCGGCCGACACCAGGAGGGCTTCTACGTCCTCTTCGTCCTCGAAGGGACAGGCGACACAGTAAAAGAACTGGAACGACGTCTCGGCGTGACCGACGCAGTGATTAAATTCCTAGCCGTGCGAATCGACGAGGAGCAGAAACGCGCCGAAAAGCTCAAGGCGCAACGCGCGATTCGCGAGGCCAAGCGGCCCAAACCCAAACCGGCCGCACCCGCACCGCCCGCGGTCCCTCCGGCCCTAGCCTCGACGCAGCAATCGGAGGAGCAACAACAGCCTCAAGGATAAAGGAGCGATCGAACATGGCAGCACCAACAGGGAGATCGAGAAGCGGCGGACGGCCATCCTCAGGCCCGAGACGAGAGGGCGGAGGCCCTCCCGGGGGACCTCGAAAACAATACTTCCGGCGCCGCAAGGTCTGCAAGTTTTGCGATGAGAAGGTCGACGTCATCGACTACAAGGACGTCAAGCTGATCGGGCAGTTCGTGGCCGAACGCGGGAAGATTCTGCCTCGCCGGCTCACCGGCACATGCTCGTCTCATCAGCACGAACTGACCACAGCCATCAAGCGCGCTCGCAACATCGCGCTTCTGCCGTTCGCCGCGGAAGTGTGACGGCAGAGCGTTCAGCCGTCAAACGGGGAAGTAGGCCAGTCTGTCAGTGAGTCAGTTCGTCAGTGAACCGAGGAATCGCTGAACTGAATCACTGACGAACTGAAGGTCTGACAAACTGAGAATTGTGGGCGGTTAATACCGTGGAGAGCGCCAGAGCGCTTAGGGCTGACCGCTGAAAGCTGAGGGCCAAAACATGGATGTTATCCTGCTTCAGGATATCGACAAGCTCGGGAATCGCGGGCAAATCGTCAAAGTGGCTGACGGCTACGGCCGCAATTATCTTCTGCCGAAAAAAATCGCCTTGGAGGCCAACCCACAGAATCGGAAATGGGTAGACCAGCAACGAGTCCGCTTCCTGAAACAAGAAGCCAAGGAAAAGGCCGACGCCGAAGACTTGGCCAAGCTGATGGAAGGCGTGGCCGTCGCCATCAAGCGTAAAGCGGGCGAGCAGGGGACCCTCTTTGGCTCCGTCACGGCCATCGACGTGGCCGAGGGCTTGGCGGCGCAGGGCTACAAAATCGACAAGCGCAAGATCCAGCTCGATAATCCCCTCAAAGTTTTGGGCGAATATGACGTGCCGGTGAAACTCCATCGCGAGGTCACCGCCACCATCAAAGTGAAAGTCGAAAGCGAGGCCGAGCCGCAGGCCCCGCCCGCGGCGGGATAATCCTGCGGCCGCGTGCCATGGCGTTTTCTCGGCAGCGAAATCGCACGTTATTTAGGAACCCGCTGCGGCGAGAACTTCTCCGTGGCCCGCGGCATCAAAACATTTGACTCAACTGGTATAATCGCCTCTCCGGAAAATTTCGCTCTCACAAGTTTTTTCCCGATGGCCACAACTCCTCTCGCCGAACTCAAAGCGCCCCACAACCTGGAGGCCGAACGCGCGCTGCTCGGCTCGGTGATTCTCGACAATGAGGCGCTGAATCATGTTGTGGGGATTGTGGGCCGGAACGATTTTTTCTCGGAAGCCAATCGCGTGACGTTTGGGAAAATGGTCGAACTCTCGGAGAAGAGCCACACGATTAACGTCGTCACCCTGATCGATGAGCTGCAAAAGGAAGAGTTGCTGGAGAAAATTGGTGGCGCGAGCTACCTGGCTTCGCTCACCGACGGCGTGCCCATCGGCAACTATTCTGCGGTCAACGAATACTCGCGCATCGTCAAAGAGAAGTCCATACTTCGCCAGCTCATCAACGCCGCGAACAACACCATCGCGCGCTGCTTCGAGGGTGTTGAGGACCCCGACACGCTACTCGACCTCGCGCAAAGCGAAATTTTCGAGATCGCCGGCGAAAAGGTTCAATCCGGTTTCCTGGACGTCAAAGGGATCGTCGAAGCCAGCTTCGAAAACATTGACAAACTCTTCGATCGCGGCTTGCGCGCTCAGGGTATCGCAACCGGCTTTGTGGAGCTCGATTACCTGACCTCGGGACTTCAGCCCGGGGAATTGATCATCATCGCTGCGCGCCCTTCGCTGGGCAAAACTGCGCTGGCGCTGAACATTGCGTCTTATGCTGCGATCGAGAACAAGAAAGTGGTCGGCGTGTTCTCGCTGGAAATGAGCAAAGAGTCGCTCCTTGCGCGGCTGCTCTGCTCCGAGGCGCGCATCAACAGTCACAAGCTCCGTACCGGTTTCACCAGCAAAGAGGACTGGGAAAAAATGAGGCGGGCGATGGGGCGACTGGTGGTGGCGCCGCTCCTCATCGATGACTCTCCCGCGCTGAGCATTATGCAAATTCGCGCCAAAGCGCGGCGCCTGAAGGCTGAGAAAGGGCTTGACCTCTTGATCGTTGACTATCTCCAGTTAGCGACCGGCCATGGGCGATTCGAAAATCGCAATCAGGAAGTTTCCTACATTTCTCGGGGACTGAAGAGCATTGCCAAGGAGCTGCACGTGCCGGTGATTGCGCTATCGCAATTGAGCCGCGCCCCGGAAGCTGGAAAGGGCCGCGAGCCCCAACTCGCCGACCTGCGCGATTCCGGCTCGATCGAACAGGACGCGGATGTTGTGATTTTCATTCATCGGGCCAGCGCCTCCGAAGAGTCGGACGGCGACAATACGGGCGGCGTGGTGGAGCTCAACGTCGGCAAGCAGCGCAACGGCCCCACTGGCCGCTTCAAGCTTGTTTTCCTCAAGCCCTACGTCCGGTTTGAAAATGTTGCCGATCGCGGGACCGAAATGGACGAAAGTTAAATGACTCAGCACCCGCGATGCGCACCGTCCTCGGCCCGAGCGTCGCTAGGTCGGCCCTCGCCGGAAATCGGTTCTTCGGCGGTTTCGAGGTGGACAGCGTCGTGAACTCGCCCGCCGACAAGCTTCTTCGCCCCACTTGGGTTGAAATTTCCTTCTCCAGGCTTCGGCGCAATTTCGAGCGCGTCCGCGCGCTGGCCGGCCATCGCAAAGTGATGGCGGTGATCAAGGCCAACGCTTACGGCCACGGCGCCGTGGCCGTTGCCAAGTGTTTGGCCAACTGCGGTGTCGATTGGTTTGGGACCGCCACGGTCGAGGAGGCCGTCGAGCTGCGCGACGCGGGTATCACTCAGCCGGTGCTCCTGCTGGGCGGTCTTTACATGAGCGACCCGGCGCACCTGATTCAATATCAGTTAACACCTTCGGTGTCATCTACCGCGCGCTTGAACACATACGCCGAGTGTGCCCACCGCCTTGGTCGGCCTATCGAGTTTCATCTCAAGGTGGACACCGGCATGGGCCGCCTGGGGTTGCCGCCCGACCGCCTGGTTTCTTTCGTGGGGCACTATCGCGAACTCGAAGGCTTGCGATTGACGGGCCTGCTCACGCATCTCGCCTCCGCCGAAGACATGGTGGCGACGCAGACCGAGGAACAGTTGGCCCGCTTTCACCGGGCTCTCGAAACCTTACACTCTCTCGAAGTCCATCCCGCGTGGGTGCACGTCTCGAACGCGGCGGCGCTGCTGACGCGTCGCGATATTCCCGAGAACCTGGTGAGGATTGGCGCCCTCCTCTACGGATACCACTTGCCCATCCTCTACCCACCCGGCGTGAAACCGCCTGACCTCCCGGTCTTCGAGTCCGTTCTCACTTTCAAGTCCCGCGTGGTCTACCTGAAAGACGTGCCGAGCGGCACGCCCCTGGGCTATGGCGCCGCATTTCACGCCCGCCGGCCCTCGCGCATTGCCACGGTGCCCGTCGGCTATGCCGACGGTTTGAGCCGTGCGCTCTCGAATCGAGGGCAGGCCATAGTCCGCGGGCTGCGCGCCCGCATCGCCGGCAACATCAGCATGGACCTGACGCTTCTCGACGTCACGGACATTCCGGGTGTGGCGGTGGGTGACGAGGTGATCCTGATCGGCGAATCCGGAGATTCCTCCATCAGCGCCTTGGACGTCGCGCAGCAGATCGGTACAGTCCCTTATGAAGTTCTTTGTTCCATCGGCAAACGCGTCCCGCGAATTTATGTGGAGTGAATCGAAGTTCATAGTCAATAGTCCATAGTTCATAGCGGATTGTCGAAGAACCTGGGACGGCCTTCGACTGTCGACTATCAACTATCGACTATCAACTATCGACTGATCTAAACAGTTCCGGAAAAACCCTGCGATAGATCGCCATGCCGAGCGCGGCGTGCATGCCGAGTTCGTCGAGCGCCCGGATTTCCTCCTCCGTCGTGATGCCGCCCGCTGCGGTGATCGGCAACTGGGTCACGATCCGCAGTTTTCGAAACCAGTCGAGATTCGTTCCCTGAAGTTTTCCTTCCACGTCAATGCAAGTGCAAAGAAACTCGGAGCAATAAGGCTCGAGTTGCGGCAGCGCCTCAGCGGCAGTCAGGGGCAACACTTCGCGCCAGCCATGAATGGCGACGCGGTCCCCCAGGCAGTCGACCGCGATCATCAGCTTCTCCTGCAACACAGCTCGAGCGAGCTCCTGAAGGAATGCGAGGTTGATTCCGTGCGAGTCGAAGGCAGCGCTTCCCACGATCACTTTGTGCGCGCCGCTGTCGATCATCGCCCCCGCGCGTGCCACGCTGCGAATGCCGCCACCCACCCGGCAAGTCTTGCGCGCGCAGAGGTCGCGCACGATGTCCGGCTGGCCTTCACGCCCCATGGCAGCATCGAGATCGATCACCTGGACCTCGGCGAAGTCACGGAACTTTTCGAGCACCGCCACGGCGTCCGGCAATTCCAGGGCTTTCTGCTTCGGATTGCCCTGAACGAGCTGGACAACTTTGCGGCCCATCAAATCGATACAAGGAATGACCATGAGAGGGCAGTCCAGAGTCGACAGTCGAGAGTCGAAAGTAAGAGCCTGGCTTTTTTAGCTTTCAACTCTCGACCCACGACTTTCAACTGCGTCCGAGCGATTACCAACCAACCGAACGGGTACACCTCGCGTCGCGAGGAATCGTTTGAGGTTGCCGAGTGTGTGCTGCCCGAAATGAAAGATGGAGGCCGCCAGGGCGGCGTCCGCCGCGCCACAAAGAAATACTTCTGCAAAGTGCTCCGGGCTGCCGGCGCCGCCCGAGGCGATTACGGGGATATGCACGGACCTGGCGATGGCCGCAGTCAGCTCGCAATCGAAGCCGCGCTGCGTTCCATCCGCGTCCATCGAGGTCAGCAGAATCTCGCCCGCACCGAGTGATTCCGCTCGCGCCGCCCACTCCAGGGCGCGGAAGTCCGTCTCGCGCGTCCCCCCGTACGTGAGCACCTTCCACGGCGGTGCTGTGGGGGCGGGTTTGAAATGGGTCCAGACGCCTTCGCTTGTGAAACTGACGCTGTCGGTGACCCCGTGAATTTCTTTTACTGCCAAGTCTCGAGGGCGTTTTGCATCGATCGCCACCACCACCGCCTGTCGCCCGAAGTGCGCGGCGATCTCGCTGATGACGTCGGGCCTCTCGACGGCCGCGGTGTTGACCGCGACTTTATCAGCGCCGGCGGAAAGAAGGCGGCGAGCGTCGTCGAGAGTCCGAACACCTCCACCGACGGCGAGCGGAATGAACAGCCGGCGAGCCACTTGGTTGACCGTTTCCATCAAGGTAGCCCGCCCCTCGCGCGAGGCGGAAATATCCAGCATCACCAACTCATCGGCGCCCTCGCGGTCGTACATCGCGGCGAGCTCGCCGGGATCTCCCGCATCGCGCAGGTCGACGAACTGGACCCCCTTCACCACTCGTCCGTCTTTGCAGTCCAGGCAAGGAATGATGCGTTTAGCAAACACAAAAATGTCCCTTATTCTTTGTCCTTAGTCCTTAGTTGGTTGTCCAGGTGCACCTCTTCGCAATGGACAAAGGACATATGACGAAGGACAAAGGACGATCTCAACCATCCAGAAAATTCTTTAGCACTCGCAATCCAACCTCACTTGACTTTTCAGGATGGAATTGCACCGCCCACAATGGGCCAATCTCGACGGCCGCGGCATAGCGCTGTCCGTACTCAGTCACGGCCACGCTCTGCTCCGTGACCGGGCCATAATACGAGTGGCAGTAGTAAACGAAACTTGAGTGAGGAATTCCCTGGAGAAGTCTGGACTCTTGCTGAACTTCCAATTGGTTCCACCCGACGTGCGGGACTTTGAAGACGCCCTCGAAGCGCTTGACTCGACCGGGCAAAAGACCGAGGCCAGGAGCTTCCGGAGCTTCGTCGCTCGCTTCGTAGAGCGCCTGAAGGCCCAGACAGATTCCCAGGTAGGGCGTTCCCCGTGTCAACATTTCTCGCAAAGGCGCGAGCAAGCCGCGCTGGCCGAGGGCGCTCATCATTGCGCCAAAATGTCCCTGGCCGGGAAGAATGATCTTGGTGGCGCTTGTCAAAAGCTCCGGCCGATCGACGGGCCGCGCCGCATGGCCGAGATACTCGACGGCCTTCAATACGGAGCCCACGTTGCCGCCGCCGTAATCGATGAGTCCAATCATAAAAGTCCCTTGGTACTCGGCAGCAGGCGTTTCAGCCGCGTGTCGCGCGAGCACGCATAGCGCAAAGCGCGCGCGAACGCCTTGAATAATGCTTCAACAGCGTGATGGCTGGAGCGACCGTAAAGCACTTTCAGATGAACGTTGGCGCCGGCGCTGGTGGCGAAGCCGTGGAAGAAATCTTCCAACAGCTCAGTTTGAAGATCGCCGACACGCTGCACCTTGATCGGAGCTTTGATCACCAGGTACGGGCGCCCGCTCAAGTCAATCGCGGCGATGGCCAGGGTTTCGTCCATGGGCATCACAAAATAGCCGGCGCGATTGATCCCCTTCTTGTCGCCGAGCGCCTCGCGCACTGCCTGCCCCAGCACGATCCCGACGTCTTCCACCGTGTGGTGCTGGTCCACGTCGAGGTCGCCTCGCGCTGTGAGGTCCAGATCGAATCCGCCATGCCGGGCAAACAACTCCAGCATGTGATCGAGAAAGCGGATGCCGGTTGAAATCGCGTATCGCCCACGGCCGTCGAGTGCCAGCCGCGCCCGAATGTCGGTTTCAGTCGTCTTGCGATGCAGGCTGGCGACGCGCCTTTTCATGCAAACCATCCAGTCGAAGAATAGATTACGAAATCTCTCCACGCTCGCGGGCCTTCGCGGCCGTCCAGCAAATGTTCCATGCGCCGCAGTTCCGCGACCAACCGCCGCGTTTGCGCGGTCGTGCCGATGGTGATGCGGACATAGCCGCGCAAGTGTGGGTCGTAGCTCCAGTCGCGAACCAGGATGCCGTTCTCGCGCAACCGTCGCGCGATGTCCGGCGCGTGTTCGCCCACGCGAGTCAAAACAAAGTTGGCGGAGCTGGGCACGAAGGGGATGCCCAGGGCTTCAAGCAGCCGGCAGAATTCGGCACGGTTGCCCCGTACTTCGTCCGCGTACTTGCGCACGTAGGCCTCGTGCCGAATCGCCTCGCACGCTGCGGCCATGGCGAACGAGTTCACCGCAAACGGATTTTGGCTGCGGTGCAAGAGCTCAGCGAGTTCGGCGTTCGCAAACATGCACCCCATTCGCAAAGCGGCCAGCCCAAAAGCCTTCGAGAAGGTTCGAGTCACGATAAGGTTCTTGTATTTCCGAATCCAGGGGAGTACGGTCTGGCCGGAGAAATCAAAATAGGCCTCGTCCACCAAGACAACGGTGTTCGGAGCCGCTCGCAGAATGGTCTTCAGGTCCTTGGGCGCCATCATTGTTCCGGTGGGATTGTTGGGATTGGCCAGCGCCAACCAACGCACGCGCTTTTTGAGGGCGGCAAGGATCTTTCCTAAAGGGAAGCGGAAGTCTTCGCCGTAGGGGACGCTCACCACGCGCCCGCCTGCCACACTATGAAAAAACTTGTAAACCGGGAAAGTCGGAGCGGGCTGCAACAAAACGTCGCCGCTATCCACAAACGTATCGCAGATGAGTTTGATGGCATCGTCCGTGCCGTTGGTCAGCAGAAGCTCTTCTTTCGCAACGCTAAAATAGTCCGCCAGGATTTCGCGGCACTCGGCATACTCCGGGTAGCGCGTGAGCCCTTCGCCATTGAGGCCGCGGCGCAGTGCGCGGACCACCGCCGGCGCGCAGCCAATCGTATTCTCGTTGAAGTCGAGGCGCAGTTTGCCGCCACGGCCCTCAAGCGGCGGCCGATATTTTTGCAGGCGTTCAATCGCCTTCCGCGGTCGCAACATCAATCTTCTCCACGCTCTGGACGATTTTTGATTGATGATTGCTGATTGCCGATTGGAGACGACGGAAATTGGAATTTAGAAATTGGCCTCCAGTTTACAATTTCCATTTTCTAGTTTCCATTTTCCAATTTCCGGCCTCTGTTTTGTCCAACGGCAATCGGCATTCAGCAATCGAAAATCGGCAATTCAAGCCTCGGGTTCGTTCCTCAATCTCGTGGGTTCGAACCCAAGCCCTACTGATTCTAAAGGACTTCTTGGGTTCGTGTTTTACCAAAAAACGCACAAATCTCGGGTTCGTTCCAGACACTTTTGTTGATTCTAATGAACTTCTTGGGTTCGTTCCGCAAAAAAACATAGGGGGGTACCCCCTTCCCGCTTCGAAATGTGCACTTTTATGCAGTTTTATGCAGTTGACTGCCGCAGGGCGGTTCTGGCCTTTTGTGGCTAGTTGTAGACCGCCCATACTCCACCGCCCGAAGTACGTCGCCTTCGACGGCGAGACACGTGCGGCGTGCAACGGACATCTAACGGCAGACACGCGGCGCCCGCGACATGATTTCAGTCGCTTCACAGCTTGTCCCCTTGGCGAGAGCGACGCCCTTGCCCTAACCCAATCGGCAATCGCCAATCAGCAATCGAAAATTTCGCGGTCCAGGCAGCGGCAGGTTATCTGTCGTGTTTGCAGGTTTCTCGCAGTACCCCCGAGGTGGCTACCTCCATGCGGGAAAGCCGCCTAGCCCGATACAGCAATCTTATAACATAGCTGGACATACTCTGTCAAGTACCTCTTCAGGACCCCTTCTGCGCACTACTCGATGTGGGGACGCGGGGATTGTCTCCGTTCCTGTGAAATCTGGCTTCCACCGAATGCGCGTGAGCCTTCAGCCCCTCGGTCATCGCCAGAGTCACAATCGCATCACCAAGGCCGGCGAGGCCGCGCCGTGTAAGCCGCTGCACAGAGATGGCCTTAACGAAGTCTGCCGCGCTCAAGCCGCCGCGAAACCGCGCCACTCCGCCGGTGGGAAGAATGTGATTGGTTCCCGAAGCATAATCTCCCGCCGCGACCGCACTGTAATCACCGAGGAAAATCGAGCCGGCGGATCGAATCCGGCCGATCAGCTTGTCCGCCCCATCGAGCAGCGTCAGATGCTCGGGCGCAAACCGGTTGGCAAGCTCCACGGCCTCAGAAATGTCGCGCGTCAGGATGATCGCGCCCCGGCACATCAACGATTCCTCTGCGACAGGGAGATCGAGCCGGCGCACCATTTTCTCGGCGACCTTCTGGACCTGCGTTGCCATGCGGCGCGACGGTGTGATGAAGACGGCCACAGCGTCCGGGTCGTGTTCAGCCTGGGCGACAAGATCGGCGGCGATCCAATGCGGGCTCCCGCGCGCCCCGACCACTACCAGCTCCGTCGGGCCGGCGACGAAATCAATCTCGCAGTCCTGCGCTACGAGCTTCTTGGCGGCGGCAACGTAGCGGTTTCCCGGACCCACAATTTTGTCGACGCGCGGAACGCTTCTTGTCCCGTAGGCAAACGCGGCAATGGCCTGCGCTCCGCCCAACCTGAAGATTTTCGTGACGCCCAGCATGTCTGCTGCCACCAGCACGGCGGGCGCGGGCCGTGGCGATGTGACGATGATTTCTGGGACGCCCGCCACCTGCGCGGGGATCACGCCCATCAAAACGGTGGAGGGCAGGGAGAAACGGCCGCCCGGGATGTAGCAGGCCACGCGCTCGAGCGGGCGGACAATCTGCCGCACCTTGACACCCGGCTGCGTTTCGATCTGCCACGGACGCGGAATCTGGCGGCGCGCGACGGCGCGGATGTTGCGCGCGGCGAGTCTCAGCACCCGGAGGAAACCGGAAGGCACCCGGCGGTATGCGTCGCTGATCTCTTCTGAGGAGACCGTGAAGGGCTCTTGGCGAAGGTCGGTGTGATCAAACTTCCTCGCATAGCGGATCAAGGCTTCGTCGCCCGCGCGACGCACGTCATCGACAATGTTGCGGACCGTGAGCTCCGTTTCTTCCCGGCGTGCCCCCCGGGCCTGGAATAGGTGATCGAGTGCGACGTGGTTCGTGCTGCGAATGATTCTCATCATCTACATCACAATCTTGTTGAGCGGATATTCGACGATTCCCTGCGCGTTGGCGGCTTTCAGCCGCGGAATGATTTCCCGCACCGTTTTTTCTTCAATGACCGTATTGACGGCCACCCAATCCGGCTCACTCAAATTCGAAATGGTCGGACGTTTCAACGCCGGCAACACGGCTAGCACGCCGTCCAAGTCCGCCCGCCGGACGTTGAGCATCAGACCGACCTTACCGGATGCGTCGATGGCGCCCTGCAAAAGCATCACCAGAGTTTCCATTTTCATCCGCTTCGTCACGGTGTCCCAAGCCGCGTGATTGGCGATGAACTTAGTGTTCGATTCGAGCACCGTATCGACGATGCGCAGTCCATTGGCGCGCAGCGAAGAGCCGGTTTCCGTGATTTCAACGATCGCGTCAGCCAGCACGGGTGGTTTAACTTCAGTCGCTCCCCAGGAGAATTCCACTTTGGCCTTGACGCCGTTCCGGGCCAAGTAGCTCTGGGTCACCTTCACCAGTTCGGTCGCCACAATCTTGTCTTGAAGATCCTTGGCGCTCTGGCAGGGGGAGCTCTCCGGGACGGCCAGCACCCAGCGGACTTTGCCAAAGGTCGCCTTGGCATAAATCAGGTCAGCGACCTCGCGCACGTTCGCCTCATTTTCCAGAATCCAATCCTTGCCCGTCAGGCCGGCGTCCAGGATGCCGTCTTCGACATAGCGCGCCATTTCCTGGGCGCGAATCAGCATGCAGGAGATCTCCTCGTCGTCGATCGAGGGGAAGTAGGAGCGCGGGTTTACGGTGATGTCGTATCCCGCGCGCCGAAAAAGCTGGAGTGACGCCTCCTGAAGGCTGCCTTTGGGTATGCCCAACTTCAAGGTCATGTTTGACTCTCCTTTTGGTCCTTGCCGTAGACCTCGTCAGGATCAAACTCCCGCGCGGCGATCAGCTCCTCGCCGCTCGAGGTGATTTTGCGGAAGAAGCAGGATTTGTAGCCCATGTGGCAGCACCCGGGTCCCGTGAGGTCAACCTGGATCAGAATCGCGTCCGCATCGCAATCGATTCGAACCTCGCGCACGCGTAAATAGTGTCCCGACGTCTCACCCTTCACCCAAAGCTTTTGCCGCTTCCGGCTGAAGAAGGTCACCGTCCCAGTCTTCCGCGTCTGCTCGAAGGCGGCAAGGTTCATAAACCCAAGCATCAAAACCTTGCCCGAGTGCCGGTCTTGAATGATGGCCGGGATGAGGCCATTCTCGAAGTTGAGCTCCATAGACTCACCTGTGGCGGCGCCGTGCCGGTCGCCGCGTGTTCTGCACTGCCGATCAAAACAAAAAAGGCCCCTGACCTATCGTGTCAGTGGGCCTTTGAAACTCTCTATCTTCTGTGCGACTCACGCAGCCCACTGACACGTCACCGTAAAGCTGAAATGGTGGTGGTGATGTGTGAGTGAGCGATTCATAGAACGAAGCACTAATTTATACGGGAATGCCTAAGCGTGTCAATTGTTTTCTAATCGACAACCCAACTGCTGGTCTCCAGGCGCATCCTGCCGAACTCGCGCCGCAGCTCGTGGAGCATCTGGCGCCTTTCTTGCATCAAGCTGTGGCGTTGCTTCTCCAGCGCCAGACGGGCTTCACGCAAAGCGGCCCGCTGGGCCAGCAACTCGGTCCTCAAGTGAGACATCTCCGCCGGATCGAGGCGCATGTATTCATCGCGCGCGATACGATGTCGCAAGACGGGGCCCGGCGATGCCTCGAGTTCGACTCTTAGAGTCTGTTCGTGCCGGTCCCGAACGATGGTGAGATTCACTTCGCGCTTCTCGTCTGACTTCTCTCTCAGTGCGCGGTGCAGGTCGTCGACCGACTCGATCTTGGTGTCTCCGACGCGCACGATACAATCGCCGGCTTTCAGCCCGGCCTTCTCCGCCGCGCTGCCGGATTCCACTTCCTCCACCAGGACGCCTTTGCCCTGAGCAACGCCGAAGTATTGCGCCAACTGCGGTGTAAGCTCTTGGGCCGAAATCCCGAGACGTGGACCCGTGAGGAAGAAATCAAAGTTGAAGTTGGGCACGTGAACTTCGGGCATCTCGAATTCCGGGATGGTGACCTCGGGTGTGAACGACTCGGCTGTTGCCGGTTCCAGCTTAACGTTAAGAGTGCGTACTTGGCCGCCGCGGCTGATTTTCACGGACACGGTTCGATCGGGCGGTGTATCGCCCACCAGCCGGCGCAGCTCGGCCACACTGCGCACGCGTTCTCCGTCGAACTCGAGAATCACGTCGTTGGCTTCGAGGCCCGCTTTAGCGGCCGGGCTATCGGACTCGACCTTCGTAACCAGCGCGCCGGATTCGCCGGGGAGTTTCAGCTCGCGCGCCTTGTCGGCGTTAACGTCGGTGAGTCTCACTCCGAGCCGGGCCCGCCCCTCGCCGGGGTTCACCAGCGTCATCGTTCGCACCCGGTGCTCCTCGCCGCGGTCGTCCCTTTGGGCCGCGTAAACTGCTGCGCCAACCAACGCGAAAGCAGTGATGCCAATCCATACTGCCATGAGTGTTCGTCTCATAATTCTCTCCTCTTCCTGAGAATGAACTGCGTGGTGGCCGGAACGAGAAATTATGAATTCTAAATTATGAATTATGAAACCGGTTGGCATTGGCCGTGTCGGTTCCGAATTTATAACTCAGAATTCATCATTCATAATTCCAAGCGCTTACTCCGGCTCCGAGTTTGACTCCTCGCACTTCTGCTTATGGGCCTTCTGCTCTTCTTCCCAGTGTTTCCAAAAAGCTTCCTGGCGCTGCTTGATTTGCTCGAGGAAGCGCGCGTCGATCTTATGGATCTCGATGTTGCCCATGACGGTTCGAATGCGCAGCACCTTGCCGCCGCCGTTCAGAGCGCCCTCGCCGCGCTTCGGCCCGAGCCCCGTATCCTCTTCGCCCTCGGCAAACAAGTGCAGAGGAAAATCGGAAACAATCTTGTGGCCCCCGGATTCCTCGATCAGCGCGTCGATATTCAAAGGCAGATCGGGAGGAATAAAAACTTGAACATCGCCCACCGAGGTTTCCAGGTGGGACGCGGCGAAGCTCTGGCGGTTGGCCTCGATTTCCTCCAGGATCCGGCCGGCCGAATTGACGGCGCGAACGGCGCCCTCCATTTTAAGCAGGTCAATACTCCCGCCGGCGGTCTCCACTATTACCGCGCCCTTCGCGCCATTGAGACGAATGCTGCCCCCGGCGGTTTCGGCATGGACGGTCGCGCCGCACTGGCCGATTTGGATTTGACCGCCCGCCGTTTCGGCAATGACAGGGCCAGAGGCGCCGCGCAGCACGATATCTCCGCCGGACGTGTCCGCTCGCACCGCGCCGTCGATCATGCCCGAGAAAATAACTCCCCCGCTGGTTTCAAGCGTGGCGTCGCCTTTGATGTTCCCGACGCGAATGCCGCCCCCGGCGGTCTGCGCGACGAGTCGCTGCCCGATATTACCCAAATCGATGTCGCCGCCCGCAGTCTCAATCCGCACCGGTCCGCTCACGTCACCGGTTCGGACGTGGCCTCCGGCCGTAACCGCGTGCAGCTCGCCGTCCAGGCTGGCCACTTCCACATCGCCGCCTCGTGTTTCCAAATCGAGATTGAAGCGCTGAGGTACGGAAAAATCAAACTCGGCCGCTGACCATTCTCCCCGTTGATGTCCGCCCGGGTACCTCTCGATGATCGCGAGCCCGCCCCCTTCGAGCCGGTGTGCGGACAATTCGATTCTGCGGAAGAACTGCCGGGCTTCTTCCTGGGACGATTTGAAGACACGCAAGCGGACGTGGCAGTCGACTCGATCATTAGCTCCCGGGCTCACTTTGACCGAACCGAAATCGGCGCGCAGCACCAATCGCGCCCCAGGCTGCACCGACGCGCCGCAGTCCGCGCGCTCCACCCACGAGCGCCCCTCACGCTGCGGCTCACCCCGCTTCACGTAGACCTCATCGAGGCCGGCCATCGGCCGGCTGGCCACCGCGATCACAAACCCAAGAAAAAACAGAGAACGAAATCGCACCATCTTTCCTTTCCACCTCTGTAGCGCCGATCCCGCCCCTTGCTGGATCGGAAAGTGCCGCTCCCGCCTGGCGGGATCGGCGCTACCACTAATAGCCTTGCAGCTTGCGGATGGCGGCGACTGACTTCAGCCGGACATACCGATCTGGGTCGCTCGTGGCCAATCGCTCCAGTTCCGGCAGCGTTGTCTGATCCGCGTGACCCACCAGCAAATCGATGGCGGTCACACGAACTCCCGCGTTCCGGTCATGTTCGACGGCATGCAGCAATGCCTGCCGCAATTCCGGGCACCATTCCATCCTCTCGGCAGCAGCGTTCAGGGCGTCCAAGCGCACGCCGGTGTTCGGATCGTTTTGAATCGCATAAAGCAGGGCCGAGCGCACCGCAGGGTTGTCCGCCTGCCGGGCAAGCACTTCCATGCTGTCGTGCCGAATTCCCGGATTGTCGTAACCCTTCACCGCCTGGACGAGCACCTCGCGAATGTGAGGGTCGTCGAGGGAACCCTGGAGCGTCATCTGCCGTTCAGCGTTGACGGTAATGCGGACTTCTCCGTTCTGCGGACTCGGGGCCACTTGGCTGATGGCGTTGATGCGCATGTTGCTGAGGTCGCTTTCGTCGCCGCTGACCGAAGACTGGGTCATATTGCCGGCTCTGCCTGGTGGGAAGACAGCACGCGGCCGGAGCGACCAGCCGAGAGTGAAACCGAAGACCACGAGCGCCAAAGCAGCAGCCGCAGGCAAGCGCGAGATCGCGCGCAGAGTCGAGGCCCATTGTTCGAGCAGGCTCCTCCAACTGACGCCGGCCAATTCTCGGTCCAAAGCCTCTTCGAGCGCCGCGCGGCAGTGGACGAGCAGCTCCGGCGAGGGCTCGGGTGAAGGGCGCGCACTCAGCACGCGGTGCAGCCGCTGCGTTTCCTCCAACCGCGCACGGCACTGCCCACAGGCGGCCAGATGCGTTTCGAAGCCGGCGCGCTGCTCCTCCGGCAGTTCGTCATAAAGATAGAGCGGAAGGCTCTCGTCAAACTCTGAACAATTCATGGTCTTTCTCCAATAAACAGTGGCAAGTGGCATGTGGCGAGTTAAGGAAACTTCCTCCAACTGCCTTGCCAGTGCCTATCGAATCGGGAATAGTGACGGCACTGTAAATTGTATCCTCTAGAAAACAAAACACATTCCAGATTCGTTCCGCATCCCCATTCCAATAAGGCGCCGCTCCGCGGTCATCCCCGCGCAAGCAGGGATCACTCCATTGAAAAGTTGGCTTCGTTCTTGGGTTCGTTCCAGATTGACTTTCTTTATTTTCAACAACTTGGTGGCTTCGAACCTTATTTTTCAACATTTTTTCACGCTCTCTTCATCCCCGCGCCCATTTTCCAGTTTCCATTTTCCAATTTCCAGTTTTCCCATGTTCTAAACCAAGTCGGCCAATTCGAGGCGCAACTTCTGCGTGGCGCGGAAGAGCGAATTCTTGGCCGTCTCTTCACTTGTCCCGCAGAGTTCGCCGATGGCGCGCAACTTCAGGCCTTGGAAATGCCGCAGCTCAAACACCATTCTCTCTCGCGGGCCGAGGCGCGCCAGCGCCCGCTCGATGCGCCGCCGAATCTCTCCCGCCCGCAGCGTGCGGTCCGGGTCGCGCCCCGGCTGGTTGTCCGCAATCGTATGGAAGAAATCCGTGTCGCTGTCTTCGTCTGCGACGCCCTGAACCTCGTCGCGCGCCTTTTGCCGGCGAAGATAGTCGAAGCAGACGTTCATCACCACGCGGTAGAGCCAGGTGGAAAAGCGCGACTCGAAGCGAAAGCGCGTCAGCGACCGGTAAATTTTCAAAAATGCCTCTTGGTACAAATCCCGCGCCTCATCCGGCGACTGGACCACTTTCAGAACCAGCCGCAGCACGTGCTGGTCATACAGGCGGACCAGCGCGTCGAACGCGGCACGATCGCCGTGTTGCGCCCGGCGGATGAGGGCGCCCTCGTTTTCTCCCGCCAGGGATGCTCGCTCGACGGGAATGTCACCGGCAAGACTCAAGCAGCCATCCATCACTGAGTCGCTCGTACCGTCCCCACACTCAGTTCGACGCATGAGCTTACATAAGGTAAGCAGGATTGGCTACAGAACTTAGATCGCGACCGCTGTCAGTCGGAGGGAGTATCGCGGGGCCCGTCGTGCGGCCCCATCGGGTCTTCAGGTCAGGCTCTGCCGCTGCTCTACATCGTTCACGCGCGAAGCTGGAGGACCCTCAACGCCAAAAACCCAGCTTCGCGCTACAAGCATAGAGCCGCGCCACGCGTTTGGGTTACACTGCGAGGGATGGCCGGCAAGCGGAGCTTTGAAGATCAACTCGCTGCGCTCGACGCGTTGCGTCACGAGACGGCTGAGGCATCCATCGAGCCATTACGCAAGGCGCTGGCTCATCGCAATAATTATGTGGTCGGGAAGGCGGCTGATCTGGTTCGAGAATTCCGCCGGGCCGAGCTGATGCCTGAACTGCTGGCGGCCTTCGACCGCTTCTTCATCGACCCTGTCAAAAGCGACCCGCAGTGCTGGGCCAAGCACTCATTAAGCCGCGCGCTCAGCACGCTGGAGTGTGACGACCCCGAGGTCTTTCTACGAGGGATGCGACACATCCAGTTCGAGCCTGTCTGGGGAGGCCAGTCCGACACCGCCGGCGCCCTGCGGGCGACGTGCGCGCACGCCTTGGTCGGATGCCGCGCTCTGCCGGAGAGAGAGCTGCTGGGGTACCTCACCGAGCTGTTTGCAGATAAGGACAAATCCGTCCGCCTGGAGGCCGCCCGAGCCGTCGAGTCGGTCGGCTCGCACTCCGCTGCTCTTTTGCTCCGCCTGCGGGCGATTCTTGGCGCCGACGAGCCGGAAATCCTCGGCGCCTGTTACACCGGCGTCCTGGCAATCGAAGGCGCGGTGGCGATTCCTTGGGTCAGCCGCTTCCTCGCCGCCGGGGATGACGTCGCAGGCGAGGCCGCGCTGGCCATCGCCGGCACCCACTCTCCCGAGGCTTTTGAGGCATTGCGCGAACGCTTTCACGGGGCGCGGGATCCGTGGTTCCGTTCAGTGCTCCTCTCCGCTATCGCTCTCACCCGGCAGCCAGCCGCGTATGATTTTATGTTCGAGCTCGTGCGAACGGCGTCCGGCCACGCCGAGGCTGCAGTCGAGGCCCTTCTCCGATCCGCGCCGCACACGGAAGTCACCGAGCAACTCGAGCAATTGGTCTTGAAAAACCCACGCCTGGTGCGTGTCTTTGCCAATCATCGAAAAGTAAACATATAAGCCAATGCTGCTTCAGTGTTTCACAGCGATGGCTCTCGGGGGCTTGAAGATTGCCAGGCTCTGTAATCCCCTCCAGCACCGGGCTCCTGCTCCCAACGCCTGAAGCCGAGCGCCGAGGTCCTGTGCCCGACATTCCTTCCGTCACCAACGATGGTGACAGCCGTCACAGCGAAGGTCGCTTCGGTGGGAGAAACTGTTAGCATCAGACGAAGGCCCCTGGAAGCTGGTGTGGGAAGCAAAGGCGGCAACCTAGCCAGCGTGGCGCACGCAGAGTGTCAGGGGCCTTCGAGTTTAGAGTTCGACAAAGTTTAGCGTTTTCTGTACGGTGCGACGGCAAGCGAGAAAGCATGTCGGTTCGTGCGCGGCATAAGCACAAGGCCCGGACAGAAACCAAAGCTGCCTCAATAGCGTTTCCGGGTGAACGGGGCACTTAAGATCCCGGCGTCTCGGAAGCGACCCCTCTTTGATCTGCCTCGCCTGCACGATGCCATCGTGCAGGCGAGTTTTTTTTGCAGGCGCTCTCGACTAATGAGGTGGAACGGTTTCCACCGGAATATGATACGGCAAGTGTGTTTGTACTAAGCCGCTGCGCGGCAGGTAACCGCTGGCATTCCACCGCGATTCGGATTATTCAACTTCTGAGAGGAGGTTTGAATGACCGAATTACGAAGACGGATGCTGGAGGAATTGCAACTCCGCAACTACTCGCCTGAAACGCAACGCACCTACATCGCTGCTGTCGCGCGCTTCGCCCGGCACTTCGGCAAGTCTCCCGCCAAGCTGGGGGCGGAAGAAATCCGCGCTTATCAGCTGCATTTGC
>Ga0208323_1000013_pt1 | contig 188234 bp, 148 predicted proteins | sample June2015DPH_10_1_2_FD_184703 | JGI IMG/M metagenome (GOLD analysis project Ga0208323, IMG submission 184703) | Peatland microbial communities from SPRUCE experiment site at the Marcell Experimental Forest, Minnesota, USA - June2015DPH_10_100... | ecosystem: Environmental > Terrestrial > Soil >... | reverse complement strand
CCAGGCCATTGGCGATTACATCAGCAGTCATAACCAAAACCCGCGAGTCTTCGTCTGGAGCGCCTCGGTCGAACGCATCCTGACGAAGGTCGCCAAATGTAAAGAAGCGTTGGACGCACTACACTAGCTCCTAGCTTCTAACTTCGAGCTTCTAGCTCCTACGATCATGGATTCGGCAAGAGACAAAGCGATGGAAAAACTGGTCGGCGCGCGGCTTCGCGCCGGGCTGAACGCCGGCGGGGCAGAGTGTCCGGTGGCTGAAGTGCTCGCTGCCTTCGTCGAACGCTCTTTGGCGCCGCGCGAGCGCGCGAGTTTCGAGAGCCATCTCGCCAGTTGCGCCCGCTGCCAGGAAAGTGTGGCGGGATTGGTTCGCCTGATCGAGGCCGAGACGCCCGCTGCCGTCCGATCCGCGGCGCCCGCGCCCTTGCGTGTCGCAAGGCCTTTCTGGCCCAGGTGGGCTTGGGCGGGTCCGGCCTTGGCCGCCGTTCTTGTCGCCGGACTCTGGTACACGGGAGAGTTCCGGCAAATCCTGCGACCGGCCGGAGAGATTGCCCGGCAAACTGCAAGCCCGCCGGCCAAAGGACCTTCAGCGCCCCAGGCTCCGTCGCCCGAAGTAAAACAACCGACTTCTGCGGCAGCCGGACGCGACGCAGAGCTCAAAGATCGGCTCCGTGCCAGCCAAGCTCGGGACATGGAAGCGGCCCGCAAGCTCCCCGGCGGGAAAACCGCTGCATCGCAAACCGAGACTGCGACAGCACAAGAGTACGCACTTGACCGCGCCCAGAATGAGCCCACATTGCAGGCCAAAGGGATAGTAGAAACACCGGCGCCCACAGCGCCGCCGCCGCCCAAGCCGGTGGCAGTTTCGGTGCCTGCCGCTACCGCAGAGCCCGCGATGCGAGCCCAATTCGCCAAGGTCCAACCAGGCGAAGGCGGAGGAACCGTTCAGCGCACTCGCAGCGAAATGGATCAACTTAGCCTTCATGGTGCTGGACGAACTGCCGGAGCCCAAATCAGCGCGACACCCGCAGCCGGAACGACAAAAGACGCCAGAAACGCAGCGCCATTGCCTTCCCCGCCTCCTGGGCCGCCCCCACCGCCCGTACCTGCTGCTTCCGAAGCTGTGACTGAGGAAGCGAAGTTGAAAGAATCCAATGCTCGCGAGGATCAGAAGAAGGAGCAGCCCGCGCTCAGGGCCGCGACAGAAACGAAGCAAGAGAATGCGGTAGCCAAAGAGAAGGCAGCCGCGAACGTCCCGGGTGCCACGACCCAGACTGTGGAAGTGCAGGCACAAGCCACAAGCCTTGAGATCGAGAGCCGTTCGGCGAGTGATGTGTCGAAACTCAAAACTCAAGCGAAGTACACGATGCCCATGTGGCGAGTGGGCCCCAACGGACTCATTCAGCAAGGGAATTCAAGCGGGAAGTGGAAGAAGCGCCAGAGCGGCGTGAAGACGGACCTGTTCAATGTTTCCTTTCCCAGTCCCAGCATTGGTTGGGTTGTGGGACAGCGTGGCACCATCCTGCGCACGACGGACGGCGGCAATACCTGGTTGAAGATGCCCAGCCCGACCGGCCAAGACCTCACCCAAGTTACCGCGACGAATGAGTTGGCGGCCTCCGTCACCACTCGCAACGGTGTGACCTACACCACCACCGACGGCGGCAAAACCTGGATTTCTTCGGGGCAGTGACTGCTTCCGTATGTCTAAGTCTAATCGAAGGAATGCACACGTTCGGGATTTCGGTAGACAAGCACCGCGACGCAATGACAGAATCAAAAGCACGATGGCACCTGCGCATGACCTAGCCAGCACGGGTGTATCCTTAGCGACTGCCCCGACCGAGCTTGCACCGGGCGCTGTAGTTGTAAACACTGAAGCCTGCCGCAGGCTTGCGGTATTGCTGCAAGCACAGACCATCCCTGACGCCCGCGAGGAGATCTCCCTCCCATGGATGTCGCCGGAGCAGGTCGGTAACTTCTACCTCTTACTGGTTGCGATCTGCTACCAGACCTCCCCACGCGGAAGACTGCCGCTCGAGGGCAATGTTGAAGGACGGCATCTGCATGGCTGGGATTATCTGTCCGCGAAGCTCGAACGCGCAGCGCGCAGCAATTCGGCAATCCTCGCTCCGGTTTCTTGGGCACGTACTTCCGCGAACGAGGTGCAAGAACTTTTCCGCGACGAAACCCTGGGTGACCGGTTGAGCGATCCGGCCGGTCGCGCTTTACTTATTCGCGACCTAGGTCAACGAATGTTGCGGCGTTCCTGGGATTCCGCCACCGATATGTACCATGCTTGCGAGGGCCGCATCGCAAGTGGCGATCCGAACCTCCTTTCCTCGCTAGCTCAATTTCGGGCCTACGACGACCCCGTTCGAAAGAAGAGCTTTTTCTTTCTTGAGCTCATGCAGAATGCCGGCCTGTGGAAGTATGTTGATCCGGACAAGCTTGGAGCGCCCGTCGATTATCACGAGGTGCGCGGACATTTAAGGATTGGCACCGTCGAAATCTACGACTCCGCCCTGCGTGAGAGGATCATGAGCGGCCTAGATGTAACGTCGGCGGAGGATGTGGAGATTCGAAAGGCCGTGTACGCGGCACTGATGTTGGTTTCGGAAATCACTGGGCCGAGAAATCCCGGCCGGCTCCACTACTTGTTCTGGAACGTCTTTCGGTCGTGCTGCACTCGCGAGAACCCCCACTGTGATGCGTGTCCACTTACGTGCAGCTTACCGACTCGCTACGTCCCGCTAGCCTTGTCTGTGGGCCCCATAAGGCGCTGCCCTTTCTCTACCGTTTGCCGGAGTGCGGGGCGAGAACCGAAGCTGATTGAGCACTCCGTTGATACCTACTACTACTGATCCGCCAAGGCACACATAGATCCTGGACCATGTATCGATGAGCAATTCACATTCAAGCCGTTCACCCTCCGAGCCGGAGGCCAAGCTTCGGCATGAGTTTGTTGGCATGATGTTTGCCGTCACGATTGGAGAGGTCGGCTTGCAGGCAGCAGGCCTCGTTCAGGCCGGGCACCTAAAACAGTTCCTTCCCGCCTACGGTCACCTTCTTTTGGCGACGGTGGTAGTCGCGACTAGCTGGGTCGGGTGGTCGGCCAGTGTAGCGCCGGGCGCCCGGAAGGACGTTGACCACGTCTTCCAATGGGAGTTTCTGGTGCTCCTCCTCGACGTATTCTTGGTTGTCATATACTTCATACTCGTAAGAACGATTGATTTTGGAAACGAGGAGAAGCCGCGTATTGACCCTGCCTCGATTGTCGCACGTTGGATCGTGGTCATCTTTGCCCTCTACGTCGCGTGGGATCTTCTTACCAAGGTCGTTATTTCTTGGAGGGATGGAGCGACATCAAAGAACAAATGGCGTGAACATTTTGATCAATCGTGGCGTCGATCAAGCGGTTCGCGGATGGTTCCGTCGTTTGTGTGCTTCTTCCTTGCCTGCTTGATATGGCAGTGGCTGCGAACCTCCGACCGCCCACGTTATCTGACCGCGGACTTTTCCCTGCTTGGGCTCGTGCTGCTTTTCAGGGCGCTCAAGGAGTTGGTCTCGGCCTATTTTCCCGGGTCCCAAAAGCCTCGGATGTCTAAGAAATCGGCGGTGACGTGCTCGGTCGTATGCGGACTGTTCATGTTAGCCGGAATTGTATGGACCGCGTACTCTTAGGCCCCTACCTGCACGGACAGTCGCAGCAACTGAAACCGGACGCTAGGCAGGCAGTCGTGATGGCTCGTCAATCAGGCCTGTATACGCGATGGGCGCGCGAAATGCGGCGGAGTGAATTCTTTCATCCCGGCGACCGCGTGGGCGTGGCCGTATCCGGCGGGCCAGACTCGATGCTCCTGCTCGATTTCATGAAAGATTTGGCGCGCGATTCGGGACTGACCCTCGCCGTTGTCCATTTCAATCACCACTTGCGCGGCGCGGAATCGGATGCGGACGAGCGTTTCGTGCGCGAGCGCTCCGTCCAGCTTGGGATCGAGTTTCTCCGTGGCGAAGCTGACGTTGCGGCTGAAGCGCGGGAGAAGCGCCGCAATCTGGAGGCGACAGCGCGCGATCTTCGCTACCGATTTTTCTTTTCCTTGGTCAATCAAAGAAAGCTCGACAAAGTCGCGACGGCGCACACCGCGAACGACCAGGCCGAGACGGTACTTTTGCGGCTGTTGCGCGGCACGGGCACGCGCGGGCTGGGTGGCATTTATCCTGTCCTTGACGGCAAGGTGGTGCGGCCTTTCCTGAACGTCACCCGCGCCGAGGTGGAGCGCGAATTGCGCGAACGAAAGCTGGAATGGCGGGTGGACTCATCCAATCTCAACCCGCGAAACCGGCGCAACCAGATTCGAATGGAACTTTTGCCGCTGCTTCAAGAGAAATTCAATCCAGAGACCGTGGGCCTGCTGAAGGAGCTTGCCGACCGGGCGCGCGACGACGAGGAATACCTCGAGCAGCAAGCGCGCGACCGAGGCCGTCCCTGGCGGGTTCGCGAGGGACAAGAGGAAAAAATTCCGGCGCGCCCTTTGGTTGAGTTTCCGCCCGCCATCGCCCGCCGGGTATTGCGCCAAATGGTGCTGGCGACTCGCGGCACGCTCAAGGGCATCAGCTACGAGCACATCGAATCGCTGCGCCGATTCGCGGCCCACGGGCAAAGCGGCCGGAAGCTGGTGCTGAAGGGTGGCCTCGAAGCGCGCAAGGAATTTGATTGGCTCATTCTCGCGCCATATCAAGCTGACGAGTTCGACGCACCATTCTCCTACCCTGTGACCGTGCCCGGGGAAGTGTGCGTTCCTAGCCTGGGGCTCACTTTTCGGTTCAAAATTGTTGGGCCGGACGACCGTCCGCAGGCGTATAATGTATCCGGGGGGCTTGGGCTGGACCCAGGCAAATTGTCGCAGCCGCTGGTGTTGCGAAGCTGGCGAGCCGGAGACCGATATCAGGTTGCCGGCAGCCATAAGCGCTGCAACCTCAAAGAGCTGTTTGCGCGGCGCAAAATCCCTCTCGGGCAGCGGAAGCACTGGCCGGTGCTCGTAAGCGGGGAAGAAATCGTGTGGGTGCGGAATTTTCCGCCCGCGGCCGGCGCCGTTGCTTCACCTACTGCAAAACAGCTCCTGATCGCCGTTGAGGAGATATCGACAGAACGAGAGGGCACGCATTAAATGAAGAAGCCTTCTAAGCGCTTAAAGAAAGTCGCCAAGGTTTTCCGGAAGGCGAAATCCGCAAAATCAGTCGGGAAGCCTTCCGCCGCCAAGACCATTGAAGCGTTTCCGGGGGAGCGCCTGCAGGTGGTTTTCAGCCCGGAGCGGATCCGCAAGCGCGTGGATGAACTGGCCGAGCACATGAACCGCGACCTGAAAGGCAAAACCGTGCATGTGATCGGCGTGCTGGAGAACTGCTTCATGTTCATGGCTGACCTCGTCCGGCGGCTCAAGATCCCGGTCATCTGTCATTTTCTGAAGACCGATATGTCTGACGGCATGTCCGGCAATGTTGCTGTCCGCCAAATCGTTTTTACACCGCGAATTGACGTGGCGGGCAAGGACGTTCTTCTGGTTGACGGTATTTTGCAATCGGGTGTGACTTTGGACCATCTTCTGCGTCTGATGATGGGGCAGGGCGCCAGTTCGATCCGCACCGCCATGCTGGTGCAGAAAGTGGAAGACCTGAAAGTGGATGTGGCCACCGATTACGTGGGGTTCAAGACGAAGGAGAAATTCCTGGTCGGCTATGGCCTTGGCTACCAGGAACGATACCGAAATCTTCCATACATCGCGTCACGGACCTAAGAGCAGTGGCGAGGAGAAAAGCAAATGGGGTGTGGCCGTCGCCGAGGGGGCGAGCGGGTTGCGAACGAAGCCGGAATGTCCTTTAGAATGAGTGCGATAAGTGTCACGGATACCGGCTCTATTCCCGATTGGTTCGAACCGGAAAACGAGGCTGGCTATCGGTCGGCCAGCCTCGAGCATCTAATGAAACTACAAGTCGGGGGTTAGTGGGAAAAGTCAGGGGAGATTGCCTGTGAACTCAGCGGTCAAGAACATTATTTTCTGGGTCCTGATGGTGGCTCTCACGGTTCTCGTGTGGGCGGTGGTGAAGAACAATGCGGTCGGCAACGTGACGGAATTGACTTTTCTGGGCTTCATGAATGAGGTCAATCGCGACAATATCAAAGATGTGACCATCGTCGGGATCGAGGCTACCGGAACTTTCAAGAAGGACGGCGGCAAATTCAAGACCACCATTCCTGGCAACTACCCCGATCTGTACAAGACGCTGCTGGAGAAGAACGTCAATGTGACGCTTAAAGACAGCTCAGGCGGCAACTGGGTCACCTGGGTGGCGAACGGCCTGCCCATGATCCTGCTGCTCGGTCTCTGGATTTTCTTCATGCGGCAAATGCAGAGTGGGGGTAACAAGGCGCTCTCCTTCGGCAAGAGTCGCGCCCGCCTGCTTTCCAGCCAGCAAAAGAAGGTCACCTTCAAGGATGTGGCGGGGGTCGACGAAGCCAAAGAAGAGTTGCACGAAATCATTGAGTTCCTTCGTGAGCCGCAGAAGTTTCAGAAGCTGGGCGGCCGCATTCCCAAAGGCGTTTTGCTGGTGGGCCCTCCCGGCACGGGCAAGACGCTCCTGGCGCGCGCCATCGCGGGCGAAGCCAACGTTCCCTTCTTCTCGATTTCCGGCTCGGACTTCGTTGAGATGTTCGTGGGCGTAGGGGCCTCGCGCGTGCGCGACCTGTTCGAGCAGGGGAAGAAGAATGCGCCCTGCATCGTCTTCATCGACGAAATTGACGCCGTGGGCCGCCACCGCGGCGCCGGCTTGGGCGGCGGGCACGACGAGCGCGAACAAACTCTGAACCAATTGCTCGTCGAAATGGATGGCTTCGAATCGAACGAAGGCGTGATCCTCATCGCGGCCAGCAACCGTCCGGACGTCTTGGATCCGGCGTTGCTTCGGCCGGGTCGTTTTGACCGACGCGTCGTGGTCCCGCTTCCCGACGTGGGTGGCCGCGAAGGCATCCTGAAAGTTCACAGCAAGAAGATCCCGCTGGCGGAGGACGTCGATCTTTCCGTTCTGGCGCGCGGCACCCCGGGCTTTTCCGGCGCCGACTTGGCCAACCTGGTGAATGAGGCGGCGCTGCTCGCGGCACGTCACGGCCGCAAGCAAGTCATCATGGACGATTTCGAGCAGTCCAAAGACAAAGTTCTGATGGGGAAGGAACGCCGGTCGCTCATCCTCTCCGAAGACGAGAAAAAAAATACCGCTTATCACGAGGCAGGGCACGCCCTCGTGGCCACGATGGTGCCCTATGCCGACCCCATTCACAAAGTCACCATCATTCCTCGAGGGATGGCGCTGGGCATCACCATGCAATTGCCGCTCGACGACAAGCACAATTACTCGAAGGATTATCTCCAATCGCGCTTGGCCATCATGATGGGTGGGCGCGTGGCGGAGGAGATTTTCCTGCAACGGATCACCACCGGCGCCGGCAATGACATCGAGCAGGCCACCGAGCTGGCCCGCCGCATGGTTTGCGAGTTCGGCATGTCCGAAGACATGGGACCGCTCGCCTACGGCAAGAATCAGCAGGAGATTTTCCTGGGCCGCGATCTGGCCACCCAACGCGACTTCAGCGAAGACACTGCCATTAAGATCGACCAGGAAGTGAAGAAATTCGTGATGACGGGCTACCAGTGCGCCAAGGATGCCATCGAATCGAATCGCGATGCGCTGATGCGGATCGCGGAATCGTTGTTGGTGCGTGAGGTGCTGGACGCCAGTGAGGTGAATCTGCTCATCGAAGGCAAGCCTCTGCCCGAGCGCGTCCGGCCGGAACCGCCGCAACCCGAAACGACCCAGGTGCTGAAACCTCAGCCCACGGCCAAAGTCCCCGGCCGCGAGCGGCCGCAGCCAGCGTGAGAAGAACAGGATTTAGGATTTAGGATCTAGGATCTAGGATTTGTGACTCAGCATCTAGTCAAATTCATACAAAAGCATTGATTATGAGAGAATGGGGGCGTTGGCTGGTTTTGGTTGCGTTGCTTGCTCCGCTCGCGATCTCCCGAGCGCAGCAGTCGTCGCGAGAGCCTTCGACAGCCAGCAAAGAAGATCACGGCTCATCTCAGACGCCGGCAATTAAGGCCGTTCCGCCAGTCCCCGCTTATCATCGCAGCGAGAAAGAGGCCAAGCCGTTTCCAGCCCTCCTCCCCGCAAGCCAGTTTCAGAGGTATCCGGTCATCGCGCGCGCTTACGAGATCGCTCACGAAATTCCCGGCGTGCTGGCGCAGCAACCGTGTTACTGTTACTGTGACAGGCACTTCGGGCACTCGAGCTTGCTCGACTGCTACGCGTCGACGCACACGGCGGGATGCATGACCTGCCTCAAGGAAACCTACTTCGCCTATCAAATGACCAAACAGGGGAAGAAACCTGCTGCCATCCGCGCCGCCATCATCCGCGGCGATTGGCGCGACGTCAACCTGAATTGACACCCCGGCTCCGCGTGCAGTTTTCTTTGATTTGTGATAGAAGTACGCCCACGACACTGCGCCCCAGGCCCGCGGGCGTGAACTTTTCTCGAGGAGGACGATTCATGAAGAAAGCAATAGGCGTTCTAGTCTTGGCCCTGACCATCGTGGCCGCGTGGCCGCAGAGCGCGCGCGCCCAGGGTAAGTTCGAGCCGGTCACCGGCAAAGCATTTGACATGGCGATGCCCAAGGATTTTTATTTGGAAGGCAACGCCATTCCCACCGATAAGCGCAACGCGGCGATGCTGAAATCTTCGTCCGCGCCCCGCGTGCTTTTTGCCCTCATTGATACCACCGGCTACAGTTCGCAGATCAAACAGAAATACAGCGGCATGGTGATCACTGAGGGCAAGGTTTCGATTTGTGGCACCGCCGTGGATGTGGGCAGTTACGGGTTCGGCCTCGATAAGCCCGCGGCCCCGAGTACCGCCGATGCGAAATTTCATCTCTACAACCAGGCGGGAACCGAAGCCGCCTCCTGCGCCGCTCCGCGCGATGCGTCGATCAAGACGCCGAGACCGCTCGCAGTAAACGTGGGCAAAGATGGATCCGCGTGGCTTCTGCTGGGCCGCTACAAGGTGGAAATTCGGCCGTAGTCGTGCGGACATTCGGTGCGGCCTTGGAGAGATCGACCACCGGCAGCCGACTACCGGCTACTGATTCTCTCTGAAAGTTCTTTCACCTTCTGTGCCAGGCCGGGAAGCCGGGATAAATGCGCGTTTAGTCTCTTGTACTCGGCGAGCGGGCGCACTGGGTCTCCCCAAACCGCGCTTCCCTTCCGAATTATTTTCCCGGGGAAGGCGGCTCCTCGGCCGCCGATCATCACGTCGTCTTCAATGCGGACGTGGTCCGCGATGCCCACTTGTCCTCCCATCACCACGCGGTCGCCGATCTCGACGCTGCCGGAGATGCCTGTCTGCGCGGCAATTACGCAATGCCGGCCGATTTTCACGTTGTGCGCGATCTGGCATAGGTTGTCGATCTTGGTTCCCTCGCCGATAATGGTCGTCCCCAGCGAGCCGCGGTCAACGGTGGAATTGCTGCCAATCTCTACATCGTCTTCGATGATGACTTTTCCAAGTTGAGGGAATTTGTGCTGGCGGCCCTCGGCGAAAACATAGCCGAATCCGTCTGAGCCGATCACGACACCCGCATGCAGGACCACGCCGTTGCCGATTTCGGCGCCCGGATAAACTGTGACGCGCGGATACAGGACACAACGCGATCCGATTCGCGCACCCTCGCCCAAGAAGACTCCCGCGGCGAGGCGCGTGCCTGCCCCAACCTTGACATCGCTTTCGATCACCACATAAGGCCCGGCGCTGACGTTTGCGCCCAGCTTCGCGCCCGGCCCGATCACGGCCGTCGGGTGGATCTCGGCAGGAGGGGCGGCAGGCGGGTGAAGCGCCTCTGCTGCCCGGATGAACGCGAGCTTGGGATGCGCGACGGCCAGCGTGGTTTGCCCTGCGATGGCCGCTCCCTCTCGAACCAGAATCACTCCCGCGTGGGCGCGGACAGCTTGCTCGAGGGCTCGCGGGCGCTCCGCGTAGGTTAGTTGATCCGGCCCCGCGCTCTCGAGTCCCGCCACAGAAGAAATCTCGCGGGACTCATCGCCGTGAACTTTTCCGCCCAGCAATTGCGCAAGCTTTTTGACAGTCACGGTTGCCTCCCGGCCGAAGAAGGAAAATGGAAACTGGAAACTCGGGCGCGCGGGGACCAGTTTCGAGTTTCCGCTTCTTCCAATTTCCGGTTTCTCTTCTTCCGACTCTCGACTCTTAACTCTCGACTTTCAACTTCTTCAAAACGGATACAGCGGCGGCTCGCCCGGCGGCCGTGTTTTCCAGCGTCGATGCACCCAGAGCCAATGGTCGGGATAGCGGCGCACGTACTCCTCAATTAGCCGGGTAAAATTCGCAGTGTTGGCCTGGATTTCATCGTCAGCGTTTTCCTGCTTGATCCATTCGACGGGGTCAAACCGCAGCCGATACTTTCTTAATTTCGAATCCCAAATCACCAGACCCAGGACAATCGGGACTCCCGCCTTCCGGGCCAGGCGCGCAGGCGCGGTGGTGGTCGAAGCCGGCCTGCCGAAGAAGTCAACAAAGACGCCCTCGTCCGGCAGCATGTTCTGGTCCATCAGAATGCCCACGGCTTCGCCTCGCTTGAACGCGCGCAACACTTGCGAGCCGGCGCCCGTCTTTTCAATGGGCCGCCCGCCGCTGCCGGAGCGATACCGCTCAATGAGCGCGCCGATCAGCGGGTTGTCCAGCTCCCGCACCAGGAAATTGAGGGGATGCCCATACACTCCGTGCGCGAAGGAACTCAACTCCCAATTGCCGAAGTGAGCGGTGAGAAACAACACGCCTTTGCCCTGGCTGTCGGCTCGCGCATAATTCTCAAACCTGTCGTAAATGATCAGGCGTTCAATGTTTCCACGATTCAATTTCGGGAAGTGAGCGAAGTCAGCAAGCATCCGGCCGAAGTTGCGAAAGAGGCCGAATAATGTCCGTCGCCGCTCGCGTTCTGTCCATTCCGGAAACGCCAGGCCAAGGTTAAACAGGCCGACACGGCGCAAGCGAGGCCACAACCAATAGCTCAGCGCCGCGAGCACTGCGCACACCCCACGCGCCGCTCCGTGAGGCAAAGCACCGAGCAGCCTCAAGATGGTGCTGGCCGCCAGGTATTCGACGCGGCGGCCAAGCGTGATGGGCTTCGGCAGCCTCTTATCCTCGAAGCGACTGGCGCGTGTGGCAGGGCGTTCGGCGGTCAACGGTCCCATGCGTCCTTTCTGATTTTGATAGCAGGAAGACCTTCCGATTCCGTACCGCCACCGGACCGAGAGCTCACGCCATCAGTCGGCGCGGAGGGGCAGGCTCTGGAGGAAAAAAGTGAGGACCTGGTTCTCGTATTCCTTCTTCTCGGTGCCAGAAGCCTGGCCAGTATACCCACGCTGCAAGACCCACAGGCGCTTCGGTTGCGGTGCGAGGCGGTAGAGATCCTCGGTAATCGACGCTAGCAGCGGCGTATCCTGGCCGGAGATGAAAAGTTTGGGAACATTCCCCAGTTTTGCCAAGTCATCCCGGATTGGCGACGGCTTTTTTCCAAGGCTCACACGAAACTCCAACTCGGCCAGACTCCGGAACGCGCCGCTGGGCCCCCCCAGGAGTTGGTCCAGTTGGGCGTCAAACATCTCGACCGGCTGTTCGTAAATGGAATCGACCACGAATGCCTTCACCAACGGGCTTCGCTGCGCGGCCACCAGCGCTGCGTATCCGCCCGTGGTGGCGCCATATAAGCCGACCCGGTGAGGATTTATGTCTTTCTGTTTGGTCACCGTCTGGATGGCAGCTTGCAAGTCATCGACCTGCTGTTCTCCCAGGTCAGAGAAGGAGTGCTTGGTTTTCGGCCCACTGAAATTAAACGCGTAGACGTTGAAGTGATTTTCCTGCAAGACCGCTCCCAACGAGAGCAGTTCGGAACGATTGGAGTCGTAGGCCGGGCACAAGATGATGACTGGCGCGCCCTTGAGTCCACGCAGCAGCCAGCCTTCGTGTTCGCCGCCGTCGCGATCCATGAACGAGAGGCTCTCATAGTTGGTCATCAGGAAAGAAGCAGGGGTGACGTTTTCCGACTCGTTACGCTCGGTGACGATTCGAAAGGTGAAGAAACCGGCGGCTCCAGCCAACAGCAGGATACAAAGCAACACCACAATCAGGAACCCCCAGAGAATCCGGGAAGCAATCCCTGACGGAGCTCGAGCCGGGGCGGCGATTGCGGCGGCGCGCCTACGTGCCATAAGTGTGCGTGTTTTCGTCTCCCCGATGGGAAGGCATCGCTCGCATTCAAATCCCTCAAAACATGCCATGCTATCACAAGCACTTCCACGGTTCGACAAAAACTTTAGGGCGAGGGTAGAAGCTGGAAGCTAGAAGTTGGAACCCAGAAGTTAGAATCACGAGACGCACGCCTCCGGCTCTGCCATTCTAGCTTCTATCTTCTAGCTTCCCTTTTCGCTTTCATCGGCGCCACCCAGTCGCCACCGATTCTGCTGTATACTTGATCGAGTTGATGTCCGAGATTATCGACATTCGCCACTTCGCGGCAAGCCAGTTTCTGCCTCTGCTCCAGGCCGAGTCGAAGGTTTGGGGCGCACACCTTCGCTGGGACTATACGGCTTCGGTCCGCCTGATCTCCTCATGCCTGGAGGACAAACGCCTCTCCGGCTACGCGCTGGTGCGCGACCACCAGATTGAAGGCTACAGTTTCTTTTTCTATGAAGGTGAAAAAGGCTTGATCGGGAATCTCTTTGTCGAATCGAGCGAAGGGCAGTTGGACCAAGCGCTGTGCCTGCTCGAACACGTCATCGAAACGCTGACGGAAATCCCCGGGGTGACGCGAGTGGAAACGCAGCTTCCTCACTTTGGCTTTGAAGAGCTCGATCCCTGCTTCTCGGCGCACGGCTTCAAAGGATTTCGCCGGAACTTCATGGCCGCCTCGCTGAAGGATCGAAAGCCCGGCGGCGATTCCGCCCTTCCAGCGTCGGGGACGCACATGGGAGACGCCGCATCCTGGCCAAGTGATTTTGTGATCGAACCTTGGGAGCCGAGGCACGACCGTGAGGCGGCGCAGCTCCTGTACCACGTTTACAGAAATCACGTGGATGCCATCATCAACGATCAATACGCCTCGGAGGCGGGCGCCGCTCGCCTGATCGACAATATTCTGCACCAGCATGGTTGTGGCGAGCAGATCCCCAAAGCGCCCAAGGTCGCCATTCACCGGGCGACGGGCAAATTGGCCGCTGTGCTGGCGCTGACCTCGGTTCGCGCTACGACCGCGCACATTCCGCAGGTCGCCGTGGCGCGGGAATTTCAGGGCAGCGGCCTGGGGACTGCCATGATGGAGTTCTCATTCCGAGAACTCGCCCGGCGGGGGTACCAAGAGGTCTCGCTGACGGTGACGGACGCAAACGCCGGTGCAGTCCGCCTTTATGAGCGGTTGGGCTTCAGCACTTTTCGAACTTTTGGCGCCTTCGTCTGGAATCGGCCCGCATGAAGGGCTCGATTGATTGACTGTGCGATTATCCCTTCGAGGCATCGGCCGTCCTATTATTCGGGCACACGCCTCCCCCGGGCGGTCAAAGCGAATGGACGCAGGGCACGCGGTCACCATAAGGCGACGTCCGGAAAGTGGTAATCGGCGTACCGCAATTCGCGGCGCCGATTGAGAAGGCGCAGGATGACGAAAAAGATCCGATCGCAAAGAAACGGCCCCCACAAGCGCGACACGGTGCTAGAGTTCAGCTTTGGGGCTGTAGTAATCGAGAAACTTGACTTATCGTGTATCGTAGGTATAATAGCGGCCTGTCGACCAAGTGATCGAGGCGCGGACGATGGACCCCAGAATCCTCCGCACTCTTGCCGCGATCGAAGGCGGCTACGCCCGGTGCCTGAGAGTCAGCCAACTTGCCGCGCAAGCGGGCCTAAGCCGGTCTCGCTTTGAGCACCTCTTTAGGGAGCAGACGGGTGAAACTCTTACGTCGCGCCTGCGGCGGGTTCGCTTGGCAAGGGCTAAATTGCTTCTCGCCGATTATAGTCTGAGCATTAAGCAGATTGCTTTTCGATGCGGGTACTCAAGCAGCTCAAGCTTCACTCGCGACTTCAAGAAAGTCTTTCAGGCATCGCCCTCCAAATACCGCTATAGGACGTTTTGATATTAAATAGCACGTTTTGTCAACTGATTGATGTTGACAACGCTATAGCAAAGGCTTAGCCTGCATCCGTCTCCACCCTTAGACGACTTTGCTGCGCCACGACCGAGGCGCGGTGCCAAGGCGTACAAAGAGCGCCATAATCTCTGGCGACCGCCACCCTGAATTCGCACTATGGAAGTCCGACGCCTTTAACAGAGGAGCTAAATATGGAAGCGACAAACCGCCCAAGCAGGTTGGAAAATCTCGCCAATCTCGCCACGATTCTCGTATCACTCTTGCTCTCGGCTGTTTTGGTCAAGGTCTTCCTGCTGCCGCAGCCAGGGCCCGCGCCTAATCCCGCGCAGCCACACGCTGGGATGAGTATGAAGCGATCCCTTCCCGGCGTCGATTGGGTCAAGAACAAGCGCACTCTGGTCCTCGCCATCTCGAGTCAGTGCCACTTTTGCACGGAAAGCGCCCCATTCTTCCAGAGAATCCAGAAGGAGAGGGCAAAGGATCTGAAATTGGTGGCCGTCCTGCCCCAATCAGTGGACGAAAGCCGGAAGTACCTCGAAAAAGAAGGCGTGCAGGTTGACGATGTAAAGCAGGCCTCGCTCAACGCGATTCGGGTCACAGGGACGCCGACATTGTTGCTGGTTGATGGCAAAGGAACCGTGACACAGGTTTGGGAAGGGAAACTGCAGCCGGATCAGGAGGGAGAAGTGTTGGCCGTTCTGAACAAGAACGCGTCGCTATAATGAGCCCCGGTATGCCAGCTCTCATCCGTCCGCGGTTGTGAGTGCTGCGCAGCGCTGACGCGCATCGAGAAGGCCCCACCGCGTCGCTCGACGGGCCCATGCTCGGGCAGCGAGAGGCTAGGAGGAGGTTGGCGATGTCAAGATTAATCCAGCGTTTGAGCGTGATTGCAATCTGGTCGCTGAGCGCCGTGCTCGCATCTGTTTTGGTGATTCGAATCTGGCCTGGAGCGCACCTGCTCGCTGGGGCTAGAGAGGCCGACGATGAGTGGACGTGGCCTAAAACCCTTCAAGTTTATCCGTCGCATCCGGGTGACCCGGTGAGACTGATCAAAATTATGAAAGCTGGGGAGGAAGTCGTGCCCGGAATCTACAGAATCCCCCAGATAGCCGTGCACGGAGGGCAAGAAATAGACGCCGTCAAGAACTGGCTGAGCGACGCTTCCTTTACGCTCAGGAGTCCAGCTTCCAAGACTATCGTCTCCGTGGGGATATCTGTCACCTTCCCCGTTCGTCTCACCGACATGCATTGCAACACAGACACCAGCACCGAAGCGTGGTGCCGCGCCCATACCCATTGGTGCGACGGTGGCTGTCCTGTCCTCATCCAGGAAACCCTGCACTGGGGCTTAATTCCAAGCATGACGGCGTCCGGCGTGGAAGCTCGATACACCCGCGCCCGCGCTAGAGGCGAGGAATGGCGGATCCTCCGTCAAGGGAATGGCCCGCTCCGTCTCGCTCCCGGCGAGGAAATCACACTTTCTCCGGCCGACCGCGTCGAAGGAATTTGGGGCGGAATCGACCCCAGGGCCGGCGTCCCGGAAATCATGAGTGGCATCGTCTCGAGAGAAGGGTTTGAGGAGGCAAAGAATACAGAGCCCTGTTTGGAACGGAGAAGGTCAAAGACAGGGTGCGCCTTCGCCGAGGCGCCTAAGTTCAATATCGGCATCGACGTCGTTTACTTTGAGGATGGAACGATATGGGGAAATTACGGGTTTGGTTACGCTCTCCCCGATCCGGACGGGATCTTCACACGTGTAAACGCAGGTGACCTTCCAGGGATCGTCAGCCCGGCCCCTAGGCCAAACTGATGCGGGCTACTCATAGACCGGGTTAGCGCGATGGCCAAACCGACGGGCGGACAGCGGGCGCGGCCACCGCTTTGAGAGGAAGGCGGCATCTATGAAGGGACGATTGACGCTCTTGAGACTCTTGGTTCTCGTTGGCTGTTTGCCCCTCGTTACGAGGCAGGCCCGCGTGGTTAGGGCCGGTCCCTATGACAAAACCTGTATCCAGTACAGATGGCGGCCCGATTACACCGCCTCCAAACTGCGTTTCCCCCTGCAACGCCGGGACCTACACCACGTATGATGTGAGCCTCACGGGCTTCTACAATGCGACCCAGAACCTAACTCCGTGCAGCCCCTCAACATGTACCGAACCAATTGCGTACAACACACCGACCCCCGCCGCTTGCAAGACCACCCCCCCTGACGGCTGTTGCGTGGCCGCGACCGATTACTGCAGCCCTACCGAGTGCCGCGGGAATGACCCATGTTGCGGGTTCGCTAACTGCGTGAGCGGGAAGTGTTGCGTCGCCGACGGCGTGACGTGCACATACGACACTGATTGCTGCAACACGATCTGCGTTGAGAACAAGTGCCAAAACTGCGTGTCAGTTGTTCGTGATCCCTGTCTGCCCGGTGAGTGTTGCAGCGGGATGACATGCGCTAACAGCACCTGTTGTCTGAATAACGGCCAAACTTGTAGCGACCCCAGCGATTGTTGCAGCGGCATTTGCAACGTGAATACGTCCATATGTGTGGCTAGCTGCGGCCGCGTGGAGCAATGCGGTGATAATGAAGCATGGAATGGCACGACGTGCAGTTGCCAGCCAAATACACCCATCATCATTGATGTGGACGGCTCCGGCTTCCATTTGAGCGATTACGAAGGCGGCGTGAAATTCGATATCCTAAACACAGGTACGCCCATCCAGATTAGTTGGACGGCTCCGGGTGCCACAAACGCGTTCCTTGCATTGGACCGGAACGGCAACGGTGTAATCGACAATGGCGCGGAGCTGTTTGGAAACCACTCTCCGCAGCCGCTGTCCAACGACCCCAATGGATTTCTCGCCCTGGCGGTGTTCGATAAGCCCGAGAACGGTGGGAACGGGGACGGCATCATCGACGCACGCGACGCGATCTACTCCAAGCTTCGGTTATGGATTGACGCCAACCACAATGGGATCTCCGAACCAAATGAGCTCCACACCCTTCCGGAACTCGGCGTTGATTGGATCTCGTTGGACTATAAACTCTCGAATCGAACCGACCAATACGGCAATCGCTTCCGCTATCGAGCCAAAGTCGACGACCCGGGTCACTCGCATGGAGACCGTTGGGCCTGGGACGTATTCCTTCTCTCTGCCCCACGGGGTCAGTGACGCGGGAATGTGTAGGGAGGCGAGTAGCAGGTAGCCATCTCCAAAAGCACGATGCGGTGTCAAGCTGATTCTTGGAAGCAGGGCGCCGCCGGCAGGACGCGTGACACGCTCGACCAGTGGAGCGACTCTTGAGCTGGCAGTGCTTCGGCTGTTTGAGACTCCTCGGCCTTTCTGTTCTGCCGGACTGGGAAGCGATTGTCTGTCGGCGCGCCCATCGGGCCCCAAAACCTCTGTGCCGGCCTGAAGGCCAGCTCTACGTCTTCTTCGCTTTCAAGAGATCCTTCAACTCATCCATGAACTCGCGGACGTCTTTGAAATCCAGATAGACGGATGCGAAGCGCACGTAGGCAACCTTGTCCAATTTCTTGAGCCGGTTCATGACGAGCTCACCCACCTCGGTGGTCGGCCGTTCGCGGTCTGCGGATTCGGCGACGAGGGCCTCCGTCTCATTGACGATTTGCTCCAGCTTATTCATCGGCACGGGTCTTTTCTCGCAGGCCTTCAACAGTCCCGCCAGCAGCTTTTGCCGGTCAAATTTTTCGCGACGCCCGTCTTTCTTCACCACCATGTAAGGAATTTCGTCGATACGCTCATAGGTCGTGAAGCGGCGCCCGCAGCCGACACATTCGCGGCGGCGCCGGATGGTATCGCCAATCTTGGCTTCGCGCGAATCCACCACTTTGTCTTCCACGTGCCCGCAAAATGGACACTTCATGGCTCGCTCATTCCCTCCCGCGGATCAAATCTACTTTCCCGCCCGCTGTCGTTCTTTGTCCGCCGCCGCAGGCCGCTCCTCGACCGGTATCGATTCGAGCTTCTTAAACGTCAGTCCTTCATAAACCAAAAGCGATAAGCCCAGCAAAACGCAAGGCACGGAGATGATAAGCCAAAGCAGAATCCCCGCGCTGGTGGCGACTTCCGGCGTGACGTGAAAGAATCCGGTGAGCACGCCGATCGCCACCACCTGGAACCCTCCCCCGATGCCCGGCAGTTGTGCCAGCATGCCTAAAATCGAAAACACCAGCACCAGTGCCGCGGCCAGCCAACTGAGCGTTGCCAGGTCCCCACCGAGGCTGCGAAACGTCAGCCAGAACACACTGGCGTTCAAGACCCACAGCAGCGCGGTGGAGGCGACGCTGTACAAGAAATCTTGCCAATTCTCGATCACCTCCAGGCCATCGACGAACGACTGAAGAAAACGATCCACCCGCTGCCGGCCGTGCTCCGAGAGGAATCGGAGGAAACCGGGACTTCCTCCCGCTCTCACCTCGGCGGCGCGAAGGCGGAAAATCACCAGCACGGTGATGATCAGAAACGCTACCAACAGAATGGCAAGCCCCACCCAGCGCGTGGCGCGGACCAGGTGGCGCGCGTGGGCGGTCCCGGGCTGTAGCGGCCCGAACGCCAGCGCTACGGAGAACAGTAGGATGATAAAAATCATGTCATAAATGCGCTCGAGCAGCCAGATCGCAGCCTGCGAAGTGAAGGTGACGTTCTCTTTTTTGGCGATGTATGCCGGCCGCACGAATTCGCCAGGCCGGCCGAGCAGATAGATGGCAGCGAATCCCAGGACTTGCCCTACAAACAAAGGCCACACGGGGCTCTTTTTGATGGGATCAAGAAAGAACCTCCAGCGATAGGCGCGCACCAAATACGTGGAGTAGGTGGTCGCTATCGCGGCGAGCAGATAGAAGAGGTTCGCTTGCTTCAGGGAAAGCCAGACCCGGTCCCAACTGAAACTCTGCCACTCCGCGCCTTTGGTGAGGTTATGAAAAGCCAAAACCAGCACGACGGCACATACGAGCAGCGCCAACCATCGTCGTAGGTTCTTGCTCATAGGGCGAAGGCGCGAACGTGGGCGTCCTTCGCCAAACTAGCTGAACGCCCACTTGAAGTCAAGCAAGGCAGGGCACGTGGCACGGTTCCGTCAGAGTCGCGATAGTGGAGTGCCGATGAAGGGTGGCGGTGCCTGAGGGTGGGTGGCGGAGGTTCGTGCAATATGTTAATCAAATAGTTAACTGCCGTGCGCACGGAGCGGCAAACTGACTCAGGATTGAGGCTGAGAACCTGTCCCCTTTGTTTTCATACACATTCCGGCTTCGTTTTTTTTGCTAACTACATTTGTTTTCTATAACATTCCGGCTTTCTTGGCTTCGTTTTCCGAGCATTTTCCTTTTTTTCATACACATTCCGGCTTCGTTCCAATCCCTCGCACTCTCTTCGAAATCCTGCTGTCTGAAAAATCTTTGTTGATGGTGAAGGACTTATTTCGTTCATGGAGTCCATGGTTTCGCCGGTATCTTGCTTTGTAATCATACACATTCCGGCTTTCCAGGCTCTTTCGACGAATTCTTCTTCCTACTTAAGCGCGTCAATTCGTCGCTTTTTCCGCGTCCCCAGTAGTCCCTTCCGATTAGACTATTCAAGCTTTAGCAAACATCTCGCTTTCAACAAAACAAAACTCAGCATACTATTACTTCATTGTCAAGTCCACATTTGGGACTGTTTTGTGGCCCTGGAGCCCGTGGCGGGGAATTTACGGCAGCCCACGGTGATAGCCATCACTGTTGTCGTCGACCGAATCTGCCAAAGTTCGCAGGACAGGGGCGGAATCTGGGGTCGCGGCCAGGCTTCAGAATACTTAGTATGCGCGGCCGGGTGAATACGGCCACGAGCGGCGAGGGCGCGGCTCGCGATATGCCTGCGTCAAGACCGAGTGGGCCGCGTAACCGCAAGCGAGACCTATGAGACCAAAATCAGCCGTGGCGGGTTCCCGAGCTAAGAGCGGCATAGCCTCCGGAGAGCGAAACTCTTCGCGACCCACGCCGCTGCTTCAAGACGAACCAGGAGATTCGCCGCGTTTCAGGCCTGCTCCCATATGTGCCTGCGCGCTCTTGGCGCTGATGGCCTTTCTGGCGGGAGGCGCGGCCTTGCGCGAGTCTGTCACCTTTGATGAAGTCGCGCACATTGGCGCCGGCGTGAGCTACTTGCAGAAGCTCGATCTCCGGCTCAACGAAGAGCATCCTCCGCTGGCGAAGGTCATCGCGGCAATCCCGCTGATTCTGCGCGGCACGCGCGCCGACTATACTCACATTTCCTGGACCACCAGCACGAAATTCATGCCGCACGCATTTCTGGGCGAGTGGGTATTTGGAGAATGGCTTCTGACGCGCTGGAACGATCCCGTCCGCACGCTGGCGTGGGCCAGACTGCCCATGCTGATGCTCACCCTGATTCTCGGCTGGGTCGTCTTCGTCTACGCGCGGAAGATCGGCGGTGATTGGGGCGGGTTGCTATCACTCGCGGCATATGTCAGCACGCCAACGTTCATCGTCTTCGGCCCGCTCGTACTCACCGACTTGGCCGTGACCTTGTTCTGCCTGCTCACTCTGTGGCGGTTTGCTGATCTTTTGCAAGAGCCTACCCGCAAGAACGCCGCGCTCTTCGGGCTGTGCCTGGCTGGGGCCCTGCTCGCGAAATTCTCTTCCGGATTGTTGTTCTTTGCCTTTGGAGCATTTGCGTGGAGCACCCGCTTCCGAACACTACCGGAACAACCGCCCGATAAGCCGGAACTCCGCGCCTGGCGGCGCTTGCGTTGGCGGTGGACGCTCAAGGGCACGGCGCTGGCGGCGATTGTGGTTTACTGCGTCTACTTCCTGCTTTCCCTGAATCAATCCACGGATGCGCTGTATCTGGTCGGCCACAGCGCCGCCTGGGTGCCCGTGCGCAGGCTGCTCATGTCGCCGTGGCTCTACCTTCGCGGGCTGCTCATGTTTGTTGTCACTTCCAGCCGCCCGACCTTCCTTCTTGGTCACGGCTACTCTCACGGCGTTTGGTTTTATTACCCGGTCATGCTGGTGCTGAAATCGACACTCGGTTTTCTTGGATTGCTGGCGCTCGCGCTGGCCATGGCGCTGGCCGGAAGGCGGCATTTGCGAAGGCTTGGTATTCCCCGAGCGCTAGCTTTGCATTGGCGGGTGCTGTGGGTTTCGCTCGCCGTGTTCACGGCCGCCTGCATGGCTGCGCGCATGAGCATCAGCATTCGGCACTTCACCATTCCAATTGTTCTGTTGATTGTCATGCTGGCGCCGCTGCCACGGGTGATCCAGGGCCTGCATCACGAGGCTCCCTTCTGGGGTCGCGGCGTCGCAGCGCTTGCGGCGCTCCTGGCCGCCAGTTCGCTGCTCACGGTGGCACGCGCGTATCCGAATTACTTCCCATATTTCAACGCGCTCACCGGGAGCCATCCGGTGTACTGGTGGGGGAGCGATTCCAACGTGGATTGGAACCAAGCGCTCCCCGAAGTCAGAAAATTCGCCGACCAGCGCGGCTTGAAGGTCCTCAACCTCGATCCCTACGGCTCCAACGACCCCACCTTCGCTGTGCCACAAGCGCGATTTTGGAACTGCCAATTGCCTGCACCGGACGACGCCAATCAATGGGTTGTAGTCTCTTCCAATATGATCATGGACTCACACAACTGCACGTGGCTGATGCAGTATCCGCACGAAATGCTGGCGGGCGGCAGCATGTGGGCGGTGCACCTGCCGCCGGCTATTCCTCCCCCCGGCGCTCAGGGCGGTCCTCCGCCGGCTTCGGAGTACAAGCAGTTCCTTGGCATGCCGGAAGATTGGCGTATGTTCATGCTCGACCTTACCCGGCATCCGGAAAAGCTTCCGCAAGCATGCGCGGACATGGAGGCGCGTTTCCGGGAAGAATATCAAAAATGGAAAGCTCGTGGCGCCTCGAACCGGTGAGAGCGCGAGTAGTGACGGGCAAGGTCTGAAGGGTGAATCGAAAGTGTGAGTCTTTCTTGAGTTCATCCCTCAGATTTCATACTTCAGCCTTCATCGTTGTGTTTAGCCCGCGTTGGCTTTGTCCCAGTCCGGGCGCACCAAGGGACGGATGGGTTCCAACTTCTTCTTGGCTAGCGCCTGGTTCACCGGCTGGACGTCTTTCGCCATGAAGTCGTTGAATTCCTTGACGACATCCTCCAATTGGTGTTTGAGAGAATCGATGCGCGCCACCTGGTAATCGCCCGGCCGGCCTTCGTAGTACGTCAAGTTGTCATAGAGCTCGATCGTATATTCGCGAAGGCGCATCTCGCCGGTGATGGCGCCACCTGTCTTTGTGGCCACAATCTTCTTGCTGATGGTGTCGGCCTTATCGGAGAGATCGGTGAGTTTCTTCTTGAGAGGGTCGTTGGCGTCGAGTTTCGAGGCGCGAGCCGCGAGAGCATCCCGGACGCTGTTGATATTATCGACGTCAAAGCTCATGTCACCCAGCAGGTCGCGCACCCGCGTCGACGCGTCGAGTTGAAGCTTGCGGTCCTCGGCTGTGTACTTGGCGCGCGGATCCAGGCCGACGTTAAGCTGGGTGGTATAGGTCTGGTCGCCGCGAGTCATCTTGATGGTGTAAGCTTCCGGCAGCACTCGAGGCCCGACCATGGCACCCGCCAGCGAGACGGCGGGAGGAACGCGCGGCGGCTTGAGCGCCATGGACCATGGCACGCGCGTCAGGCCGCGGCGACTATTCGCCGGCAGTGTTTCCACCAGCTTGCCTTGATCATCCAGGACCTCGATTTTCATCTTGCCGAAAATGTGACGCTTCTTTTGATAATACGTGATCAACGCGGCGCCCGGTGGGTTAGGGCCGGAAAAGGCGGCGTCTCCTTCCGACCATCCACCGCCGGCCATCAGCCGCTGATAGGTAGGCCTGCCTTCGAGGAATACCGCCTCCTGTGCCATGACTTCGGGAGTGAGTTTGCGCAAGGGCGTGATGTCGTCAATGATCCAGATGCCGCGTCCGTGAGTGGCGAGAACCAAGTCGGATTCGCGCGGCTGGACCGCGATATCGCGCACCGCAACATTCGGGAACTCGTTGCCCTTGTATTGCGCCCACTGCTTGCCGCCATTGAGCGAGATCCAAAGACCGAACTCCGTGCCGAGAAATAGCAAATTACTGAGGACCGTGTCCTCCTTAATCACGTGCGCGTAGCCGCGGACGCCGCTATCCTTGGTGACGATAGGCGTCCACGTCTTGCCGTAGTCTGTGGTCTTGTACAAGTAGGGGTCCATGTCGCCGAAGGTGTGGCGATCGAAAGTGGCGTAGGCGACGGCGGGATCGAAGCGGCTGGCCTCCACCCACGAGACCCATGAGAATTTCGGCAGGTCTGGCACATTGCCCACCACGTTCGTCCAGGTCTTGCCGCCGTCGCGCGTGATCTGAAGATTGCCATCATCCGTGCCCACCCAGATCGTCTGTCCATCGCGGGGCGACTCGCTGATCGAGTAAATGGTGGTATGGGTTTCGGCGTCGGAATTATCCACGGTCACGCCGCCTGATTCTTCCTGCTTCTGCTTTTCGGGATCGTTGGTGGAAAGGTCCGGCGAAATTCGGTCCCAAGTCTGGCCATGGTCGCGGGAGCGGAACAGGAACTGCGCCCCGATGTAGACCGTTCCCGGCTCGTTGGGGCTCATGTAGATGGGCGCGTTCCAATTGAAGCGCAGCTTCCCTTCCCCATAATTCGGCAAGGGCTTGATGCCGCGCCCCACCAGCGTCTTACGATTCACGCGAACGATTTCCCCGCCCTGCGAATCCTCATAGACATAGTTCGGGTCAGACGGGTCAGGCAGCACCCAGAATCCGTCGCCTCCGCCGAGACACTCCCAGCGGCTATTGGTGATGCCTCCTGGGTAAGATGAATCGCCGATCCAGTTACTGTTGTCCTGCAATCCCCCGTAAACGTGATACGGTTCCTCGTTGTCAACGGCCACGTGATAGAACTGCGAGACGGGCAGATTGTTCGCCTTCCACCAGCTGTTGGCCCCGTCGTAGGAATACCACACCCCGCCGTCGTCTCCGGCGATGACACGGTCGGTGTTGTCCGGATCGATCCAAACATCGTGGAAATCGCCGTGAGCGCCGCCGCCAACACCACTAAAGCTCTTGCCGCCGTCATTGCTCATGATCAGGGTGAGGTCGGGCTTGTACAGCTTGTTTTCGTTCTTGGGATCGACGATCAGGTTGGCGAAGTAGAATGGCCGCCACACCATCCATTGGCTCGCGTCGCGCTGCTGCCAGGTCTTGCCGCCGTCGTCGGAGCGGTAGAGCGCGCTCTGCGGCGACTCGATGAGGGCGTAGACCACATTCGGGTTTGAAGGTGCCGCAGTCACTGCGACGCGGCCCCACGGCTTGGGCGGCAGGCCTTTCGCGCTCTTCTCATCTAGGTCAGTCCAGGTGGCGCCGCCGTCCGTGCTCATGAAAAGGCCGCTGCCACTGAACGAAGTAGGCGTCTCGCCCCCGGAGCGAAACGTCCATCCCTTGCGACGGAAGTCCCACATCCCCGCATAGAGCACCTTGGAATCGCGCGAGCTCATGCTGAGCATCGAGCAGCCCGTCGAAAGGTTGGCGCCCTTCAGGATCTTCGTCCAGGATTTGCCGCCGTCGGCGGTCTTGTAGACGCCGCGCTCGTCGCTGTCGCTCCAGAGCTTGCCGGGCACGCAGGCGTATACGGTGTTGCCATCGTGCTGGGCGGGATCGACGATGATTTTGACGATGTGCTCGGAATCCTTCAGGCCCATGTTGGTCCAGTTCTCGCCCGCGTCCGTCGATTTGTAAATGCCGTCGCCGATTGACACACTGTTGCGCGTCCAGCTCTCGCCCGTCCCCACCCAAATGGTTTTGGGATTCGAGGGATCGATCGCGACCGCTCCGATCGACTGCACAGGTTGCTTGTCAAACATGGGTTTGAACGTGGTGCCGCCGTTCACAGACTTCCACACCCCGCCGCTCGCCGATCCCACGTAGACAGTAAGCCTGTCCTTGTCTTTCACCGCGGCCAAGGCCGCGATGCGGCCGCTCATCGTCGCCGAACCGATATTCCTGGCGCCCAGGCCGGAAATCGTGTCCGAATCGAACTTCATGTCCTGCGCCAAGAGGCAGGTGGAGCGCATCCACACCATCAGAATCACGAAGACATAGGAACGAGCCAGCAGTCTGTTCATTGTCCAGATATCTCCTGTTTTGAAGGGCCGGTCCCGCCAGGCGGGATCGGCCTCTGGCCGGGGCGAGCCCCAGCCCTACATCAGGCGCTTGCGCGCCATCACCTTACTTCGGAGTACCGGGCGCTCCGGCCGCCGGCTTCGAGGCGGGCATTGTGAACAGCGCGTCGTCGACCGTTGGGTTGATTTCCACCTTCTCGACAGTCAAACGAACGCGGTCCGGGTCGCCCTTCCGTCCCTCCTCAACCGCAAAGGGAAAGTAGATACCGCCCACCTGGTCGTAGTCGCCATAGTACGTTTCCGACTCCCGTGGAGCGCCACGAACAAAGTTCTGAGTCTCGAGCTTCAGCTCCAGATACGAATCCATGTCGAAATAATAGGTGCGGATATCGCCGTTCTTCAGCGTTAATTTCACCTTGTAGCAGTCGGTCCCTTCCACAGAATCGTGGCCCATGAGTTCCGCCTTGTGGCCTTTTTCCTTATAGTCCACCAGCGGGCCGTCCATATCCGCATCGACCACCATCTCTTTCATGTCGTCCTCGGCCAGCAGCTCCGGTTCCCGGCGGCCCTGGAACGGGCTCACTCGCCAGCCAACCTTGCCGTCGTAGGCTTCCACTTCCGTCATTCCCTGAAGGATGAATTCGGTGCGCACCTCGTTCGGGCGCTTATTAACCTGTCGAACATCCGCCTTGAAAGACCCGGCGCTGAACTTCGCGGTCTCAATGCGGCTCCCGACAGACTTCAATTTTTCCATTCCGCCGTGCGCCTGAATGTTCTTGGCAATGATCCCGTCCACAGTCTGAGCACAGATCGCCGCAGGAAGCAAAGCCATCGCGGCAATAAGAATGAGAAGCTTTCGACACATGTGGGTATGCTCCTTGGAAGAGACTGGTCCCCTTCCGACTTGATTCTCCGAGTTGCCCGTCAGGCGTGTTGCACGTCTCGAGGGAGGAACCGCATTCGGGGGTTTCGCCGTGACGAGTTGGAACGGGGCTGGGCTGCGATATGCAAGGGACATCAGTTTGGAGGCCCGTTAGGCGCAGGGAGTATACACCGTTTCTTGTCGAGGTGAGAGAGTTTTTCCAAGAATTCCGGACAATGGGCGCGCGGACGGATCCGACCGCCCCAAAATCACAATCGAGAAACCGTGCCAGATACTGCGTGATCGCCCGCGAAAATGGGTCTCGAAAACGAGGGCCACTTATCCGGAAAAGAGTGGTAGGCCTGGGGAGATTCGAACTCCCGACCCACGGTTTAGGAAACCGTTGCTCTATCCATCTGAGCTACAGGCCCGTCAACCCAATTCACTGATTTCCAGTAGATTAGCACACGCGTCCCTTCCCGGTCACATCCGACTCGGAAAAATCTTGGGAACAAAACTCGCTCCAGATCGTCGCCCGCGCGACCGTAAATCTGTGGAATGACGTTGGCGTAAACGTTCAATGTAGTTTCAGCCGGCGGTTGTGGACATCACGCTTCAGGTCGGCCAGATCACCCAGGCAGTACGGGTGATCAGGAGCAACCCGGTGCTTGAGACGCCGGAGATAGAGGGCCATTCAGTGGCTCTCCATCCTAATCCGGGGATGGGGCTGGCCCCGTCGACTTTCCCACGACGAGATCAAGGTTGATTTTATATTCCCTGCCGGAGTTTCGCGCCGACGTCGATGCTCTGTGGAGGGCGTCGGCCGCGGTCCGGCCCAAGATATCGGGGTGCATGTCGACCGTGGTGAGTCGGGGCACGAAGTACTCTGCCAGGAAGGTGTTGTCAAATCCCGTGACCGATACATCCTCGGGGACGCGAAGTCCGTTATCCGTGAACGCCTTAATCAGTCCCACGGCCGTCAGATCATTCATGGCCACCACCGCCGTGGGCCGAGGGGACGCTTCAAGCAGTGAAAGGCCGGCCGAGAACCCTCCGTCAAGGCTCTGATTACCAATGATGACTGGCCCCGGCTCAAGGCCGTGTTCGCGCATAGTCGCATCGTAGCTCTGGTGACGTGACAGTATGTTCTTGAAGATGCGCCGGCCGCCCACGAAGGCAATCCGCCGGTGCCCCAGTTGATAAAGATGATCGATAACCTGCCGCATGCCAGTCAGGTAATCGACCTTAAGATTCGTCGCGCGCTCGTTGACAAAATCCAGATCGAAACAGGTCACCGGTATGTTCTGCCTGACGATCTCCTTGAGCCAAGCCGGGCTCATCTCGGAGGTCAAGATCGCCACACCGCGCACTTTTTGCTCGAGCATGCGCTCGGCGGCGCGTCTCATGAGCGAGACTTTATACTCGGTTTCCTTGACGATCACGTCATAGCCCCAGTGTTGGGCCCGAGCCTCGAAACTCCGGATCGCCACGGCGAAGAAGGGATTCTCAATGTCGGAAACAATCACCCCCATGGTTCGGCTGGTGCCGGCCGCGAGACTTCGCGCATTGCGATTCGGATAGTATTTGAGCTGGCGGGCGATCGCCAGGACGCGCCGTCTTGTTTCAGGCATGATGCGTCCGGTCAAGTTGAAGGCGTGCGACACGGTCGCCGTGGACACACCCGCCACCTTCGCCACATCGCGTATGGTGATGGAGGGACTTCGGAGCGGACTCGGGCGTTCCATAACTAGTTCAGCTTAGGTTAACTTAGCTTTGCGTAGTTTACCACTATGGGATTCCGCGCGCAAGCCTTATCTGTGAATTTGCTCATTTTGGGGGCTCGCGCGGCAGGTAGATAATTGTTGACTCGAACCCTCGATCTGGGTTAAACGTTTCAGCTATAGCGCATTCATGCAGGCCGATGGCTGACATGCGAGAAGCGTCCGCACGACTCGGCAAATCCCGGAGCTTCGAATTTGGCGCCCTCCTTCTATTTGTCACCATGGTAAGTTCAGTCGACCTCGTTCTCTCCCCCCGGCAGGGATTGGCACAGCAGGTGGTGACCATCTCGGTCCAGACAACCGTCACCGAGGGCACGTTCAGACCAAGTTGGGCGTATTTCGGGCACGACGAGCCCAATTTCACTTATGGCGAGTACGGCAGGAAACTCCTCGTTCAGCTTGCAGGGTTAAATCCCGGTGCCGTTCACATTCGCACCCATAACCTGCTCACCAGCGGCGATGGCACTCCTCGACTGAAGTGGGGGTCGACGAACGTCTATTCGGAAGACGCCGCAGGTCGGCCCGTCTATGACTGGACCATTCTCGACAGAATCTTCGATGCTTATCGTGCTGCCGGAATCGCGCCCTTCGTTGAAATCGGCTTCATGCCGAAGGCGCTGTCTACGCATCCTGAGCCCTACCAACACAACTGGCCAGAAGGCAGCTTGTGGACCGGTTGGGCATATCCCCCAAGAGACTATGGAAAATGGAGGGAGCTGATACGCCAATGGGTGCTTCATTCGATTCAGAGGTACGGCCGCGAGGCGGTCCATTCGTGGAATTGGGAAGTGTGGAACGAACCGGACATTGGGTATTGGCAGGGCACGCCGGAGGAGTACTACCGGCTTTATGATTTTACGGCCGACGCAGTGAAACGCACCTTGCCTCAAGCGCGCGTCGGTGGTCCGGCGACGACCGGACCAGCCGGCGCCAAAGCCGCTGAGTTCCTGAGGAATTTCCTGGATCACTGCGTTAGGGGCCAGAACAATGCCACTGGCAAAGCAGGCGCGCCTCTCGATTTCATCTCGTTTCATGCGAAGGGCCGCGTCCAATTGGTAGACGGCCACGTCCAGATGGGAATCCAGCGGCAACTTGAAGATATCGCCAAGGGATTTGAAATCGTGGCCAGCTTCCCCGAGCTTCGTCGCTTACCCGTAGTCCTTTCCGAATCGGACCCCGAAGGGTGTGCGGCGTGTTCGGTTGCGGCCCATCCCGAAAATGCTTACCGAAACAGCCCACAGTACGCTGCCTACAACGCCGCCGTGCTGCGGGATGCTTTGGAGCTTGCGAAACGTTACAAAGTCAATCTTCAGGGAGTCTTGACCTGGGCCTTCGAGTTCGAGGATCAACCCTATTTTGCCGGCTTCCGAGCCTTGAGGACCCGTGATATCGATCTACCCGTTCTGAACGGGTTCCGCATGCTGGGCCTGATGGACGGCGAGAGAGTTCAGGCCGAAAGCAGCGGAGGGTTGAGCCTCGACCGAGCGCTCAGCTCAGGAGCACGAAGCTCCCCCGATATCAACGCGCTCGCGACGCGTGGTGAGCGCGCAGTGAGTGTTCTCGTCTGGAACTATCAGGACGACGTGCCCACGCCACCGGCCCTGATTCACCTGACCATCCGGGGCATTATCACCCCGACTCATCGAGCGCTCCTTCATCACTACCGAATCGACGAGACATCCAGCGATGCTTACTCGATTTGGAAGAAGCTCGGATCGCCCCAGGAGCCGTCGGCTGAGCAGCACGCTCAAATGAGAGTGGCGGGGCAACTCCAACTTCTGGAGTCTCCCCAGTGGGTGAGTGTGGACGACGATAAGATCGAGATGGACTTCCAACTTCCATCGCAAGGAATTTCGCTGGTTCGGTTGAGTTGGTAGTTGTCGCTGCCGTGCGAAGCGGCACGAACGATGAAGGCACAAAGCTATGTGAAGCAACGAAGGGATGAAGCGAAGCTCACATCTGCGTGAGAAAGGGCAAACGATGGCTATAAGTGGTGTGGGACTGAAGGGTCAGCTCATTGGGGCGGCTTTGGCGGCCGCGCTTCTGGCGATTCCGGCCTTGGGCGTCGCCGGAAAAGCACCGAAGTCCAACGATTCGACGACCACGCCCAGAATTGGTGAGATTGCGCTCAAGCAGATCACGATCGACGACAAGTTCTGGTCGCCACGTCTCGAGGTGATTCGCACCAAGACACTCGATCACGTCTACAAGGAGCTTGAGGCGACGGGATGCATCCGCAATTTTGATATCGCGTCCAAGAAAACCTCGGGGACGTTCGGTGGGCCTTGGTGGGCGGATTCGGACGTCTACAAGTGGATTGAAGGCGCTTCGTACGTGCTCGGAAACCACCCTGATCCGGAGCTCGAGCGGAGGGTCGACGACCTGATTGCCAGAATTGCCGCCGCTCAACAGCCCGACGGCTATCTGAACACTCACGTTCAGATCGAAGAGCCGGACCTGCGGTTCAAGAACCTTGCCTTCTTCCACGAGGACTTCAGCTCTGGGCATCTGTTCGAGGCGGCCGTGGCGCACTACGAAGCCACCGGAAAGCGAACCTTGTTGGACGTGGCAACGAAACTCGCCGATTGCTTTGATGCGACCTTTGGCCCCGGAAAGCGGGATGGACTTTCGGGCCACGAGGGCATTGAACTCGCTTGGGTGCGACTCTACCGGGCGACCGGCAACGACCGCTACCTGAAGCTCGCCGAGTTTTATCTGAACGAGCGGGGCAAGAAGCCATCCGTTTTCGAGGAGGAATATAACAATCTTCCGGCCAATCGCACGGTACTGTGGCGTGAGGGTGTGCCTATCAATTTGCGCGCGCTCCAGGACCATTTCTTCGTCCGCCCGCTGGCGGATCATTTCTTCCTTGCCCATCCCACAGCGTTTGACACCAGTTATTGCCAGGACAATCTGCCCGTCCGCGAGCAAAGCGTAGCCGTGGGTCACGCCGTGCGCGCGATGTTTCTTTATTCCGGCATGGCGGATGTCGCTTATGAGACCGGGGATCGACAACTGATCGCAGCCCTCAACCGCCTGCACGACAGCGTGACGCTGCGGCGGATGTACGTGACCGGAGGCATCGGCCCGTCGTCCAAAAACGAGGGTTTTACTGACGACTTCGATCTGCCTAACGAGAACGCATACCAGGAGACTTGCGCCTCAGCCGGCACAGTGCTGTGGAACTTTCGCATGTTCAAGTTGACCGGCGACGGACGTTACGTCGATTTGCTCGAGCAGTCGCTTTACAACGCAGTCCTGGCGGGAGTCTCACTTGAAGGTAACACTTTCTGTTATGCCACTCCACTCGCTTGCGACACCGCCTTCAAGCGCCAGCCTTGGTTCGAAGTCCCGTGTTGTCCAACTACTGTGGCACGTTTTTTCCCTTCTATCGGGCGCTACGCCTATAACCAGTCCCCGGACGGCATTTGGGCGAACCTGTATATCGGCGGCCAGGCGGTGGCGGAGCTTGCGAACGGGCACAAAATAACCGTGAAGCAGACCACGAATTACCCCTGGGAAGGACACGTGAAACTACGCATCTCAGCAGAGGCGCCGCAGGAGTTCACGCTGCACTTCCGCGTGCCGGGCTGGGCGAGTGGCTCGACGATCGCTCTGAATGGAAAGAAAATTAGCCCGCCTATCGTGAGCGGCTACGCCCAAATTCATAAAAGGTGGACTTCAGGCGATGTCGTGGAGCTTACCCTTCCCATGCCTATCGAAAAGCTGGAAGCCAATCCCAGCGTTTTGCAATCTCGGGGCAAAATTGCGCTGCGCCGCGGGCCAATCATCTACTGTCTCGAGCAACCTGACAATAAGAGCGATCTAGACCACATCGCATTGCCGCTCTCAGCAAACTTAGCGGCGCATTTTGAGCCGGCGCTTTTGGGTGGCGTTACAGTCATCACAGGCCAGGGCAGCGTGCAGAAGCCGGACGACTGGACGCGTCAGCTCTACCGGCCCGTCAATGCTGTGGGCGGCGAACCCGTCGCGATCAAGGCTATCCCTTACTGTGTATGGGGCAATCGCGGCCAGCAGAAAATGAAGGTGTGGATTGACGCTGTTCAGTGATTCGTGATATGAAAGCGGCGCTTGGGACGGTTAAGCGTTTTATCGTTTCTGCTCCGGCACCGCATCCCAACCGCAAAAAATCCGTAGGAGGGACACTCCCGTGGCGAAGATTCCAAGAAGGCGCTTCCTGAAAGAGACAGGTGTGGCTGGCATGGCGCTGGCTGCCGGCTCGTGGCGAGGCCGAGGAGCATGGGCACAGGCTGCGGCTACCGGCCCTACGCGGGTAGTGATTGATCCGACGCGGCAGATTTCTACCCTCGACCATCATCTTTTCGGATCGTTCCTGGAACAATTGGGCCGGGCCATTTACACAGGCATCTATGAGCCAGGGTCGCCGCACGCCGACTCGAATGGATTTCGGACCGACGTGATGGAAGAAATCCGTGGCTTGGGAGTTCCGGTCATCCGCTGGCCGGGCGGGAACTTTGTCTCCGGCTACCACTGGCTGGACGGTGTTGGTCCCAAGAAGGATCGCCCCCGGGTTTTGGATCGCGCCTGGAACACCCTGGAAACCAATCAATTCGGCACAAATGAATTTATGACGTGGTGCAAATTGGTGAACACCGAGCCACTCATGGGCATGAACTTCGGGACCGGCTCGGTGGAGAACGCGGTGGCGCTGGTCGAGTATTGCAATGTGGAGAAGGGCACGCGGTGGAGCGAGCTGCGGCGCCAGCATGGTTACGAAGCGCCCCACAATGTGAGGTACTGGTGCCTGGGCAACGAGATGGACGGCCCCTGGCAGATCGGCCACATGGTGGCAGTCGACTATGGGCGCAAGGCCGCCGACGCCGCTCGGCAAATGCGCGTCATCGATCCGTCGCTGAAGCTGGTCGCCTGCGGCTCGAGCGGGCCCTTCATGCCCACCTACCTCGAATGGGACCGCCAAGTGCTCGAAGAGTGCTACAACGAAGTGGACGCCATCTCGCTACACCGGTACTTCGGAAATTCTGAAGAAACCGGGGGAGACAGCTCGAGATATTTGGCGCTGAATCTGGCCATGGATCGGCAGATCGAAGAAATCATCGACGTCTGCGACATGGTCCGCGGATTGAAGCGCACGAACAAGCGGCTCTGGCTCTCGTTTGACGAATGGAATGTGTGGTACCGCGCTCGCAGCGGCGATGCCGTGAACGGCCATCGGCAGGAGGCGCCGCGTCTTCTCGAGGAGCCGTACAATCTGGAAGACGCTTTGTTGGTGGGCGGCCTCGTCATCTCGCTCCTGCGCCATTCCGACAGGGTGCGGTTGGCCTGCTTGGCTCAACTAGTGAACGTCATCGCTCCGCTCATGACTAATGAAAATGGCGTGCTGCGAAACACCATCTACTATCCCTACGCTTGGGCTTTGCAATACGCGCGCGGCAACGTCCTAAGCCTCGTTCCCGAAGGACCGACCTACGAGGTGCCGCGGCTTGGCAGACCGATTGAAGCCGGGGGCGCCGCGATGTCTGGCCTGGGCCAGGTGCCCTATCTCGATATCGCGGCCACCTTTGACCCAGTGGACAAGACAGCGACGCTATTCGTTTTGAACAGGGATTTGGAGAAGCCTCGCGAACTGGTCGTCGACTGGCAAGGCATGACGCCCGGCAAGGTAACGAGCGCGCAGGTCATCACAGGATCGGACCTCAAGGCCACGAACACCTTCGACTCGCCGAAACGAGTCGTGCCTCAGGCCCTCGAACCACCGCGGGTTGGCGCACCCATGACTCTCGAACTCCCGGCCCGTTCTTACACAGCACTCAAGGTGTCAGTGTAAGGTGTGAAAGTCGCAAGGGCGAGAACACCCGGGTCAGACTGAAGATTGCTTGGCTCAATCACCGCCGCAGCAGGCTTGCGTAGGCTTAAGAGTTCGTCTTGGCGCGACGGGGGAATCAGCGAATGTCGATCAGGCGCTCTTCAGTTTCGCCGACTTTTTACTTGTGGAGCTTGTCGTACAGCCGTAATTCTTCCTGGCCGCGTTCCTGGTCACCCGTGCGGAGATACGCTTGCGCCAAGTGGTAGTGGGCATCCGGAGCGTCGGGCTTCAAGCGGATGGCCGCCTGAAACTCTTGAATCGCGTCCTGGTCACGGTGCTGGTCGTGGTAGAGAATCCCGAGCTGTAGGTGCGCGTCCGCCAAGCGCGGGTCGAGCGCCATCGATTTCCTGAACAAAGATTCAATCCGAGCCACGTCAACGCCTTGGTCGCCGCTCCGGGAGCCTTTCCATAAACTGAGCGCGCCGTAGTAGTAGGCGAGAGCATTGTCCGGGTTGGTCTCCATGAACTTCTTCATGCGCTTTGCGACTTCATCAGCTTGGCCCATGGAAACGTTATACATTTTGCCGAGGAACAGGTACGGCCGAGGGTCGGTGGGATTGAGGTCCGAAGCGTGGCAGAGCGCCTTGATCGCTTCATCGTAGGAGCTACGGGAATAAAACGCGATACCAAGTCCGATGTACATCCGCGGAGAATTGGGATAAAGCGCCGCGCCTCGCTGGAAAACTTCCGTGGCGGGTTCAAGGGTTTCATGGAGGAGCAGTTCGTTCCCCCAGTCAAAGATGTTCATCTCGCTGGGGTCCATCTGCGCCGCCAGCTGGAATTCATTGATCGCAGAGGGCGGATCGCCCAGAGCTTCGTCGGCCTTCCCGAGGAGATTGTGGAGTTCGGCTGTATCCTTGCGCCGGATCAGGTCCCGAAGCAGGATTTGTGCCTTCGCTGCGCTCTTCGTTTCGAGATACGCCAAGGCCAAGTCGTATCCGTTGGAGCCATCTCCGGGCTTCAACTCTTGCGCCTTTTCAAGATAGGGGATCCCGTCTTTCAAGTTATCCAAAGAAAGATAATGCTCTCCAAGTTGATGATTGATATCGAAGCTGTTGGGATCGGCTCGGAGGGCCTGTTGGAGCCTGCTCTCCACTTCCGCGGCCTCGGGGTTTTGCCGCCCCCGCGTCTGGGCTCCAAGGGCGTTATCGGTGAGGCTCGGGCCGTCACTCAGCAAACGTTGCGGGCTCTCGGCTTGCGAGGAATACCCGGCCGCGTCTATCGTGCCTTTGACCGCGCTGGCCTTCAATTCGACGCCGTCGTAATAGCTAGGCTGCTGCTGGGCCGGGGTCGCCTGTTTTGGTTCTGGCGGAGCTACCGGCGCAAGAAGTAAGTCTACGGTGGTCGCGGTTCCCTCCGTTACTCGCACATCGGCTCGCGTCACAGCCTGATAACCGGCAGCCTCGGCGGAAAGAATGTAAGTGGCAGGTTCTACAGAAGGAAACGAATAATACCCGCGCTGATTCGCTGTGACGGATTGCCGGCTCCCGTCGGCAGCCACTAGCGTCACCTTCGCCCCGGGAATCGGGACTTTGGAAGAAGCGGCGACGATCCCCGTCACCCTGCCTTTCTCGATTGCGAAGAGGCAGCCCGCTCCCATCAAGAGCGTCACCAACAAGCCGAGCAGAGCGGCCGGGACCTGCACCGTGATGGTGGAGGGTCGGGAGCCATGGTGACCTTCGGCAGCATCAGCAAACGTGAACGCGCGCGGAAAGCCCTCCGCCACGAGGCCGATTATCCCAGTCATAGAGGTCCCTGACTCAGCACCCAGGGAGAATACAATTCTAGCACTGCGCCTCCGGCGGTGCTACGCAACGCATTGACTTTGCATTGAAAAACATTGGCGACGGGAATACAATGGGCCCAATCTCGATTCAATGCCCGCAACGAAGATGGACTGGGAGCGAGGTCGGCCTCGCCAGGTTTGCAAGTGGACAATAGCGATCGCTTACGAGCTCAGCTTGGCGCGCAGTATTCCGCCGATTCCGAGGTGATCGCGGATCCTCGAAAGCGGGCGTTCTTGCGTAAGGCGGGATTGCTCGTCGCCGGGCTCATGCTCCCTCGGGCGCGCGCGGATGAGAACCCACAGGTTACGGTCGGGTCAGGCCAGAAGGTCGTAGTTGTCATCTTTGGTGGAGTGCGCCGCGCCGAGACCTTTTCGGCGGACGGGCTGGAGAACATCCCGCACCTCTCGCGGGACCTGCTCCCCAAGGCGCTCTTCTACACCCATATCCGCAACGAGGGCGTGACCGCGCACTTCAACGCCATTTCCAGCATCCTTACCGGCAACTGGCAACGCGTTGACGATTGGGGAAAACTGGCCCCAACCACTCCGACCGTGTTTGAGCATTTCCGCAAACGACTCGGCGCATCTCGAAGTGACACTTGGGTTGTGGCCAGCAATAAAGCCCTCACGAGCCTGATCGGCGCCAGTTCGGCCTCCGATTATGGCCCCGAGTATGGCGCCAATGTGGTGTTTCCAAAGCAACTGATGATCACCGCGGTCGCCGACGCTCTCCGCCGGGGACGAACCGCCAACATGGCAGATCGCGCCAAGGTTGAAGCCGAGTTCGAGAGCGCGCTCGGAGGAAGCAACTACGAGGGTCTGGGCTGGACGGTGTTCGATGCCGCCGACCGCCTTGATCCGCGCGTGCGAAGCACGATTAAGGACGCCATCGCCAGCTTTGTGCATGGTGGACCCACTTCCGGCGATGAGCTCACGTTCCTAGTCAGTCGCGAGGTCATGCGCCAGTTTTCACCGAGCTTACTGGTGATCATTTTTTCGGATGTGGAAGTGGCGCACTTCGGTTCTTATGCAATGCACCTCGCGGGCATCCGAACGGGAGACCGGTTGGCGTACGAACTGTGGCAGGAAGTAGAAGCAAACCCCGAATACCGGGGAAAGACCACCCTGCTGGTCCTCCCGGAATTCGGCCGTGATCCGGATGGCTCAACGACGAATGGATTTTTCAATCATCGTGGCAACGAAGAGTCGACCCGGACCACGTGGATGATGGCGCTGGGAGCGGCGGTCGGCAAGCCGCAAATCATCGAGCGTCCCGTCCGGCACGTCGATCTTTGCCCGACGCTCGCGGGCCTACTGGGTTGTCCGCGCATGGATTCGCAGGGCAAACGGCTCGTCGAATTGCTCGTTTAGCTGGTTGAGGAAGGTTCAGGGAGCCGCGATGAAGTTCGAGGAAAGCCTACCGCCGCAAGTGCGAGACGCTTTGAGGAAAGGCCTCCTCAAACGCGTCCCGCTGACCTTCCTTCCGTTCGTCAATCAGCAGCTTCGGGAGTGGGATTACCTCTTCCCGTACGAACGACAGTCGATTTTGCGGCTTCTCGTTTACGTGACGGAACTGAGCGAGGACGAGTGTTCCAATCTCTTCCGAGACGTAGTGCGGCTCGAGGAGAAAATGGGGGTTCGCCACTGGCAGCAGTTCTCGACCAGCGAACAAACCATCGAGAACGCCTCTCTGCTCGCCCGATCGCCGTACTATCAGGAATGGCGGCGGGCCGTGCAGGCGGTCTTCGATGCGGCTGAGCAGCGCGCGCCCAGTGTTGACGCGGCCTCGCGCAGCTCGGCACGCAGGCTGGTAGTGCTGGTTATCCCACGGCCTCTTCCCCTCGATCCGGCGAAAGTCTGGCACAGGTGGCAGGGCATTGGCCGAGCAGTGAAACTCGATTTCACCTCACTTGGTGAGAACCTCAGCCCTTCGGAAGCTCTTCTCGGAGGCACATCCGGCGCGGCCGGGAGACGTTCCGGAGGATTGCTGGACATTGCGTTGCGCCGCCCGGACGCCCCGCCTGCGGACACCTGGATTTGTGATGCTGGAAGCAGCCTAGTGGATTACCTGCTGACGGACGGGCCTTCCGACGCCCGGGTGGCGTCACCTATGCTGTTGAGCTACGGTAGGCTGGACCCGTTCCGGGAGAGGTTCGCGCACGAAATGAATACCATGCGCAAGGACCTTGCCGACGCTGATGCGGTGTACGATCAACTGCGCAAAGTCGAGGTCACCTCGTGGTGTCCTCCGGAAGTAGCCTCTGAACCCGCGATTCGGGAATTCCTGCGCTCGCTTTATCTTAGCGGCAACGGCGCCCTAATCTTCGGCAACTCCTTCGTGGAGTGGGCGGCCTCGGAGGCGTTCCGTCGCGCCCGTCCGTCCTTCCTTGTGGCGCATTTCGGAGTTCGCAGCAAGCCCAAGCCCTTCACCAGCGTGGTGGTTTTTGAAAACCCGGACCGGCTTAATCCCCTCCCTGCGGCCGACGACTTGCCAGGTAGCGCCCTGGATGCCGAGATGCTGGCACTCTACGTGTGGCTGGCCGCTATTCGTTACCCCGAATACGAGCGCTCGACCGCATGCGTCTGCTTGGCTGAAAGCATCTCCGAAGCCTATGTTGTTGCCCCCCAGGAATTCGGCCTCGGGCACGAAACCGCGCCGGTCGCGCTCGATCGGCTCGCGGCCGCACTTCAAGCCTGGATAGCCTGAAGAGAACGCCCTGTAGACTCAGGAGCATCTTCCTTTTTTTTGGCCGCGTGTCTGGTTTGTCACTTCCGTCCCGGATTGTGGGAGAAATCCAGGCGGTCGTGCGGCTGTGCCAAAGTAATAAGACTTCATCAGCCGCCTACGGATTCACCTGTCCGAGCAAGCTTCGCGCTTCGGCGTGTTCGGGATGCCGGGCGAGCCACTGTTGCAGAATCTCACGGGCTTGAGTTTTCGCTCCCTGGGCCATGTAAAGCCGCGCCAGGTTCAGGTACGGCTGATCGAAATCCACGGCCACACGAAGGGCCTTCCGAAACTCCTCCTCGGCTTCGGTGGTCCGTCCCTGGCGCAAAAAGAGCACGCCGAGATTATTGAGCGCCTCCGGGTAGTCCGGGCGAAGCTGCAAGGCCCGCTGCCAATACTTGAGCGCCCCATCCATGTCGTTCAGTTCCGCGTAGAGTCTCCCAACTCCATAATTCACCTCGGGGTCATCCGGGGCCAAGGCGACGGCGCGGTCCAAAGCCTGCTTCGCCTCGTTGAAACGCTGCTCGCGGCGATAGACGTTTCCCAGGTTGAAAAAAGCGATGGCGTAATCGGGCTGTTGCTCGATCGCCTGCTGAAAATAACGGGTGGCCTCACGCGTATCGCCGGCCTGCGCTGCGAGCAATCCCAGGTTGTTGAGGGCGTCGGGATATTCGTGGCGCAGCTCGAGCGCCCGCTGAAGGTGGCGGCGGGCTTCTTCAGGCTTTCCTTGCTTCAAGTAGAGCGTTCCCAAACTGTAATGCGCCTCGGCATAATCGGGATTTGTCTCGAGCGCCAGGGTGAATTCCCGGATGGCTTGGTCGTAGTATCCAGCCTGAGAAAACGCCGCACCGTAGGTAAAGGCATTGCGGCGGAATTCCCCCAAATGCAGCGTACCGGGAAATGGCAACGCCAGACCTGCTCTGTCTTCGAAGGTCTTCGGAATGCGCTCGCGGTCCGCCCTCAAACGCTCGGCATCGACCGGGCCCTGATAAACCTTCACAATGAACCCCTTCGAGTCGACAAGAAACGTCGTAGGCAAGCCGAGATTTCGTCGCCGGTCAAACATGAAGTGGTAGACGAGATTGTAAATCCCGGTCACGTCATCGGTGGCCAACAGGACGGGCAACCGAAAGGAGTTCGCGCGGACGAACGCGCGGACCTGCGCCGCATCTTCCTGCTTGTCAAGATTGATGGCCAGCACCTGGAAAGACTCGGAATTCTTCAACGCCGGCGAGCGATCAAGCGCTCTTAGGGTTTCGACGCTGGGCGGACTCCATGTCGCCCAGAAGTTAAGAAGCACTTCCTTTCCTCTCAAATCCGTCAGGCGGCGCTTTTGCCCAGTGAGATCGGGGAGTTCGAAATCGGGGGCCAGGATGGGATCGATCAACCACGTTTCGCAGGTGGCAGGCGGCGGCTCGGCCACCGGCGGAGTGGGAATCGCAGACAGAGGTTGATAAGGACGAAACGCCTCGGCCCGGAATTGGTCCGAGCCCTCTTCAATTTCGATACGATGATTCGCAGGGAGTGCTTCAAAGTGCTGGATGCTGCCGCTGGGCCAACGGATTTCGGCGCGGGCGGAGGCGGCTTTACCCATTCCGAAAAAGATCTCCTTGGTGTGCTGCGAGGGAAAGCCCGTTCCGGCTTGCAGCATTTTCATCTGCCGCCCCTCGGTGGTCTCAAGGATGACGACGGTGCCGATCGCGTCACGGTTGCTTTTCGTCCCGCGAAGTCGAAGGGCCAGCGCGTTCCCAAGGTCGGTCGCTTCGCATCGCAGGATGCGCAATTGCGGTCCGGCCCGACTCTTCAGAGCTATCTCCAGCCGCCCGTCGTGATCGAAATCGGCGAGGGCGAAGGCCCGGCTGTCATCTGAAAAATCCAGGCCAACCGCACCGGAGATGTTGGAAAAGGTCCCGTCCCCGTTGTTGTAAAAGAGGACATTACGGAGGTGACCTGCCCAAGTTCCGTCGGAGCGAATCAGCTCATTGATGGCGTTCCAGCCGAGTTCGTAAGCGGGGGTGGGGTGAGCGGTCGCCGGAGAATGCGAAACTACCTGTTGCCAGAAGAAGCTTTCCAGGTCATCGCGGCTGGGACCGGAAATCATGCCGTTGGCGATGTAAAGGTGCGAGCGCCCGTCATGGCCGAAGTCCCAGGCGTAGCAGGACCATGACCAGCCCGCCTTTTCGATTCCCGCTGCGGCGCTCCGATCTTCGAAATGGCCGTTGCCGAGGTTATGGTAAAGGGAATTTCCCTTGGCGTGGTGGCGGAACAACACGCGGACGTCCGGGGGCATGCGATCCAAGAAACTCATCTGCGATGTCAGACGCATGCCGGAGGCTTCCCACATATCCGAGACGTAGAGGTCGAAGTTCCCATCGTTGTCGTAATCGAACCAGCAGGAACTCATTCCGGGCCCCACGTCCACCACTCCCGCTTCCTCGGCGACATCGGTGAACGTCCCGTTGTGATTGTTGTGATAAAGATTTTTCCGCCCGAAATCGTTCACTACGTAGAGGTCCGGCCATCCATCGTTGTCGTAGTCGCACCAAGTGCAGTCGAAGCTGAACCGGTCGTTGTTTTGGTTGAGCCCAGTCGGCGCGGTCACATCCTGGAAGGTGCCATCGCCCTCGTTGTGGAACAGGAAATTAGGCGGGCCGTTCCGCGCGTCGAAGTAAGGGACCGGGAAGTAGTATTGCTCGAGCCCCTTGTAATAGCTGTACAGGCAGCAGTAAATATCCAGGCGCCCATCGCGATCGTAGTCGCCGAAGGCCGCACCGGTGAAGGTTCCCTGCGGAGGTCGCGCGAATCGAAACGCCCCGGGCTTCAACTTGAACTGGCCGTTCCGCTGATTGAGAAACAGCAGAGGACCATTGGCGGTAACCACGACCAGGTCCTGATAGCCGTTGTTGTTGACGTCCGCGAAGAGCGCACAAGGAGTGTTGTCCAGGACGCCCACGCCCGCCGCTTCTGTCACGTCCTCAAAAGTCCCGTCGCCGCGGTTATGGTAGAGCCGGTTGGGGAGCCCTGACGGCTGGCAAATGTAAAGATCGTCGAACCCATCATTATCGTAGTCACCTGCCGCGATGCCGTTGTTGCCGTAGATGTCGATGCCCGTCGCCGCGTCGAGCACGGTCCGCCAATAATCCGTGCCGCGCAGCAATTGGGTGCGGTAGGAAGAGACATCCTTCAGAGCGGTCGAAGTGATGTCAACAAATATGGGTTGAGAAGAGGAACTCTGGGTCTCCGAAACGGGCTGCCACTTTTTTGCCAGCCATTTCCCCTCGGAACTTTGCTCCCATTCAATCTGCCACAAACCGATTCGCTCAAAGCGGTGCAGACGCGGCCCGGTGCCCACCCACATGTACCGAATCTGGGTCGTGATGTGGAGTGGAGAAGAGGATATGATCTCCAGGTCTGCCACCTTGAATTCAGCTACCAGAATCTCCGGGGTCAGGGCAAAGGAAGATCCGACCTCCTCAAGAAATGCGTCACGGCCGAGTGACAGTTCGGAGGAAAAACTCGCGCGATGCACAGTGAGAGTCGAATCACCCCGGATTTGGTGGAGCGCTTGCGGGCGGGGCGAAGCCGCCGTCAGTTGCGGCGAAAGGAACGCCGCGAGCGCACGCAGGTCATTCGGGTTTTTCTGAAGCTCGACCCCCCATGGCGCGAGAAGTCCTTCAATTTCGCGGCTGTATCGCTCGCTGGGAAAATCGTCCTCTTTCTGCCGGGCTTTTCGGATGAGTTCCTCGAGGGGAGAGCGTGTTCGATAGTGTGGAAGGATCCGATATTCGGGGAACAGCGGGGTGGCCGCAGCCTCCTGCGTTGCAGCGTCCTGAGTGAGTGGCGCGGCGCGCGCCCCGAACAGCGGCGCAGGGAGGAGTAGTGCAGAGGCATAGCCGCAAGCGCCCAGGAAATCCCGCCGGGTTAGCATCCGTTCTGCTTGCCGTGGACGAATTCGCATCCTCACGACCCGTTCGACGTGCAGGATGTCTAACCTAACAACTAAGGTCGTCAACCGTCAAGATAAGGACCCTGCTTGGTGAGCGCAAAGGAAGAATGTCCGGTTTATGCAAAGTAGAAATGTCCGCTTCCGAGGCGGCCCGTGGTAAGGCTCATGTAGGGAGTAGAGATGAAGCATTCGAGCGCGGCCGTTGGTCGCAAGCAGACATTTCTACGCTCGCGTGGGCCAGCCCAGCGCGTTATGCGATGTGGATTAGAAGTGAGATCAGCCGGTGCTTGAGCGGTCGATGAGTTTACTGCCGATCCGCCATTCCATCGGCTCACGAACCCATGACTCAGTCTCGCTGGGGACGCCGCTCTCCGATGGCTGGCCAAGCGCCGCTCGGCCCGACCGGCTTCGGACTAATTTTCCAGGACCGGCTTTTCGGCGGTGCGCCGCCTGGTGGCGCGCTTTTTCTTGGGAGCTTCACCTTGGGCCAGCTCGAAGGCGGCCATGGCGGTTACGAACTTCCTGACACCGAAAGTATCAAAATCCACGGTGGTGCGATTGTCGTCGCGTTCCACGATCGTGCCACAGCCATACTTGGTATGGCGGATATATTGTCCAGCTTTCAGATTCATAACTCTCCCCCTTTACGGACGAGGTCCGCGGTTCCGCCGGCCCCCATGGCTCTCGCCGCGCGGGCCACCCCCCGAGTCCGACCGCATCGGGCGGGCTTCATTCACGGTGAGCTTGCGGCCTTCCAGGGTCTGTCCATTCAAGCCGGCGATGGCGCGCTGGAAATCCTCGCCGTCCGCCAGCTCAACAAAGCCGAAGCCTCGCGATTGCCCCGTCATCTTGTCGCGGATCACCACCGCCGAGGCCACCTGAAACCCGGCATTCGCTACAAAATCGTTAAGGGCGGCGTCCGTTACACTGTGGGGTAAGTTCCCCACAAAAAGTCTTTGACCCATTCAATCCTCCTGGTGAAGGGCGGTCCTTGCGAACCGCCCGTCCCCACTTTCAATTGCGGGTCTATGCGCGTTCGACGGCGTCAGCCTGCAAGCCCTTGGGGCCTTTCTTGACCTCAAAGCTCACTCTGGCGCCCTCTTCCAATGACCGGTAACCTTCACCGATGATCGCGGAGAAATGTACGAAGACATCCTCCCCACTCTCGCGCTGAATGAAACCGTAACCCTTGGCCGCGTTAAACCACTTGACTGTACCTGTTTCTTTCATATCCATTCAACATCCTTTACTCTATAGATTTGGCAATTTGTGGGAACGGCTGCGGCGGGACAAACCCGACGATCCGCTGTAAAACCGCGGGTCACACAGGTTAAGGAGCATCTTAATCGAACGCCCTTGCAACTGATGCGATACTCGGTATTACAACTACAAACTGCAAGGGAATCATAACACAGCTTTTCTGATCTTTGCAAGAGAAAAATAGCGGTTCTTCAGGGGCCTCTGTCTTGCGCCGCCATTCCACCTGGAGCGTCATGCCTGCCGGGGTTGCCGTGCTGGCGTACCAATCAGCATTGCATGTTTTGGTTTCAATTAGATAGCAGTGGCCCTAGCCGTATCAAGATCTCCCGTTGAGGGCGAGCTCGTGATCTCGACAGCCGGCAGTCGCACATCGAAACCTCGTGATCCACGTCACGACGAAATGTGGCGTGGGTCATACATCTTGACCCGCATCGAAATACATCACGTGCGCTACTTGCGCGATTATCGCAGTGACGTGGGCGCGCTCGAACGCGTTCTGGTCGCGACGCCGAGCGGAGCCCAAGTGCCTTTGGCTCAGCTTACCGATATCCGATTGGTGACCGGCCCCGGCATGATTCGCGACGAGAACGGCCGCCTGAGCGGCTATGTCTACGTCGACATCGCCGGCCGCGACATCGGGAGCTACGTGGAGGAGGCCAAGAAGATCGTGGCCGAGAAGGTGCACGTGCCGCCCGGTTATAGCCTGGTGTGGAGCGGGCAGTACGAATTCATGCAGCGCGTCAAGGAACGCTTGAAGCTGATCGTGCCCATCACGCTCTTCATCGTTTTTCTCCTGCTCTATTTCAACACCGGCTCCGTCATGAAGACGTTCATCATTCTGTTTGCGGTGCCGTTTTCCGCCATCGGCGCGGTGTGGTTTCTCTACCTGCTCGGCTATAACATGAGCATCGCTGTCTGGGTGGGGCTGATCGCCCTGATGGGTGTGGACGCGGAAACCGGTGTCTTCATGCTGCTCTATTTGGACCTTGCCTATCACGAATGGGAAGCGGCGGGCCGCCTGCGGAGTCTCGGTGACCTGAAAGATGCGATTCTGCACGGGGCGGTGAAGCGAGTGCGGCCTAAAGTCATGACCGTGGCGTGCATGTTCATGGGCCTGCTGCCCATCATGTGGTCCGCCGGAACCGGCGCCGACGTGATGAAGCGCATCGCCGCGCCCATGATCGGCGGCATTATCACCTCATTCTTGATGGAGCTGATGGTCTATCCGGCCGTCTACGAAATCTGGAAATGGAATTTCGAACTGAAACCGCGCCTGCAACACGCCGAGGCGGCACTGTCCCCGAAGTCCGCGGTATAAGCGCGCACCCCGCTCGCCGAGAACACCAGTTATCGCGCATTTGCCTCGGCCCGGGCATCGCCTCTCCTGTGCCGGAGTTCACGGCGGGCTGTGCCAAGTCACGCCCAGGCGATCCAAGAGTTCGATGGCATAGCGAATTCGAACGGCCACACTTTGCGCGGAGTTCTGTGGATCCTCGGCCACAACAACACCCACCACGCTGCCTCCAGGATCGAGATAGACCGGGCTGCCGCTGTTGCCACGGCGTAGTCGAAGATCCAGAATTAAGACCTCGCTCGGCGGCGCCTTCCGGCCGGAGAGCAGCAGCGTCTTATGGCTGAGCACGTGGCCTGGTTCGGTGACCGCCTGCCAGGCAAATGCCGGATGGCCCGTCACCTTCACCGACGCGCCGGGCGCGACTTCGACTGCGCTCAGCGTTTCGTAAGGAATCGATAGATGTTCGTCGAGGCGCACCGGCCGCTCGGCTTTTATCACGGCAAGATCGTGAACTTCGTCCAGGCCCACCAATCCGCACGAGACCGATGGCGCCATCACTCCCTCCTGCGGCACAGCCCCGGACTCATCAGCAGCGGCGGGCGCGAACTTGGCGACGATCCTCGCTTCCGGCGTTTTCGGCAGGCATTCCCGAAGTTCTTTGATCACGTGCGCGTTGGTCAGGATGTAACCGTCGTCGTTGACCAGGAAGCCTGTGGCGGAACATTCCTGGTTTTGTCCTTGCCGACCCGGCCCGACGGCCAGCAGTTGCACCACGGCGCGACCCGCGGGATTAGATTGCACGTGCAGATTCGAAGCGGGCGGACTTTGTGCGCCGGGGCTGGGTACGAACCGCATCCCGGAGACGCATACACAAAATGCGGCCGCAATGGCGTAAGTGATTTTTGAGTGCAAGGTTTGCCGTGAGCTACCGCTGCGGCGCGGGTTTGCTGCTGTGTGCCACTTCGGTAAGTTTCACCGACAGTTGCTGCAAAGCAGGCTGCTCGACCTTTAGCACGGTTTCAGAAGGCTCGTAGCCCGCCGCTTCGACGCGCAACGTGTGCTGGCCGGAGGGCAACTGGAAGGGCCCGAGGGAATCCGACAAGCCAACAAAAATCCCGTCCAGCGTGACGCGCGCTTTGGCTGGAAGGGTTTCGAGCAAGAGGGTTGTGACGCTCTCCCAGGCATACCCAGCGTCAGGATTGTAAGCCGGGCCGCGCGGATCAGCACTCTCATAGCCGGTCCACCAGCCATGCGGCAGATACGGGCCCGCCGTGGGCGCATAGTAGCCGCCACCATAGAAAGGAGCGTAACCGCCGTACCCGCCCCAAAAGGGAGAACCGTAGGACGCATAAACGCCGCCAGAACCCGATGCCCCTACCGCGCGGCCGACGGAACCAACGCCTCGCTGCCCGGCGACACAAATCGCGCTACTGACAAATAGGGCAGCTATGGTAACGGGAATGATCTGGACCTTGCGGCTGAAAAGAATTCGGCGGTTCATAAGACACCCCTCGCCTGAAACCGCTTTCGATGTTATTAAGCTAGCACATCTCGGACTGTTTTGCAAGCGCGTTTTGATCCGAGCGTCATTCGCCAGTGTTCGCGCGACCAGAGTGGATATATACGCGCACGCTGGAATTGCCTTGCTGCTCTTTTTCGGATAACGTCAGTGGGCGGCGTATCAGTCGACAGCATGCGCCACTGAGGGACTTTTGAACCTTTTCGAGCTCACCCGAGATCTGGTCTCCATCGATTCCGTAACCGGAAACGAGCGCGAATGCACGGAATACTTGCGAGGCATTCTCGCCACGCAAGGGTTTCAGGTTGAACTCCAGCCCGTCACGTCCGGCCGGTCGAATCTGCTGGCGCTGCACGGCACGCCGGAGGTCGTGTTGAGTACTCACATCGACACGGTCCCGCCTTTCATTCCCTGCCGCGAAGACTCGGACTACATCTATGGGCGCGGCGCGTGCGACGCGAAAGACATCATCGCCTCGCAGGTGATGGCGGCGGAGCGGCTCGTCGGCGAAGGGGTGGACAACTTCGGACTTCTGTATTTGGTGGGCGAAGAAACTCTGAGCGACGGCGCGCGCGTGGCCAATGAATCGCCGTGCGGCTCGAAATTCATTATCAACGGCGAGCCGACCGAAAACAAACTGGCGCTGGGAACTAAAGGCATCCTGCGGGTAGACATTCGAACCCGCGGCAGAATGGCGCACTCGGCTTACCCGCAGCTCGGCGAGTCCGCCATCGAGAAGCTGTTGGATGTTCTCGCCGCCTTACGCGGGCTCGAATTGCCGCGCGATCCGATTCTCGGCCCATCCACGCTCAACATCGGCGTGATTTCCGGCGGGCGCGCCGCCAACGTGATTGCGGACGAAGCGTCGGCGCAAGTGCTGATTCGAACCGTGAATGGCGCGCATGAACTGCGCGAAAGAATCGCGGCCCTGCTCGACGGACGATGCGAATACGAGTTTGTTCGCGAGACGCCGGCGCTGCGACTGGAAAAGCTCGACGGCTTCGAGACCGACGTGGTGGCGTTCACCACCGACCTTTCGACTCTCACGCGCTGGGGCAAGCGCGTGCTTCTGGGGCCGGGTTCCATTCGGGTCGCGCATACCAGCGAGGAGCGCGTCGCCAAAGCTGACCTGACGCGGGCGGTGGAGCTGTATTGTCGGATGGTGCGGACGCTGAAAGAGCGGAAACTGGAAATTGGAAAATAGAAACTGGAACATGCGGCTCACTAGTTCCCAATTTCCAGTTTCCATTTTCCAATTTCCAGTTTCTTCTATAATCTAGTCTCTGGCAGCAGAAGGAAGTTGGCATGAAGAAGATCGAAGTGGGCATTCTGGGCGCCACGGGGATGGTCGGGCAACGCTTTGCGAGTTTGCTCGAACACCATCCGTGGTTTGAGGTCGCCTGGCTTGGGGCGTCTGACAAGTCGGCGGGGAAGAAATACGGCGAGGCTTGCAACTGGCGCCTGCGCGATCCCATGCCGGAGAAGGCGCGGAATCTTCCCGTCCACGAGTGCACGCCGGACCACGCCTCAAAAATCCCGCAACTGGTTTTCGCCTCGCTCGATTCCAAAGTGGCAGGCGAAGTGGAGAAGGCCTTTGCTCAGGCCGGGCACGTGGTAGTCTCGAACTCCAGCAACCATCGCATGGACGCGGACGTGCCACTGCTCATCCCCGAAGTCAACCCCGACCATCTGGCGCTGGTGCGGGTTCAGCGCCGCGAGCGGGGCTGGAAAGGAATGATCGTCACCAATCCCAACTGCACCACCGTGGGACTTGCGATGTCGCTCGCTCCGCTCGAAAAAGCATTTGGCCTGGATCGCGTCCTCATGACCAGCATGCAGGCGGTTTCCGGCGCCGGCTACCCTGGCGTGCCCACGCTCGACATTATGAACAACGTCATCCCGTTCATCTCCGGCGAAGAAGAAAAAGTTGAGCGCGAAACTCAGAAGCTGCTGGGCAAACTCTCCGACGGGCGGGTTCAGCCGGGTGATTTTGCCGTCAGCGCCCACTGCAATCGCGTGTTCGTGGAAGACGGCCACATGGAGTCGATTTCGGTATCGCTCAAATCGAAGGCGACGGTCGAAGACCTCGTGAAAGTTTGGCGCGCGTTTCGCGCCCTGCCGCAGGAGCGCGAGTTGCCCTCGGCGCCGAAGCACCCCATCGTGGTTCGCGACGAGCGCGACCGGCCGCAGCCGAAATTTGATGTGACAACTGAAAACGGAATGGCCACCGTCATCGGGCGCGTTCGCCCCTGCCCGGTCCTCCAGTTCAAATACACCGCGCTCAGCCACAATACAATTCGCGGCGCCGCCGGAGCCGCATTGCTCAACGCGGAGCTGATGAGATCGGAAGGATATCTCGACTGAGAAATTATGAATTGTGAATTATGAATGCCGGCCTCCGACGTCTACCCGTTTTCATAATTCATAATTAGACCGAGGCTTCTGTGCGGAGCAGTGCCAACGGATCACGGACAACGGCCAACGGACAAGTGGTGAACCTGGCTTTGCTCGGCTATGGCAAGATGGGCAAGGTCCTGGCGCAACTCGCGCCGCAGCGCGGCTGCGCGGTGAAGCTGACTCTCGATATCGACGGCAACGCCAAAGGCTCGGGCATTACGCGCGAGAATTTTGCCGGCATCGACGTGGCCGTGGATTTCACCACTCCCGATGCGGTAGTCGAGAACATCCGCGTGGTCGCGGGTTTGGGCGTGAATCTCGTCGTTGGAACCACCGGCTGGAATGACCGGCTGGAGGAAGTCCGCGCCATTGTGGAGAAAAGTGGCATAGGCATGGTCTATGCTGCCAATTTTTCGATTGGCGTTCAACTCTTCTATCGCGCCGCTCGAGCCGCGGCCGAAATCTTCGCCGCCTTTCCCATCTATGAGCCCTACATCACTGAGGCCCATCATCGCGCCAAGAAGGATGCCCCCTCCGGCACCGCAAAGGAACTAAAGCGCCAAGTTGAGTTACTCCTTAAAGGCCGCGAGATTCCGGTTGCGAGTATTCGCGCCGGATTCATCCCCGGCACGCACGAGCTTGGGTTCGATTCTGAAGCCGACACCATCATCCTGCGCCACACCGCCCGCGGAAGGCAGGGATTTGCAGAAGGCGCACTGCACGCGGCACGATGGGTCGTGGGGAAAAAAGGCTTGTTCACCTTCGAGCAGGTTTTGAAAGATGAAACACAAAGACACCAAGACACCAAGAAGGACCCTTCCTGAAGCAGTGGATTGTTTTCGTGGCTTTGTGCCTTCGTGGTGAAAACACCGGAGGAATTATGGCCATCGACATTCGTGGTTGCGGCACGGCATTGGTAACGCCCTTTACCGCGAGCGGCGCGCTGGACGTGGCAGCGCTGCGGCGGCTCGTGCAATTCCAGCTTCGCGAGGGAATTGATTTCCTCGTGCCCTGCGGCACGACGGGGGAAACGCCCACGCTCGAACCGGAAGAATATCTCGGCGTGATTCGCGTGGTGGTGCAAGAGGCGGCCGACAAGGTTCCCGTCATTGCGGGCGTGGGAGGAAACAACACCCGGAAAGTCGCAGCCCTGGCGCGGGAGGTCAGCGCGCTGGGGGTCGCGGGCATACTTTCCGCCGCGCCCTATTACAACAAGCCGACACAGGAAGGAATGTACCAGCACTTCAGGGCCGTGGCCGAAGCCACCGACCTGCCGGTGATTTTGTACAACGTTCCCAGCCGCACGTCGTCGAACATTGAGCCGGCCACGGTCGCGCGCCTGTCCAAGATTCACAACATTGTCGCGATTAAAGAAGCCTCGGGCAGCATCACGCAGCAAATGGAAGTCTTGAGTCAGGTCGAGCCGGGCTTCCGGGTGCTCTCGGGCGACGATTCGTTCACGTTTCCTCTGATGGCGCTGGGCGGCCACGGGATTATCTCCGTGATCTCCAACGAAGTCCCGCGATCTATGACGCATTTGGCGCATCTGCTCCTTGACGGTCAATTCGATGAAGCACGCAAGCTCCATTTCCAGCTTCTGCCGCTGATGCAGGTGAATTTCATTGAGACCAACCCCATCCCCGTCAAAGCCGCGCTTGCCATGATGGGCATGATCGAGGAAGTTTACCGCCTGCCGATGTGTCCGATGAAACCCGAGAACCGCGCCAAGCTGGAAAAAGTGCTGGGGGCGCAAGGATTGCTTCAAGCGCTGAGGGCTTAGAAAGAACCGCAGAGACGCAGAGGCGCAGAGGCAAACCAAGATCATGGAACCTAACGAGCTCACGCGGCGTGTGATCGGAGCATGTATAGAGATTCACAGGTGCCTCGGTCCTGGCCTCTTGGAGTCAGCATACGAAGAGTGTCTCTGCTACGAGCTTTCACAAAGCAATATCCACTTCGAGCGTCAGAAACCGTTGCCGGTAACCTACAAAGGAGTCCAGTTGGACTGCGGCTACCGACTTGATCTCGTTGTTGAGAATCAACTGATCGTCGAGCTTAAGACGGTTTCGGAGTTGTTGCCCATTCATGAAGCCCAGCTCAGCACCTACTTGAGGATTTCCGGATTAACTCTCGGGCTCCTGATCAATTTCAACGTTCCGGTTCTGAAGGACGGCATCAAGAGATTGGCGAGCAAATTCCAAGCTAGCTCTGCGTCTCTGCGTCTCGGCGGTTGATTGTTTTGATGAACCTTCAATCCCAAATCGAAGAGCTCTTCGCACGCCCTCCCTGCTCCCCCGACGAAGAATACTTCCAAGCCTTCGACGAGCTCAAGGCGGGGCTGAACGAAGGCCGCATACGCGCCGCGGAGCCCGACGCGAGTGTGCCCTCAGGCTGGCGGGTGAATGCCTGGGTAAAGAAGGGAATTCTGCTGGGCTTTCGAATCGGGCGAGTTGTGGAGATGCCACCGAACAACTTTCAATTCCGCGACAAGCACACATTCCCTCTCAAGCAGATTCCGGTCAGCCAAAACGTTCGCGTGGTTCCGGGCGGGTCATCCATTCGCGACGGCTGCTACATCGGCAAGGACGTGGTCTGCATGCCGCCCATGTTCGTGAACGTCGGCGCCTACGTCGACGACGGAGTGATGATTGATTCCCACGCGCTGGTAGGTTCATGCGCGCAAGTTGGAAAGAACTGCCACATTTCGGCTGCCGCGCAAATCGGTGGCGTGCTCGAGCCCGTGGGCGCGTTGCCGGTGATCATCGAAGACGAAGTTCTGGTGGGCGGCAATTGCGGTGTCTACGAGGGAACCGTTGTCGGCCGCGGCGCCGTGCTGGCCGCCGGAACCATTCTCACTGGCTCGACACCGGTGTACGATCTCATCCGCGACACGGTCTATCGGCGCGAGCCCGGCGCGACGCCGGAAGAAACCAAGCCACTCATGATTCCTCCCGGCGCGGTGGTTGTTCCCGGCTCGCGCGCAGTCACCAAGGACCGCGGCAAGCAATTGGGGATCTCGCTCTACACGCCCGTCATCATCAAGTACCGCGACGAGAAGACGGACCAGGCCGTGAGGCTCGAAGAGTTGTTGCGGTAAGCGCAGTTTTGTATCTCCACCGAGATAAATCCCTTCTATACCCTCAATAGGAATTTCCAATTTTACTTGGACTCCGGCCGCGCCTAATGTTGAAGCTGGAGCAGCGCAATAGGCGGTGTGGTGTCGGCCGGGCGTGCGGCAGAAACTGGAGCCTGGAAACTTAGAAATCGGAAACTTGAAAATGGCAACTGGCATCCTCGCCAAAACGCTCTTCAATTGTCCAGTTTCCAGCCGGAGAGTGGCGTATGCAAAAACAGACAGCGTCGGTCCGTGTGCCGGCGACGGTGGCCAACTTTGGCGGCGCCGGGGACACTGCCGCCTTGGCGCTTGAAGCCTCGCTGAACGTGAAGGTCACGCGGCGGGCGGACGGCCATGTGGGGATCCGCTATTTCGGCGAGCATGGCGAACGGGTGCCGCGCGACCGGTCGAATCTGGTGGTCCGCGCCATCGAAGCCGCACTGCACTGGAAGGAACGCGAATTCACCGGCGCAGACCTCGAGATTTATAGTTCCATCCCCGTGGCCGTCGGGCTCGGGTCGAGCACCGCGGCTGTTCTCGCCGGGTTGCTGGCTGCCGATGCCCTCTATCGCTTGGACATGGGCGAAAAGGGTCTTCTCGACCTCGCATCGGTCTATGAGACGCGCGGGACTAACCTGCGGGCTGCGTGGCTGGGTGGATTTGTCGTCTCGGTCGAAAACGCCTCGGCGGCAAATCAGCGCCCCGTGGCCGTGACCTACCAAAAGTCGGCTGTTCCGGATGGCTCCGTCCTGAGCGTTGTGGTGCCGGAAATCCCGCGCAGTGCAAGAGTGCCGGCGCTGGAGGAAGCCTTGCGGGTGCGGCTGTCTGGCGACGTTCCGGTCTTCGTGTGCGGCTCGGGCCCGGCGGTGGGAGTGTTCGCCGTAAGAGACTCGGAGCAGGCTGTCCGCGAGATTGGCGAGGCCTTCGCGCGACACGGCGTCGCGTGCAGCTCAGCCGAGTTCCGCCCGTCGAATACCGGCGCGCTGGAATGGAATGGCCTCAACGCGAGTGCGATGGTTGCTATGAGCGCCGCGCTCAGCAAGTCGCTTTCAATCGCCAGCCCCGCACCGGCGTAGACCTGACGGTCTGATGCTGGCACCGAGCAGACCGGCCAACTTAAATTCGACCCTGCGACCATGCTCGACAATTCCGTGATAGCTCGTTCTCGTCAAAAGCTCAGACTCCAGGGCCGGGCTGTGACTGGACGCCAAGGCGACCGACCGGTCGGTAGGCCAGCGGGTGGGGCGGTTCAATCAAGTGCGGCGCAGCTATGCAACCAAGTCCGGGTGCTGTCCTAATTTGAACGTAGCGCCACCCTTCAGGGCGGCGCGTGCCGGGCTAAAGCCCGGCGCTACACCCAAAATTAGGACAGCACCCAAGTCCGGAAAACGCAGCTAGGAGCAAGGATGATGTATGATAATTGTTCCCCACGCGTCAGAAGCTGTGAAGAAATCGGGTTGAAAACGAAAGGGCCTCACGCACAGGCGCGATGTCGCAAAGTACGCGAAGCAAACACAGGAGTTTTTCCTTGCGAGCCGTTGCGCGTTAGCGTCTTTGCGAGAGGCTTTTGATTTTTTCACAGCTTCTCGTACAGCATTCATCGTTTAAGGAGAAGCAATGGCCAAGGTTTACTACGAAGCGGACGGAGATTTGAAGAACCTCGCCGACAAGACGATTGCCGTCATCGGATACGGCAGTCAGGGGCACGCGCACGCGCTCAACCTGCGCGACAGCGGCCTGAAAATAATTGTCGGTTTACCGGCTTCCAGCAAGTCGCGCTCGAAGGCTGCGGCGCAGAGGCTTGAGGTTGTCGAGCCAGCGGAAGCGGCGCGGCGCGGTGACGTGATTGTGGTGCTCATTCCCGACCCGGCGCAGGCGCAAGTCTACAAGGAATCGATTGCGCCGCATCTCACGCCGGGCAAGACGCTACTCTTCGCCCACGGATTCAACATCCATTTCAAGTTTGTCGTCCCGCCGCCCACGGTCGACGTCATCATGATCGCGCCCAAGTCGCCGGGGCACCGCATGCGCGAGCTCTTCACCGAGGGCATCGGCGTGCCGGCACTCCTGGCCGTCGAGCAGGACGCCTCCGGCCGCGCCGAGCAGACCGCGCTGGCCTACGCCAAGGGCGTCGGAAGCTTGAAGGCGGGCGTCATCCGCACCACGTTCAAGGAGGAAACCGAGACCGACCTGTTCGGCGAACAGACCGTGCTCTGCGGCGGTGTTTCCGCGCTGATCACCTCCGCCTTCGAGACTTTGGTCGCCGCCGGCTATCAGCCCGAGATCGCCTATTTCGAGTGCCTCCACGAACTGAAATTAATTGTGGACTTGATCTATCAGGGCGGCATCAAGTACATGCGCTACTCGGTGAGCGATACCGCGGAGTACGGCGACTACACCCGCGGCCCCGTGGTGATTGACGCTCACGTTCGCGAGACCATGAAAAGAATTCTCGCCGACATTCAGAGCGGCCTGTTCGCGCGCGAGTGGATGGACGAAAATGCCCAAGGCCGCCAGCGCTTTCTTGAAATGCGCGCCAAGGCCGAAAACCACCCCATCGAAAAAGTGGGGACCGAATTGCGCAAGATGATGGCGTGGAACCGCCCGGCGGAACAGGAAGCCACCGCCGCACAAGCACAAGCGAGAAGGTGACGAGGACAGTGGCAAGTGGCATGTGGCGAGAATAGCCGTCAGCGATCAGCTCTCAGCCTTCAGCGAGACTCTCTCATTTCCGAGCTTCTTGCTGAAAGCTGACGGCTGATGGCTGATAGCTGATGCTGCGGAAAGGAATGCACAAAGCCGTGACCAAATCGTCGAATGACAAAAAGGCAGTTGTTCACGTCAAGAAGCTCGCTCTGATTGGTGCGGGCAAGTTGGGCGAAGGCCTGCTCTCAGGATTGCTCAGCTCACAACTGATTCCAGCCAAGCGAGCCGTGGTCACCGTGGCGCATCAGCCGCGCGCGGATTATTTAGCCGAGAAGTACGGCGTGAAAGCAGGCACGGATAACCGCGCCGCCGTCGCTGGCGCCGAGCTAGTCTTGATTTGTCTGAAGCCTCAGCAGGTGAAAGGCTTCCTGCACCAAGTGAAAAAAGAGCTGTCGAAAGACGCCCTGATTATTTCCGCCGCCGCCTCCGTCACCACGGGACTCATCGAGCGCGAGCTTGGCCATCCGGCGCGCGTCGTCCGCTCCATGCCCAATACGCCTTGCCTGATTCGCCAGGGCATGACCGCCATCGCGCGCGGCAAGCACGCGACGGACGAGGATGTGAAAACCGCGCAAGCCATCTTCAGCTCCATGGGACGCACCGTGGTCGTGGACGAAAAACACATGGACGCCATTACCGGACTTTCCGCTTCCGGCCCCGCTTACGTTTACTTGATCATTGAATCGCTGGCGGAAGGCGGCGTAAAACTCGGCCTGCCGCGCGAGCTGTCAACCGAGCTCTCCGCGCAAACGCTTCTCGGCGCTTCGTCGCTCGTGCTGCATACCGGCGAGCACCCCGCCAAGTTGAAAGACATGGTCACCACGCCCGCCGGCTGCACCATCGACGGCCTGATCGAGCTCGAAGAGGGCGGCCTGCGCGTTACCCTCATCAAAGCCGTGGTCCGCGCCGCCGAACGCGCCCGGCAACTCGTCGAGAGCCAGAACACGTGATCCCGGTCGTGTGGGCGTCGACGTCCGATTTCTGGTCCGATCCGGATCGGACCATCGGACTCCAGCCATCGGAGGATCGGGGGCGATTTCGCGGCCGCTGAAACTCGCCGCCTGTCTGCCGTTTACTGTCTACCGTCTACTGTCTCCTCTGCTGCCTTCCGCTTCGCCCGCCTACCGTCTACTGACTCCTGACTCCCGACTCCTGCCTCCTGTTTGCCGCCCCGTGGCACGGCCATCTTGGCCGTGGTCTTCGTCGCCTCACGGGCGGGACGCCCGTGCTACGAAGGGCAACGGCCCGCCTGCCTTCGGCTTCCCCCGTCTACCGTCTCCCGCTCCTGACTCCTGTCTTCTACCTGCCGTCTTCTGCTTTCCATTGCTCGCCACTCGCCACTTGTCACTTGCCACTGCTCTTACGCCAGTTTCGAATTTCGACTTTCCAGTTTCCGTTCTCGCCAGTTTCGAATTTCGAGTTTCCAGTTTCTGTCTTTCCGCTTGCCACTCGCCACTTGCCACTGTTCTTGAGTGCCAGTTTCGAATTTGGATGCGTTCGCTACGCCCAGCACAAGTTTTCGAGTTTCGTTCTTTGTGCCGCTCCTCGCTATCGATCATCTCCTTTAGCAGCAAGTCCATAAGTTTCGCAGACCGCCAAAGGAACCTGCACTACAGCCCAACAAGGGTACCGGCTGCAGGCACTAAATGGCTGCCGGTCGAGGGCATTACGTTTGCTTTTCGTCCTCCGGTTTCTCCTCTGCCGAACCTTGGTCTGACCGGTTTTCAGGGATAACCTTCCACCCGATCTCGAAAAGCAGGTCGGACAGCTTTTTGAACTGTTGCCCAGCTAAAATCACTTCTTCCCTCAATTGGCCGTATAGTTTCTTGGAGAGCTCCTGTTTTGCGACTTCTGGGAACTTGTCGGGATCCTTCCAATTCAGTGCAACGAAGATATTCCGAATAGCAGTAGCGCAATAACTCCTCTCGATCACCTTCACACCGATTTGCTGACTGTATCGCTTCACAAAACGGCGGAGGATCTCGATGGCATCGTCATACTGTTTGAGCGCGGCAAAGGCGACACCAGAATCGAATAGATGTTCTGCAGCGATTCTAAATTCGATTTCCGTGACCTTGGCTTGAAATTCCTTCGTCAGCCGATCGATTGCATCTGAAACCTGTTTTTGATTCTTCTCAGTAAGGGCCTGCGTCTCGGATCTGAGCTTTTCTTCCATAGATACCCTGAACTCGGTGACGACACTCTTAATGACAGCCTCGGTTTGTCTTTCGAACGCCCAGAAACTTAAGCCTCCGGCCACGGCAAGCATAGCCGTGAGAAGGATGCCAATCGCCCACACCATGCTTTTCTGTGCGTCGAAAGCCTTTTCATAAAAACCTCTATACTCCGCCTGAAGAGCGGTAGCTTGGGCGTGTTTCTCCTCCAGGGACTTTACTTGTAATTCCAAAGACCTTACCCGGTCGCTGAGCTCACCTCCGCTGGCGCCAGTAGCCGGCTGCGAGGGCGGCTGAACGGCCGCGCTGCCCACGCTAATTGTGAGTCCCACCAAAAGGGTGCCAAACATCAGATCCAAGAATGATTTGTTCATGCGGACCTCTCGGGAATTGTGTCTCCACCCCATTCTCTCATCTAGGGTCGAAGCGTGCGTCGCGCTTTCGCGGCTAATAGCCACGCTCAACCCGTGCTTGAACTGATCGTGGGTTTTATCATCTGAGAAACGGCCACGCGCAGAAGCAGTCTAGCGTGGCTACCGATTGCTCCGCCGCGCCACATCATGTCCGAATTCTGACGCCCTTTTTCTCCAACATGGTCAAGAACATGAGCCCATATTCGATAACCATATTACGGAGCAAGCGCGCAAATTCGCGATCCGCTATAAGCGGATGCACACCTTCATGGCTGAGAAGTGTATACAGCGCTCGCGCGAATTTTTCCTGCTGCGTAGATAGAAATGACTTGCTCCGCAGAAGATTCAGGGCCGGGTCCCATTCCTGCAAAGCAGCATCCCCCGATTCATTCGCGATCACTGTGGCCGCATCAATATGAAGGTGTTCGTAAAAGCTCCGTATGTGTCCGAGGCAGCTCTTCAGATCGAATGCATCTGAAGATTCCTGATACAGATCTTCCGCTCTCTTTAGCGAAGCGGTAAGCAAAGGATCGAAACCCAGGCTGTCGAGGAATTCAACTACCTTCGCTTTGTCGCTCTCAATTTCGAGGTTTGTGGTTTGCTGAAGCGCTCCCTTCAGGTACCAGTACCGGGCCTGACGGCACTGCTCTCTGATCGCGTCGATTGCCTTGACGATCTCCTCGCCTTCGTCCTTGAATCCCTGACGGTAATGGGGGTTCTCGACCACCGGACCTCGGATAGCTCCCCTCGGCCTTTTTACGGAATAAGTCTGTCGCTCAGCTATTTCGCGCAAATGGGATAGTAACTTCGGCATATTACCGAGGTCTCTATCACTGAAGACATTGAAATTCAGTGCGATGATCTCTTCAAGCTCGAGCAGCATCACAACCAAGCCGGGCTTAGGCATTTCGGCTTCAGACGTCGCCGCGAGGAGTGACCGCAGATGACCTGTACGAACGCAAAATTCGGCGAGGAGAGCCAGGCTGGACGTGTAGCCGTGCCAGGAGGGAAACGTCGCCTGAGGGCCTTCCTTCCTTCCGATAGGAGCTGCGGGCACCATCTTCAGGAGGGCAGAAATGAACGCGGGGCGATCGTGCGGCGTGAGCTGATTGAGAATAATGAGCAATAAGTTGAAGTTCACGCTTTCGAAAACGAAGAGCCTCGGGTTTTCATAAACTTCGCGAGGGCGCCGCTTCCTCATTCTGCTGAGACCTATTAGAGCCGCCATGCTGGGCGTGTATCCCTGCGACCGAAGCTGGCTTTCCTCCCACCGCGTCTCGGGCGGCCACTCCCTGGCCACATAACGATATCCAAGTGTGGGGCGCACCCGCTCCTCCTCAAGAATGTGAAGAGCCTTCTGCACTGCGTCTGTCAGTTCCATTGAATGTAGATAATACTGCGTCTATCTCCAGAAGAATAGCAAGCAGCGCTCACCCCGCAGCCGGTATCCACAGTCAACCCTTACTTTGACTGACCCTGGGTTTGTGGTCGAGGCGAGTACGGTTTTCTCGTCTCTCCCGCACCTCTTTATTTTCGCCCTTCTCGCGATACTGTTCGCCCATTTTGCGAGCACCTGCAAGAACAGAAATTCGAAACTGGAAAATCGAAATTGGCAGGAACCGAAACTCGAAAATCGAAAATGGCAGGAACCAAAACTTGAAAATCGAAATTCGAAAATCGGATGGGACTCCGCGGAGTTTACCGTGAGCCCAGAGCGAGAGAGAGCGTTTTACCACCAAGGCACCAAGATACGAAGGAAAGCAAACTTGTAGCCGCGCTCAACTCGCGCTTGGGGTGACCGTGGGTTTTGTCAGCGGGAAAAAGCCCGCGCTCAGAAGGACGCTGAGCCCGGCTACCCGCCAGCTGCTAGTTATCGGCGATGAGGACCCTGCTCGCAGGGTCGTAGTACGCTCCGCTATGCCCGAGGAGGCGGAGCGAGTAAACGAGAAAACTGGCCTCGGCTTCGCTGCCCTCCACGCGGTAGGCGCCGGGAAATCCGATTTCGCTGCGCTTGAGATACTCGCGAATCTCGTCGGCAGTTCGGAGCTGCCCGTCGGCAACAGTGCGTTCCCAGTCGAAGACACCGGAGGATGGTTGCGGTAATCCAGCCCTGAGGTGCAGTACGGGGTAGTCCCGGTCGGCACGGACAGGCGCGGCTTCCGCCACTTTTGAGGAAACATAGGCGGTCGGGACCAAGGGTGTAACTCCGGTGGTCAGGAACATGCGTTCGTCGGCCCAACCTCGGAGCCCCCCGTCCAGAATAGCCACGTTGTTGTGTCCGGCGCGAACGAGGTCCCACCATAAGTGGGTTGCCGCTGGCGTCACGGTATCGTCGTAGATCACGATGGACATCGCGGGGCGGACAGCGAGTAAACCGAGCTTCCGCGCTACAAGGTCTGCGGCGCGAGGCTGGCGCTCGTCGCGCTCTTCACCGGCGGGCCAGCTTACTGCGTTCGGAATATGCCCTTTGGCGTAAGCCGCCCCGTTGCGGACATCGATCACCCGGTAGGCGTCCAGGAGTGCGTACCTCTTGCTGAGGAGCCTGGGCATGCACCGCAGGCCCGGATCATCAAATCCTTTCTCGCCCTGGAGGCTGATCAAAAACCCGGCCAGATCGCGCGCATCCGCTCCTTCGTAGGACACACCCCTGAAGAAATAGGATGGCGACAGGATCTGCCCTACCAGGTCCACACGCGGCCGCCGGCCCACGCCGGCCAGCGGTACCATATCCTGACAATGGAGATCATCACCGTCCGAGCCGTGGCACACCTGGCAGTGCGTCCGGTACAGTCGTCCGCCCTTGTCGAGGTTGGCGCCGCCGCGCTTGGTCGGCACTGTCTCCTGGGCAAGCATTGCAAGCGAGATCAGGCTTGCGGCCAGGACGCTCGCCACCGCCAGCTTGCGACTTGCGTACCGCACGCGCTTCATAGCGAACCTCCAACTGATCCCGCGCTGCGGGACTAGTCACCCGCTTGCGTGACCAAGCCCCGCTTGAGAGGATGGTTGTGCATGCGGTCTAGCCTCTCCAGCGCTTCCTTTCTGAACGAGTATCGCAGCAGCAAGCCGAACGCAGTGACGGGCGGCACAGCCCTAGGTGACAGCTCTGGAATCGCAAGCATAAAGAGCTGATCACGGTCAATCCATACTTTTATTGGGTGCTGTCCTAATTTGAACGTAGCGCCGCCCTTTAGGGCGGCACCTGCCGGGCTGAAGCCCGGCGCTACACCCGAAATTAGGACAGCACCTTTCATTGACTGTGGGTTTGTGGTCGAAGCAAGTAGGCTTTTGCGGTCTCTCCCGCACGTCTTCTATTTTCGCCCTTCTCATGATACTGTTCGCCCACTTTGCGAGCACCTGCAAGAACAGAAATTCGAAACTGGAAAATCGAAATTGGCAGGAACCGAAACCGCCGACAGCCGAAACTCGAAATTCGCGAGAACGGAAACTGGAAACTGGCGAAAGCCGAAATTGGAAACTGGCGAAAGCCGAAATTGGAAACTCGAAATTCGAAAATCGGATCGGACCAGCAACCGGAGAGTCCAGAAGTCGGACTTCGCTAAAAGAGAAAGCTTTACCACCAAGACGCCAAGGTACGAGGGAAAGCAAATTTGCAGCCGCGCTCAACTCGCACTTGAGGTGACTGTGGGTTTTGTCACCGGGAAAAAGCCCGCGCTCAGAAAGACGCTGAGCGTGGCTGCCGCTGGCCCGAATGCCTTAAGCAATTCCAAAACGTACGTTCGCTGCGGTTCTGGAATCATGTGGCGGCCCACGCTCGTTGAATGGTATTGCTCAGCAGGACTTCAGCTTGTTTGAGGTCTCGTCCACCCCGCGCGTACAAATCCAGATACACCTGCACCCCGGACACAACTAGAGCTTTCCCGACTCGCCTCGAATACATAAAAACGCCATCATCGTAAGGGTAGATAAAGCGCAGCATAGGACCGACCGATGGCTGAGACTCTAAGGTTCGCAGGTTTACGTCCCCTTCTCTCGACACCAAAAACACATCTGTTATGTCGATATCAACAAACGGCGCTTCCAGCGAAGCGGCCATAGCTCCGCTGAACGCGAATGTGCCCGGCGCGAGTCGGTCGATTCCTGAGCTTATGCTTTGCAGATCGCGACCGAAGGGATTGTTGGCCTGAAAAGAGCTACGAAGTCTCCAGCGGTAGCGTTCTTTGTATTTCTGCGCCCATTCCGCTAGAAGCCGAGATGGTTCCGGTACGAGTACGACGACGCCGCGCCTGCGGACAAGAAGCTGGTCCTCGAGAGCCGCAATAGCTTTCGAGACAGTGCCCATGCTTAGGGCAAAATCAGCTAGGACCGCTGGCGCTATGTTTCGGAAACGTGCGCTCTCGGCAACGAGCTCCCGTGAGATCTCGGTGATGCTCCAAGGTTTTGGCCTCTCCAATAAAACCCGCAGAACTCGCGAAGATCGGCCAGAAAATACATTGATTGGTCTTTGACTCTCCGACGCGGGCACCGAGATCTCGCGGCTGCGCATTCCGGTGCGTTGCAGAGCGAATTTGCCGGGAACGTTGATGAAGATGTTTCCGGCAAGGTCCATAAAATCGATCTCTTTTTGAACACAAAAGGCTTGCGTTTGTGGGGACAGCACCGGCGCAATCACCGCTACTGCGACGTCAGCTCGTAACGACTTCAATCGCTGTATCCAAGGCGCAATCTCCTCCAGCAGCCGAGGGGAAAATGTTGGCTTAATTTCGCCCAATACTTGCACCCGATTCGGGCCTGACCTCAATTCAAAGCTGACATCGAACGGTTGATCCGGCCCTCCTTGGACATCGCGTATGGACACTCCAGGCAGACCTCTAACTGGAATCTGTTTCCGCAGAGCGTCGGTTACATCCTGTTCGATCTGGGTGCGCGAATTCACGAGGTTGTTTTCTCAAATCGGAAACCATGTGTAAAGGAAAATTTTCATATAGGAATAGTTTCCTATATAGGAAAAACGTTCAAGTCATTGACAAATAGGACCCGCAGGGCCAGGGAGCGGACTGCCGTGCCGCCCCGTCGTCCAGGATGACATTCCTGGGGACCTTTGTCCTTAACTCTTCACCGTCCGCCGTACCTTTCCAGCCACTTCAATTCTTCCCGCACCTTGATTTTTCCGTGCCAGGGATTCTTGTCCAGGTCGTGGCCTTCGCCGGGAAAAATCAGCAGGCTGGTAGGAACGCCGAGGGTATGCAGGGCGCGCTCGAGCAGGTAGTCCTCGCCCACGTAGACACGAATGTCTTCCGCGCCGCCCACCACGTGAGTGGGGGTTCGGACTTTATGGATTTGCCAGATGGCAGCCTCGGCGTCGTAGTTCTTTTGGGCCTCCCACGGAAGTCCTCCCAGAAAGTACGCATCATCAAAAGTCGTATCATCGTTTCCCCAGTTGGCCACGTGCTCGACGGCGCCGGCGCCGGTCACCGCCGCCTTGAAGCGATTGGTCTGGGTGATAAGCCAGTCAGTCATATAACCACCGTAGCTATAGCCCCCGATGGTGAGCCGATCCGGGTCCGCGATGCCGTCTTTCACCAGGGCATCGATGCCCTCCAGGATGTCTTTCCCTGGCCGGGAAACGATGTGGGGAATAATGTCGAGCGTGAACTTATCGCCGTAGCCGATCGAGCCTCGGTAGTTAGGCTCAAAGACCAGCCAGCCGTTTGTTGCCGCCAGCGCCGCCCATTGATACCAGTCCGCCTCGAAGTGATTGCCATCGGCGTCGCCGGGACCGCCGTGAATGAAGGTGAACATGGGCAGGTGCGAGGCGCCAAATTTTCCCGGCGGGTAAATCAGCATGCCTTCCGCCGTCGCGCCATCGTCCGTGGTCCAGCGATAAGGCTTGCCCTCGGGAAGTGCGCGCTCGGTGAAGAGCCGATTGAAGGAAGAAATCGGGCGTGCCTGACTCAACTTGTCCGGACCTTCGGCGAGATAGACCTCGGCTGGCTTTTGGAGCGACGAATAGACAAAGGCCAGGCGCGGCGAATGCTGGGAAGTGGAGAGGTGCTCATAGGTGCCTTCCATGCCGGGCTGCTTGGTGAATTCGCCGGCGGGATCAGCTTGCACGTAGGGCTGCACCTCCGTTCCCAGCCGGCCGGCCGCGAGCAGTTTGCCGTCCGGCAAGGGAGCGAAATCGGTGATGGCGCCTTCGAATCGCGCCGCCCAACGAGCGTGCGTCCTGGGCGGGCCGTCGGCTGCCGTCCAGTAGACACGGGACTGGGCGTCCTCATATGAGCCCTCAACAGAACCATTGAGGTAGGAGAAAAATATGTGTCGCCCGTCAGGCGCCCAGGCGATTCGATCGAAGATCGCGGAGCCGAATTCCGGTCTCTGCATTCCAGTCTCAGGATTGGCGCGCGCCGCAGTCACGTAGATTGCGTACGGCTCCAAAGACTCCCAACGCTGGGAGCGCGACTCCGTGAGGATGGCGAGCCGTTTACCATCGGGAGAGACCGCGAGTTGTTTCGCGCGGTCGCCAAGCAAGGCGACCGAACCGAGCGCCGGCTGCGGACTGGTTCCGATTTTCTGCTCGTCGGCCGGTCCATGATCGAGCACGGCTTGAATGCTCACCATCCAAATGGCGTCTCCTCTTTCGGACTCGCGGAACCGGACAACGTCCTTCCACTCTTTCTTGTATCCTTCTTCCTGTTCCTTGGACCAGTGCTCACGGGTGGCGAAGAAGAGGGATTTCGAGTCTGCGGCCCAGGCGAACGCATGGACTTCCTCTTTCCCTGACGTCAACGCGAATGACTCCCCGCCATCTGCGGAAATGACGTAAAGCTGGGCGACAGGTTTTTCGCTCTTTCCCTCATCCTCTTCGTCGCGCCCCGCCGGCTCCGAGGCGGCTCCCACATCCTCCGCCGCGCGGTCGGAGAGGAAAGCAATCCAGCTCCCATCGGGCGACCATTCCGGGTCGCGGTCGTGACCCGATTGGGTCAAGGGGATGAGCGGCTCGTGTCCCCCACGGTTTTCGCGATACAGCCAGAGGTCACTGCGGAAGCGGTTGTGGTCCCAATCCGGCCGAACGGTGCCCACAACCACGGCGCGGCCATCGGGAGAGATTTTGACACTTCGAATATCGACCGCATTGAAGAACTCGTCGAGCGTGAGCGGAGGTTTTGACTGCTGTGCCACGCAAAACGGGGCGATGAAAACAGCCAAGAGAACCAAGGGCGACCGTTTGACCCTTAACATAAAGTCCCTCCAAGACCTCGGGGATTTCGTAGGAATGTCGGGGCCAGCGGTACGGAGTTAACCGCAAACCGCGAGTTCTCGAACGCGGGTTCATAATTCATAATTCATCATTCATCATTTATATTCATCCCGTGCTCTTCATTCCAGCGGAAGTATTGTTCCAGAAAAATCAAATCACGCCAATACGCACGCCTGTGGATGTGACCGCAACTATGAGATGTGAGGAAGGGCTCCACGAGCTCCGCGCCGCCGGCCGGCAGCCGCGGTGAAGGATTTCCTGACCGCAAGCACGCTGCCCGCGTGTTGTCCAAAGCATACTGACCGTAGCTTGAGCACCCATCTGGCCGTGCCCGAACCCATCAGGTTTCGGACCCTTGACAACTATTCCATATTTCTAGTATTCTCGAAATATGCCGAGTCGAAAAAACGCTGCGGAAGTCGCTCGATACGCCGACGCCTTTGCGGCCATGGGCGCCGAGCCGCGGCTGCGCGTCATGCAACTTCTGTTGACCGCGCACCCGAAAGGCTTGGTCGTGGGCGACATTCAACAGGAGCTCGAAATCCCGGCGTCCACGCTCTCGCACCATCTCGAAAAGCTGAAGATGGAGGACTTGGTGGGCGTCCGGCGCGAGGGCACGTTTTTGTGGTACACGGCCAACACTGGAGCGTTGCAAGAGATTATCGATTTCTTGTATGCGGAGTGTTGTACACGGAACCAGGCTATCGAACCGGGCGAGCTTGTGGCCATCGGGCAACCATCAACCAAGACGTCGGAAAGGAAAAACAAATGAGCGATGAAAACCTTAGGGAAGTTGTTAGGGAGAAGTACGGTCAAGCTGCACTTCGCGTGATGCAGGGCAAATCGACGTGCTGCACGCCCAAAACGCCCGCCGGAATTGCGCAAGTCGACCCCGTCACCCAAAACCTCTACGAGGCCGCGCAGACCTCGGAACTGCCCGAGGAAGCGGTTCTGGCCTCGTTGGGATGTGGCAACCCGACGGCGCTGGCGCAATTGAGTCCGGGCGAGAGCGTGCTTGATCTGGGTTCAGGCGGCGGAATCGACGTTTTACTGTCGGCCAAGCGAGTCGGCCCAACAGGGAAAGCATACGGCCTGGATATGACGGACGAGATGTTGGCGCTGGCCCGCGAGAATCAGCGCAAAGCGGGCATCCCGAATGCCGAGTTCCTGAAAGGCGAGATCGAAAACGTTCCCCTGCCCGATAACTCCGTGGACGTGGTCATCTCAAACTGTGTCATCAACCTCTCGACGGACAAGGACCGCGTGTTGCGCGAAGCGTTTCGCGTGCTCAAGCCGGGCGGGCGCTTTGCCGTCTCCGATGTGGTGGTGCGCGGCGAGGTACCGCCGGAAATTCGGCGCAACGTCGAGCTTTGGATCGGTTGCGTCGCCGGCGCTTTGCAGGAATCGGAATACCGCGCCAAGCTCGCGGCCGCGGGTTTTGAGGCCATCGACATCGAGCCCACACGCATTCATTGTGCCGAAGACGCTCGCGAGTTCCTGACGGGCAAGGGGATCGATATCGATGCGATTGCGCCCATGGTCCAGGACAAATTCATGAGCGCCTTCGTTCGCGCCCGGAAGCCGGGCTCAACATGCTGCGCGCCGAGCTGCTGTGGCGGGTCGGTGGGGCAGTAAACCCAATGAAAGTGACCCAATCGAAGGGAGTGCCTTTCGGCGATGCGCGAACATCTGACACGGAAGCTCTCATTTCTTGACCGATATCTGACCATCTGGATTTTCCTCGCCATGTCTGTGGGCGTGCTTTCAGGCTACCTCGTGCCCAGTCTCGTCCGGACTCTGACTGCCTTTCAGGTGGGGACAACCTCCATTCCTATTGCAGCCGGTTTGATCCTGATGATGTATCCGCCGTTGGCAAAAGTCCGGTACGAAGAGCTCGGCGAAGTCTTCCGAAACAAGCGAGTGCTGTTTCTGTCCCTCTTGCAAAACTGGATCATCGGCCCGGTTCTCATGTTCGCTCTGGCGGTCACTTTCCTGCGGAACCACCCGGACTATATGGTCGGTCTCATCATGATCGGCCTGGCTCGATGCATCGCCATGGTGATCGTCTGGAACGAGCTGGCCCGGGGCGATACCGAATATGCCGCAGGACTCGTGGCCTTTAATTCAGTCTTCCAGGTGCTGTTCTATTCACTCTATGCGTGGGTGTTCATCACGGTGTTGCCGTCGTGGATCGGACTGAAAGGGACTGTCGTTCAGGTCTCGATGAAACAGATCGCACAAAGCGTCTTCTTCTACCTGGGAATACCATTCCTTGCAGGAATGCTCACTCGCTTCGCTCTGGTTCGTTTTCGGGGAAAAGAATGGTACGAAAAAAGGTTCGTTCCCCGCATCAGTCCGCTGACCCTCATGGCATTGCTCTTCACCATCCTTGTGATGTTCTCCCTGAAGGGTCAGTACATCATTCAATTGCCGCTGGACGTTCTGCGCATTGCCGCGCCCCTGCTGATCTATTTCGTGGTGATGTTTCTGGTGTCTTTCTATCTGGGCAGAAAGCTCGGAGCCGATTATTCGCAGACCGCAACGCTCTCATTCACCGCCGCGAGCAACAATTTTGAGCTGGCCATCGCGGTGGCGGTTGCGGTGTTTGGAATCAATTCCGGTGCCGCATTTGCGGCCGTGATCGGCCCGCTGGTTGAGGTCCCAGTACTGATTGGCCTCGTGGGAGTCTCGCTACGATTCCAGCGTCGGTATTTTCCGGCACATCCCGATGAATTGGCTGAAGTTGAATTGGTTCGTGGCTGAAGATCCTACGAGCTTTATTTGATTGGCAAGGCGGCTCAACGAGGTTAGGCGTGCAGGAGAGACTGCGATGATCAAGCTGAAGGTGCTATTTGTTTGCACTCAGAATTCTTGCCGGAGCCAAATGGCCGAGGGATTCTTGCGGCACCATGCGGGAGATCGCTTCGACGTGTTCAGTGCGGGAGCCGAACCCGCCGCCCTGAATCCGACTGCGGTCGAGGCGATGGAGGAGATTGGGATTGATATCTCCGGCCAACACTCCAAGGATGTTGCTCAGTTCTTAGGGCAAAGCTTCCAATACCTGATCAGGGTTTGCGACAAAGTTAAGGAAACTTGTCCAGTCCTTCCCGGAGCAGTCTGGTATCTGGACTGGAGCTTCGAAGATCCCGCTCAAGCCAAAGGATCCTCAACCGAACGGATGGCCGCCTTCCGTCGCGTTCGGGACGAAATTGAGGGACGGGTTCTGGACTTCATAGCCAAGGAATCTTTACCAGCCTGATGAGATCCAACGGAGCTTTGCGCATTTCCAAGCTGACTACTTCGGGCCTGCAGCCATGATTTTTTCGATTTCGTCCACGGTGCGAGGCAGCCGGCGCGATAAGAGCTCCGCACCGTCCTGAGTGATCAGGATATCGTCTTCGATGCGCACGCCAATTTTCTCTTCCGGAATATAGATGCCAGGCTCGTCAGTGATCACCATGTTGGCCTGAAGGGGCACGTCGTAGGTGGCCGGGTCGTGAACGTTCAAGCCGACGTGATGCCCGAGGCCATGGATGAAATACTGGCCGAGCGAATTTCCGTGCAGGTCCTTTCCGTGTGTGTCGATGTAGTGATAGGCGATCTCGTACAGACTATTCGGCACGCGGCGCGCCAGCGTCATCCCCGGCTTGGCCGCAGCGAGCACCGCGTTTTGCGCCCCCAACACGATTTCATAAATCTCTCGCTGGCGGGGCCTGAAATGTCCGTTCACGGGCAAAGTGCGCGTGATGTCGCTCGCATAGCCGCTGTAGGAGCCTGCCACGTCCATCACCACCACGTCGCCGTCTTTCATCTGATGGTCGTCCTGGTCATAGTGCAGGACGGTCGAAAAAAATCCCGAACCGACAATGGGAGGGTAAGCGGGCCACTCACAGCCGCGGCGCTCGAATTCATATTTCATCAGCGCCGCAATTTCGTATTCCCAAACCCCCGGATGAACGGCCTTCATGGCGGCCAGGTGCGCGTCGAGGGAGGCCTCCACGGCTTTCCGCATGAGCGCGATTTCTGCCGGCGACTTCACCATGCGCATGCGGGTGAGAAGCGGGCGCACGTCCTCGAGCGCTGCGAGAGGCGCCAATTTGTGCAGCTTTGAAACCATCTCCTCGACGAAACGGTCTTCGCCGCTTTCGGGTTGGGGCGTGAGCTCGGTGTAAATTTTGGGAAACGTCTTGAGCGCTTCCAGAAGTTCGGCCTGAAAAAGGGCGCTGCTCTTCACCGTGGGAAATCCGGTGCGCGCGATTGCGTCCGCATCGTCAGGGCCGAGCTTGGGCCCGGTCCATTTCTCAGCCCGGTAATCGTGGGCGGGGATAAAGAGAATCTCTTTGTCGATTTCAGGCCCACCGCCGTTGCGCTTCGCCGAGGAGGCTTTAGGCACCAGAAGAAGCATGCCGTTCGGCTCGCTCCAGCCGGTGAGGTAATAGAACATCTCGTTCTGGCGAAACCGTGTAGTGGAGACGGCAATTTCGTCCTCGCCGTAGCCGAAGAGCACAATCACGCCATCGCCGGTCTGCTCGAGGAGGCGGGCGCGCCGCTCGTGATAGTCGGAGAGCAAGCCTTTATCCCAAGCCCGTGCCGGCGTTGCCCACCAGACGGCCGCGACGATCACTCCGCAAATTTGCGCCAACAGAAAAGCGCGACACGTGTTCTTCTTCATCAAGCCCTCCTCGCAAACGAAGTTTCTAGGATAAACCAGGGGTCAAGCCGGCAGCCGGAAATTAGAAAGCAGCGGGCCGAAATCAGCGGGAAGAGCGCGACCAAAACTACGTTCCCACAGGCACGGCGCGGGCGCGCAAATGAAGCAAGAACGGCAAAGCTCGCCAGAACCGACGCATAGGGGTCTGGAACAGGGACATGGCGCCGGTGTAGGCATAACCGACCAAGAAAATCATGAGGAAGGGCGACGTCAGGTAATTCTCGCTGTCGAATGAATAAGCCAAAGTAAATAGGAAATAAGCCGCCAGCCCAAGCTCGACAATCGGAATCCATCGGCCGCGATGGAGGTATTTCTTCCGTTCCCAATTATCGGCTCGGCCTTCCACACCAAACTTCGGCGTGCGGACAAAACCCGATTGCATTCCCAGCAGCGCCTCAATCACCGCCTTGGAGTTGCTGATCGCCAGTCCGATGCCGACGGACATCAGGAATGGAATGTACTTAATGCGGCTCCACCAGCCGCGCGGGTAAAGCGCGCGCTGGGCCGTCAAATAAAAAGTGGAAACCGAGTTCGTGGCAGCGATGAAAAGGGGCAGGTCGAGATACAGCATCTGGAACCAGCCCTGGTAAAACCGGACGATCATCGCCGGCAAAAGGATGACAGAAAACACCACCATCAACGGGTAAGCCATGTTGGCCGTCAGGTGGAAAGTGGCTTCGAGTTTGATGAACAGCGGCTGCGGGCTCCTCCAGATGGTGGGCAACAGCTTCTTGGCGGTCTGGATCAATCCCTTGGCCCAGCGTGCCTGCTGCGTTTTGAACGCGTTCATCTCCACCGGCAGTTCCGAGGGGCACTCGATGGTAGGGTCGTAAATGAACTTCCAGCCGCGCAACTGCGCGCGGTAGCTGAGATCAGTGTCCTCGGTCAGAGTGTCGTGCTGCCAGCCGCCCGCGTCATCGATCGCGCAACGCCGCCACATGCCGGCGGTGCCGTTGAAATTGAAGAAGCGTCCGGAAAGACTTCGGCCGCCATGCTCGATCACAAAGTGGCCGTCGAGCAGGATCGCTTCCACCTGCGTCAGGTTTGACGTCGTGCGATTGATCCACGTCCAGCGGCCCTGCACCACGGCCACCTGCGGGTCGGCGAAATAATGGATCATCTGCATCAGCGCTGAGGGCGGCGGAACAAAGTCGGCGTCGAACAGGGCAATGAACTCGCCGCTGGCCTTTTTGAGGCCCTCCGCCAACGCGCCGGCTTTAAAACCTTCTCGATTGTCGCGGTGGTGATAAGTCACGGGATGTCCGGCTGCCGCATACTCGCTCACCAATCGGGACGCCACCATTGTTGTCTCGTCGGTGGAATCGTCAAGAACCTGGATATCGAGAAGTTCCCGCGGGTAATCCAGGTGAGTCACCGCGTCGAGCAGCCGCTCCACCACGTAACGCTCGTTGTAGATGGGAAGTTGTACCGTTACGCGCGGCAGCGCATCGAATTGCCGCTGAGGCTTCGGCGACTTGTGGCGATTCTTCAGGAACAAGTACGTCAGGTAATAACGGTGCAGTCCAAAAAACGAAAGAATGATCAGAATCGTGAAGTAGGGAATCAAAATCCACAGGTCGAACGCGTTGGCGCGATACAAGCCTTGAAAAGGGTCCTTGTGGAAAATGTGATACACGTACCGGGCAATGGGGTTCGTTGGAGTGACAATGGCGGCGATGAGGAAACGAGTCATCATCTGATTCGACTCACGATGGAGCTTTCAGGTTACACGTGCTCACTTCAGTGGTCTGGGAACCGGATGGCTGTCGCGGCTCTCGCGCGTGGCGAGCGCCACTAGTTGTGGGCAACTAACCCGCTTCTGACAATTAACACTCCCATTTTACCACGAAAGCATCGCAAAGCGCGGGCAAATTATCCTGCCAGCAACTCCCGATACACAGCAGGATCGACATTTCCGCCGCTCACGACGCAACACACAGCGCGATTGCGAAACCGTTCGGGCTCCGTGAGCAGTGCGCCCACGCTGAGAGCCCCGGTGGGCTCAACCTTTAGATTCGCCAGCGCGAAGAGCAGCCGCACCGCTTCCGCGATGTTTTCTTCGGGGACCTCGACGATGCCCGCCAGCCCATCGCGCAGAATCGCCCAGTTGTGCTTCCCGAGGCTGAGCGTCCGCGCGCCGTCAGCGATGGTTTGGGGCTCGCTATCGTTTCGGACGATCTCTCCGGCCTTGAGCGACCGAGCCGCATCGTTGGCGATGGCAGGCTCGGCGCCGATCACTTGAATCTTCTGACTGGCGCGCGCAGATTGGCGAAGGCCCTGAATAATTCCCGAAGTCAGCCCGCCGCCGCCCACCGGCGCGACGACGCAATCCATCGGGCGGCTAAGTGCCGCGAGCTCCGTGCCCAAGCTGCTGTTGCCCTCGATCACCAGCGGGTCGTCATAGGCGCTCGCGACGTAAGCCTCGGGATGCTCAAGCGCCAGTTCTTGAACTCGCGCGGCGCGGCTCTTCATGCGCACGTCTACCGGTTCAACCTGGCCGCCGTATTCGCGCACCGCTTTCACTTTGACCTCAGCCGAGGTCGAGGGCATCACGATAATTGAGCGCTTGCCCAGCAGCGAGCACGCGAAGGCCAGGGCTTGCCCGAAATTGCCCGACGACGCGGTAATGATCAGAGGGTTGGGCACGCGCAACGCCACGTTGTACGCGGCGCGAAACTTGAAGCTGCCGGTGTGCTGAAAAGTCTCGCTGGCAATGAAGAGATCGACGTCCAGGCGTTTGGCGAGCCGCGGCGCCTCGATGATCGTCGTGGGCCGGGCCAACTCCCGAAGTGGTGTAATGGATGGCCGAGATGTTTCCATCAGGCCGCAGTATATCAAAGAGTCGTTCGTGGTCGCCGATCAGTGTGTGTCAGTCCGCAAGAATTTCTGTTCGTCAGTAACTGACAGACTGAGCTACTGACGAACTGAGGAACTGGCAGCGGACAACGGACGATTTCCTATTCGTTCCATCCCGCGTGTTCCTGCCAGTCGACGATGCGGTAATGGATTTCTTCCCGCGGCAGCTCGGCGAGGGGTTGGTGCGCGCCCTCCGCCAGGTTACCGTCCTGCGATTGGTAGGTCCAGCTCATTTCCTGCTTGAGCGCCGCGGCCTCACCGCTCAGGTGAACGACGAATTTCTCGTACTTGAAAGGTGCGGGCTTGGTGCCGCCGGCGCCGTAAGCCTCGTCGGCGAGGATCACCGTTTGCGGATCGATCCGCTTCTCGTGCAGAAGCTCCTGGCACGCTTTCACTACAAACCAGTTCGCGGTGCGATGGTCGACGTGGCGCTCATCCGGGTGCGACGTGCCGATCATAGCCGGATGAAACTCGGTGATGATCTGTTTCACGGCGTCGATCACAGCATCGCGCGCAAAGGGGAGATTAGGCTTGAACATGTTTTCGTAAGGGGCGTGGTCGGTGGCGAGATAAATGTCAAGAAACGGATTGCTCACCTTAATGTGCTCGGACCAGATGGCGCCGGAGCCGCCGTCCGGCAGGCCGAGAAAAATCACGTGGTCGCGCGTGAGACCGATGTGCTCGAGCGCCTCCATGGATTCTTCCATGCGCACCTCGCCGAACTCGCGAGCTTCGTTCGGCCCACAAGGCTTATCGAAGTAGCGCTCGCATTCGCCTACATCGCCGCCGGTGAAAAACACCACGCGCACGGGAATGCCCGCCTCCACTGCGGCGTGGATCAATCCGGCGTACGGGTGCTCGTCGTCCTCGTGCGGACAGAAGACCATCAGCGAGGCAGGAAGCTGGTTCATCGCCGCATCAGTCTTGGATGCAGTTTCAGGGGATTCACCCGGCGCGTAGAAATGCCGGTAATTCTTGAAATCAATTTCATCGTTGTAGGGGTGCGTATAGGCGTGGCTGCTGTAAGGTTTGGGCAGCACGCGGTTGGGATCGCGCACAATCACCTGAGGAGAGAACTGCATATCGTAAAGCGTGGTGCGTTCGGCGTTCCAGACCGCGATGGTGTAAGTATCAACCTCGGGTGGCGGCAGCTTGAAATGGCGCGCCGGACCGCCCGCGCCCAGCACCGCCACCTGCGTGCCTTGGAGAAAAGCGGCAGTGCCGGCGGGCATCATCGGAATGGTCGCTGCGCCGCCTGCCGGCAGATTCAAGTGCTCGCGCAAAACCTTGAGGCCCAACTGCGGGTTCTCCTGCTTCTTGCCCGAAAGGTTGGCCTCCCCCGAAAAAACGGAGATCCACGGATAGTTGGCGTTGGAAAATTCCACCATCAAATTCTGCAAATCGCGATCCGTCAGATTCTCCAGCGCCACTTCGCACTGAATGCTCTCGCCGGGCGCGTAAAATGTTTTATCGAGCGTGACGCGCGTTATGCGCACCAACTTTTTGTACGCGACAAAGCCTCTGACTTTTTCCTTGGCGACCACCTGATGTTCGTCGCGGTCCTCGACCTGAAGAACAACGGAATAGAGCCCGGTGGGCGCATCAGCCGGGATGGGCCATTCGACCTCGTAATACAGCTCGCCTCCCGTGCCTTTCGATTTCAGGTCCATCTGCGTGCTCGTCTCCGCCGTGGTTCCGACGTACTGAATGTTGGCGAAGAGCGCGTACCGGCTCGGGTCGCCCGAAAGGCCTTTCAGTGTGGCGCGAATAGTGGCGATCGTGCCGACATTGAAGCCCGTGTCCGCCGGAGCGCCCTCGACGGAGATCGGCGGCGCGCTCAGAACCGGGCTCGCGAGAATGAAAGCACACATTAGAGTAATGCAAGGCTCTCTTGCCGTGATCATGTTGTCTCCCCTGCGCGGTCAAAGGTTTTGCCATTATTGGGTGCCTCTTGCCAGAGTGCAACCTCAATTTCGTCCGGGGGACGGCTCAGTGTTCGGGGCGCACCCGGAACGTTGGCCGACCATTCCCGCGCTTGCATGCGGCACGCATCTCGTGTACACTGTTTTCGTATGAAGAACATCACACTGAGTGCCGACGAGCACGTCATCGAGCAAGCTCGGCTTGTGGCTCGGACCCAGCGTAAGACTCTCAATGCGGCTTTTCGCGAATGGCTGGAGCAGTTCACGGCGCAATCCGGAAGCGGGCGGGAAGTCGATTCCTTGATGAAGCGGCTTCGTCACGTGCGGGCCGGCCGCCACTTCACGCGGGACGAGATGAATGAACGGTAGGTTTTTCCTCGACACCAACGTGTTTGTGTACTCGTTCGACGAGAGCGTGCCGCCGAAGGCGCGGCGGGCAAGGCAGTTGATCCGGCAGGCGGTGGAGACAGGACAAGGCGTCGTCAGCTTTCAGGTGGTGCAGGAATTTTTCAACGTTGCTCTCCGCCGATTCTCGAAGCCGATGACGGCGGCCGAGGGGGAGCAATACTTGTCCACGGTATTTCGGCCGTTGCTGGCCATCAACTCGTCGCCGGCCCTCTACGGAGACGCGCTCCGTCTCTCGGAGCGGCACCGCCTCTCTTGGTATGACTCAATCATCGTTGCCGCAGCGATCCAGAGTCGCAGCAATATCCTCTACAGTGAAGACCTCCATCACGGGCAACTGTTCGGCAGCCTGCGTATCGAGAACCCTTTCCTCTAACCTGCCTTGTCCATCAGCTCAAAGCTCGGCAAATGTCCGGTGTCAACCGGACGAGCGCATCGTGGACGCTCTCAAAGGCAAGTCCGAAGAGGAACCAGACCGGCGCGTACTCCAGCGTGATGATGCCCTGAAAGTTGCCGGGGAAATTTGAGTAGTCCCACGGGCATTTGCCGGTAATCCTCTTGATCAGCCAGCCGGTGATATATTCCACCGCCCAGATGCACATGAGGTAGGCGGCACCGCGGAGCAGCCAAAAGTGAGGCCGAAGAAGATTGTGGATGGGCTCACCCAGCGGCGACAGCAACCCGTAAATGGGAAACATCCAGAGATAGCTGTGGCCCATCAGCCGCCAGTCTCGCTGCTTGCCCCACGCTCTCTCAGTGACCGCGCTCCAAACGATCTCAAAACACCAACCCAGCAGACCGTAGATGACAAAGCGAATCCACATTGCCAGGAGCCCGAAGTCGGAAGAAAACACCGAAACCGCCAAGATTGTAGCAGCAAGTGTCTGCGGCGGGAGTCCAAATCATCCGTCACGTGCGCCTGTGACGAATATCACGGAAAAAACTGGCGAAGAGTGTCAACGTTTACGCTTGTTGGCGTGAGGGGATAAGTGTTTGCAACAACCGCGAAGAAGGATGGCGCAGAGGTGCAGCCGGCACCTTCGTCCCGTCAGCCTGCGATGAACGGGAATCTGCGAGCCGGACGAACGGGGTCCCCAGGTCCTTCTTCCGACGACGCGAATCCGCGACAAGAACCGGGAGAAGCCCACTCGCCCAGTCAGCACGCGTTCTCGAAAGAAAACGCCATCGCGCTGATTGCCGTCGCAGGCATCGTGGTCCACTTAGGTCTTCGCATAGCGTTCGGCGCGTCACGCTTTGCCGTTCAGGTCCCTCTGCTTGCCGTCCTCGTCCTGGGAGGAATCCCACTCGTTTTCGAGTTAGCTCTCAAGGCCATCCACAAAGAATTTGGCTCCGACCTGCTGGCCGGAATTTCGATTGTCACTTCAGCGATTTTGGGACAATACCTGGCGGGATCGCTGGTGGTGCTGATGCTCTCCGGCGGCCGCGTCATGGAAATTTACGCGGTGCGAAAAGCGTCGTCGGTTTTGGAAGCCCTTGCGAAAAGAATGCCCAACATCGCGCACAAAAAGCTGGCGGCTGGGACCGTAGATTTGCCGCTCGACAAGATCGAAATCGGCAACGTGCTGGTGGTATTCCCACATGAGATCTGTCCGGTGGACGGTGTGGTTCTGGACGGCCACGCGACCATGGATGAGTCCTACCTGACGGGTGAGCCCTTCATGATCCCGAAAGCGCCGGGCGCGACGGTATTATCGGGCGCGCTCAACGGCGAAAGGGCTTTGACCATTGGCGCCACCAAACTCGCCGTTGACTCTCGTTACGCGAACATCATGAAAGTGATGCGCAGCGCGCAGCAGAATCGCCCCCGCATCCGGCGGCTGGGCGACCAGTTAGGCGCCATCTACACGCCCATCGCCGTTGCCGCGGCGCTCGCCGCTTGGCTGTGGAGTGCGCACGCGCTACGGTTTCTCGCCGTCCTAGTGATCGCCACGCCCTGCCCGCTGCTGATCGCCATCCCGGTGAGCATCATTGGATCAATCTCGCTGGCGGCGAAGCGGGGGATCATCGTCAAAGATCCGGCGGTGCTCGAACAGATCGAGACTTGCCGAACCATGATCTGCGATAAGACCGGAACACTGACTTACGGCGTTCCCCAATTGACCGACCAGATCATCGGCCCCGGCTTTGAGGCCGCACAAGTACTGCGTCTGGTGGCAAGCCTCGAGCAGTATTCGAAGCATCCGCTGGCGAGAGGAATCCTGCGCGCGGCGAAAAAACTCCGCCTGCCTCTTGCGGAGGCCACTGAAATCAGCGAGCCGCCTGGCCAAGGACTAAAAGGGAGCGTCGAAGGACAGCAGGTCCACGTCACCAATCGACGACATCTACTCCAGGAAACCCATCAAGCCGAATCGAGCCTGCCTCCATCCAATGCCGGGCTCGAATGCGCGATTGCCATCGATGGCGCGTACGCGGCGATTTACCGCTTCCACGACGCACCACGCGACGACAGTAGACCCTTCATTGCTCATCTCTCGCGCAAGCACCAGTTTAGAAAAGTGATGCTGGTTTCCGGCGATCGCGATTCCGAGGTGAGGTATCTTGCCGACCTGGTCGGCATCAAGGCGGTCGAGGCATCCAAGAGCCCGGAACAGAAGGTCGAGATCGTGCGCAAGGAAACCCGGGCCGAAAGAACGTTGTTTCTTGGCGACGGCATCAACGACGCTCCAGCGCTGATGACCGCCACGGTGGGCATCGCCTTCGGACACCACAGCGACATCACCACCGAAGCGGCAGGCGCAGTTATCATGGACGCGTCGCTTGCCCGTGTCGATGAGTTCTTTCATATCAGCCGGCGGATGCGCGCCGTAGCTCTCCAGAGCGCCGTGGGTGGTATGGCGGTGAGCCTGCTCGGCATGGTCTTCGCGGCGGCCGGATACCTTCCGCCCGTGGGCGGCGCCATCGCCCAAGAAATAATCGACGTTGTTGTGATCGCCAACGCCCTGCGCACCGCGATTCCGCCGAAAACGCTGGTTGATTTCTAGCGGTTGTTGAAACGAGCGGCGGTCATTAGTCGGAGTGGAAGAGGGAAATAAATGAGCGTGATGAATCAGGTTGCTGAAGGTGAAAGCGCGGATTTGCAGTGGAGTTGGCTTTACAAAATCGCCGGCACGGCTGCGCTCATCACCGTAGTGCTTATCCCGATCCAGATCGCCGTCTTTATGGCGTGGCCGCCACCTGGTTTTGAACCGACGTCGAGCACTGTGATCGGCTTCTTCACCTTATTCCAGAAGAATAGGCTTATTGGGCTTCTCGACCAGGATCTGTTGTTAGTCGTGGACGAGGTTCTCGGGATCCCGATAGCTCTTGCCCTCTACATCGCCCTCAGGAGAGCCAACCAAGCCTTCATGCTCATCGCTACGGCGCTTGGACTCGTGGGTTCGGCGGCCTACCTCGCGTCCAATACCGCTTTCGCGATGCATTCCCTCAGCGCGCAATATGCGGCGGCGACAACCGACTCCCAGAGGTCTCTGTTGGTGGCGGCGGGGCAGGCAGTGCTCGCCAACTACACGGGGACGAGCTTCCAGGCGAATTATGTCCTCGGATCTGTAGCCCTCATCATAACCTCCGCGGTTATACTGAAAAGCAACATCTTCAGTAAACTGACAGGGTATGTGGGAATTCTGGCAAGCGTGATCGGACTCGGTCTATACGTGCCCAAGATCGGCCTGGCCCTCTCGATCCTTTCTGTCCCCTTGTTCGCAATTTGGAACACCCTCATCGCGCGAAGGTTCTTCCACCTGAGCCAACGATTCCCTGAGAGCCGGGATTCGGCGCTATAATGCCCCTCCCGAGTCTCAATCATGCCGACGCGAACTGAATTAATCTCAGCGCTCCCAGAAACCGGTTTCCCGCCACCCGTCCGGCAAAGGCTCGAGAAGATTTTTGGCTCGCAAAGCTGCCCCAGCGTGATTTCGCAAGCCGACGCCGAAGCGATCAGCCGGGAGGCAAGCATTCCGTCGGCTCGGGTGATGCTTGAGCTTTTGCCGGTCGCCAGACTGTTTTCGGTGTCGCCCATTTCCAATTTCAAGGTCGGAGCCGTGGCCCGCGGATCGAGCGGCAACCTTTACTTTGGATCGAACATGGAGTTTCTCGGGGAGGCGCTCAGTTTCTGTACTCATGCGGAGCAGTCCGCAACGGTCAATGCCTGGGTGCACGGCGAAAAGGGCATGGACGCCTTGGCCATCAACTACGCGCCTTGCGGATATTGCCGACAGTTCTTGAACGAGCTCACCACCGCCGCGACATTGGAGATTCTTCAACCCGACAAGCCCGGTGTCTTGTTGAGCCGATTGCTGCCCAACGCCTTCGGGCCGCAGGACCTCAACGTGAAGGGCGGGCTGATGCAATCGCACGGCGAGACCCTGATATTGGACACGAGCACGAAAGACCCTGTCGTCCTTGTGGCTCTCGCGGCGGCGAACCTGAGTTACGCCCCGTACAGCAAGTCGCGGGCCGGCGTCGCGCTGGCCACGCGAAGCGGTGAAATCTACACGGGGCCTTATGCCGAGAACGCCGCGTATAATCCCAGCATGTCGCCGATGGAGTCGGCGCTGGCTCACCTGAATATGTGCCTGGCGTCTTTCGATCAGATCGTGCGGGCCGTGCTGGTGCAACAGCACTCGGATCTCTGCCTTCAGATAGACGCTTCGGCGGCAGTTTTGAAATCGGTCTCTAAGGTAGCGCTTGAAACTCACTATTGCCACGCTGAGACGCGCGGACACCCTTAGGAGCAGCCCCCGATGATTAGAAAACACAGCGCTGGCTTCATCTGCGCCGCCATGATGCTGGCGGCGTCAAGTTCGGCAGCGGAGAAAATCAAAGTAATCGTCGACCAGGACGCGCGTGGCCCCGGCACGACTGACATGCAGTCGATTCTGCTCTTCCTACAATCGGACAAATTCGAGGTGCTGGGCATCACCACCGTAAGCGGCGACCAGTGGGTGAAGGAGGAAACGCAGCACACGCTGCGGCTGCTCGAAATCGCCGGCCGCACCGACGTTCCGGTGTTCGAGGGCGCAGAAAACCCGCTTCTGAATTCCAAGGAGGAATCGGAGCGCTGGGAAGCGATGTACGGGAAGTTTCGTTACAAGGGCTGCTGGACGATCTGGGAGAAGCTGCCCGCGTCGGCCGCGTTCAGTGCGAACTACCACGAGCCGGACGTGATTCCTCCTATGCCGGAAGGTGCGCCGCAGATCAAGGCTCAGGATGAGGCCGCGGCCAGCTTTATGGTCCGCATGGTACACAAGTTTCCCGGAGAGGTCGTGATTTGGGCCGGCGGCCCGCTGACCAATATCGCGCTGGCGCTGAGGCTGGACCCGTCGGTGGCAACGCTGGCAAAGGAGCTGGTCTTGATGGGCAGCGGCTTCTACTCCGATAAGAGCGGCATCAACACCATCGACGGCCGCCGCGAGTTCAACTGGTGGTTCGACCCGGAAGCGGCGCGGATCGTCATGCGATCGCCCTGGAAGAAGATCACCATCACGCCTATCGACGTTTCCGTGAAGACCACGCTCGGCCCCGAAATTCAATCCGCCATCGCCCAAGCGGACACGCCGATCGCGAAATACCTGACGCAGTGCTCCCATACAAGTTATATGTGGGACGAGCTTTCAGCCGCCGCCATGATCGACCCGACGATCATCACCGATTCGAAAACGCTTTATGTCGATGTCGACATCGACCACGGACCGAGTTACGGTGAAACGGTCTTCTGGGAGCCGACCGCCCACGTTGCGCCGTATGAGCGATTGGCCGCCGTGCAGTTCGATCTCGACACCAAGAAATTCTATGACTTGTATGTGAAGGTAATGACCCAGCCCCTGGGGCGGCAGGCGATGCGTCGCGAAGGTCAATGATGAAGCGGGCTTATCTCAGCCTGCGTATGTCCGCGCGCGGAATGATTCGACTTCCTGCCGCGACGGCGTCGCAATCTGTGTTCCCATTTTGGTAACAGACAGCGCGGCAGCATCGTTGGCGAACCGGCAGGCGCTCACCAGATCCATGTCCTCTGCGAGTGCCACAGCCAGTCCGCCGTTGAACACATCGCCGGCCGCAGTAGTATCCACCGCCTTCACTTTGGGCGCGGGCAGCACCTGCGGCTCACCGTCCGTCACCAGTAGGCATCCCTGATCTCCCAATTTCACAATCACGGTTTTCGCGCCACGCGCCCGCAGCTTTTCCGCAATCTCCGCGGCCTGCCGCGTGTCCAATCGGCTCGGTTGAAGGTCAGCAAGGATGGCCGCTTCGGTCTCATTGGGCGTGAGCACATCGACCAGCTCAAACAGCTCGTCGGGAAGCGTTCTGGCCGGTGCCGGGTCCAAAATGACGCGAGCGCCGGCACGACGGGCGGCACGCGCCGCGGCAATCACAGTGGGCAGCGGATTCTCGAGCTGAAGCAAAACGAGCGCCGCGCCGTCGATGGATCCCTGGGCGGCCCCGACATCCTGGGGCGAGAGGCGATTGTTGGCGCCGGGCACGATAATAATCGAGTTGTGGCCGTCGTCCGCAACGAAGATGAGGGCGATGCCGCTCACACAGTCTGGAATCGTCAATAGGGCGCTCACGTCGCATCCCACCTGCTCGAGGTTGGCACGCATGCGCCGGCCAAAATCATCCGAGCCGACGCGTCCGAGCATTGCAACATTGCCTCCCAGACGCGCCGCGGCGTAGGCTTGGTTGGCGCCCTTGCCGCCGGGCTCGTCGAAGTAAGTGTGGCCGGTCATCGTCTCGCCCACCACCGGGATGCGCGCCGCGCAGGCCACTAAATCCATATTCAGACTGCCAACCACTACGATTTTGCCCGCCATGAAATTTGCCCCCGTTGTGTAATTGGAACGACCGGTAAGAATAGCCGAGCCCAGTGACCAGTGACAAGGGACGAGTGACGAGAAATCAGTGGCCCGTGGCGAGGGGCAAGCTGCCGGTGGCCAGTTGCCGAAGCCTCATAAAGTTCTTTACTTTCGGCTCCATTTCGAAGAAGCTATTTGTTTAGGTTGGCGCTGTCCTAGAACAACAAAATTATCAAGCGAATGCAGGGGTGTCAGTGCGCTCCGATGGCGCAGATCTTCCACCGTAGCACCAACACGCTATCCCGACTGAGTATATATGGCGCCGCGTTCATTGTTGCGGCGCTCGCCGTGGTTCTTTATTTGGTCAACGAGTCCGCCTATTTTACGGACGTCAACGTGGCGCGGGAACAGCCGGTGCCGTTCAGCCACAAACATCATGTGACCGAGCTCGGCATTGACTGCCGTTACTGCCACACCTCGGTTGAGAAATCGTCATTCGCAGGCATCCCGCCCACCTATACATGCATGAGCTGCCATTCTCAGATTTGGGTGAACAGTCCCATGCTCGAGCCGGTGCGCGAGAGCCTAGCCACAGACCGATCGATCGAGTGGACTCGCGTCAACGCTGTTCCGCAGTTTGTTTATTTCGACCACAGCATCCACATCAAGAAAGGGATTGGATGCACCACGTGCCACGGCCCCATCGGCGAAATGCCGATCACCTGGCGCGCCAACACGCTCTACATGCGATGGTGCCTGGCCTGCCATCGCCAGCCGGAGATGTTCGTTCGGCGCCGCGAAGATGTGTTCAAAGCGGACTATCGGCCGCCCGCGGAGCAGCTCGCTCTGGGGCGACAACTCGTGAAGGAATACAAGATCAAGGACTCAAAGCAACTGACCGACTGCTACACGTGCCACCGGTGAAGGGAGGAGCCAGAAGCCAGAAGTTAGAAGCTAGAAGCAAGCTGGAATCGAGCTTACCGACGAGGCAAGCGAGTTCACAGTTCCCTTTTGGCTTCTAACTTCTAGCTTCTAGTCAAGCGTATGCCCCAAGACGGCAAAAACCGATTAGACCTGGTTCAGATCAGGGCGCGCCTCGAAAAGGACGGCGACCGCCGCACCTGGCAGAGCTTGCAAGAATTGGCCGAGACTCAGGAATACAAAGATTTCCTCCATCACGAGTTCCCTTACGATCCGGCAAAGTCGCCGAGCGCAGTCAGCCGTCGCGACGCCCTGAAATTCATGGCCGCCTCCGCCGCCTTTGCGGGCCTGACCGCGTGCACAAAACTTCCCACGCAAAAGATTGTGCCCTACGTCCAGGCACCGGAAGAAATCGTTCCGGGCAAACCCCTCTTCTATGCCACCGCCATGTCCTTAGGCGGCGTCGCGACCGGCGTGCTCGTGGAAAGCCACATGGGGCGGCCCACCAAGATCGAAGGAAATCCCCAGCACCCTGCGAGCCTCGGCGCAACGGACGCCTTCACTCAGGCCTCGATTCTGACGCTCTACGATCCTGACCGGCCGCAGGTGATGACGCATCAAGGGCGAATCAGGGCGTGGAGCGATTTTCTCGCCACCATCGATAGGATTCGCGAAGACCAAGGAGCCTCCAAGGGCGCGGGCCTGCGCATTTTGACGGAGACCATCACCTCGCCCACGCTCGCCGATCAGCTTCAATCATTGCTGAAGCAATTTCCCCAAGCCAAGTGGCACCAGTATGAGCCGGCGGGCCGCGACAACGCGCGCCAAGGCTCTCGCCTGGCGTTCGGCCAGTACATGAATACCTTTTACCGATTCGACAAGACAGACGTCATCCTCGCCATCGACTCGGATTTTCTTTGTTACGGCCCCGGCAGCCTGCGCTACGCCCGCGATTTCGCCGATAAGCGGCGCATTACGGACGCCAACAGCACAATGAATCGCTTATACGCGATCGAGAGTACGCCGTCGAACACTGGAGCCATGGCCGATCATCGTCTGGCGCTGCGAGCGAGCGACGTGGAAGGGTTTGCACGCGCCGTTGCGGCGCAACTAGGAGTCAAGGGAACCTCGAGCGCTTCGGCCCCACCCGATATTCCCGCCGGCTGGATTCCCGCCTTGGCGCGAGACCTTCAGAAGCACAGCGGCTCGAGCCTCGTGATTGCGGGCGATCAGCAGCCGCCGGTCGTCCACGCTCTGGCGCACGCCATGAACCACGCGCTGGGCAATATCGGCAAGACCGTAATGTGCACCGACTCCATCGAAGCCAATCCCGTCGACCAGACACAGTCTCTGCGCGACTTGGTGAACGATATTCGGGCCGGCTCGGTGGATACGCTGATCATCATCGGTGGGAATCCGGTCTACAACGCGCCGGCGGATTTGGATTTGCGCAGCCTTTTCTTCCCGCCTGCCCCGGCGCCGGACGCACCGCATCCTCCCTCAAAAGTGAAGCTCAAGATCCATCTGAGTCTGTACCACAACGAAACCTCGGAGCTTTGCGACTGGCACATTCCCGAGTGCCATTATCTCGAGTCGTGGGGAGACGCGCGGGCCTACGACGGGACGGTTTCAATCATCCAGCCGCTCATCTCTCCACTCTACCAGAGCAAGTCGGCGCACGAGCTGCTAGCGGTTCTCCTGGGCGAAGCCGGCAACTCGGCTCACGACATCGTGCACGATTTTTGGAAGAGTAAGAAACCTGCGATGGACTTCGAGAAGTTTTGGCTTACCACCTTGCACGACGGCGTAATGGCCGACACCGCTCTTCCTGAAAAAACTGTCTCTGCTGCGAAATTCAATTTCGGCGCTCAAGCTTCAACCCCAGCCTCGCAGCCGGGTGCGGGCAGCATGGAGCTCGTCTTCCGCCCCGACCCCACCATCTGGGACGGCAGCTTCGCCAACAACGGCTGGCTCCAGGAAATGCCCAAGCCCAACACAAAGCTCACTTGGGATAACGCGGCCATGCTGAGTGCCGCGACCGCCGAGCGCCTCGGCGTGGTCAACGGAGACTTGGTCGAGCTTCGCTCAAGCGGGCGGACGGTGAAAGCTCCGGCCTGGATCATGCCCGGCCACGCCAACGACTCTGTCACCGTGCATCTCGGTTACGGCCGCACGCGCGCGGGGAGGTTGGGAACGGGAATCGGATTCAGCGCTTACAGTCTTCGCACCTCGGATGCGCCCTGGATCGCTACCGGCCTTGAGATCACGAAGACCGGCGAACGCTATCCACTCGCCACCACGCAGCACCAACACATCATCGAAAGACAGCATTCAAAGGTTGATGAGGAGAGCACCGCCGCGTTCGACCGCGACCTGGTCCGCGTGGCCAGGCTGGAAGAATTTCGCAAAAATCCGGATTTCGCCAAGGATCCGCCGGAAAGAACTACAGAAGCGCAGTCACTCTACCCCGGCTACAAATACGAAGGTTATGCGTGGGGCATGGCCGTGGATCTGAATAGTTGCATTGGCTGCGGCGCGTGCGTGGTGGCGTGCCAGGCTGAAAACAACATTCCCGTCGTCGGCAAAGACCAGGTGGCTGCGGGCCGCGCCATGCACTGGATCAGGATTGATACCTATTTCAAAGGTGATTTGGAAACGCCGGAGACCTATTACGAACCTGTGATTTGCATGCATTGCGAGAATGCGCCATGCGAGGGCGTGTGTCCTGTGGGCGCCACGCTCCACAGCCCTGAAGGCCTCAACGAGATGGTGTACAACCGCTGCGTTGGGACTCGATACTGCTCCAACAATTGTCCTTACAAAGTCAGACGGTTCAACTTCAAGCTTTATTCGGATTGGACCACGCCGAGCCTTTTTGCGTTGCGAAATCCCAACGTCACGGTGCGCAGCCGCGGCGTGATGGAGAAGTGCACTTACTGCATCCAGCGAATCAACAAGGCCAAGATCGCTTCCGAACTCGAAGACCGCGATGTGCGCGACGGCGAAATTCTGACGGCCTGCCAGCAATCGTGCCCGACCCAGGCGCTGGTGTTTGGCAATATCAATGACCCGAACAGCCGCGTCGCGAAGCTGAAAGCGCAATCACGCGATTACAGCCTGGTGGCGGAATTGAACACCCGGCCGCGCACCACGTATCAAGCACGGCTGAGAAATCCCAACCCGGAGATCAAGGAATAGGATGGGGACCGTTAATCCTCAAATGCCGGTGGAGCCGGGAAGCGCCCGGCCGCTGATTGGTCCGGGCCACACCTTCGGGTCGGTCACGGACAAAATCAGCGCCATCGTTCTCACCAAGGGCACGCCGCGCGGCTGGTACTTCGGATTCGGCATCGCGTTTCTATTGGTCATGCTCCTTCATTACGCGATGGCGTACCTGTTTTTGGTCGGCGTAGGCATCTGGGGAATCAACATTCCTGTCGGTTGGGGCTTCGCTATCGTCAATTTTGTCTGGTGGATCGGAATCGGCCACGCCGGAACTTTAATCTCCGCGATCTTGCTGCTGTTGCGCCAGAAGTGGCGGACGTCGATCAACCGGTTCGCCGAGGCCATGACGATCTTCGCCGTGTCGTGCGCCGGAATATTTCCTCTGATTCACGTCGGGCGGCCGTGGCTTGCTTATTGGCTGCTGCCCTACCCCAACCCGATGGGGACGTGGCCGCAGTTTCGCAGCCCGTTGGTGTGGGACGTGTTCGCGGTTTCAACCTACGCCACCGTTTCGCTGCTCTTCTGGTTCGTAGGGCTGATCCCGGATTTGGCCACCTTGCGCGACCGCGCCAAGCAGCGCGCGGGGAAAATCATCTATGGCGTCCTGGCCATGGGATGGCGGGGCTCTGCCGTGCACTGGTCGCGGTACGAAATGGCTTCGCTGTTGCTCGCGGGACTGGCCACCCCCCTGGTTGTTTCCGTTCACACGGTCGTCAGTTTCGACTTCGCCGTTGGGGTCATTCCCGGCTGGCACACCACAATCTTCCCTCCATATTTTGTCGCGGGCGCCATTTATTCCGGCTTCGCCATGGTGATGACCCTGGCCATTCCGATTCGCGCTTTTTACAGGTTGGAAGACTTCGTTACCATGCGCCACCTTGAAAACATGGCCAAGGTCATGTTGGCGACGGGGCTCATCGTCGCTTACGGCTACATGATGGAAGCGTTTATGGCGTTCTACAGCGGAAGCCAATACGACAAATTCATGATTATGAACCGGTTGACGGGACCTTATGCTGTCCCATATGCGTCGCTGCTTCTTTGTAACATCGTCATCCCGCAATCACTTTGGTTCAAGCGCGTCAGAAACAGCGTGCCCGCGTTGTTTGTTCTTTCACTCGTCATTAACGTTGGCATGTGGCTGGAGCGATTCATCATTGTCGTCACCAGCCTGCACCGCGACTTCCTGCCGTCTTCGTGGGGAATGTACTATCCGACCCGCTGGGACTGGGCCACGTTTACGGGCACCATCGGACTGTTTGTCGCCTTGCTGTACCTGTTTGTTCGATTCCTGCCCATGATCTCGATTTTCGAAATGCGTCAGCTTGTCGCGGAAACTGGGGAGGGTCGCAAGAAGGCATGACGCCGGTTGCGCAAAGTATGAGACGACATCCGATTTACGGCCTGATGGCGGAGTTCAAGAGCCCCGAGGATCTTTTGGCCGGGGCGGAGCGCGCCCACAAGGCCGGTTACCGGCGAATGGACGCCTTCACGCCCCTTCCTATCGAGGGCCTCGCCGAAGCCATCGGCTTTCAGCGCACACGGCTGCCCATCATTGTGTTGATGGGAGGAATTTTGGGAGGGCTCAGCGGGTTCGGAATGCAGTACTACGCCAGCGTGATCGGCTTCCCGCTCAACATTGGAGGAAAACCTTACAACAGTTGGGTCGCGTTCATTCCCATCACCTTCGAGATGACGATTCTGTTCGCGGCGCTATCGACGGTCTTGGGCTTGCTGGCCCTGAATGGATTGCCGACGCCTTATCATCCGGTGTTCAACGTTCCCGAATTTGAGTTGGCCACCCGCGACCGCTTTTTCCTCTGCATCACTGCGAAGGATCCTAAGTTCGATCTTGAGGAAACGAAAAAGTTCCTGGCAGGACTGAACGCGCGCAAAGTGAGTGAAATTGAAACCTGAGTCGCCAGCGACTTCAGAACAGGGGCGAGCGACAAGCAAGAAAATGTGTCAAAAGTCAAAAGTCGAACATCAAATGTGGAGGCCATTGAACTCTCGAGTTGCGACTCTCGGCTTTCGACTTTTGCCGGTCACTCGTTCCCGCCCAGCGGGATCACTCGTCACTATCTCTTTGTGCCTTCTGCTCACAACGAGCTGCAGACAGGACATGCATATCCAGCCAAGATATAACCCGCTCGACGCCAGCCCATTCTTTGACGATGGCCGGTCAGCGCGGCCAGTTATTCCAGGGACCGTGGCCCGCGGCCACCTGCGCACCGATGAAGCCTTTTACACAGGCAAGGTCAATGGGACCGAAGTGAACAGTTTTCCATTTCCGGTCACGCGCGAAGTTTTGGAGCGCGGGCGCGAGCGATACAACATTTACTGCACGCCCTGTCACGACAGGGTGGGCGATGGCCAGGGCATGATTGTGCAGCGTGGTTTTCCACCGCCGCCGTCTTATCACACGGACCGCCTGCGCCAGGCGCCGGTCGGCCATTTCGTCAGTGTGATCGCCAACGGGTACGGCACCATGTACAGCTACGCATCGCGCGTCGAGCCGCGGGACCGGTGGGCCATCGCCGCCTACATTCGCGCCTTGCAGTTGAGCCAGCAAGCAAAGACTTCAGATTTGAACGACGACGACCGCCGGCAGTTGCAGAGTCTTCAGGAACCGGCGCAATCGTCTGGGGCAGAGAAGAAATGAATTCCAACGGGTCGCTGCGGCTCGAATTCGATCGCGCTCAACAACGGGCGCTCGTGGTCGGGGGAATCGGGCTTGTGGCCTGCCTGATCGGAGCGTTGATGAATCCGAGGCAGTTCTTCCAATCTTACCTGGTCGGATATCTCTTGTGGCTGGGGATCGCGCTGGGCTGCGTGGCTCTGGTAATGCTGCACCATCTGGTGGGAGGAAACTGGGGATTTGTCATTCGCCGGCTTCTGGAATCGGGCGCGCGGACGCTGCCTATTCTAGTGGTTCTCGGAATACCGTTCGCCATTGGGCTGTCACCTTCTCACGCCTGGGCGCGGCCCGAGCTATTGAAGTGGGATGCGATGTCACCGTTCAAGCGAATTTATTTGGGCGACACGTTCTTTTACCTACGGACGGCCATTTATTTCGGCGCCTGGATTGCGCTCGCATACGTTTTGAATAAGTGGTCCTTCGAACAGGACCAGACCGACCAGCCCGCCCGGGTCGGCATCCGCCTCCAGGCACTGAGCGCGCCCGGAATCATCATTTACGGTCTGACCGTGAGTTACGCCGCGGTCGACTGGGTGATGTCGCTTGAGCCCGGGTGGTTCTCCACCATCTACGGAATGATGTTCATCGTGGCGCAGGCGCTCACCGCCATGGCGTTTGTCATTATCGTGCTGATGTGGCTCTCGGATCAAATGCCCATTTCGGATGTGGTCTCGGCGTCGCACTTCCACGATCTCGGCACGCTGCTGCTGGCCTTTGTGATGCTCTGGGGATACCTGCTGCTATCGCAATACCTCATCATCTGGTCCGGCAATCTTCAGGAGGAAATCACGTGGTATATGAGCCGCGGCAACGGCGGCTGGGCCGTGATCGCATCGTTGCTGGTGGTCTTTCACTTTTTCGTTCCGTTCTTCTTGCTGCTGTCGCGCGACGTGAAGCGCCGCATGCGCGTGCTGGCCGCCGTTGCGGCGGGCTTGATCCTCATGAGTTGGGTCGATCTTTTCTGGATTGTGAAGCCGTCGTTCAAGAACGCGCCGCCATTCCATTGGATGGACGTGGCGGCACCGGTCGGAGTCGGAGGAATCTGGATCGCGGGGTTCATCTGGCAACTGAAGGGCAAACCGTTGTTGCCACTGAATGACCCCGAGTTTGCGGGAGGCGCAGGCCATGGCGACTGAGAATCACCACGGCGGCCGCCACGAGGCGACGGACGCCAACATCCGCAGCATCGTGAAGTTTGCCATTGGGCTGGCTGTTCTGATTGTGGCGGCGATGGTCGCGATGCGCTGGCTATTTGACTACCTCAAAGCCACGCAGCAGTTGGGTCCTCCGGCTTCGCCATTCGCGGAGAGCCAAGCGGCGCCGCCAGCGCCTCGACTGCAAGTCCGTCCCGTGCAGGACCTGAAGCAATTGCGCCAGGCGGAGGATGAGAAATTGAATAGCTACGGCTGGGTCGACGAAAAGGCCGGCATCGCGAGGATCCCCATTGATCGCGCCATGGACTTGTTGGTTCAAAAGGGATCGCCCGTGCGCGAGGTCACGCCGTCTGGAGGATCGAAAAAGTGAACGCAACTCCTGCAAACATGAAGCTCGCCAGACCGGTTACGCGTGCCCTCTTCGGCGCGACCGTGCTCGCTCTCTCCATCTCCGTTATCGCTCGCGCCCAGGGTGACAACGAAAAGCCCAAACTGCTTCAGGACGTGGGCATCGTTCAGCGGTTGAACGAACAAGTTCCGCTCGACCTGGCGTTTCACGATGAATCGGACCGGACGGTGCGGCTGCGCGACTACTTTGGCAAGAAGCCGGCGATTCTGGCGATGGTCTATTACGAGTGCCCGATGCTTTGCACCGAAGTGCTGAACGGGTTGCTCGCCAGCTTGAAGAACATGCCGCTCGACGTGGGCAAGCAATTCAACGTGGTCACGGTTAGTTTTAATCCGCGCGAGAAGCCGGGCCTCGCGGCAAACAAGAAAAGGGTTTACGTGGGCCTCTACGGACGTCCGAAGGCATCCGAAGGCTGGCACTTTCTCACCGGCGATGAAGCCGAGATTCGGCAGTTGGCTCGCGCGGTGGGCTTTCATTATGCGTACGACCGGGAGTCTGACCAATTTGCTCATGCCGCGGCGATCATGGTGCTAACGCCGCAAGGAAGGATTTCGCGCTACTTCTTCGGCATCGATTATCCGTCGCGCGACTTGCGCCTGAGCCTGGTCGAGGCGTCCGGCGAAAAGATCGGCTCGCCGGTAGACGAGATTTTGCTGTACTGCTACCACTATGACCCGACGACGGGCAAATATGGACTGGTCGTCGCGAACGCGATGCGTATGGCCGGGCTCGCGACCATTCTGGTTTTGGGCTCGTTTCTGCTCGTGATGTTTTGGCGCGAGCGTCAGGTGCTGAAGAAGGATTTAGGAGCCAGGATTTAGGATTCAGGATTCAGGATTTAGCAACCCAGCGATCTAGGTTGAAGGCCGTCTCGGTTCCTGCAGCCTAAATCCTGGATCCTAAATCCTGCTCGAAAGCTATGTGGTCCGGATTTCCATTACGGCCTGATCAAGCCTCGACGATTGCCGAGGGCTACGATCATCTCTTCTATTTCGAGACTCTCATTGCCATCTTTTTTGCGCTTCTGATTTTCTCGACCATCTTCTTTTTCGCCGTCAAATACCGGCGGCGCTCGCCGAACGATCGCCCGCCCGACATCGAAGGCTCGGTCGCGCTCGAGTTAGCGTGGTCGCTGATTCCGGCGGGTCTTCTCGGCATCATGTTTTTCTGGGCATCGAGCCTTTACTTCGAGAATTCGCGACCGCCCACGGAGGCGCTGGAAGTCTTCGTCATCGGCAAGCAGTGGATGTGGCACCTTCAGCACGCGGAGGGTCCGCGCGAGATCAACGAGTTGCACGTGCCCGTCGGCCGGCCGATCAAACTGACCATGACCTCCGAGGACGTGATCCACGACTTTTTCGTTCCCGCATTCCGCGTCAAGCACGACGTGGTACCCGGCCAGTATTACTCCATCTGGTTCCAGGCCACCAAGACCGGCAAGTATCACTTCTTCTGCGCTCAATATTGCGGCGCGCATCACGCCTCGATGATCGGCTGGGTCTACGTCATGTCGGAAGTGGACTACGAGCAGTGGCTGACGCATGCCGGCCCGAGCGGCGAGACGGTGGCGCAGTCCGGCGCGCGATTGTATCAACAGCTCGGATGCGTGACCTGTCACGGTACGGGCCGAGCGCCGGCGTTTAACGGGCTCTACGGCAAGCCGGTCTTGCTGACCACAGGTGAAACGGTCACGGCGGATGAGGCTTACCTTCGCCGATCGATTCTTGAGCCTTCCGCGCAAATCGTGAATGGCTACGGCCCCATCATGCCGACCTTCAAGGGCCAGGTGAGCGAGGAAGGGCTGTTGCAATTGATTGCTTTCATCAAGTCTCTGGGAAATGAAGAAAGGAATGCCGGGAAGCCATGAGCACCGCAGCGCTCGAACCCTCCATCGAAACCCACGTTCACTACCTGAACGTGAACTACGGGATCAAATCGTGGCTGCTCACCACGGACCACAAGCGCATCGCGCTGCTCTACCTCGGCTCGATCACCTTGATGTTTGTGTTGGGCGGCGCGGCCGCGGTGCTGATCCGCTTGCACCTGATTGAGCCCACGGGCGCGCTCGTGCAGCCGGAGACGTACAACAAGTTATTCAGCATGCACGGCATCATCATGGTCTTCTTCTTCCTGATTCCTTCCATTCCTGCGACGCTGGGCAATTTCCTGGTGCCCCTGATGGTGGGGGCGCGCGACCTGGCGTTTCCGCGCATCAACCTCCTGAGCTGGTATCTCTACATCATCGGCGCCCTGATCGTTCTCGGGGCCATCGCCACCGGAGGGATTGACACCGGCTGGACGTTCTACACGCCCTTCAGCAGCACCTACTCCCATACTCATGTGGTCGCGGCCATCATGGGGATCTTCTTGGCCGGCTTCTCATCCATTCTTACCGGTTTCAACTTCATCGTGACCATCCACAAAATGCGCGCCCCCGGGTTGACGTGGTTCCGAATGCCGCTCTTTCTCTGGGCGATGTACGCCACCAGCGTCATCCAGATTCTCGGCACGCCGGTGGTGGCGGTCACGCTGTCCCTGGTGGCGGTCGAGCGCCTGTTCCACGTGGGCATTTTCGATCCCGCGCTGGGCGGCGATCCCATCCTCTTCCAGCACTTGTTCTGGTTCTACTCGCACCCGGCGGTTTACATCATGATTCTCCCCGCCATGGGCGTGATCAGCGAGCTGGTGACCTGCTTTTCCAAGAAACGAATTTTCGGCTACAGCTTTATCGCCTTTTCCAGCATCGCCATTGCCGTGCTCGGCTTTTTGGTCTGGGGCCATCACATGTTTGTCTCCGGCCAGTCGGTTTACGCCGGGCTGGTGTTTTCGGTGTTGAGCTTCCTGGTGGCGATTCCTTCCGCCATTAAAGTGTTCAACTGGACGGCGACGCTCTACAAAGGTTCGATCTCTTACGACGCTCCGATGATCTACGCCATGGGCTTTATCGGCCTGTTCACGATGGGCGGCGTGACGGGCTTGTTTCTGGCCTCGCTGGCCGTGGACGTCCACGTGCATGATACCTATTTTGTGGTTGCCCACTTCCATTATATCATGGTGGGCGGAGCCGTGATGGCTTACCTGGGCGGCATCCATTTTTGGTGGCCGAAAATCACCGGCCGGCTTTACCCCGACAAATGGGCGCGGTTCGCGGCCCTGGTCATCTTCATCGGCTTCAATCTCACTTTTTTCCCGCAATACATGCTGGGCTACCTCGGGATGCCGCGCCGTTACGCGGTGTATCCGGCGGAATTCCAGGTGCTCAACGTGATGTCGTCGGCGGGCGCGTCCATTCTGGGCGTCGGCTATCTCATCCCGCTCGTGTATTTGTTCTGGTCGATGCGCTACGGGCCGGTGGCGGGACCCAATCCCTGGGGCGCTAAAGGATTGGAGTGGACCACGCCCTCGCCGCCGCCGACCTTCAACTTTGAGACTACACCCGTCGTGACCGAAGAAGCCTACGCTTACGCCAGCGAGGAGGCGCGCGTTGGTTGAGCATCAACACAGTACGGCCGCAGTCCACGCGCTCGCCCACCAGTTCGATGACCTGGAGCAGCAGCACGAAGCCTCGAACCTCGGAATGTGGATCTTTCTCGCCACCGAAGTCATGTTCTTCGGCGGGCTGTTCGCCGCCTACACGGTCTACCGCCACCAGTACTTTGCTGCTTTTGAAGCCGGCAGCCGCCTGCTCGACTGGAGATTTGGCGCCACCAACACCGCGGTGCTTATTTGCAGCAGCTTAACGATGGCGCTCGGCGTCCACGCCGCGCAACTGGGCAAGCGCAAAGCGCTGATCGTGTTTCTCATCCTCACCATGATCCTGGGCTTGGCGTTTCTGGGAACCAAATTGACGTTTGAGTGGAGCCACGACTGGGCCGAGCACCTGGTCCCCGGCCTGAATTGGGCGCCGCAGGGAGAAATCTTAAGCCGCTTGCAGGAAGCGCACGCCCCGCTGCCCCAAGTCGAGCTCTTCATGTTTTTCTATTTCGGGATGACGGGACTTCACGCCCTGCACATGGTGGTGGGCATCGGCTTGATGATCGTTCTGGTCATTTTGGCGCGCGCCGGCAAATTTACGCCTGAGAATCCGAACCCGATCGAGATGTCGGGGCTTTACTGGCACTTCGTCGATATCGTTTGGATCTTTCTTTTTCCGTTGCTGTATTTGATTGGAGGACTTGCGTCTTCACAGTAGGACCGGGGCTTGCCCCTCTTAGATTTTGGATTTTGGATTACAGACCGTGTACGGCCACTCCCGTCAATCCAAAATCGAAAATAAAGCCGCCCCGCAAACGAACATGGAGGTTTTCTAACAATGCCCGGGCACGTCGTTGCCACCAAAACTTACTATCTCGTTTTCGCCACACTGATCTGCCTCACCGCTCTCACCACGGGCGCTGCGCTCATCAATCTTGGCCCGTGGAACACCGTCGTCGCGTTGGCCATCGCGGTGTGCAAAGCAACGCTGGTCGTTCTGTTCTTCATGCATGTCAAGTACAGCAGCCACCTCGTGCGCCTCGCGGTGGTGGCGGGATTTTTCTGGCTGGCCATTCTCATCGCCCTGACGCTCGGCGATTACCTCAGTCGTTCCTGGATCCCCGCCCCCACGGAGTGGCAGAGTTCGGCGTCTCAATCGCTTCCCTGAATACTGAAGCTATCAGCTTTCAGCCGTCAGCGATCAGCAAACAAAGCGCCGGACTTTGCTTGCTGAAAGCTGACTGCTGATGGCTGACGGCATTCTGTGCTACGATTGATCCTTAGAACCTCAGCAAGGTCCGCCGATGACGGGAATCAAGTGCATACTCGCGACCAATGACGACGGCATTCACGCTCCAGGCCTGAAAGCTCTTGAGGAGAGTCTGGCAGCCTTGGGAGAGGTGACGGTGGTCGCGCCCGACAGCGAGAGGAGCGCGACGAGTCAATCGATCACCATTCACGCGCCGCTGCGCGTGCGCACGCTGGACGAGCGGCATTACGCGGTTTCAGGAACGCCCGCCGACTCGATTATTCTAGCTCTTCACTTGATCCTGAAAGACCAGCGGCCTGACCTGGTGGTGTCGGGAATCAATCCCGGCGCCAACCTCGGTGAGAACATCATCTACTCCGGCACCGTGGCGGCGGCGCTCGAGGCCACACTGCACGGCGTGCCGGCGATCGCCATCTCGTACGCGTCGCGGAAGCACACCGACTTTGCGCATTCTGCGGCCTTCGCGGCGCAGCTTGCCGCCAAAGTGCTGGAAGAGGGATTGCCGCCCGGCGTGATGCTCAACGTCAACGTGCCGCGCGGCGAGGTCCGCGGCGTGCGAGTCACCTGTCAGAGCCGGAAGATCACGCAGAACGTGATCTTCGAAAACAAGGACCCGCGCGGCCGGCCGTATTACTGGCAGGATGAGACCGTGGCGTTCGATAACGTCGAGCCCGATTCCGACTACGCGGCCATCCTGGCTCACGAGATTTCCATCACGCCGCTGCAAGCGGACCGCACGGACTACGCGAGCCTGAATCACTTGTCCGGTTGGTTGCCGGTGCTCCAGGCGCCTGTCCCGAAGTAGCAACCTCAAACCCTATGCCGAGCGTTCGAGTTCGTTTCGCTCCCAGCCCCACCGGATACGTTCACGTTGGCAACGCGCGCACGGCCCTGTTTAACTGGCTTTTTGCGCGGCATCACAGCGGAGCATTCGTCCTGCGCATCGAGGACACGGACATCGAAAGATCCGAGGAGCGGTACGAGACGCAACTGCTGGCGGACCTTCGTTGGCTCGGGCTTGACTGGGACGAAGGCCCGGACAAGCCGGAAGGCGGCGGCCCCTTCGGTCCTTATCGCCAGTCACAGCGCAAGGAGTTGTATGCGCGCTTCGCAACTGAGTTGATCGACAACGGTCACGCCTATCACTGCTTCTGCTCGGCTGAGCAACTCGAGGCGGAACGCCAGGCGGATTTGAAAGCCGGCCGCCAGCCCAAGTATTCCGGCCGTTGCCGCAAGCTGCTTCGTGTGGAGGTGGCTCGCAGACTGGCCGCGGGCGAACTGGCGTCGATTCGCCTGAAGATTGAGGCCAGCGCATTCACATGGCACGACCTCGTCCACGGTCCGACCACGTTTTCGAGCGAGGTGATCGGCGACCCGATTCTGGTGCGCTCCGACGGTCATCCCGCATATAACTACGCCGTCGTGATCGACGATCACCTGATGGAAATCACTCACGTGATTCGCGGCGACGACCACATTTCAAATACACCGCGCCAGCTTGCGCTCTATCAAGCTTTTGGTTGGGAGCCACCCGCCTTCGCTCACCTCTCGACCATCCTGGGCCCCGACCGCACGCGGCTTTCCAAGCGGCACGGCGCGACGTCGCTGGCGGAGTTTCGCAAGAAGGCAATCTTGCCCGAAGCGCTGAGGAACTATCTGCTCTTGCTCGGCTGGTCTCATCCGGATGGGAAGACAGAAAAGCTCAGCAAGGAAGAGATGATTGCCCTCTTTTCGCTGGAACGCGTCAACAAAAGTCCGGCGACCTTCGACATGGCCAAACTTGAATGGCTGAACTGGGAGTACCTCGCCGCCGGCAATCTTGACCGGGAAGGACGCTTACGCGTCTTTCGGCCACCGTTCGAAGATTTCCTCACTTCCAATGATTTTCTAGGGCCAGATGAGATCGAACACGCGCGCGAGTTGACGGACAGACTGCTCCAAATCTATTGGGACAGTAAAGGCCGAACAACTTATCAGGAAATCGCTAAGCTCGTCTTCGGATACGACGCTCAGAACGTCGTCAGTACCGAAGAAACTCGTCACGTGGCCGAGGAGCAAGCGCCGCGCGAAGTTCTCGCCAGCTTCATTCCTAAAGTGCTTGCGGAAACCGATCTGTCCTACGAGCGTTTCCGCGAGATTGCGAAGAGCGCGCAAAAGGAGACGGGCAAGAAAGGCAAAGACCTTTTTCATCCGATCCGTGTGGCGGCAACCGGCGCGGTCTCCGGCCCCGAGCTTGAAAAGTTGATTCCCATTTTTGAAGAAGGCGCGAAGCTCTCGTTGGCGCGGCCCGTCAAGAGCACGGCGCAGCGGTTGCGGGAGTTTGCGGAGGCAGCAAGTATCGGATTTTAGATTTTGGATTGAAGACATCAGTTGTTCGCGGTCCGTTGCCAGTTGCAAAAACAGCCGGGCAATTACGCCTGATTACAGGCTTCCTGCAACGGACAACTGAGGTCTGACTTAATCCAAAATCCAAAATCCAAAATCCGTATGACATCATCAAAACGTTCTTTCACCAACTCGCTGGACGCCATCTACGGCATCAACGCCGTGAGGGAAGCTTTGCACGCGCGGCCGGTCGACTACATCCTGGTTTCGCAGGGCCAGCACAGCCGCCGGCTACAGGAGATTATTGACGAATGCCGCGCTGCCGGCCTCTCGGTCCGCTTCGCGCCGCGCATTGCCGTGGAGCGCGCGGCGGGCACGCCGCAGCATCAGGACGTTGTCGCCATCTGCGCGGCGAAAGCCTACGACGATCTCGAAAGCGTGGTCGGCTCCACCCCCCGGCCCTTGCTTCTAGTGTTGGATGGCGTGGAAGATCCCGGCAACCTCGGAGCGATGGTGCGCACCGCCGTGGCAGCGGGCTCGAGTGGCATCATCATTCCGGAGCGGCGCGCGGCTGGGATTTCAGCCGCCGTGGCTCGCGCCGCCGCGGGGGCGCTCGAACACGTGAAGATCGCGCGCGTCACCAACTTGGTGCGCACCTTGGTAAGCTTGAAGGAACGAAGTATCTGGGTCTATGGGTTCGAGCCGCAAGCGCCAAAGTCTTATCTCGATCTCGACTACACCGGCGGCTGCGCCCTGGTGCTGGGCGGCGAAGGCCACGGATTGCACCGGTTGGTCCGCGAGGCATGCGACGACCATGCGCACATTCCGTTGCGCGGACCGGTCCAGTCGCTGAATGTTTCGGTCGCCGCCGGAGTCGTGCTGTATGAGGCCGCGCGCCAACGGGGCCATCGAGGCATTGGGTGATTGAGTGATTTGGTGATAGGGTGATTGAAAAGAAAAGCAGAAACCGGAAAATGGAAAATGGAATTTGGCCTGTCCGTCTGCGCGCCCAGTTTCCAGTTTCGAATTTCCAGTTTCCGCCTTTGTTACGCAACGCGCCACTGATTTGGCTCATCCAACGAGGGGAGAGTTGAAAAGCGCAGGTGGCACCATGTTGCTGAAGTCGCCCAAGTCGACGCTGTCGCTGGTTCTTTCAGTCCTGGCGGTCGCTGCGCTTGGAGCCGCGGTCTTCGCCTCGCCCGCCCGCGCTCAAGAGGGGGTGACGGGCGGCGCGCCCGTGTTCTCCAAGCCCAAGGACGAACCCCCGCCCAGTCCCGACCTGGTGAAGCAAGCCACCAGCATCAAAGTTCGCTCCAACCTGGTGACGACGCCGGTGGCGGTGATTGACAGGTCGGGCGATTTTGTCTACGACCTCGAACAAAAAGATTTCGAGATTCTCGACAATGGGTCTCCCCAGAAAATCCAGAGCTTCGAAACTGAGGGGCGGCCCGTGGCCCTGGTGATTGTGATCCAGGTCAACGGCGACGTGTTGCCGCTGCTCGACCAGGTGCGGCCGCTGGCTTCGATGTTCTCCGACTTGCTGCTGGGCGCGCAGGGAGTGGGCGCGGTGGTTCTTTACGACGATCGCGTTCGCGTCGCCCAGAATTTCTCGAACAATAGCGACAAGCTGAACGCCACGTTCAAAACTATTACCGGCCGCGGCGACGGCGCGCGCTTGAATGACGCACTCTCCCGCGCCATCGAGATGCTGGAGAAGCGGCCCTCCGCCGAGCGGCGCGTCATCATCGCTTTTTCCACCGGGGTCGATTCGGGTAGCGAAACGTCTAAGGAAGAAGTCGTCCGTCGCGCCACGGGAGCGGAGGTGGCAATTTACGGTCTGGGGTTTAACCCTGTGGAAGCGCTGCTCAAGCAGAAGCCCCACCTGCCGCCGGCAGGGCCGCTCGACACCAACGTGACGCGGCCGCTTCCGCCCAACACCATTCCCACGCCGTCGAATTCCGTGAATACTTACGATGCGCCCATACCCGTGGTGCCGATTCTGGTGGCGACCGGCGAGATCATTCACTCCGCCGTGGCGTCAAGTCCGCTCGAGTTTTACGCCGGCTATACGGGCGGCGTGTGCTACTCGCACTGGTCGAAGAAGACTTTGCAGGACCAGCTCAACCGCGTAGCCTCAGAGATTCAGAGTCAGTACGAGCTCGCCTATGTCCCGGACAACCAGGAGCAAGGCGGCTTCCACCGCATTGAGGTCCGAGTCCGCCGGCCTGGTGTGAAGGTCCGCGCGCGCGCCGGCTACTTCTTCCCGGAGAAGACCCAATAGAGCTTTGGGTGATTTGGTGATTGGGTGATTGAGCGATTGAAAGAAGCTCTTCGATCAGTCAATCGCCAAATCATCCGATAACGCAATCACCCGATCACCAAATCGCAAAATCGCTCAATCGTACTCGTCGTACTCCTTCACCTCGACTCGTTTCCCTGCCTTCACGTCAATCTCCGCGAGGTAAGGCCGCATGGTGAGCGGCGGAACTTCGAGCACCAAGCCGCCTGGCGCGCCGTGCTCTTCGTACACGATCACAAAATAGCGGTTCTTCTTGCCGCCCATCAGCGTCACTAGTGAAGGCGGTTTCACCTGCCACTTGATTTTCATTTTTGAGACTTTCCGGCTGATGTCGGGTCGATACTGCATGAGGGTGATAGCGGTGTAGGGCACGGAAACGGAACCGTTGGCGCACTTGAAAATCAGCGCGTCCGCGCCCACCTCGAGCGAACCCCGGCAGTCCTCGGGCAGTTTCTCGGTTCCGCCCACGTATTTGAATGGCGACGCCGCGACTTTCTCTTTTCCCGCTGCGGAGCCCGGGACTCCGGCGGCGAGCGCCAGCATGTGGAATGCAACCATCCATTTTATCATTACTTTCATTAGCATACTATCCTTTTAGGGAACTGGCGCGCGCAGCTTCGCGCTCGAAAGGGAGTGCGCTCATCGCTTCGAGGACAGAGGCGGCGGAAGAATTCGCTGCGGCGTTGATGGACGTCACCGGCCCAAAAGCGCTTCCTTAAGGGCCGGCTGCTCTTCGACAGGCACATCAATATCAAGATACCACGGGACGGCCAGCGGCCCCCAGTGGGCCGGTTGAAACTGGCATTGCTCGACGAGCCTCAAAGCCGCGCCGTACTGGTAGGGGAAACCCTCGATGGGTTTCACGTCCAGGGCCCGGCCGTCGTCGCTCACCAAAACCTGCACACGTTTGAGCGCGGCATGAGGCGCGAGCGGCGTCACCATGGAGGGAGGCCGCACTTGCCGGCGGAGATACTCCTCAGCCTCGGGAGGAATCTGGTCTTGCTTCAAATTGCGCAAAGCGAAGTTCACGTCCACGAGGGTGACGAAAGCCACGGGTCCGCGGGCCGTCTTGAAGGGCGCATAAAGCCAGCGACGCACCGCCTTGAGCGCGGCGGCGGCCAGAAACGGATGGCCTTGGACGACATTGGCCTCCGTCACTTTGCCTTCCGACGACACCAGCACTTGCATGCGGACTTTTCCCTGAATGTAATTGACCTTGGCCAGCGGCGGGTACTCGGGCTTTGTCTGCGCGAGAATCAGACCGGTGGCGGCTTTGCGATCCAAGGTAACCGGACGCGCCTCCGTGGATTCCGTTTGCGCTCGGGCGACGCAGGCCAGCGCCAGGAAGGCGGTGAAGAGCGCGAGAGCCCTCATGCCCCGGGTCATGATGTCATCCTGCTTTCAAGGCGTCCTTCGTCCTTTGTCATCCACCCCTCGCAACTCATGAGGGGGACAGCGGACTAAGGACGATCCTTCTCCATCATCACGTGCGCCACCACGTAACGGTCGGAGTGCGAGATGGAGACCGACGTTCGTGCGACGCCCAGTTGGCGGGCGATTTCGAGCGCCCGCCCAGTTAAAACCAGTTCCGGCTTTCCGCTGGGGAGGTGCGTGATTTCCACGTCCAGCCACCGAATGCCCTCTCGCCAGCCGGTGCCCAGCGCCTTAAATGCCGCTTCCTTGGCGGCGAAGCGCGCCGCGTAGCGCTCCGCCTTGTTCCTAAACTTTTCGCAATACTCGATTTCCGCCGGCGTAAAGACGCGTTTCGCGAAGCGCTCGCCGTGCTTTTCCAGGGCCTCCTCAATGCGCGAAGTCTCGGCGATATCGACGCCCGTCCCCACCATCATGCTCGCGTTATCTCCACCACATACCGTATGATACGTGGCTCCGTCACGAGGCCGCCGCCCCTGCGCCGAGAGCACGCGCCGCCTGTCGAGAACCGCCCAACGCCAAGCGAAGCATAACAAAACGAAAAACAGATTTCAATGACAAGTGGCGAGTGGCTGCAAGATGTGATTCTCTGCATTATCGTCGTCTTTCTTTGGATTGGAACTTCCAAAGTGGTCATTGGTTCGGGGCGCGTGAGAGTGCACAGCGGCCTTTTGGGCATCGGCCCGAGGCGCGAAATTCCATTCTCCGAAATTGGCAGCATCACCATGCCTGTGGGTATGCAATCGGGCGGGAGATCGGGTACGCCGTATTACGACATCAAGCTCAAGCTGACTGATGGCCAAGAGGTGACCTTGGCCAGCAGCATCCGCAATAAGCTCGAAGCAGAATGGCTGATCGCCAGCATAAAAAGCGAGATTGGATTGAAATAGTTGATGCGACGTGGTCTGCGGTTCTTGCTGAAACCTGGCAGGCTGATGAAGAAAACCCTGGCGACCATGTCATCCTGAGCGAAGCGAAGGATCTGCTTTCTGCCTACTTCTTTCTACACCTGCACGGTCACCGTGGTTTCGGTTCGAGTGACGGGGCGATAAAGCGTGTCGCGCTCAAAGGGCTCGTGGCCGGCCTCGCGAATCAGGCGGGTGATTTCCTGCCGTGTCATGGTCTGCGGAGTGGTGGCACCGGCGTCATGGTAGATCTTCTCTTCCACCACCGTGCCGTCGATGTCGTCCGCGCCGAAGCGCAGCGCGACTTGCGCCACGCGCGGCGTCATCATGATCCAATAGGCCTTGATGTGCGGGAAATTGTCGAGCAGCAGCCGGGCCACAGCCACGTTCTTCAAATCCATAAACCCGCTCGTCTCGCGCTGCGCGACCATCTTGCCGAGTTCGGTGTTGGGGGTATGAAAGGCCAGCGGGATGTAGGTCATGAAGCCGTGGGTCTCATCCTGGAGCTTGCGCAATTGTAACAGGTGGTCCACGCGGTCTTCCGCCGACTCGATGTGCCCGTAGAGCATGGTAGCGTTCGAGTGCAGGCCCAGCTCGTGTGCCGTGCGATGCACCTTCAGCCAGGTGTGCGCGCCGATCTTGTGGTCGCAAATCAAGCGGCGAATCTTGGGCGCAAAAATTTCCGCGCCGCCGCCCGGCAATGAGCCGAGACCGGCATCCTTGAGTCTCACCAGGATTTCTCCAATCGGCAGCCTCGCAAAATGCGAGTAGTAGCCGATCTCGACCGCGGTAAAAGCTTTCAAGTGCACCGTAGGGAAGCGTTCTCTCAAGCCACGAAGCAAATCGAGGTAATAGTCAAACGGCAAATCGGGGTGCAGCCCGCCCACAATGTGAAACTCGGTGACTGCCTCGCTCCAGCCTTTGCCTGCCACTCCAAAGGCTTCTTCCAGCGCCATCGTGTAGGCGCCGGGCGCGTCCGGCTTCCGGCCAAAGGCGCACAGCTTGCAACTCGCCACACAAACGTTGGTGGGATTGATGTGCCGGTTGACGTTGAAGTATGTCCGCTTGCCGTGCAGCTTCTCGCGCACGTGGTTCGCGAGATATCCAAGCGCCAGCAGGTCGTTCGACTGAAAGAGCGCCACGCCCTCGTCGAAGCTCAAACGCTCCCCGGCCAGCACCTTGTCGGCAATGGATTGCAGCGCGAAATCTTCCAGCCTTAAGTTCACAACACCGACCTCTCCAGAAAAACCCGAAGTTTGATTTTAAGTCTTTGCCCGTTGGCTTGCCAAGTCCGTCACTCGTACTTCACGAATCCCGGGTTCAGCACGCCCTTCGGATCGAATTTCTTTTTCATCTCGAGCACGGTGGGCCATTTCGGGCCGTAGTGCGCTTTCCACTGCGCGTGGTCGAACGCGATCCAGCCGGAGAGATACCGCTTGCCACCCATCATCATGGAAGCCGCGCTGGCGAGGCCGAGGCGGGGCAGAGCTTCTTCAAAGAACTGTTTGGGAATCGCGGGCAAGATTCCAAAACCCATCACGAATTCTGTTTCGGGCCGCATAAACAGGGGAACTCTTGAGGCGCTGCCGCGCCCTGGCCACAGCAGAATGTGCCCTCCCACGATGGCCTGGGGCGGCATGTTCTGAAGCACTTGGCCGATGTACATGGGCGTGGTTTGCCAGGGCAGCACGCATTCCATCCACGGGTGGGTGAACTCCCAGGCGCCGGAGCGCTTCCAGAGGGCGAAGAGTGGGTCGAGGCGGGCAAAGAATTCGCCGAGGTCGCCATCCTCGGTGTGAACGTGCTTGTAGAATTTCAGGCCGTGCAGTTTTTGCTCGACGGTCTCGGGCGAAACCGCTCCGTCCGTCTCGATGGTGGCGTGCAAGGGAAAGAACCACTGGGCAAACCCCTGGCGCTGGCCCCCGATTTTCTTAAAGCCTTGCGGGCAGGGAACGCACCAAGACTCCAGGTAATTGAATCGCTCGTCGGTCATCATCGTCTCGAGGTCTTTCAGCAGCACCGCGAGGTCATCGTAGAGCAGGTAGAAGCTGCGGAATCTCGGTTGACTGCGGCGCAGCTTCAATTTCGCTTCGGTGATCACGCCGAACTGGCCCATCCCACCGCGCACGGAATCGAAGAGATCTTTGTTCTGCTCCGCCGAGCAGCGCAGCACGTCGCCCGTGCCGGTGGCCACTTCCAGCTCGAGCACGTTGTCCGCCTGGGTGCCGTAACGCCAGGAGGCCACGCCAAGCCCGGACGTAGAAAGCGTCCCGCCGATGGCCGTGTCCAGATTATTGGTCAGCACCGGGGGCGAGAGATGTTGCGGCAACAAGGATTCAACCAAGGCTCGCCATTTGAGCCCGGCTCCGCACACGATTGTTGCCGACTTCTCGTCCAGATCGTGCATTTCGGCGAGCGAAGCCATTTCCAGCACGATGTCTTTCGAGAGCGACTGGCCGGTTTGCGAATGGCCGGAGCCTCGTGTGGCTACGCCCAGCCCGTGACGCGCCGCGAACTTCACGACGCTCGCGACATCGCGCGCCGAGGCGGGCCGAACCACCGCGGCCGGCTTGCGAATGATGTAGTGCCCGAAGTCCGTGGCGAAGGTGTCTCGCGCGGCGTCGTCAGTCAGCACTTGTCCAGAAATTTCGCGTGCCAATTCCTCAGCCCAAGACATGCATCCTCCAGTAATTGCTCCTCGTTCTCAGCGTCCACCATCTAATCAACAAAACCCATCGCCAAGACGACACGCTTGGCGATCTCCCGAATGCGGGCTTCACTCAGTGATCGCAGCGGGGTGCGGCCCGGACTCAAGCTCGTCTTTCTAACCACGCTGATGTTCTCAACAGCCAAAGCGGATTTCTGTGGCAGTCCCGTCTCACCTGCCTCCAGGTGCAAATGAGTTGGGAGGTCGCGCAGATTTGTTGTGAATGGGACTACCAGCACTGTGTCCGCTTTATCGTTCTGATTGCGGGCGTCGAGAGAGACTACCACAACCGGACGCGAGGCTTTATCGGGCGGGTCCGTGGGGTATTTTACGAACCATATCGATCCGCGACTTGGACGTGGTTTCTCGGGAGTCAAGCGCTACCTATCAGGGTCGGCCAGTTGGGACTCTGCAAACTCGCCCCACGTGTTCTCCGCTTTGCGCTCTTCCGCTGAAAGTGAGTTGTAATATGCAGACACGTTTGCCGACAGCGCATTCAACTCAGTTTGACGCCGGCGCTCCCGTAAGATCGCTTCGAGCGCAGCCGTAAGAGAAGGCTCCCCTCTGTCTCTCCGAAACGATTCGAGGAATTCGACCGTATCCTTAGAAAGAGAAAAGGTCTTGCGGTGTTTGCGCAGGTTTGACGCACTGATGCGCGCACCTTTTGTCCTGCCAATCTTAAGACTGCTTCTCATACTCTATAGATTATCGCCATTTCCAGGGTTCGTCCAGGCCTTCTTGTATTCCTTGCCTTCGCGCTTCAGATTCTGCCAGCCGCTCAAGGCGAGTCCGGGTGGACAGATTCACCCTTCCGTTACTAATCCCTAATTCCTAATTCCCAATTCCTACGTTAAGATGTTTGTGGAGGTGCGGACTAGTGCCAGACTTGCCTCGATATGACATTGCGATCATCGGCAGCGGACCCGGCGGATACGTGGCCGCCATTCGCGCCGGTCAACTTGGACTAAAGACGGCCTTGATTGAAAAGGACAACAAGTTCGGCGGAACTTGTTTGCACGTGGGCTGCATTCCAACCAAAGCGCTCTTGATGAACGCCGACGTTTACGACTATTTCAAAAACGCCAGCGAGTTCGGAATTACATGCAAGGAATTTGCGGTCGATTGGGAGGCCATTCAAGAACGTAAGGCCAAGATTGTGCTTAAGAATGCCAAAGGCGTCGAGTACCTGTTGAAGAAGAATAAAGTAGAGACCTTCGAAGGCTTTGGCAGCCTGGCGGGACCGGGCAAGGTCAGCGTGAAGGATTCAAAAGGGCAGGCGCGCGAAATCGCGGCCAAAAATATTGTGCTGGCGACTGGCTCGGAAGCGAAAATGATTCCCGGACTCGAGCCCGACGCCGACACGATTCTCACCAACAAAGAAGTCCTCAGCCTGAAGGAACTTCCCAAGTCGATGGTGATCATCGGCGCGGGGGCGGTGGGCGTGGAGTTCGCATCCCTCTATCATCGCTTCGGGACAAAAGTGACGGTGCTCGAAATGCTGCCTCACGCTGTGCCGCTGGAGGACGAGGAAATCTCCACCGAACTCGAGAAGTCTTTTCGCAAGCAAGGCATCGCGATGCATCTCGGCGCGAAGGTTCAGAAAGTGGCCAAGAAGACCAAAGGCGTCTCCGTGGAATTCACCAGCTCGGACGGCAAGGCGCAGACGCTCGAAGCCGAAACTTGTCTGGTGGCTGTGGGCCGCGCGCCCAACACCCAAAATATCGGCCTGGAAAGAACACGGATCAAGTTGGAGCGCGGATTCGTAAAGACCAACCCATTCATGCAGACCGATGAGCCGGGCGTTTACGCTGTGGGCGACATCGTGGCGGGCAGCCCGCTGCTGGCCCACATCGGCCACATGGAAGGCGTTGTGGCGGCGACGCACGCGGCCGGGAAAGAGACAGAGCCCATCAATTATAAGCAGGTGCCGAATTGCACCTACTGCGAGCCGGAAGTGGCCAGCGTCGGTTTGACCGAGCGGCAGGCGCGGGAGGCGGGGCACAAGCTGAAAGTGGGCAAGTTTCCCTTCAGCGCCAACAGCAAGGCGGGCATTCTCGGCTCGCGCGAAGGATGGGTGAAGATCGTTTGCGACGAGCGCTATGGCGAAATTCTCGGCGCTCACATGATCGGACCACGAGTGACCGAGATGATCGCCGAAGCCGTGGTGGCGATGCGCCTGGAAGGCACGGCCGAGGACCTCGCGCACACCATTCACGCGCACCCGACTCTTTCCGAGTCGGTGCTGGAGGCGGCGCACGCGGCGCACGATTGGGCGATTCACATCTGATTGAATCATTGAGCCATTGGGTCATTGATTCATTGAAAAGCGCAATCGTGGGTCCCGGTTTTCGCGATCAGTGGGCGGTGAGGCGGCGTTTGCAAACTGGCCGATCGCTGCGCGGTCTGGTCAATGGCTCAATGAGTCAATTCTTCGTCGTCGAACAACTCGGATTAGTCGATTACGCCAAGGCGCTGCGCCTGCAAGGTGAAAAGGTGGCGGCGCGCAAGGCCGGTGCGATTCCCGACACTTTGTTACTGCTCGAGCATCCGCACGTCTTCACTCTGGGAAGAAATGCCAGGCGCGAGCATCTGCTGATTTCGAATGAGCGCGTCGGGGCGCTGGGCGCGCAGGTCTTCGAGACCGACCGCGGCGGGGACATCACTTACCACGGGCCGGGGCAGCTTGTCGGTTATCCTATTCTTGACCTCACTCGACACCGGCGCGACATCGCCTGGTACATGCGGTCGCTCGAAGAGGTTTTCATTGGCGTTGCTGCCGATTACGCAGTTCAGGCCCGCCGCGTCGCCGGCGCGCCGGGCGTTTGGGTGGGCAACGACAAGTTGGTGGCGATGGGCGTCCACCTTTCGCGCTGGGTGACTTCGCACGGATTCGCCTTCAATGTGAATACCGATCTCCGGTACTTTGACTGGATCGTCCCCTGCGGCCTGCGCGACAAGGGCGTGACGTCACTGGAGAAGTTGCTGGGCCATCACGTCGAGATGGATGAAGTCATCGAGCGCGTAGTCGATCATTTCGGCAGAGTCTTCGGCCTTACTATGGAAACGGGAACTCGGCCCTTGGCAGTTTCAAGCCGACAGGCACACTCGACCGGTTTCTGACTCTCAACTTTGAACTCTCAACTCTGAATTGATCCGTGAACTCTCAACTCTGAACTGATTTGCGAACTCTCAAGTCTTAACTGAATTGTGAAACTTAACCGCACCCAACTCCACGAGCTTTACCACTACATGCGGCTGAATCGCCGCGACGCCAAGGGCCTGATCAAAGCCGCCATTCGCGACGACAACCCCGTAATCTACTTCGAGCACAAATTCCTCTATCGCCGTATCAAGGAAGAAGTGCCGGCAGAGGATTACGTGGTGCCCATCGGGAAGGCGATCGTTAGGCGCGAGGGAACGGACATCGCGGTGATTACCTACGGCGCGATGGTGTGAACCGCCCTCGAGGCCGCGAAGGAAGTGGAAAAAGAAGGCGTGTCGCTTGAGGTCGTTGACCTGCGTTCGCTGTTACCCTACGATGAAGACGCAGTGCTGGCCAGCGTGCGCAAATGCAGCAAGGTGATCTTGCTTCACGAAGACACGCGCACTGGCGGGATGGCGGGCGAGCTTGCAGCGCTGATCGCGGAAAAGGCGTTCGAGGACTTGGACGGCCCGATCGTCCGCGTCACATCTCCCGACACGCCCGTGCCTTTTTCGCCGCCGCTCGAGGAGTATTTCTTGCCGAATGCGAAGAAGGTTGTGGAGGCGGCAGGGAAGCTTGCGGAGTTCTAGGGAACTGTCAATTGTCCCTTGTCCTTGGTCATTTGTCCCTCGCCCGTTGGACGCGGCGCGCGACTCCGTTCAGTCGCAAGGGACTAGGGACCAATGACAACGGACAGTTCCTCAATGACTCAATGAGGTGAAGATGCCAACGAACGTCATCATGCCCCAAATGGGGGAAAGCATTGCCGAAGGAACGGTCACGAAATGGTTAAAGAAGGTTGGGGAGCGCGTCGAGCGCGACGAGCTGCTCTTCGAAATTTCCACGGACAAAGTGGACGCCGAAATTCCTTCGCCGACCTCCGGCATCCTGACGAAAATCCTCGTGAAGGAAAACGAGACGGTGGAAGTGAACACCGTGGTCGCCGAGATTGACGGCGAAGGGGCAAAGGATGAGGCGCCGGCTCCCGAGGAGAAGCCGAAGACAGAAAAGCCCAAGGCCGCACCCGCGGCGGCCGCGCCTGCTGCCACGGCAGGCCGCGCCACGGCGCAGGAACCGGCCGCTCAGCGCCCCGTGCCGGAGGAGGCTGCACCCGCGCCCAGCGGTCCGAGCGCGGCAGAAAAAGTCCGCTCCTCGCCTCTGGTGCGGCGCATCGCGCGCGAGCACAACGTCGATCTCACGCAAATCTCCGGCACCGGTCTCGGCGGCCGCGTCAGCAAGAACGACATCCTCAATTATCTCGCCCACGCTCCGGCAGCGGCGGAAGGCGCCGAGGGTCGCGCGGCAGCACCGGCTCCCGCAGCCCCGCCGTCGGCTCCGGCAATGGTTTTCAGCGGCCCCACCGAAGCGGTGGCGATGACGCCGATGCGCCGCCAAATCGCCGAACACATGGTGGCGAGCAAGAATATATCCGCGCACGTGGCTACCGTTTTCGAGGTCGAGATGACCAGGGTCACCGAGCTGCGCGAGCAACACGCCGCCGAGTTTGAGCAGCGCAACGGATTGAAGCTGACTTACACTCCCTTTTTCGTGCGCGCCAGTGTCGAGGCGCTGAAGGCGTTCCCCATCGTCAACTCTTCGGTCGAGGGCACCAACATTGTCTATCGGCGGGATATCAATATCGGGGTCGCGGTGTCGCTTGAAACTGGATTGATTGTCCCGGTGATCAAGCGTGCTGACGAGAAAAACTTCCTAGCCATCGCTCGGGCCGTGCAGGACTTCGCGGAGCGCGCCCGCTCGAAACGCCTGAGCGTGGAGGACGTCCAGGGAGGAACTTTTACCATCACCAACCCCGGCGTCTTCGGAAGCCTGTTTGGAACTCCCATCATCAATCAGCCGCAGGTGGCGATTCTCGGCGTGGGCACAATCGAGAAACGGCCCGTGGTGCGCCATGACGCCATTGCCATCCGTCCCATGGTTTACCTCACTCTGTCCTTCGATCACCGGATCATCGACGGCGCCGTGGCCGACCAATTCATGGGCCGCGTGAAGGCGGTCTTGGAAAATTGGGATGAGGCGCTAGTTTAGGAATTAGGAATTAGGGACCGCGAACTGGGAACTGGAGATCAGGGGTAAGCTGCTGATCCTTGTCCTTCCGCCCCTGATTCCCAATCCCTAAGTCCTAATTCCTGCGAAAAGAATCGAGCGTCCACGTATCATCGGTTTGCGTGTGCCGGAGAATGTAAAGGTTGGCGTCGTCGGCGCGGACCTTGAAGCACTGATAGTTTTCGCCATACCACCGGTCGAGAATTTCCTTCACCTCATAAGTCCGACCCCCTTGCGCGAGAGGCGTGAAGCGGAGCGGGCGTTCGTCCGCCTTATAACCGGAATAGCATTCCACTTTCAGGGTCAGACTCATCCAGATGATCCTAAGCAAGCTGATGAAAAAACGCTCCAAACAGAGATCCTTTTTCATCGGCCCGCTAAATCATTAACTCGCGGCGGATGGACTGCGCGTAGTCGTCGACGCCGGCGATGGGTTGAAGCCGAATCCCGCCCTCTTCCAGGATTTTCTGCGAAAAAGTCGCCACTATGTCGCCCGGCGCAGCCTGCGCCTCGACCACCGCGGTGAGCTCGGCAGTCTCCCTATCACGGACACGCGCGAAGGTGTAGGCCAAAGCCTTGGCCACTTTGGCGTCCGCGTCGCGTTTTAGGGAGTGAGCGTGGATGAAATGCAGGTGACCGTTGGGCCTGCCGTGCGTGAGGAGCGGGGTGTATCCGTAGTCAAAATTGAACGGATCGCCCGCGTGCGTCCAGCGAGCGGCTGAAATGTTTTTTTCCATCAATTCCCAAACGCCCGCAAGCGACAACGCCGCGGTGAGCTTTTGCTTGATGCGAATCCGAGTGTCCTCGGGCTGAGGCCCGGTGAGGCGCTGACCCACATAGCGCGCAAAGAGGTCCTGAATCTCGCTCTGCGGCTCGGCCAGACGAAAGGCGCGCGGCTCGGACACCTGAATCAAATTTGAAAACGACCTACGCATGAACTGGAGGTAGCCTTCGAGGTCAGCGCCGTGCTGGTCGATTTCCATTTCGAAATGCGCTTGAAGTTGGCGCAAGAGTTTTAGGTCGGCTCGCGGATGGAAGTGTTTGATGCGGCGAAAATCGTCCGTGAACAGGCAGCCCAAGTATTTCTCCTGCGGGCTGTGCAGCAGAACGCCGATGTTCACATACTCGCCCCGCACCAGGTCGGGGACGTACTGGACCAGATAGAGCGCGCAGTCCTTGAGTTGGCTTTCGTCGGTCATCGAATTCCGCTCGAGTCGAACTTTCATTGCCAATTCGGAAACGGCCGCAACTCGCAATTCTTGGCGTCCACGATGGCCTGCCGCACCTGCCTTCGCCGCGCGTAGAGGCGCTCAGCGAGACGAGTGAGTTGCTCCGGCTCGTCGCCGCACCATTCCGGGGGAATCTCTTTCACGCAAGCCTCAATGTGGCTCGCCTCCAGGTTCTCGATCCTGGAAAGATAGGGCTCGAACGATTTGAGCCCGCGCACTTTTTCGTAAACCAGGCGCCGCGGGTAAAGGCTGCGAATCGGACTGTCGGGAAAATTCCACTCGCCATCGTTAAAGCAAAAGCCGTGATCGATCAGCCACGCCGAATAATAAGGAGAGCGCTCTTCACCATTCGCGCGCGCGAAAATCACTTGGCGGCCGTCGCAGTTGCAAGTCCACTTGTCGAACACAAAGGCTCCCAGAAATGCAGAATCCAGGCCACGAACCTTGCGAAGCAGGCTGTCGGGAAGAAAGTCTACCACCAGTGTCTCACCCGGAGTTCCCGGAAAGCAGGAACCAAACTGAAGCCCGGGCGCACAGGGCTCGCGACGGGCACCTATCTCCATCACCAGTTGTGGATTCCCTTGGATGACATCCGCCGGTACTTCCACGAAAGCCGGCTTGGGCACCGGCAGGCCGATCAGCAAAGCGAGGCGAGCCGCCAGCATTTCGTTGGTCAAAATCCGCACATGCTGGGGATTGTTCTGAAACTTGACGACGTAGTAGTCGCCGTCCTGGCCGCGCATCAGGTGCGGCTGCGATGCGCCCCGCATGCGCCGCACAAATTCAGTGCTGCGGACGGTGGCGACGGGCGCCGGCTGGAACTGAGCCTGGGCGTCCCTTCCTGGACGCTGGTTGACCGCGGCGTTCAGCGCGGATGGGCTAGGTCGGCTTGGCCGCGGACGGGCTGGCATGGTAGTTAGCGCGGCGGGCGCGGGTCACGAAAAGCATTCCACATCGGCTGTCGGAGTGCAAAATGCTGCTTGGCAAGAGAGTGCATCGGCGCGCCGGGCGTCGCGGCACTGAGCGCCCGGCAGGGCAGAGCACGACGGGCGAGAAGAGCGGGCCATGAAGAGAGCTGTCTCTCAAGGGCTACCGCGCACACGTTTTCCTGGCCTCTCCGCCCGCTCTCTTTCGCAACTCCATCAACTCGCCTCAGCGCCGCCGAGATTTCTTCTTCCCCTTCGGCTTCGCTGCCGGCTTTTTCTTTTTCGCCGGCTTGGCTTTCGCTTTCTTCGGAGCTTTTTTTGGTTTCGCCATCTTGGCTTTTTTGGCGGGCTTGCGCTTGGCTGCGGCCCGCTTGGGTGCGGCGGGAGCGGGCGCCGCGGGTGGTGCCGGAGTCACCGAAGGCGTCGGAGGCACCGGCGTGGTCACCTCCGCCTCGTAGGAAACTTCCTCTTCGAGTCCCTCTGCTTCCTCCCCCCCACCCTCTTCCTCCTCCTCCTTGTAATCGGAGGAAAGTTCTTCTCCGAAGTCCTCCAGCTCATCGCCCGGCTCATTCTCTCTGTCGAACGCCATGAATCCCTCCTCGCTGAGTTTCCTTACTCAAGCCAAAATCTTGTCGCCCACGACCCATCCGAATAACTAAGCATGAGATCCTTCGCGAAGTTCACCGCGAGCGCGAAATGAAAAAGACCCTTCGCTGCGCTCAGGATGACAAGCGAAGGGCTCAGGATGACATGCCACTCCGCTCAGAGCCTGCCCTGACCGAAGGGAAAGGATGACCTGTCATTCTGAGCGCCGCGCAGCAGAGCGAAGAATCTCGCAAGCGATTCGACTCTCTGCGCGCTCGGGCAGATGTATACCAGAGAAATCATGTTGTCAAGCGCCATGATGCAAAGACACGGCAAAACGATTATCGGCCCGCCGGGGTGGAGATGGCGGTGGCTTCTGTCGCGCGCTGGGAGCGGCTCGGAGCGTTGGTGGTGCTGCGGCGCGATGGCTTCTTCTTCGCGGCGCTCGGTGGGCTGCGGCGCGCTCGGCTGGTGCCCCCGCCCGCCACGTAGACTCGCAACGATTTTCCTGGCGCCAGTTTCGAGTTGGTTTTCAAATGATTCCACTGGCGGATTTGGTAGGCCGTCACATCAAAGCGGTCTGCGATCATCTCCACCGTGTCGCCGTCGCGCACCCGGTAAGCCACAGCGCGGCGTGGCCCACGCTCATGGACACGCTGCAATGACGCCTCGCTGCCCGCGGCGAGAGGCAGCACCAGCCGTGAGCCCGCCTCGAGTTCGGTGTCGCGTTCGATGCCATTCGCCGCCGCCAGCGCCACGGTGGAGATGCGGTACTTTTTGGCGATGGAAGCCACTGTCTCGCTGCCTTCCACTTTGTAGGCCCGCCACCAGATGCGCTTGCCGCCGGGAATCGCCGCTATGGCTTTCTGGAGAGCGTCGCCGGTGCCGGCGGGCAGCGTCAACTGGAATTCCGGGTCGTTCGCCGGCGTCGTCCATCGCAGCAGCGAGGGGTTCAACTGGATCAGGTCTTCCACCGGGTGGTCGATCAGTTGGGCGATCAGGCGGAGGTCGGTGGGCTCGCTCACTACCACGCGGTCCACGTTCAGCGGAGGGTCGGCGTCTACTTGAAAGCCGTACGCCTGCGGGTCCTTGCCGATCAGCGCCGTGGCCAGAAAGATCGGGACGTAGTTCTCCGTCTCTCTAGGCAAGGCATGTAGGCTACGCAATTTCCAGTAGTCCGCGTAACCCGTCTTCTCCACGGCGCGCTGCACCACCATGGGGCCGCTATCATAAGCCGCCATGGCCAGAAACCAGTCGCCGAAAGTGTTGTAGAGGTCCTTGAGATGCCGCGCCGCCGCCAGCGAGGATTTCACCGGGTCCTTGCGCTCGTCAACCCAGCGGTCCTTCTTCAATCCGTACAACGCGCCCGTGCCCAGCGCGAACTGCCAGATGCCCACGCATCGCATTCGGGATACCGCCATGGGGTTAAACGCGCTCTCGCCCGCCGCCAGATAAATGAGGTCGTGGGGAAGGCCCTCCTTGTTCAAGGCCTCGCTGAGGATGGGATCGTACGTCCCCCGGCGCTTCAGGACCCTTTCGATAAAGCCGCGGCCGCGTCCCTGAAAATAGGTGAGCACGCCGTCGACGAAGTCGTTGGAAACCAACGGCAAGTCCGAGTGCACCGAGCGCAGTTCCTCCTCGGCGCGCTCTTTCACCTGCGGATCGACGGGGAAGGTCAGGGTGGCAATCGAGTCAATCGGCGCCGGCACTTCCCGGTGGCCGTTCAGCGCCTCGTAACTCTCCAAGCTGGCCACCTCGAGGCTGTGAACGTCCTCGACCAGCTTGTTGAATTCCGCGTTCAGCCGGTCGTCGGCGCTCAAGTTCAGCTTCGATTCAAGCATCACGCTCACCGCCTGGTCGAACTTCTGCCGGGCCTTCTCGAAATTGCCCGCCCGATAGTCCACCATGCCGGCGGCATAGAGAGCCTCGGCTTGCTGGATCAGCAATGTGCTTGAGTCAGGAAAGAGCTTCTGAGCAGCTTGCGTCGCGGGAGTCGATTTCGGAAGGGGCAGCGGTTCGGGCTTCCAGGCAGATGGCGGAGGCGGAGCTGGGACGACTGGCTGGTGCTTCTCCGCGGTTGCGCAAGCACCCAGCGCAACTACCACAGCCAGGCAAAAGACCGCCCTTGGCCTCCCCAAGACCCTTTCCCCCTCACCAGGTGTTTTGACGAACTCGCCGCGCGCACCGTTAGCTGTCTGGCCGCACTTGGAGAAATTCTAACCGTAAGCCTCTTTACAGGTCAACCAGTTTGGAAACTGGAAAATGGAAACTTGAAATTCGAGGCTTGAAATTTGTACGCGCCGGCCCGGCCGACGTGCCACTTTCGAGTTTCAGATTTCCGCTCCCAGGCGCACCGCGTGTCGCACCGCGTTGACAATGGGCGAGAGGAGCCGTATATCTTAGTTTCAACTGATTCAGCTCGATCATGGCCGTCTGCCGGAGCAATGCCGTGGCTGAGGAGGCACCAGGAATCCCACGGTCACCCCGCCCGGAGGCACTGACGGTTGCTGCCCGCTAATCCCCAGTCCCGCTTGAGCCGTCCAGGCATTGGGAGGTATCGATGAAGCTAAAATTCGCGACAGTCATCCTAAGCCTTCTCATGGCAAGTGCGCTCGCCGGGGCTCCCGCACCTGAAGACAAACCATTGACTAAAGACCAAGTCATGGGCCTGGTTCGAAACCAGTTGGGGGATGAGTCCGGGGCGAAAGTGGTCGAGCAGCGTGGGATTGATTTTGAGCCCACGGATGATTTCGTCCGCGCCTTGCGCGACGCCGGCGCGGGTGAGGTCTTCCTCAAAGCCGTCCGGGAGGCGAGGCAACCGACGAAGTCTCAGCCTGCGGCGCAGGGCCCGCTCGACCTTTTTCAGATCTCCGCTCTCTTGCTGGACGGGGTAAGCAGCCAACGTCTGGCGGAGTTGGTCAGACAACGAAGAATGGACTTTTCACCCCCCGAGGAGAACTTGCAACTCCTGAAAGACGTGGGCGCCGACGAGGTTCTGCTGGATGCTATACGCGACACTCCGCCCGCGACGAACGTGAATATAAAGGAACGCCTCGAGACTGAAAACAAGCACGCTCAGATCGCCGAGCAGGACTATCGTGATCGCCTCGGCCGGGAGCCCGAGAATGTTGCCGTGCGGATACTCTTGGTATACGCGCTGAACCGGCAGGGAACGAGCAGCGACGGGTTGCAGATCTTGCGCGACGGGATTCGCTTTCATCCGGAGAGTGGGCTTTTGCACCGGCACCTTGCAAACGCACTTTATGGCGGGGGTAAGGGCGACGTGCAGGGAGCGATCGCGGAGTACCGTGAAGCTTTGCGTCTGAACCCAAACGACCGCGATGCGCACTATGCCCTTGGAAATGCCCTCCTGAAAAAGGACGACTTAGACGGGGCGATCGCGGAGTACCGTGAAGCGCTGAGGATTGATTCCGGTTATTGGTTTGCGCGTACCGGCATCGCTTACGTGCTGGAACGCAAGGGGGATGTGGACGGGGCCGTCGCGGAATACCGAGAGATCTTGAGGCGGAATCCCAACAACGAGATGGCGACAATCACCCTCGGGGGCATGCTGGAGCGCAAGGGCGACTTGGACGGGGCGACGGAAGAATATCGTGAGGCAGTCCGCTTGGCTCCTGGCCACAGCTTGGCGCACAGCAATCTGGCCTGGGCCCTCTTGAGGAAGGGCGACGTGGACGCGGCGACAGCAGAATCTCGCGAAGCTATCCGGCTGCTTCCGAGCTACGCCCCGGCTCACCTTATTTTGGGCTATGCCCTGAGCAGAAAAGGGGACGTAGACGGGGCGGCGGGAGAGTTCCGCGAGGCCGTTCGCCTCGATGCGAGCAATCCTGAAGCGCACCTTGGCTTGGCTGGCGTGCTTCAGACCAAAGGCGACCGTGAGGGGGCGCTGGCCGCGGCTCGCGAGGCGCTGCGAGTGAACCCGAATTACAGCCGAACGCACGACGTCCTCGGCGCTATGCTGATTCCAAAGGGTGATCTGGAAGGCGCGATGGCAGAGTACCGGGAGGCGGCGCGACTGAATCCAAAAGATGACCAAGCCCATTACGGCGTCGGCTGGTTACTTCAGAAGAAAGGGGATTTGGCCGCGGCACTGGAGGAATACCGCCTGGCCTCCACTCTCAACCCCGGCAACTCCAGCTACAAGCAGGCCTATGAGTTGCTCGCCAAACAACTCGGGAAATGATTGGCCTTGTGGGGATTAGGGGGAACTGGTGGCGCGAAGTCGTTTGCTAATTCCGCGGCGCTTATCCCGACCGCAGCAACCTTCGCTAAGAGCTCATCGCTCGGCTTTTGGCCGAGTGTGTTAGAGTCGGTGTCAGCATCCACCCGGAGGTGCCATTCCCATGTCACCTGTCCTGCCTGCACCATCGCCGGCGCCGTTAAAGAGCCGCCGTGGCTGGCTGATAGCCTTCGGCGTAATCGAGATTCTGATTGCGTGCTTTTGCCTGCTGCTCGTGGCGCTCATGGCGGTCGCAGTCTTGACGCTTAGCCACGGGAACCAGCCCGCGGGAGCTCCGGAACTCCCAACCGCCCCGGCCATCATGGTCGTTGTGGTTTACGGAGGGCTCGGCGCACTGTTTCTTGCACTCGGTGTGGGATCTATTAAGTGCAAGAACTGGGCCCGCATCGGCACGCAGATTGTGAGTGGCTTTTGGCTGTTCACAGGGCTCCTCTCCAGTCTGTTCCTGGTATTCGTTCTCCCCAGTACCTTGGAGCGACAGGGCAAGGTTCCGCCTGAACAACAGCACCTTATGCTTATGGTGCTGGGTCTCTTCATGGTTGTGGTCATGGTGCTGCTGCCGACAATGTTGCTGGTGTTTTATTCCCTCGGGAGCGTCCGAGCGACGTGCCTGGCGAGCGGCCTGGGGCAGACGTCAACCATGGCGGCCACAACGAATGCATCGGGCCAACTGCCGATTTCGGTCATCGTGCTTGCTCTGTGGGAATGTCTCGGCGTTCTCGCCGTGCTCTCCCTGTTGATTGTGAGGGCGAATGTGGTGTTTGGTACCGTAGTGCGCGGGCCGGCTGCCATGCTTTTGATTACTGCCCATGCTATCGTGAGCGGCATCGCGGCTTGGCTGGTTTATCGGAGAGATTATCTTGGCTGGGCAATTTCCTTGTTCAAGACCCTGTTCTGGACGCTCTCCTGGGGGGTCACTCTTCTGAGCCGCTCCTTAATGGACATCTATCAGGAGATGGGATTCCCCGAGGAACAACTGCAAGCCATGCGCCAGCTTCCGCACTTTCAGTTGATCACTGTCGTTTTTTCCTTGGCGGGATTCGCACTCTATTTCATTTTCATCGCCTACACGAAGAAGTTCTTCTCCCGGGCAGGCACAGTGGGCGAGTAGGATCGCCACGCTTCGCGCAGGCGAGCCCACGCCGCGCCCTGGAGTCGTGCCGGACCGTATTGGTGACTGCTATGCGCTTCGCGTCACTTGCACGAATCGAGCTGCTCCTTCGATCTATCTTCCTATTGTTGCTCCTGCGCGCATCGACGTATAATTGTCGGCAAATGGAGTGAAGGGCTATGGGGCTGCTTCGCCAGCTACTCGCGTGTTGCTCGACCGAGACCGCTCCGGACCTCTTAAGCAAGCCCGCACAAGAGCGGCTGGGCCGTTCGGCCATCCCGGCAATTTTCAACCTCATTGAGGCGTGGCAGGTGCGCGACGAATCACTCCGGCAGCTCTTGGAGGTGTGTTCAACAGCGTTTACTACTTACTAATCCGTCATCAGGAAAGAGGAGAAGCCCATGTTCCGGGTGCTGACGATTGCTCGCGAGTTTGGCAGCGGCGGTGCCGCCATTGGTCGCAGCATCTCCGAACGCCTCGGATGGAAGCTACTGGATAAGGCTTTCATCGAGAACATCGCCCATGCTGCGAAAGTCGATCCCCAGTTGGCACGACAGTTTGACGAGCGCACAGATTCGTGGCTGGAGCGAATCGGCCGAGGGCTTTGGCGAGGCGCCTTTGAGGCGGTCGCCGCCGTCAGCGAACCCGATTATTTCGATGCGGAAACGATGGCGGCGCTGGCGCGGAATATGATCGAAGAAGCCTACCAGCGAGGCAAGTGCGTGATCGTCGGCAGGGGGGCTCAATGCGTGCTTCAGGCCCGCCGAGATGCATTTCACGTCTTTATCTATGCGCCCTGGGCCGAAAGGGTGGCGCGCATCCAGCGGCGCGTACCGGGCAAGACAAACATTGAGGAACTGATCCGGTCCATGGATCGTCAGCGTGCAGATTACATCCGGACCTACTTTGGGTGCGACTGGATGGATCCGCACCTTTACAACCTCATGGTCTGCTCGGGACTGGGCGAAGACGTGGTGGAATCAACAATCGTCGAAGCCCTCGCGAGCGGGGGTTAGCAGTGCTGCACCCTGTTCACCTGATGAACTGGTAGGACGCGCCGGGAAGCCGGGCAGGACGGTGAACATGAACAGGATCCCTTTAGCATTGGCACTGGGTCTAGTGATGATCGGATGGGGGTGCGGCGGAAATTCAACTTCAGTTACGAATCCCAGCCCTCCTTCGCCGACGCCTCCGGGGCCGAACGCGACTCCCGACGAGCGTGCCGATTATCTGGTCTCGCAGATGACCCAGGACGAGAAGGTGCAGCTCGTGCACGGCGGCTCCACGAGCTCAAACAGCTCGCTGCCGCGAGGCGGGGCGGGATGGGTGCCGGGCATTCCCCGGTTGAACATCCCCGATCTTTATCTGGCTGATGGAAGCGTGGGCGCAGGCAACGGCATCGGGCAAGCGACGGCCCTTCCGTCGTCAATTGCCAGTGCGGCCAGTTGGGACGTGAATGAGGCTTACAAATACGGCAAAGTGATTGGAAGCGACCTCAGCGCCTACGGGATGAACGTCAACCTGGGAGGAAACATCAATCTAATCGGGCGCGAACCTCGCGATGGGCGCACGTTTGAAACGAAGGGTGAGGATCCAATTCTGGCGGGAAAAATCACCGCCGCGCATCTGAAGGCGATCCAGGACCAGTATGTGATCGGGGGCATCAAACATTTTTCACTCAACGATCAAGAGACGGGCCGCACTCAGGCCAACGTCCTGATTGATAATCGCTCGGCGCGCGAAAGCGATCTGCTGGCCTTCGAAATCGGCATCAAAGACTCCAACGTGCAGTCGGTCATGTGCTCGTACAACCTGGTGAACAGCGTCTGGGCCTGCGAGAATCCCTATCTGCTCTCGACCGTTTTGAAAGGCGACTGGACATTTCCTGGCTTCGTCATGTCAGACTGGTGGGCCACTCACAGCACGGCGGCGGCAGCGAATGCCGGCCTCGATCAGGAGCAGCCGAACAACACCTATTTCGGAAGCCTCGGGCAGGCTGTCCAGAGCGGCCAGGTTGCGCAATCGCGCCTCGATAACATGGTCCACCGGATTTTGCGCGCCATGTATGCGGCTGGAGTCTTTGACCATCCTGCTTCGCTGCACGCCGTCGATGTGGCGGGCGACGATGCCATCGCGCAGGAAGCCGAAGAGCAGGGCGCGGTTCTGCTCGAGAACAACGGAGTGCTTCCGCTGAATGGCTCGGTCCTGAGGTCGATCGCCGTCATTGGATCGCATGCCGATATTGCCGTGCTCTCAGGGGGCGGCTCGGCGCAGGTGATTCCCAACGGCGGGGCGGCGCTTACGGAAGGCAATCCGTGCCCTCCTTGCTGGTCGACGGTGATTTGGGACCCGTCTTCGCCGATGAGGGCGATTCAGGCGAAGGCTCCCGCCGCGCAGGTGCAGTTCAACGACGGCACAAATGCCGGCGCGGCGGCGGCGCTGGCGGCTTCCTCCGATGTGGCCATCGTGTTTGTCAGCCAATGGGAGAGCGAGGGCATGGATCTGCCGAGCTTGAGTTTTACCGATGTGATTCATTCGGCGCCGATCGATCAGGATGCTCTGGTGGCGGCAGTGGGGGCGGCCAATCCGCGCACCATTGTGGTGATGGAAAACGGCGGGGCGCAAGTGATGCCGTGGCTCAATCAAGTGGCCGCGGTGCTGGAGGCGTGGTATCCGGGTGAACGCGGCGGGGAAGCGATTGCGAATATTCTCTTCGGCGCCGTCAACCCGTCGGGCAAACTGCCCATCACGTTTCCAGCGAGCGTCAATGACCTGCCTCGCCCTACCATTGCCGCCCCGCCCGACCAGACCACGGTGTTTAACGTCGATTACACCATCGACGGTTTCAATGTCGGATATAAGTGGTTCGATACGAAAAATGTCGCGCCAGAGTTTCCGTTTGGGTTCGGCCTATCTTACACAACCTTCTCGATCTCCAATGCGCAGTTGGCCACCAACCTTTCTTCGAGTAATCCGAATTTCCAAGTGAGTTTCAGTCTGACGAATACAGGATCCGTGGCGGGCGCTGAAGTGGCTCAGGTCTACCTGGGGTTGCCGGCGGCGACGGCCGAGCCCCCGAAACGGCTGGTTGGTTGGCAGAAGGTTCTGCTCCAACCCGGTCAGGCACAGAGCGTCAACATCGAAGTCGATGAGAACGACTCGTCGCATCCCCTGTCTTATTGGGACGTGAATTCAAATTCCTGGCAGGTCGCAAACGGCGATTACTTGGTTTATCTTGGGAACTCGTCCCGCAGTGTCACCCAAGTAGGGACGTTTCACGTCGGGCCATAGGTTGGGATGAGCCCTCCAGATCCAAGTCGTCCTGTGGTGAATCGGTGGCTGATTGCGATCGCGGTCATGTCGAGCGCCATCATGGAGGTGCTGGACACGTCGGTGGTGAATGTCAGCCTGCCGCACATTGCCGGCAGCCTCTCCGCCACGGTGGATGAATCGACCTGGGTGTTGACCTCATACCTGATTGCCAACGCGGTGATTCTGCCCATCAGCGGGTGGCTGGCGAATTTGATCGGACGAAAGCGGCTCCTGCTGACGGTCGTGAGCGGGTTTACAATTTCGAGCGTGCTGTGTGGGCTGGCCCCCAGTTTGGGAGCGCTGATCTTCTTCCGCGTGCTCCAAGGGACGACGGGGGGAGGGCTGCAACCCCTTTCGCAAGCGGTCCTCCTGGAGGAGTTCCCTCCCGAGGAGCGGGGCAAAGCGATGGCGTTCTGGAGCCTCGGTATTATTGCTGCCCCCATCCTGGGGCCGACGTTGGGTGGCTGGATTACGGATACCTACTCCTGGCGCTGGGTGTTTTACATCAACCTGCCGATCGGCATCCTCAGCCTGCTCATGATCTCGCTGTTCCTTTACGACCCTCATTACATCCGCCGCGGGTCGCTGCGCGTGGACTTGTGGGGATTAGGCATGCTGGCCGTCGGCATGGCAGCGTTACAAATCATGCTGGACAAAGGCCAGGAGGAGGACTGGTTCGCTTCGCACTTTATCGTGATGCTGGCCGTGATCGCGGGGGTCATGCTGCCGGCCTTCGTGATCCGCGAGCTCTATATTCCGCAGCCCATCGTGCGTTTTAGGTTGCTGAGGTACCGAAGCTTCGCCGCCGGGATTGTGTTGGTCACGATACTCGGATTTGTTCTGTACGGCAGCCTGGTCCTGCTGCCGCTTTTCATGCAGACGCTCCTCGGGTGGACGGCGGTTACGGCAGGCATCTGGACCAGTCCGCGCGGGGTCGCCACCGCCTTGTGCATGCCGCTGGTGGGTTATCTTCTGGGCAAGGGCTGGGATGCTCGCTGGATGCTGGTCTTTGGGTTTGTCGTAGCCAGCATGGCCTTCTTCGGCTACTCCCACATGAGTCTGGACTCGGGCACCTGGGACATCCTCATGCACCAGATCAACCAGGGAGCCGGCATGGCGTTCGTCTTCGTGCCCTTGACCGTACTCACGATGGACCCTATCCCCAAGGCGGAGACCGGATACGCCACCAGCCTGTACAGCGTGGTGCGCAATATCGGCTCGAGTGTAGGCATTTCGTTCATCACGACGTGGGTGGCGCGGCGGTCACAGTTCCATCAGTCGATTCTGGCTGCTCATATCACAAGCTACGACCTGGGGACCCAACGGTTCCTGGAGCTGGCAAGAGGGCTCTTGTTTCAGCAGGGTTCCGACCGGAGCACGGCGGCTCGCCGGAGCCTCGGCGTGCTTTACGGAATGCTCCAGCAGCAGGCGGCTTTGCTCAGCTTCATCGAAGTTTTCCGGATTATGGGTTTCCTGTTCCTGGCATGCGTTCCCTTCGTGCTGCTCATGAGGAGGGCAAAACAGCGACGTCCGGCTCGCGCCGCCGGTTAACCCCGATCCCGAAGCAGGGCGAATCATGAAAAGCAGCGAGGAGTCTCCCGCTATCAGAAAATCCAAGGCTGTTCTGATTTCGGTTGGTACGACATTTCGAATCCAAAATCCGAAATCAAGGGCCTGCAGCGCTGGTTGCGGGTTAGTTCCTGGTGGTCTTCTTCAAGACGTAGTCGAAGAACCTTTCGGTCGTGTTATCGCTGGAGGTCCATTCGGCGCGGAGCGTCGTCTTCCTTTGCACCTTTCTCAAAGCGGAAAGGAGCGTGCGATTCAATTCCTTTGCACTCGCGCCCTCCATCTCGGCTTCAACCATGAAATCTTCCCCCGCCTTTCTGACCGAGCCCTTGGCAGCCAATTGCTCCAGAGCATGCCGGATGGTCTGAGCATCTGAGCGGCTCACTCGTGCCTTGAGCTTGAAGTTCATCTGGGTCTCCCCTTTTCCGCCCTCTGCGCGATTCCGGCTTCGCGGCCTACCGCTCTGGTGAGCGACGCAGGCGGTGGGCTGCATCCTCGTCGGCGTAGGCCGCCACGATCTCTCCGAAGTAGACACGGTGGAAATCACCGTTGGCGTAGAACTCCTCGCGCACCGCCTCCGCCAGGGTGTCAGGCGCCAGGTCGTTCCGGTGCAGCGTTCGGCACTCATAGTGCACAACGCATTCCTTGATGATCGGTGGCCGCACTTCGCGGCTGGAAATCGGCGTCAAGTGCATTTCTTGAAACTTATCGTGATCTCTCCCCGAGACGGTCCCGCAATGGCTCACCGCCGCTGCCAGCTCCGGAGGGGGCACATTCACCGTAAAATCGCTCACCTGTTCCAGCCGGCTGTAAGTATGGCGCGAGGGCCTTACTAGCACGATGAAAACGGGCCGCGACCAAATGGAGCCCATCGTGCCCCAGCCAATCGTCATGACATTGGGTTTTCCGTCCGTGCCCAAGGTGACCAGCAGCAAGCCGTCCTCTCGCATCCGCTGGATCGTCTGGGCAAATAGATCGGTGTACCGCACCCGTACTTTGGCCATGTGATTTTCACCTCAATCAGGATTCCTGTTTTGAACACCGGGCCACATTAATGTACACCCTGCGCGGCCAGTGGCAAGGCCCTGAAGCATGACGACTGTAGCGCGGGCGGGAAGTCCGCTGTGGCCGGAGCGTCGCGCTCCCGCCTTGGTGCAGTCTCGCACAGGCTAGCTCGCTAGCCGACCATGGAGTGTAGCGCAAGGCTCGGCCTCCAGTCCCGCAGGGCGGGACGGCTTTTCTACTTTCTTGGAAGGATTGGAAAACGCCCCAGGGGGCTGGCGCAGGCCTTCTGAGGCCTGCATCTTTAGATCAAATCCCCTCGGGATGAGATATATTTGCCTTTGCCGTGCCCCTCTATCATCGCCACTATACGCCGGGCCACGAGCAGTTTATCACTACGAGCATCTATCGGCGTGTCCAGTTGTTTCGCAGCGAGCGATTGGCTCGCCACTTCGTCGACGTGCTTCGCGAACGGCGCGCGCAATTGAAATTCGCTTTGATCTTCCCCCCTGCAGGATCATGCCGGAGCATTTCCATGTCCTATTGCGGCCCGAGCCGAGGTCATTCGCTCGCCTCTTGCCACTGATCACTCGCCACTTTTTCTATTGGCCGTGGTCCAGTTGGAGGTCTTATTTTCTGAATGACGCTTCGATCTTGGCGATGGACAGAATGCTGTGATGGAGCCGACGAAACGCGGGTCGCAAAGATCCCCACAAAAACCGTCGGCACGTATGCGCCACCCGCGGTCTCAGTCGCAGAAACCGGTAGGGAGCATCCTTTTCGGCATAGTTTGGACTGGAGGGAAGGGGTTGTAAACGAGGAACCAAGCAGAAAGAAGGTTCAGTATTTACGGTCTAGAACTCGTAAACATAAGATGCTACCTTATGAGCCCTCGTACCTGCGGGTCAGCGTTACGGAATGAGGGCCCGCTGAAAGGACAAAGATTCGCCAATGAACATCACGCTGTCAAACGGCAAGACCATCCCCGTCGAGATGCACAGAGCGAGGATCGTGCAGAAGATCACCCTGCCGCCCGTCGCGCGCAGACTGCAAGCCATCGAGGAAGGTGGCTACAACACTTTCTTGCTTCGAAACAGAGATGTGTTTCTGGACATGCTCACCGATAGTGGCACGAATGCGATGAGCGACAACCAGCTCGCTGCGATGATGGTCGCCGACGACGCCTACGCCGGGAGCGAAAGTTTCTACAAGCTCGCCGCGGCGGTCAAGGACGTCCTGGGCTTCGACTACACCATGCCGGTGCACCAGGGCCGCGCGGCCGAGCATCTGCTGGCCAAGGTCTTCGTCAAGCCCGGCGACGTGGTCCCGATGAACTATCACTTCACCACGACCAAGGCCCATTTCGAGCTGGCGGGCGCAACCGTGCTGGAAATCTACGGCCCGGAGACCCTGAACACCCAGAGCACCGAACTCTTCAAGGGCAATATTGACTTGCGGAGATTCGCCGATGCCATCAAGAAGTACGGCGCCGACAAGATTCCGTTCGTCCGGATGGAGGCGACCACCAACCTGGTGGGCGGCCAGCCTTTTTCCCTCCGCAATCTGCACCAGGTGAAAGAACTCGCAGCCCAGCACCACATCCCGTTGGTCTTTGACGGCAGCCTGATCTCGGAGAACGCCTATTTCATCAAGCAGCGCGAGGAAGGCTACGCCGACAAGTCCATCTCGGAAATCATTCGCGAGATGGCGAGCCTGGCGGACATCTACTATTGTTCGGGGCGCAAGAGCACCTCCGTGCGAGGCGGCATGATCGCCACGAATTCCAAAGACTATTATGACCGCCTGCGCGTCTGGCTGGTGGTGTACGAGGGGTTTCCCACCTACGGCGGCATGTCCATTAAGGAAGTCGACGCGATGGCCGTCGGCCTTCGGGAAATGACCGACTTCAGCGTGGCGGGTAGTGCGCCAGAGTTCATACAGTATTTCGTCGGACGGCTTCTGGAGAACGGAGTCCCGGTGGTTACTCCGGCGGGCGGACTGGCGTGTCATGTGGACGCCGCGCGTTTCCTGGCGCATTTGCCGCAGAGCCAATACCAGGCTGGCGCGCTGGCCGCCGCCATCTACATTGCCTCCGGCGTCAGGAGCATGGAGAGAGGGACCATTTCGATGGACCGGGATGCACAAGGCAACGAGGTGTACGCCGACCTGGAGCTGGCGCGGCTGGCGCTGCCCCGCCGGGTGTTTACGCTGTCGCAGATCGAATATGCGGTGGACCGGCTGACCTGGCTCTACCAGCACCGCCACTTGGTGAAGGGTTTGAGATTCGTGGAAGAGCCGCCGGTGTTGCGGTTCTTCTTCGGAAGGCTGGAAGCCCTGGACAATTGGGGCGCGGAGCTGGCAAAGGCCTTCGAGTCGGATTTCGGACCGCACTGCTGAACTGGGACGGTGGACTCTTCCGTTGTGCTTGGAGTGACCTCGAACACATGGGGGGCATGACGGGCACTGGGAAGAGGCTGGTTCGGTCGGCGGTGATCGAGGATTTCCGGACGCGGTTTCAGAGCGGGTGTGTGGCGCTTCCTATAATCCGCGCAAGGCGCGCGCCAGCCCGCCCGACGTGGCGCAGCAGGGCCTTCTGAGCTTTGTCCGGCGGCTGTGCATATCTCGTCACGGCCCGAAGAGTTGAGTTGTCGCTTGCTGGGTCTGAGTCGGAAAATCCGACCTATGTGAAGCAACTTGCACCATAACGGAAAATGCTTTCCACTCTCGATTCCCAACGAGGTCATTGGGCTCTAATGAAATCAATAACTTCCACCCATCATAAGTTTGGAGCGCCAATTGCAGGTGCCAGAGCGGAAGTCCACCCACCCGATAATAACATAAGCCCGGAGGACGCATGCACAAGACTCGAAATTCGGTTTTGATTCAGGTGGTACTTCTGCTTGTCTTCGGATTTGTGGCAAGCACAACCGCGCGTGCGGAATCGCTTCTCATAAGTCAGGAAAGCCCCTATGGGGGATATGGGTACGGCCTCTACTCCTGGGGTGGAATGACGAACGCCCTGAACTCTGCTTTTGGCGCCAGCAATATCACTGTGGACGGCTCAGACTTGAATAGCCTCAGCTACATGTTAGGGTTTGACAGGCTTTGGGTGACGGCGCGCCAGCCGTATGGCCAAGCGCTTAGCGCGACGGAGATTGCCAACATCGAGGCATATATTGGCACGGGCCGGCGCGTGGTTCTTATTGGTGAGAATGGTGCCTGGTCTAGCTGGAACAACTCGATTCTAAGCACAGTTGGGGGGTACTACAGCGGATATGACACGTCCGACACGCTCACCCCAGTTGTCTTTGACTCTTTGACCGCGGGAGTCAACAGCTTGAACACCATTGCTGACGGCCTTGCGGTTGGCGGCACATCGTTATTCAACGAAAATGTGGCTACACTGTGGGGTACAAACCAGAACACGTTGTCGCTTCTCAGCGTGAATGTGGAGGACGATTACTACGGGAGCGGGGCTGGTAACGTCCGATTCAAGACTAACATGGCGGACTGGCTGGCGGGGAGTTCGGTTCCCGAACCGGCAACGATTACGTTATTGGCGACTGGCCTCGCAGGCGTTTTCAGCTTGCGGAAACGACGCAAGGCTGTTAGGTAGCGATCTTCATCCTAGCGAGACGGGGAGCGACTAGCGCAGTCGCTCCCGCTCCTTATGGGCCGGCAGTTCTGCCTCCTTGGCCCCCGAGGTGACCGTGCGAGGATCGTTAAAGCCATAGCGCAGGGCTCAGTCTCAAAAGCCCTCCGGCTATTCCATTTTGTTCCCAAACAACTCGAGCAACCGCACGCCGCAGCCCAGGCCCCTGCGCTGGGCTCATAGTTCAGCCCTGCGGCGATTCCATTTCCTTCCCAACCAACTCAAACAACCGCAGGCGGGCTGGTGCAGGCCTTCTGAGGCATGCGTCTTTGGATTATCGAGTTTCACATTAGGATTATACTTGCTTCTGCCGTGCCGCTTTACTACCGGCATTACACGCCGGGCCACGAGCAGTTTATCACCACGAGCATCTATCGGCGTGTCCAGTTGTTTCGCCGCGAGCGATGGGCTCGCCACTTCGTCGATGTGCTTCGCGAACTGCGCGCGGAATTGAACTTCGCTTTGATCGTCCCGCCCTGCGGAATCATGCGGGAACATTTCCATGTCCTGCCGCGGCCGCCGGGAGGCTAGCTCGCTAGCCGACCATGGAGTGGTGCGCAAGGCTCAGCCTTCAAGGACAAGACTGCCCTGCGCCTACGACGATGACCTATGACCACGTTGACTGAGGCGCTCACGGGCGGGCTTCGTAAACTATGTTGAAGGGGGTTTCCGTGGCTCGCCGAAAACGGCTGAACCCGGCGGAAGTGATCACTCGTCGGATATTGGCTTCTCCGGCTTGCGCGCCCAGGCACAGTCCCACTTCCTGGGACCGGGAGCACGGCGTGCAGAGCAGGGTCGAGAACGAATAGTAAACTCGGCCCACAGGATTGAGGTTATCTTTCAGGGCGTCGTTGGCAAACGGCTCGACGATCATCCAAGTGCCATCTTTACCCAGTGACTGCCGGACGTGCTTGGCGGCTCCGATCGGGTCGCCCATATCGTGCAAACAGTCGAAGACGGCCACGAAGTCGTAGTCCTTTCCGGGAAACTCCTTGGCCTTGGCCACGTCGAAGGTGACGCGGTCCGCCACACCTTCACGCCGGGCGGATTCACGGGCCGCTTCGATCGATTTATCATGATAGTCGAATCCGAAGAAGTAGGATTTAGGGAACGCTTTCGCCATCAACAACGTGGAAGCGCCTTTCCCGCAGCCCACGTCGGCGACCCGCGCTCCCGCCTCCAGCTTCTGCTTGACATCGTGGAGCGCGGGAATCCACGTGGTCACCAGGTTGGCGGCATAACCTGGACGGAAGAACTTCTCGCAGCCGTGAAACACGCCGTCATCATGTTCGTGCCAGCCCATGCCGGCGCCGGTGCGAAAAGAGTCGGCGATCCGCGGAACCGCGGCCAGCGATCCCAGGGCGAGTTGGAAGGCTCCGGGAAGGTAGGCCGGGCTGTCTTCTTGCGCCAGCGCAAAAGCCTGTTCCTCAGTCAAGCTGAACTGGTTGGCCTTCGCATCGTAGGTGACGTAGCCGCCCGCCGCTTGCGAGGAGAGCCACTCCCGCACATAGCGTTCGTCGGTTTGGGTCTTGGCGGCCAGTTCAGCGGAGCTGAGCGGCCCGGCAGCGAGGGCCTTGTACAATCCGAGTCGCTCCCCAATCACCACCATCCCCGCCCCGACAGCGGCGCCGAGATCGCCAACGAACTGGCCGAGGAAAGCATTCAGTTTGTTCATGTCAATTGCCATCGAAGTCCTCCGTCAGATTGAATCCCCGCTTCCGCCGAGAGTGCTATGGCCAGTGGCTTGCAACACACCAGCCATTCTGGTGGACTCTCGGAACCCGCGGTTAGAATTTGAACGCCTACGAAAGATCAGATCTGCAGGTCGAATTCTAGTTCGACGCCACGCGGTTTGTCAATCTTGTTGTGCGTCTTATGTCAAAGCTCGTTAGAAATGTCCCTACTTTTGGTTTTTGTTTCTGGTTTTGCTTGTTTGGTTTTCGTTCTGCTTTGGCTCGCCACTTCGTCGACGCGCTTCGAGAACTGCGCGCCGAATTGAAATTCGCCCTGATCGTCCCGCCCTGCGGGATCATGCCGGAACATTTCCATGTCCTGCTGCGGCCCGAGCCGAGGTCATTCGCTCGCCACTTGCCACGGATCACTCGCCACTGCTTTGTTGGCCGTGGCCCAGTTGGCGATTCTACTATCCCGCCGATGCTTCCCTTCTGGCCATGGATCGATAGCAAGGACGCTCCCCACCCATGGTCGCAGGCCTCAGAAGGCTTGCGCCAGCCCCCGAGACTTGTGTCGGGCGTCACAGCATGGGGCGCGCCACTATGATGTGATATGCTGGGTTTTGTTTATGGGTTTTGACAGCATTCTCAACATCGTTTGGGCGCTTGTAGGTGTCGTGGCTCTCACCGCACTGGCGGTGTCGGAGCGGCGACGCGATGCGACCTCTTTGTGGTCGCGCTGCCAGCGGGGCATTGCCGTCGCAATCGTGGCAGTTGTACTTTTCCCCTGCATCTCTGCCAGCGACGACCTGATCTGCCTCGAGCAACTGCACTTTGCCTATGCCAATCATCATGGCTTTGCCGCTCCCAATCCCAGTGGATCCAACCACGGACCCAGGCCAGACTTGGCTGCGCTGCTTGGATCGCTTGAAAACTTCCAGATTTCGACGGTCTCTCCTCTTTTCACCACGATTTATTTCTACGATTGTGTCAGACCGCAGACCATCCAGGGCTGTGAACGACCGCTGCCCGCTCGCGCAGAGCGTGGACCTCCTCAGGCCACCTCTTCCTTGTAGACGGCAAGGCTAGGGCGACCGGCGACAGGTGGCACGCACTCAACGGCGTGATCTTCTTATCCCCTTCCCGCAAGCCACTAGCCACTACGTCTCAGGCCTCCCCGGAGGTTGTTCGATGCGGAATTTCAGATGGCCGCGGCGCCAGGCGCTGATGCTGCCGGGCGGCGCCGTCACGGCGGTGCTTCTATACACCGCTGACCTTTACGCCCAATCGCAGGCCGTGATGAAAATCGACCTGGAGCGCGCCATTCAAATCGCGCTTGGGCACAATCACGCCTTGAAGGCGGCGCAAACCCAGATTGATCAGAGCAAGGCAGAAGAAATCGCGGCCGCGATCAGGCCCAACCCTGTATTCACTTACGACGATCCGTTCATCCCGATCTTCAGCCCGGACCAGTTCACCGCCGATACTCTGAACAACGTTCCGAATTCGACAGGTGCGTGGCCTGGACTTACGAGCGGGGCCGAAAACGGCTTTAAAAGCTCCAGACCGCGACCGATGCGGCCGCGGCCGGAGCGGGGCGCTGGAGACGAGGCAGCGGCATGGGGGCACGAGCATACGAGGTCGTGGGAATACTGGCGGCGACAGTTGTGGCGGCCGCGGCATTGACGATTGTGGGGCTGGCGCTGGCGCTGCTGGTCCGACGGCTGCTTGGGCGGCGCAGCGACGGCAACGGGGACGAGCCCCAGGACCACTACTGCCCCAGATGCGGACAGCCCGCAGCAATGATGGGGCAAGCGATGCATTGCCCGGAGTGTGGACTGATCCCCCCCGATGAGGACGGGAACGAAGGGGCGACGGGAAATGACACTAGTTGAATCCTCGGCCTGCGGTTTTTCGACCCTGCCATCCCGCAGGGCGGGACTTTCACCTTCTGATCCGCCCCGAGGCGAGGTCATTCGCTCGCCACTTGCCACTGATCACTCGCCACTGGCTTGTTGGCCGTGGTCCAGTTCGGCATTCTACGATCGCGCCGATGCTTCCCTTCTGGCCATGGATCGGCAGGCTTTCTTCCACCCCATGGTGGCAAGCCTAGGGAGGGCTACGCCAGCCCGCTAATCTTGGGAAAGAAGAGTGCGCCCCTCGAGTTGCGGCCGTCGTTCTAACGAGATTTAACAGGCCAAGGCGCGCTGGAGTTGTCGATATCATTGCCCGCGAAGAGGAACAGGCGGGCGCTTCGATTCGTGGTGAATCTATGGAGTCTTGTGCAGAGCCTCCAAGAGTTTGATTGCGGTTCCAGTTCCGGGATCGTCCCACTCGAACCTAACGAAGCTCGCGACACCGGTCTGTGGATTTGTAGCCATTCCCTGACTTCCTACGTGCGACGGAGCGGCGTTGCCTGGGTTGCCTTGCGGTATGAATTTAACTTGGCTAACAGCTTTCGTTTGGATGTCGATGAGCTTTTCGAAATCCTCGGGCTTTACTTCGGATATCACCAAGGTGAAATGCGCCATATTTCCTCCATGTGCTTGAATGATGTTGTGTTGGCTAGCCCAGCGCTGCACCCCTACGTTTCCGCCGGTGTGCCTCTGTTGCCCGGCGTCGCGCGCTGTTTGGTTGCTTCGACTCCGGCTTCATCTTGTGCAGGTCCGAGATCACTCCATCGGACCTGAGCGGGTAGAGTGAAAGCTTCCTTTCCAACCTGGACACCAATTCACCCTGCTTTCTTCTTTTTCTTTTCCCTGCCTAGCGGTGTAAGTTCCTTTGCGTCCCACACGTTCCCCATGCGGGTAATCCTCGCCATGCACGGCCCACGGTGCTTGCGAAGTACAGTTTCAATTTCCCTCCGGGCGCTTATTATAGCCTGTGCCCACACTTCTGAGGCGGGATTGTTTGAGGAGAGGAAAAAGATTCTAACTTTGTGCTCTCCAATGACCCTCATTTTCCGCTCGTCCCTAAGTATGTTCGTGTCTGGCGTAATCGCAATCCACTTTCGCTTTCCACAGGCCTCCAGCCAAACCTCATCTTCCTCGTCTCGACGAAAGTGTTCATCGTGTACTTCGATTATAAAATTCCTAGCGCGTAGCAGGTCGGCAAGCTTTTCCTTTCCCAGACTGCGGTCCAGAAAAAAGATGTGGATTTCAAGCTGCTGGGGCGTATCGGATGGCTTCTTCAATCTGACCTTTGTCTAGGCCGTAGTCTTGTGCTAATTCATCAACTCCCTCGCCAGACCTGAACCTCCCGGCGAGGATCGTAGTAATGATGCCAGTGCCATAGACTATCGGGCGACCGGAGGAAATCCTGGGATCAATCACGATTACTTTCGGGGGTTCCTCTTCGTCGCGGCGTCTTATCCAGTCCATTCGCAAGGGGAAAAGACGAAGCGGGAGGCCAGAGCGATCCCGCTCTATTCTCTTAAGGTACATGTCAAGCACAGGCCCAATGCCAAGCTGTCCGTATCGGGACACGTCAATGTAGCCCTCTATTTTTCTGACAAACAGATCCTTCCCGTCCGTATAAAATTCTTCAGTTAAGAGTGGATGTTTGGAAGGGTATTCACGCGCAATGTAGTTCATCGCATGGCGCACAGCCACCAGCGGAACGTTGTGCTTTTTACGGGTCGCCAGAAGAATATGAGCTTCCACTAGGTTGAAAAAGGAAAGATATCCTGGCGCGGGGAGCTCGATCAGCGGCCTGAATAAGCGCGTGCCATGTTTACTTGGATATTTTCGCCCTCTCGTCCAAGTCTTGAGGGTCGCTAGTTTTACTCCCAGGTATAGCGACGCTTCCGTAATCCCGTATCGCGGCAGCTCCCGGTCGTCGTGTCCATTTCTGCGAGAGCGCGGCACTTTCAATGGCGGCGCCTTAAAAGGACGGAAAGAAAAATCTACGCTAGCCACGGCTGGCCTCCTCGTGCTATATTGCGAGCTAGTCGGAGGCAAACTTCGGCTTGGCAGCGCAGGCCGATTGATTCCGGTGCCCTCTTCACCGAAGTCAACTTGGTTTCTCCGCGAACTAAAGGATCAGTTGTACAGGCCGTGCTGGTTCACGGCCTTTTGTTTTTGTGAGCCTCATGCCCTCGCGCATGAGTCCCGGTATGCCGGGCGCCTTCCCTCGGCGCCTCCAACGGCGACTGACGCTCGCTCACCTTCCGTAATCTCGCGGGCATCGTACCTGAAATCGAACTGAGAAAGATAGCGGCGCAAGTCCTGCCTTCCGACGTGATGGTACACCCCAACCATGCCCCGTTTCAAGAGAGAAAAGAAACCCCTGACCGTGTTGGTGTGAACCTTCGCTTCGCCTTCCTCCCCCGAGTAAATCTTCAGGCAGGCTGGCGCAGGCCTTCTGAGGCCTGCGTCCTTGGTTTATCGAGTTCCACATTAGGATTATACCTGCTTCTGCCATGCCGCTTTACCACCGGCGCTGTACGCCGGGCCACGAGCAGTTTATCACCACGAGCACCTGCCGGCGTGTGGCGTTGTTTCGCGGCAAGCGACTGGCTCGCCACTTTGTCGACGTGCTTCGCGAACTGCGCGCGGAATTGAAATTCGCGCTGATTGGTTGGGTGCTGATCCCGCAGGGCGGGACTTTCACCTTCTGATCCGCCCCGACGCGAGGTCATTCGCTCGCCACTCTCTCCCGCCGCCACCGCGACCAGTCTCCTGTCCCGTCTGATTCTTGCCAATGCCAAGGCAAAGCGACAGCTCCGCTGTCGCAGTCCAAGGCGCCTGCGGCGCTTTCATGGGTTGCGGGCGAAGCCCGCCGTGGAGTGCGGTAGCGGCAGCTACCGCCTTCAAGGGCTCAGTGGAGCTATTTGCTCGATGCTAACTTCGGGATTGGGGTGTATACTGCATCGAGGACCGAAATGCCCGCCGGTCGTGGGGGTGCGCCTCGATGAGGGAAACCCACCGAACGTTTTGCGGTCTCTGCCATCCACGTTGTGGTGCTCGCCTCGTGATCGAAGACGGGCGAGCGATTAAGGTCGAAGGCGACGCGGAGCATCCTATCTCTCGCGGGCGGCTCTGTGCGCGAGGCCGACTGCTTGTCGATCACCTCTATCACCCCTCCCGCCTCAATTATCCCTTGAAGCGCGTGGGCGCGCGCGGCGCCAATGAGTGGCAGCGCCTCTCCTGGGATCAGGCGCTCGATGAGGTGGCTGAGCGGCTGGCATCGCTGCGCGATCATTACGGCGCGGAAACTCTCTCCTTCACCCACGGTACCCACCGGACGTACCACTGGGACGGCCGGCGCTTCTTCAATCTCTTCGGCTCGCCCAACCTGTGCGGCGCGAACAACATTTGCATGTGTCCCACCCAAGCGGTCGAATACGCCACTTACGGAGGGTTTGTCTCCGGGGATATGAGGCGAACGAAATGCCTGGTGGTGTGGGGGAAAGCCCTTTCGCAAAGCGACCCGATCCTCGGCTTTCCTGAAGTTGTGGCCGCGAAAAAGAACGGCGCGAAGCTCATTGTGGTGGACCCGCGGCGCACGCGCGAGGCGCAACTGGCGGACTTTTGGCTGCCGATCCGGCCCGGCACCGATGTGGCGCTGATGCTGGGCTGGCTGCGGCTGATGATCGAGGAGGGCTGGTACGACCGGGAGTTTGTGGAGCGCTGGACGGTGGGCTTTGACGATTTGCGGGTGGCGGCCGCCTCCTACACGCCGGAGAAGGTCTCGGCCATCACCTGGCTTTCGCCTGACAAGATCTGCGAGTCGGCGCGCTGCTACGCCACGACCAAACCCGCGGTAATCACCTGGGGCTTTGGTCTCGACAAGCAAGGGGTCAACGCGACTCAAGCGGCTCGGGCGCGATGTCTGCTCCGCGCTCTCTCCGGCAACTTGGATGTGCCCGGAGGGGAGCTCTTGGGACGAGTGGATCCCGTGGGAAAGATCGTCGGCCAGGATGTGCTGGAGTTCAATGAAGCCCTGCCTCCCAAGCAGCGAGCGAAACAGCTGGGGGCGGATGAATATCCCTTTTTCGGTTTTCCCGGCTGGGAACGCAACGTGGCTGCAAACCGCCGCCTGCCCGCGGGCTATATTGCTCTGCCTTCCGCAGACATGACCTGCGTGGCCCACGAGCGGGCCGTCTTCGAGGCCATCTTCACCGGCCGGCCCTATCTGGTGACGGCGATGATCTCTCTCGCCAGCAATCCCTTGCTGACTCTTCCCAACGTGCGGCGGACGCGCGCCGCATTGAAGGCCCTGCAACTTTACGTCGTCATGGATTATTACCTCACGCCATCGGCGGCGCTGGCCGACTACGTGTTTCCCGCGGCTTCGACAGTCGAGCGGACCGAGTTGTGGCTGACCCCAAGTTTCTGCGTGGCCTGTCCCAAGGGGATTGGACCCCTCTACGAGCGGCGCGACGATTACCAGTTCTGGCGAGGTTTGGCAGTGCGCTTGGGACAAGCTGAACACTGGCCCTGGCAAACGGTGGAGGAGGTGTGGAATTATCGGCTTGCCCCCGTCGGCCTCACCTTTGAAGAACTGCTGGCGCGGAACGGCCTGTTCGGGCAGCGCGAGTACCGGCGATACGAACGCTTCGGGTTCGGCACACCGTCGGGGAAAGTGGAACTCCGCTCGAGCACCTTCGAGGCTTTGGGATGCGCGCCCGTTCCCGTCTATCGCGAGCCTGCCCACAGTCCTGCCGCCGACGCTGATTTGGCGCGAGAGTACCCGTTGGTGCTGATCACCGGCAGCCGGTTCATGCCCATGTACCACTCCGAACAGCGGCAAATAGCAGCGGCGCGGGCGCGGGTGCCCGATCCGCGTGTCTCGCTCCACCCCGATACGGCGTCGGCGCTGGGGCTCCGGGAGGGCGCCTGGGCCTCGGTGGTCACACCCTTGGGGCAAATCCGTCTGCGCACGCACCTCACGGCTGCCATCGATCCCCGGATGGCCGATGTCGAGCACGGCTGGTGGTTCCCTGAGCGCTCGGCCGCGGAGCCGGAATTGTTCGGCGTCTTCGAATCCAACGCCAACGTGCTCTGCCCCGACGCCGCAAAGTTCTGTAGCCCGGAAATTGGCAGTTGGCCCCATACCGCTTTGCTCTGCCGAGTGGAACGCGCGGCAGTGTCCTAATTTGATTGCGCCGCTCGGAATGACGTCATCCCCGGGAATCTGTCATCCCGATTCCGCGAAGCGGGAGAGGGATCTCGCCCTGATGCTTTGAGTGGACAACACTAGTGCCGTTCCAACTTTCTTGGGCAAACAGTTTTCAGCCACTCAGAGAGTCTCTCCGGAAGACGTAGGTGCAATACATAGGCGTAACAAGTTGGAACGGCACTGGCAGAGCGAGATTCTTCGTCGCTGCCGCTCCTCAGAATGACAGCCCTTCGTGTCGGGATGACGTCATTCCCGGGAATCTGTCATCCCGATTCCGCGAAGCGGGAGAGGGATCTCGCCCTGATGCTTTGAGTGGACACCACTACCAGAGCGAGATTCTTCGTCGCTGCCGCTCCTCAGAATGACAGCCCTTCGTGTACGGGGATGAATCCAAATTAGGACATCACCGGAACGCACGGCTCCGCCAGCGGCGTAACCCTACGGAGGTTTGCAAAAGCCACATTCATCTTCTGTCAGGGCGCTCTCTGAGCGCCGAAAGCCCGGCGGGCGGGCCGCCCCGCCGGTTTCATCCAGGTCAGCCCCGGCGCAAGTTGCGTGGGCATCCCGTTTTTTGGACTCGTATGACACCCAGTTTGCCCGAAGATGACGTGCGAGAGATACGGGGCGTTGCCGATCGGTGGACGGCGGCCGTTGAGGCTGGAGACGTCGAACGACTCGGACGGCTCATGACGGATGATATCGTCATCATCCACGGAAATGGGCGGCTGGTTCGTGGAAAAGAAGCGGTCATGAACGACTTTGCCCGGTCGTTGAGAGACTTTTCCGTCCAACAGACCGTGGAGTCCGAAGAAACGATTGTCGCCGGCGAGTGGGCATTTGATCGCGCCACAGTCCACACCACCATCAGCTCTTCGAGCAGCGGCGACACCAAGAAGTTCGATTCCAGAACGGTGACAATTCTGCGGAAACAGAGTGGTTGTGGGTGGTGCGTGGCAAGGGTAATTGGCGTTGTATATCAACAGCACTGAATTGCGGCGCGCTATCAACAGCAATGAATTGCGACGCGCTGGCAACAGCAATAAATTGCGACGCGCTGGCCAAATACCGTCCAGCGCGGAACCACTTCACTTCCCCATGCGCCATCCTGCCGCCCCGTTGGCGCTCCGTCCGGCGAGCAAGCCCCGGCGCGTTGGGGCAACCTCAGGCCCGGATATCACTGCGGCGCTGATCGCCAAGACCAGGCACCTAACCGCGCTTTGATTGATAAACCGTCCGGACGGTTTATGATGTAAGGCTGATCGTGGCTGGGGTGGGGAGCAGGGCAGGAAGGGGGTCAACTATCGTACTCATGATATAATAACTAATCGTGTCCACATGCGCCGCAACGGGCCTCCGAATGTAACTATTGAAACTTTTGGAACTATTGAAACTAATTTTTCTATCTGACGCAAATAATAAACTTGCGCGAAAATAAAATTTGCAGAAATTTGCGATTTTGGGAAAAGTGTGGCATTTTACCCCACCGATTCCATTTTTTGTAGAGCCTAAAATTTATTGTAGAACTCAAAATCTTGCGCAGGCCAATACCTTCTCCAAGCTCCTGAGCCGCGCCACGGACGTCGAACCAGAGTGCCACTGATCGTCAGCCGCCGGCCATGTTCGTCGCGCTTGCCTCGGAAGAAAGTGCTTGTACTCGGCGTCGGCTTCGGATAGATTCACGCCACGGGTTCGGATACTCTTGTTCCACTTGCAAGAATTGTGCTGCTTGCTCGACCGTGGAATCGCGCCGTCTTTATCTCCGCGATGCTCGTGAAAGATTTCAACGAGGAGAACCATCATGAACGATATACCAAGAACGGCCTGGGTTTGGTACATGGACTGTTTGGCCATCGTACTCCTGGCGAGCTTCGGCTTGGCACAGACGCCTCGCGCTTCGGCGCAGACTCGGAGTGCATCGGCATCACGACCATCGCCATCCGTGAATTCCCAGAATCCACCGTCGCCCGAGGCCGGCGCGCCTGCCAGCCCGACTTTCGAGTTGACGAGCACGCTGGCGGGTCACACGGATCCGATCTCGAGCATTGCATTCAGTCCCGACGGGAGGTATCTGGCCTCCGCAGGGTGGGACAAAAGGCTCGTCCTCTGGGACGTGGCGACTGGCCGCGAAGTGCGCACTCTCGTGGGTCACGAGCGGCAAGTCCTCGCCGTGGCTTTCAGTCCTGACAGCCGCTTGATCGCGTCGGGAGCCCAAGATTACACGGCCCGGCTCTGGGATGTTGCCACCGGGCGTGAAGTCCGCATGGTGTACGGCGGCGGCGACTTTGTGTGGACGGTGGCTTTCAGCCCGGATGGGACCCAGTTTGTCACCGGGAGTGGAAGTGTAATCCGATTATGGGACGTGGCGACAGGCCACTTGGTGAAGACCATGAAAGGCGCGACGAACTTTGTCCGTTGCCTGGCCTACGCACCCGATGGAAAGACGTTAGCGGCGGGAAATCACGACAAGGCGATTGAGCTCTGGGACGTGGCGGAAGGCCGGGCCGTACGCACCCTGACGGGCCACACGGACGGAGTGGAAGCGGTAGCGTTCAGCCCCGACGGGCGATACCTGGCCTCGGCGAGCCGCGACAAGACGCTGAAGTTGTGGGAGGTGGCGACCGGCAACCTGGTGACGACGCTGGAAGGTCACACGCAGGAATGCAATGCGGTAGCTTTCAGCCGCGACGGACGCACCCTGGCCTCGAGCAGCAACGACATGACGGTGCGTCTGTGGGACGTCGCCAGCGGCAAGGAACTCGACACGATCAGAGCCCACAAGCTGAATGTGAGTTCGGTGGCGTTCAGTCCGGACGGCGGCATGCTGGCCTCGGGAAGTTGGGACAAGACGGTGAATTTGTGGGACGCGGCGACGAGGAAACTGGCGCGCACGCTGAGTGGGCATACGGACGGCATCCTCAGCGTCGCGTTCAGTCCTGACGGGCGATACTTGGCCTCGTCGAGTCACGACTGGACCATCCGGTTGTGGGACGCGTCCAGCAGCGCCGAGGTGCGGACCTTTTCCGGGCACAAATACGACGTGAATTCCATCGCCTTCAGTGCGGATGGAAAATACCTGGCCTCCGCCAGCGGCGATAAGATGGTGAAGCTCTGGGACATTGCCAGCGGCAACGAAATCCGCAATTTCCGGGGTCATACGCTGGACGTGAATTCGGTGGCGTTTAGTCCCGACGGCCGTTATCTTGCTTCGGCGGCGGCGGACAAGACCATTCGATTGTGGGAAGCCGCGACGGGGCGCGTCGTTCGCACATTGACGGGCCACACGAATAGCGTGGAATCCATCACTTTCAGTCCTGACGGTCGGTCATTGGCCTCCGGCAGCCAGGACCGCACCACCAGACTCTGGGACGTCAGCACCGGTCGAGTTTCGCGCATCCTGAGCGGTCACCGCGACGCAGTGATGTTTGTCGTCTTCAGCCCTGATGGCCACACGCTGGCCTCGGCCAGCCGGGATCATACGATCCGACTTTGGAATGTGGCGACGGGGCGCGTCCTAAACACCCTGACCGGGCACACCAGCACGGTGTTTTCCCTCGCCTTCAGCCCTGACGGAAAGTACCTCGCTTCCGGCAGCCAAGACGAGACCATCAAGATCTGGGAGGTGAAATCAGGGCTTCAGACGAGCACGCTGAAAGGGCATCTGGAAGCCGTCACCACCGTGGCCTTCAGTCCAGACGGTCATTATCTCGCCTCGGGCAGTTTTGACCGAACGGTTAAACTCTGGCGGCGCGAAGACGCTGTCAGCGGCGGGGCGACGGCCGGACCCGCTGGAAAGTGAACGTAGCTCCGGGGCGCGCATCACCGAAAGCAGAAGGGAGTAGGCACAAGGCAGCAGAAAAACCTGAGAGCTGTCGCCGCCCTCTGGTTGCTGCTTTCTTCCTACCGCCTTCTGCCTACTGGTTCGGTGCCTGACTCCTACCCCTCCCGAATTGAAACCTGGCTTACGTCTCTCCATGTGATCCGTCAGGCTGAAGAAGCGTCTCACCGGTTCAAGGCTACGCTGCGATTGACCGCTAGGGAATAAAGCGAGTAAGATGTCGACATCTGGATTCCTTAGAAGAGGTCGTCATCATGAGAGTTCACTTCCGCGTCCTCACACTTATCTCATTCCTGTGTCTCTCGCCGCTATCACTGTTCGCCCAGAGGGGTACAAATATTTCCGGAGACCCCGGTCAGCCAGGTTCCGCCAATTACGACATTACTGCCGCCCTGCAAAAACATTGGATCGTTGCCGGCAAGGTTGTGACGGTCACAGGTGATCCGATCAAGGGGGCGAAGGTCGAGGTGGCGCCCATGGCCGCGTCGGGCGAATTCCATAGTCTCGTGACAAACTTTCCCGGCGAGTTCCAGACGGAGTATTGGTTAAACTCACAATATGTCAAGCAACTCAGCGTGGCCATTACCGTCACCAAGAAAGGTTATCAGAAGGCACGCGTGCTGGCTGATTTGGGCGATGCCGAGAAGCCCAGGGCCTTTCTCATAACCCTCCGCGATCTCACTGAAGACCCCAACTTGCTCTCGCAGGCCGATCTGATTGCAGCGCTGGCGCCGAAGCTGAGAGAGCTGAGCTCCGCGGATGGCCTGTCTTCTAAAAGCACGCAGGACTACGAGCGTGGTGTGGAGGAGTTTCTCAACAAGAAGCATTCCGACCGGGCCGTGCCGTTCTTCACCAAGGTCATCAGCCGCGACCCGTCCTGCGCCGCGTGCCGCACGATGATGGGTTTGGCGGAACTCGATTACGGCGACTGGGACGGCGCGCAGGTCAACTTTGACGAAGCGGTCAAGGCCATCCAGGCGGATCGAAAACTCGGACGCCCCGAGCCTTTCGTCGCCTACGGCGTGATGCACAGTTGGCGGCACGATCCTGAGAAGGCTGCGCCATTCTTCATGGAAGCCCTCAAGTATCCGCCGCAGGAACCCTTGGCGTATCAGGAACTCGGGCGCTCGGAGCTGCTGCTGCAAAACTGGGCCAACGCTGCTCCCTACCTTAACAAGGCTCTCGAGATAGGCGCAAAACCGGAGGCTCGGCTGATGCTCGTCGAAGCCCTGTTGAACGCAGGCTCTGCCGAAGAAGCGAACAAAGAAATGACCCGTTATCTCGGTGGAAAAGACGTAAAGCAGATGCCGCTTCGAGTCCGCCAGCTTTGGGCTCAGGTCCAGGAGAAAAAGAAAGTGGAGGTAGCCTATGCCGAGGTAGGTTCGGGTAGAAAAGTTGCGGCCATCGATTATCTTCGTCACCCGCCGCCCGAGCTGAAGGGCATCGAGCCGGCCCAGGATCAGAAAGAGCTGGACTCTATCCTCAAAGCCGCGGGCAAAAACGTTGCCGCGTTTTTTCAGAATTTCCCCAACACCAGCGCTCTTGAGCAGATCCACCAGGAGAAGCTGCGCCACAAAAGCAACAAGGTGACCGGCTCACAGAATCAAGAATTCCATTACATCTGCATCGTTTCGACGGAGTCCTTCGGGCCAGGATTCAGCGAATACCGCGCCGATCTGTCGGGAGAAAAGGGCCAACCGCATGGCTTGCAGGAAGGATTCATGCTCACTAATGGATTTGCATCCGCTTCCCTCGTTTTCCATCCTGCCTATCAATCGCAATCGACGTTTCGTTACTTGGGACGCCAGAAAATCGAGGGCCGGGACGCGTTCGTCCTCGCCTTTGCTCAGCAGCCGGGGAGAGCGCGGATGAACGGAAACTTCAAATCCGGCCAGGTGAGTATGCCGACGTTCTCCCAAGGCCTGGCCTGGATTGACGCTTCGAGCTATCAGATCCTCCGCCTGCGCACCGACCTGCTGACGCCTTTGCCGGAGGTCCGGCTGGAGCGAGAAACGACGGAAATCGATTACAACGAAGTCCACTTTAAGACCATCGACCAGGCATTCTGGCTGCCGCGCGCCGTCACCGTCACGGTGGGATGGAACGGCAAGAATCTGCGGAATGCGCACCAATACTCAGACTTCAAGCTCTTTAATGTGGCGTCCTCACAGCGGATCGGTAAACCAAAAGAAGAAGCCTCCAAGGATGCAACTGGCCCCGGAGCGCCACTCTAAGGCATTGCGTGATTGGGTGATCGGGCGATGGCGCGATTGAAGCACGTCCCGATCGCACCATCACCCAATCGCCGGCTCACTCAATTTTTTTGAATTTTTCTCTTGACAAGCCCAAAAAACCCGTGGTATTTCATTGGCCAGTTTGGCGGCCTGTTCAATTTGCGTAATCGGGTAGCTGGGAACAATCTGCTCAACTGAGCAAGACGCACGTGTGTCGGGCGTCGTATGTTGACTTTGCCGAATGCGGGTCTAGCATCTTCAGGCATTCCAAAACCCAGGAGGAGGGCCGCCGTGAAACGACTTCTCGCTTATGGATTATTTTCCGCATTGCTGTATTGTTGCCTCGCGCCAGCATCAATGTGGGCGCAAGGCGGCGCCACAACCGGGATTGTGGCCGGGGACGTGACGGACCAGACCGGAGCCGCAGTAGCGGGCGCCGAAGTGACGCTGACCGATACGGCCACGAAAGCCTATCATACCCAGCCCACCAACACCGTCGGCCGATACATCTTCGCCAGCGTCAATCCGGGCACTTACGACATCAAGGTGACGCTGAAGGGATTTCGGGTATCCGCTGTGACGGGGCAGCAAGTTATCGTCGGCCAAACGCTCACCGTGAACGTCTCGCTGGAAGTGGGCGCTACTACGCAGACGGTGGAAGTGAAAGCCACGCCGGGCGCGGAGCTTCAAACGATGAACTCCACCATCGGAAGCACGCTGGGCGGCTCCACGCTGCTCTCGCTTCCCAACGTTAACCGCGACGCCACCACACTCCTCGTCTTCCAGCCCATGACCGCCCCCACTTTCCACGGGACAGAGGGCAACACCACGGGGGGGCAGGTGGCTGGCTCGATGAGCGACCAGAACACCTTTACCCTCGATGGCGGGAACGCCACCGACGACCTGGCGGGCGACAATAACTATATAGCCCCCAACCGCGGCTACGCAGGTCCCCAGGCCGCCATCCCCACGCCCGTGGAAAGCATCGAGGAATTCAAAGTCGCCACCAACAATCAGACCGCCGATTTCAGCGCCTCCGCCGGCGGCCAGGTGATGCTGGTGACCAAGCGCGGTACTAACACCTTCCATGGCTCGGCGTATGATTATTTCCAGGCGGACTGGCTGAACGCCGCCGGCTGGGATCTCAATTCAACTTATAACGCCCACCTTACACCAGTGAAGCAGCACCAGAACCGCTTTGGGGGCAGCGTCGGCGGACCCATGCTGCCAAGTATGGCGGGCGGAAAGACCTACTTCTATTTCAACTTCGAAGGCAGGCGGTACCCGTACGCGAACGGCAAGTATGAAAGGATTGTACCTTCCGACACGTTGCGGCAGGGGATCATCGAACTCAGAGATACCTCGTCACCGGCCAACTGGATTCCATACAACCTCAAGACTTCCATGCAATGCGGGACGGCAGGCAACGCGGCTTGCGACCCGCGCGGCATCGGGTTGAACCCGGTGGTCTCCCAGTTGTGGAGCACCTACATGCCGGAGCCGAACGATTGTGACAATTACGGCGACCACCACAACACTTGCGGCTATTACAGTTCTCTGAAGCTCCCCATAAAAGATGACTTCGCGGTCGTGCGCTTCGATCACGATTTTGGCGCCAAGTGGCGCTTCAACACCAGCTACCGGTACTACAAGCTGGACGATCCCTCCACCAATCAGGTGGATATCGGAGGGATACTCAAGGGCGACACGAAAGGCGTGCTGGCGTCGGGGTCCTCCAACCCCCAGCAGCCACGCTACATCGTGGCGGGGATGACCGGAACCCTTACCCCAACCCTGACCAACGATTTCCACATCAGCTATCTGCGGAACGATTGGAACTGGATTCGCGCTGGGGCTCCCGTCGGCCAATTAGGCATCCCGGGCGGACTCGAGGTTGAAACCACCACCGGCGAATCTACCGGAGGCGGGAACCTCCTCGCTCCCATGAACTTTGACACCCAGAGCGCCCGTTTCCGCACCTGGGACGGGCACGACTGGAACTACTCTGACACCCTGGGCTGGCTGAAGGGGAAGCACTTCATGCAATTCGGCGGCAACATCCTGCACTGGTGGGACGACCACGTCCGGGACGACAACGTGACGGGGTCCCTCAGCGAGTTGGTCTATCAGATCAACAAGGGCACGGGTCTGTTTATGAGCACGGCGTACCAGCCGATGCACTGCACCGCGGACGGCCAGACGAACTGCCTCAACACCACCTACGCCAGCACTTGGAACAATCTTTATGCGATGACGCTGGGCTTCGTGGGTACTGCCCAGCAACTGATCGTGCGGGGCGGGAGTAACTTTTCGACAACGGGCGCGTCCTATCTGGAAGACCGCTCCATCACCGACGGCTATAGCCTCTATTACACTGACTCCTTCAAGGTCAGGCCAAACCTGACCATTAACTACGGCTTGGAATGGGGCGTGGTGATGCCTCCGTACGAATTGAACGGAGTGCAGGACTTCATGACCGACTCTACCGGCGCCGCGCTGAGCTATAATCAGTATGTTAGCAACGTGGCATCTTATGCCGCTAACGGAACAGTCTACAACCCCGTGATCGGCTTTGAGCCGATCCGAGGTGTAGGCGGGTCGCCCAAGTATCCGATCGACCCCTTCTATGGCGGCTTCAGTCCCCGTATATCCCTGGCCTGGAACCCCAATGCCGACTCGGGCATCCTGCATACGCTCTTCGGCAACAAGAAAACCGTGATCCGTGGCGGCTACTCCCGCATTTACGACCGGACCAATGCCGTGAACATGGTGCTGTCGCCCCTGTTAGGCTATGGCTTCGGACAGCCCGTTAGCTGCAACGGCGCCGGCATTATTGGAGGCGTTGCCGGATGTTACGGAACCAACAGCACTGACCCCACCAACGGCTTCCGCATCGGCGTGGATGGCAACACCTCGCCGTTCCCGGCGATCGCGCAAACCCTTCCCATTCCGGCGGAGCCTGGGATTGCCCAGTTCAATCCCTCAACCGGCCTTACGACTACAACTCCCCCCGCCACCGTTCTGTTTTCTCTCGACAGTAAGTGGCGGCCGGGAACTGACGACTCCATCGACTTCAGTATCCAGCGTGAACTGCCCGGCCAGATTATCCTGGAAGTCGGGTACGCCGGCAAATGGATGAAGCACACTTATCTGGGCATGAACAACGACGGCGTGCCTTACATGCTCTCGCTGGGCGGCCAGAGTTTCGCCCAAGCCTACAACCAGCTCTACCAGGCCGATCGCGCCGGTACGGCAATAGCTCCACAACCCTTCATCGAAACCGCCTTCGGTGCCAACAACCCCTATTGCGCGACATTCGCGAGTTGCTCGGCTGCCGTACTGGCGAAAGAAGGGGCTGGTGGAACGGCCAACATTACCTACCAAGCTGTGTATCCGCTGTTCCAAGACCTCGATCGCAAAAAGGTGTGGAACTTCCCCGGATGCGTGGGCTGCCCCATTCTGTCCGAGGATTTGCAGGGGTACCATGGGATCGATGTGAGCACCACCAACGGCTTCGGGAACTATCAGGCCGGCTTCCTGAGCGTTCAGAAGCGCACCGGCCACGGGCTCACGTTGAGCGGCAACCTCACTTGGTCGCATACCCTCAACACCGTCGCCATCAACCAGGAGTACGTCGAGGACAGTCCCAACAATATCTACAACCTTCGCGCCGACTACGCTCCCGCTCCCTACGACCGCACGTGGGTGGCCAACGTTCTGGGCCGCTACGAACTGCCGTTTGGGAAAGGAAAGCGCTTCTCAACCACCAACCCCATCCTGGATCGGATCATCGGCGGCTGGTCGGTTTCTCCGATCTGGACTTGGGCCACGGGACTTCCCATTGAAACTTTCACGGGATCGTGCACTGAATTTGGGACGGGACAATATTTCCCCTGGTGCGCCGGAGCGGTGCCTCTGACGAATACTGGCAGTTTCGGCAAGACACCCCACATGGCAGTCAGCACTGCGAATCAGAGCGGCGTCGGTGCATACGGCGCCTATGGGGCTTGCACCGTTGGCGTCCTCAACGACCCTTCGTGCAACGGAGCAGGCGTAGGCACGGGAGGGAACCTGTTCGCCGACCCCACCAAGTCGTATAACTCGTATCGGCCGGCGATCCTCGGTTTAGACACGCGCGCCTACGACACCGGTCCATTCTACGGGCAGCACCGCTGGAACGTTGATATGACGATCGAAAAGTACACGAAAATCACCGAGCGCGTCGGAATCTCCTTCTACGCTCAGATGCTGAACGCCTTCAACAACATGGAGTACAATGATCCTTCCATGAATATCCAGGACCCGGGCGACTGGGGAGCTCTCTACACCCAGTACAACCAACCGCGGATCATCGAGCTTGGTCTGCGGCTTGCGTTCTAGAACTTCGTTACAACTGATCAAGACGTTCGAGGGCCAGCTTCGGCTGGCCCTCTTTTTTTTCCGGGAGCGCGGGCGGCTCATTGCGGATCGCTGATTGCCGATTGACGATTGAAAAGGGGGGGCCGCTGGCAGAATCCGCTCCCAATCGGCAATCTGCAATCGACAAGCGTCAATTAAAGAGCGGGCGGGACGCCAGCGCTCCCAAGTCGATTAATATAGAATTTAGAAGATTCATTATTAAAATTGGAAGATTCGGAGTTTCCGTCCCTGCCCGTCATGGCCATCTCATGCTTGGTTTTTCAACAACTTAGAGTTTGAATCGACTTTGGACACTCGATTGCCGTAGAATGCTTGGGGGTTCTGTCTGGATAAGAACCGATGTCGGGTACGGAGGAAGGGTCAAAAAAGTTGGTCAATGGCCCTAAGTCTTGACGAACGAAACCGGAATGTCTTTTAGAATTTGTCGAATAGTATTCACGGCTATTGCCCCTAGTCCCGATTCCGTGGATTAGATCCTTATCTGACGATGTTCAGACCACATCAAATGCCAGAAAACGGAGGAAACAGTATGAGTAAGGGTTCCTTTTTTAGGGCTTTTGCGACCGTGACATTTCTGCTTGTGTTTTCGGCAGGCTCAGCTTTCGCCGATGAACTCGGAAGCATCCGTGGCGTCGTGACTGACACGTCGGGCGCCGTCATTGCGGGAGCCAAATTGACAGCCATTAACGTGGCCACCAATATCTCCGTTTCGGCCACCAGCAGAGCTGATGGCAGCTATGAGTTCCTTCAGGTTAGTACACCTTCCACTTACAAGGTTACCGCCGCCCAGGCAGGTTTTAAATCGTTTGAGGCTAATGATGTTCACCTAAGCCTGAATCAGATCTTCGTGCTGAACATCACGCTCGAGGTGGGTGCAGTTTCGCAGCAGGTGACTGTCGAGGCTGCCCCGGTTCAAGTCGAAAGCACAAGTATCGAGTCGGGTGGGACCCTCACCGCCAGTCAGCTTGTGGATATTCCGCTGAATGGCCGAAACTGGGTGCAACTCCAGCAGACGCTTCCGGGCGTGGTGGCAACCGCCGACGGGCGGGGCAATTTCGCCACCAACGGCAGCCAGCCCGACCAGAACAGCTACTTGATCAACGGCATTGACAGCAACGACCTGCCATTGAACACGGCGCTGGTCGTTCCCAGCCCGGACTCCATTGCGGAAGTCAGGATGATCACTAATACCATTAACCCCGAGTACGGGCGCAACTCCGGGGCGATCATGGATGCGGTCACCAAGTCCGGGAACAACAAATTCCACGGGGACGGGTTCGAGTTCTTCCGCGACACCAGCTTGGACGCGCGGAATTTCTTCTCGCCCAGTTCGGTCATCTTTCACCAGAACCAGTTCGGTGGAACGATCGGCGGACCGATTAAGAAGGATAAGGCGTTCTTCTTCTTCTCCTACCAGGGAACACGAAACGTCGTTCCTCAAGCGGGAGGGACGACGACGGTGTTCACACCGGACCAGCGCAACGGGATCTTCCCGGACATCGCAACCTCCGGTGCGCTCTCGCCGTTTGCGATGACGGGAGAGGATGGAACGACGTATCCGGCGGGCACGGCTTACTCTACGATCTTCCCCACCGGACACATTCCCACGACGGATTTCGACCCCCTTTCCGCCACCCTGCTGAGCAAGTTTGTTCCCTTGCCCAACAACGGAGGCGAATACGACTTCAACCCCGTCACCACGGGAATAGACGACCAGTACTTGGGTCGTGTTGATTTTAACCTGAGCTCCAAGGACGCCCTTTGGGGCTCCTGGCAATGGGAGCGGCATCCCACTGGCGATACCTTACCCTTCACGGGCGCCACCCTCCCGGGGTTCCCGGACACGAACCAGCGGCATATCCAGAGTCATTCGGTGACTTGGAACCACACTTTTAACGCCACCACACTCAACGAAGCGCGCATCGGGTACACGCGTTTCAATTATGGTGCGGTGCTGCCGGTCAACGTCCTCACCCCGAGCTCAGTAGGGTTCACGGGCATTACGCCGCAGAACCCGTTGCTGAGCAGTTATCCGGTGATCAGCCTCACGGGTTATTTCACTCTGGGGTTCTCGACCAACGGCCCCCAGCCGCGCCTTGACGCGGTCTCCCAGGTGGACGACAACTTCACCAAAATCTCCGGCCGCCACACCTTCAAGATGGGTTTTGACTCGCGCCATTTCCAAGTTTACAATCCCTTCGCCAATTCGCTCAGTGGGAATTACGGTTTCGGAGGAACGGGGCTTTATTCCACCGGAGATGCGGGGGCGGATTTCATGCTGGGGATTCCGGACACATACGGTCAAGGGGGTGGGGACATCATCAACGCCCGGGGCCAGGAGTACTATGCGTACTTCCAGGACCAGTTCAAGATCCGGAGGAACCTGACGCTCACCTACGGCACGGGCTGGCAGGTGGACACGCCGACCGTCGACAACTACCACAGCAATGAAGCCATGACGGCTTTTCGGCCAGGACAGACGTCCACCCTCTTCCCCAACTCTCCGGCGGGTTACGTGTTCCAAGGCGATCCGGGAGTCCATGCCACGGGCGTAACGAAATATAACCATTTCGGGCCGCGCCTCGGGTTTGCCTGGAGTCCCGGCAGCTCGGGCAAGTGGTCGGTCCGCGGCGGCTACGGCATCTACTTCAATCGCGAGTTGGAAGAGCAGACCTTGCAGTTCCTGGCCTCGCCGCCCTTTTCGGTTAGCTCCACGGGCGCGGCAGGCTGTCACGGCAGCCCGGGCTTTGCCAATCCCTTTGCGGACATCAAAACGGGCGCCCTGTGTCCAAACCCGTTTCCCCTTCCCTCGAACCCGCCCTCGAACGTCGCCTTCGGACAGTACGAGCCGATTTTCCTGTATGCCGTGGACCCCAACACCACTGTTCCGTACTCGCAAAACTTTAACCTGACCGTGCAGCGCCAGCTCACGGCCGACACAATCGTTTCCGTCGCTTATGTCGGAGAACTGGGCCGTAAAGAGGTGATTCTCCGAGAACTCAACCCGGGGCTGAACCCCGCAGCATGCTTGGCAGGAGTCGGTGCGGAAGCCGGCTGTGTGGCCGACCGCACCTTCCAAGGCTATGATTACCCCCAGAATTTCCAGTATGATCCCAACGTCCTTTCTGGAATCGGGAACAACCAGACGACCGGGATCTCGAACTACAACGCCTTGCAGGTGACCATGGCCAAGCACCTTTCGCACGGGCTGGCGTTCAACGCCGTTTACACCTGGTCCCATGCCTTGGACAATGGTTCCGGCTTCGAGAACTCCGGGTTCGGCGGAGGAGGGTTCGGCGGATATGGCAGCGTCCGGGCCACTAATCCCTTGAATCAAACGCTGTACAACTACGGTTCGTCCGAGTACGACGCGACGCACCGGTTTGTGATTACCTACACTTACATGATCCCGTCCATCCATCATTTCGACAACTGGGCGGCCAAGCGGATCTTCGGCGGCTGGGAGATGAGCGGTGTGACCACCTTCCAATCGGGCTTCCCGCTCGACGTGGTGGACAGCGGCTTCCGATCTCTGACCTGCTGGGCAGGCACCTGGACGGCATGCTGGGATGTCCCCAACGAGGTGTCGGCGCCCCAGTATGTGGACCCGCGCACGAGCAGCCTAGTGAATGCGACAAAAGGCGGCACAGCGTCCAACACTCACTATTGGTTCAATCCCAACACGTTCGCGCGATCGGCCATCGGCTTGCAGGGCAATGCTGGCCGTGACCCCCTGCGGGGGCCTGGAATCGCTAACTTCGACTGGGGCATGTATAAGGACACTCAGATCACCGAGTCCACCCGGCTGGAGCTCCGCTTCGAGTTCTATAACCTGTTCAACAAAACCCAGTTCGCTTCCTCGGGGATTAGCACCAACATCAACTCGGCCAATTTCGGCCGCATCCTGGCTGCCGCCAACCCGCGGCTCATCCAGTTGGCGGCGAAGTTTTACTTCTAAAGCGCACCTCGGCTGAACCTCAAAAGCGTCCCGATCCGTCGGGACGCTTTTGTGTTTAGGGGGCTGCGGAAGTGTTTTGGTTTAGGTGAAGAGCGGGCCTTCGCTCAACTCCAAGCGGGCGGGACGCCCGCGCTCCCGCCGCCCCCACCGTTTCCGTTGCGTTGAGCGCGGAGGGGCAAGTCGAGTACAATGGAAATCGCACGAAGAGTTGGCTTGCGGTAGTCCATGTTCAGAGGTGCCGCGTGACGCAGAAGAGTTTTGAAAGCATCGTCGCCCAGGTTCAGCAGCTTCCCCCCGAAGAAAGGCTCCGGCTCATTAAGAGCGTAGTCGACACCCTAATTACGCCTGGACACTCAGCGGAACCGCGTCACCTCGTTTATGGTGAATTCCGAGGCGCGCGGATGTCGGCCGAGGTGGACTTCAGGATCGCGGAATGGCTGCCGAGTGACCGGAAGATGAATGGCCCATAAATATGTCCTCGATACCCACGCAGTGGTGTGGTACCTGGAAGCCAACCCACGCCTTGGCCTCGTGGCGAAAAGGGTCATTGACGATCCCCTCAGCAACCTCGTTCTGCCACTGATTGCTCTCGCCGAGGCTGCCTACAACGTCGAGAAGGGACGCACGGCGATTCCCACAGTGCCCGACCTAGTGGCAGCCATTCTCGCCGACTCACGCATCGCGATTCTCCCGGTTACGTGGGGAGTGTTTCAGTAGAGCTTGAACGCCATCATGTTGCCTGAAATGCATGACCGGCTAATCGTCGGCTGTACGCTCCATCTCCAGTCTCTTGGCGACACGATTTCAATACTGACCAAGGACACCAGCATCGTCGAGGCCCACCTTGTTGCCACCCTCTGGCAATAGCAACTGCTCAGGTTGACGATTGCCGATTGGAACAGGGCCGCTGGCAGAATCCGCTCCCAATCGGCAATCTGCAATCGACAAGCGTCAATTAAAGAGCGGGCGGGACGCCAGCGCTCCCAAGTCGATTAATATAGAATTTAGAAGATTCATTATTAAAATTGGAAGATTCGGAGTTTCCGTGCCTGCCCGTCACGGCCATCTCATGCTTGGTTTTTCAACAACTTAGAGTTTGAATCGACTTTGGACACTCGATTGCCCTGCAATCCTGCGGTTTTTTGTCGGGACAAGAACCGACGTAGGTCTTGGAGGAGAGTTCACAAGATTGGGTGAATGGCCCTCAGGCTTGACGAACCAAGCCGGAATGTCTTTCAGAACCAGTACATACCATTCGCGGTTAACGCTCCCAATCCCGATTTCGTGGGGTAACTCCTATCTGATGAAGTTCAGACCACATCAAGTGCCAAAAAAGGGGGAAATAGTATGAGCAAGAGCGCCTTTTTGAAGGCTTGGGCGGCAGGGATATTTCTTCTGCTGTTTTCAGCCAGCTCGGTTCTGGTTCGGGCGCAGTCGCTGACGTCAGGAGCCATCGCGGGCAATGTGATGGATCCTACCGGAGCGATGGTACCCAATGCATCCATCACCGCAACCAATATTGGTACCAATGCGAAAGCTAGCGTGACCTCCAGCTCGAACGGCTCCTATATAGTTTCCCAGCTCACGCCGGGCGACTACAAACTAAAGGTGAGCGCCACTGGATTCAGGGAGGAGAATGTGGGCCCGATCACAGTGACGGTCAGCCAGACGACCAGCGTGAACGTGTCGTTGGAATTGGGTACCGCCACCCAAACGGTGGAGGTTTCTGCCGCTGGAGCGCTGATTCAGACGGAGAACCCCAACACCACAACTACCGTAAGTACGCAATTGATTGACACTTTGCCGAACGCTGGCAACGACCTCACCTATGTGGCCCAGATTGCGCCGGGGGCCATCATGAACACCACGGGCGGCTACGGAAACATGGAATTCAACGGCCTTCCTGCCACTTCCACCAACTTTACCGTTGACGGCATGGACGCCAACGACCCGTTCCTGAATCTGAACAATTCCGGCGCCACCAACCTCCAACTCGGATTGAACGCCGTGCAGGAGGTGAGCGTCAACACTCTCTCCTTCTCGGTGGACCAGGGGCGGTCGGGTGCGGCGCAGGTGAACTACATCACCAAGCCCGGCACCAACAAATGGCACGGAAACGCATTTGAGACCTGGAACGGGAGTTCAATGAACGCCGTAGACTGGTTCATTAACGCTCAGCCGGGAGCTCCCGCCACCAGGACGTTTTCCAACGTCAATCAGTACGGAGGCAGTATCGGCGGGCCGATCCTCCATAACAAGCTGTTTGTTTTCGGCGACGTCGAAGGGATTCAGATTTCGCTTCCTGCCACGAAGACTGAGAATTACCCTACGCAGGCCTATGACAGCTTGGTCTTAGCCAGCATTCCGACGGGTGGCTACGATCCCGCCAACAAGGAGACATATGCTCCGCCGCCTAACGCCGCGGTGGCTGTCGCTGCGTACACGAAGGAGCTCGCGCTTTACGGAAATCCTTCCGGTGGCGTTCCCATCTCGACGGCTGACTGTCCCCTCGGAAACAACCCGTTATCTGCTGGCGGCGGTCCTGCGCAGCCTTGGTTGCCAACGTCAAAGGCCAGTTCAGTTCACGGCGATGGTTGCCGCCTGACCAAAACTTTCGGCATTTCCAACGCCACGCATGACCTGTTCATCAAGACTCGCGTGGACCACGACATTAACCAGACCAATCGCGTTTGGTACTCCTTCGAGTGGGAAAGGGGTGTGCAGGCGACTTATACGGACCCAGTGAATCCTGTCTTCGATGCTTTCTCCACTCAGCCTCAGTCCGGCGCCTCGATTTCGTACGCCCACACCTTCAATCCCAATATGGTGAACGAATTCAACCCGGGCTACTACTGGTACTCGGCCATCTTCGAGCCCAACAGCTTCGCCAAGGCGCTCGCAGCCTCACCCTATGAATTCAGGAACACAAACCAAACGCCCATCTATGGGGATGCCCTCGACTGGCCCCAAGGCCGCAACGTGCTCGATTGGCAGTTGGTCGACAACCTCACGTGGACGCGCGGTAATCACACCTTCAAGTTCGGCGAAAACCTGCGGCGTTCGCTGGTCAGCGACCACGATCCCGGCTTCGAGACCACTCCCTACCTGAACATGGGCGACGAGGCCCAGTACGCATATGACGTTTTGGGAACTTATGCCATACATGGTTTTGCGCCCAACCTGGACGAGCCCATCAAAATCGCGGCTTTGGATATGTACGCGCAGGATACTTGGAAGGCGAGGTCGAATCTAACCTTCACTTATGGTATCCGCGCGACTTGGAACTCGGACCCCAAGAGCGGGTACTCAGACTTCGCCCGCTTTCCCAGCAGTTTTTTCAATATTTCACATGATGTGAACGAACCGCTGAACGCTGTTATCAATCCCAAGAACAGCCTCATCTTTCCCTCCACTCAGTTGATCGCTTGGCAGCCGCGTCTTTCGGTTGCATGGTCGATGAGGCCAAAGACTGTGCTGCGCCTGGGTGCCGGCGCCTTCAGTGATATCTTTCCCGCCAGCGTCGCAGATCAATTGCTAGGGAATTTCCCCAACAAGAACTTATTTTACGCGAACTGGAAAGGACAACCGATTACGGCCACCTATGCGGTCCCGGGCTCGGGGAATGGAATTCTCGGTGATCCGAACAACGACGGTCTCAGTAACATAGCCAATGCAAACACGCAGTTAAACGCAGGGTTTAAGAACGGCGTACTTTCCTGTGTGGCAACAAATGCGCCGGCCAATTGCCTGCCCTCGGCCGGTTACTATGCTGTGCCGGACGGTACTTTCCATTACCCTATCTTTTACGAGTGGCGCGCCACCGTGGAACAGGAATTCGGCACGAACTGGAGGGTCTCGGTGGGGTACGTTGGGACGCATGCCAGTCACATGCCCTACGGGGAACAAGCGAACGGCTTCCAGACCGTTTGCCAGGGATGCTTTTCGCCGTACATGTACGACCCAACGTTTAACGGGCCGGACGGGCGGTTCGGCGGCGTGACGCAGCTTGTGCAGGGCGCCAACAGCACTTACAACGCTCTGCAAACCAGCCTGGAGAAGCGCATGTCGCATGGCCTCACGCTGCGCGCCAACTACACGTGGAGCCATTGCATCGACGAAACCTCGAACGAAGGTATTGTGACGGGCGCGTTTGATCCAGGTGTAGGTATAACTGGAACGACGCCGGGACAGCTCTACCAATTGCACGGCAACTGTGATTATGACATCCGCCACGAGTTCAATGGCTCGTGGGTCTATCAGTTGCCTTCGCCCGTACACAATCACTTCCTGAAACAAATTTTGGGTGGCTGGCAATACTCGGGAGATATCTTCCTGCATACCGGCTTCCCGTTCTCAGTTTACAGCGCGGGATACTCCGCCAATGGCAACGGCGTGTTCCAAGGCAGCGCCCCGAACTTTGCCGTTCCGACGGGAGCGAACCTCTATGCCAAGTGGCAGCACACCGGCACTCAATCACCCGGAGTTTCGGAGATCCAGTGGCTGAATCCTAAGGCCTTCCAAAGCGTCATCGATCCAAACACTGGGTCCTGCACCGCCGGCGAGACATTCGATGCCCAGGGCAATGCTCTGACCTTCAACGATAACGCGCAGACCTGCCAATACGGCGCCGGATCACGCAACAACGTCTTTGGCCCCGGATTGATTTGGACGGATATGTTCATCAGCAAGAACTTCAACATCACGGAGCGAGTGAAGCTTCGCATCGATGGACAATTCTACAACGCGTTTAACCACATGAATCCGGCCTTCCCGGGATCTTCAGCGGGAATAAGCCAGTCCCCCGGCACATACACCGACGCCTTCAACATCACCGGTGCGGTGAACCCGCCGACTGGCCTTCTGGGTTCCGGCCTCGGTGGCGACAACTCGGTGCGTATGATCGCTCTCCACGCCAGGATTGAATTCTGATCTTGGTTGGCTTGCGAGCTTGAAATGGAATTCTCAGTGTTCCGGGGGAGAACCTCACGGTTCTCCCCCGTTTTTGTTTCTGCGGACCGTGGGGCGGCCGACAAGCCCGTTTGGCCCTACTGCTTTGCTTTCGCTTGTTCGAGCAGGCGAAGAGCCGCGGGATCCGAGGCGTGCCGCGTTAGCCACGATTCCAGCAAGGCACGGGCCTCACTGGCCTTGCCCAGCGACAGGTTTAAGCGAGCGAGATTGTAAAGCACCGACGCCGCATCAGGATTGTGTTGAAGAAGGGCTTGAAAGGTCTCGACAGCGAGTTGCGTTTTTCCTTGCCGGGCGTAGAGGACGCCGAGGTTATTCGCGGCCTGTTCGCCGCCGGGCTCGATTGCCAGGGCCCGGTGGAACAATTCTTCAGCTTTGCCCTGTTCACCTTGACGTGCCGAGACGATGCCGAGATTGTTGAGCGCACTGGGGAAATTGGGAGCGAGCGATACGGCACGTTCAAACGCTTGGTGCGCGGCGTCGAGTTCATTACGTTCGAGGAAGACATAGCCAAGATTATTCCATGCCTCGGCAAAGTCCGGCGTTTCGCGGGTGGTTTTCTCCAGTTGAGCTTGCGCCTCGGCGAGCTTCCCGGAGTCCATTAACAGGACCGCGAGCAGATTCTCAGCTTCGGGAAAGACGGGCCTTGATGCCAGCGCCGCACGCACGCCCGTCAGAGCGGCTTCGGTCTTGCCCGTTTCCCTTCGCGACAAGGCAAGGTTGTATTGGGCTTCGGCGTCATTGGGACTGTTTTCCACAATTTGGGCTAGATAGAGCCCCGCTGCTCCCGGAAAGCCGATTGCCGACAGGGCCGCTGCGAGTGGCCTGAAATCCCGGCGGAACGAGCACAATTCGTTGCGACCGGGAAACGGAAGTGCCGCGGCGCCGGACTTGACCCCAGTCCGAGCATCCTGGAGGATCTCCTCAGCGTCGGCGCCACCCCAATATACCTTTACCAACTTGCGAAAGGAGGCCAACCCCGCAGGTTCCGGGGCACCGCCGGCTCCAACCTCAAACACCAAGCCTGTGGGGATCGGCGGCTCGCGCCGATGGTCAAACAGGTAAGCGAGAATCGTGGAGCAGAAGGTGCGGAAGCGCTCGTTGGCGCGCCAGGGCGGGAACTCCAGCAGTTTGGCAGCGCCCGGCGGGATGGGACCCTCTCTCCACAGCACCAGCCGACTCGGCAGTTGGCCCTGGACTCTCAGCAGAGCGTCGAGACCACCCGGGTGCTGCCTCTCCTTGCGCGATTCTCCGGCCTCCGGTTGCGTCGGATCCCACAGCCAGAGAAGCGCGTAGCGATGTGAACTCTGCGCTTCAGCGCGCTGACGTTGAGACGACGCCTCATTTTCAGGCATTTCATCGAACATGCGCATGGCACCAAGCGAGGGCATCGGCACCGGATCAACCAACCTGCATGAGAAACGGTCTGGAATCGGTTCGACGAGCGGCAGGCCGTCCATTTTGGCGGTTCGATCTTTTGTGCCGCCGGCGCTCGGTGTCGTGAGCCGTTCTCGGCGGGGAATCTGCTGGCCTTCGACCAGGTAATATCGGAACCCGCGGGCCAAACCGGCGCACTCGCTCACACTCCCGCCTGGCCACCGCACTGTTACTTTGGCGCCTTCCGCGAAGTTGCCCAAACCAAATATCAACTCCTTGCTGTGTTGTGCGGAAAAGCCCGAGCCACAGTTCAGATAGCGAACTTGCCGTCCGGCAGGCGTTTCGATTTCTACTCGCGCCCCGATGGCGTCGCGGTTGCCTTTTTTCCCGCTGAGACGTATCGCCAAGCCGTTGCCCGAGCGGGGCAAGTCGTTCCGCAATAAGCGCAATTGAGGGCCGGTGCGGTTATGTAGGACCAGGTCGGCGTCTCCGTCACCGTCGTAGTCGAACACGGCAAACGAGCGCCCGTCGTCGGTAAAGTCGAGGCCCGCGATTGCCGAGGCATCGACGAATTCTCCCTTGCCGGTATTCAGGAAAAAGACATTGCGTTCGTTCCCGTTCCATGGGTGGCCGGAATGCGCGAGCACGAAGCTGGCGCTCCAAGCGGTGCGGTAGGCGCTGGTTGGAGTGGATGTGTGCGGAGAAGCCGCCACGATTTCTTCCCACAAATAGGAGTCGAGAGGTGTCCGTTCGGGCGTGGGTGAAGACAGGAAGCCGTTAACTGTATAGATATCCGGACGGCCATCGTTCTCGAGGTCAAAAGTGTCGACACCAAAGTTCCATCGGCCACGCGCCGCTCCGGCGGCCCCTGGTAATCTCTCGAGTGGGCCCCGCTGGGCAAGGTTCTCTCCTACCTCGGCGCGTGAACCTCTCTCCCGCGATGCCGCATTGCGATAGAACGCGTTGCCACCGGCGAGTTCTTCGACCACGCTCTCCCCCACGTCTGAGAAGCGCTTCAGAAATTCCGGGTCGTGCGACATGCGGTCGTTGGCCGGGATTGTCATGTTGGCGACGTAGAGGTCAACTTTGCGGTCCCCATCGAAGTCCGCCACAGAGGCACTCATGCCCGTGCCGTGGCCGGATACGCCGTTCTCAATCTCCTCAAACGTTCCATCGTGCCGATTACGGTAATAGTTGTCGCGACCGAAATCGTTGACCACCACGAGGTCCATCCATCCGTCGTCCTCGAAGTCGGCCCAAACGCAAGCAAAGCTATACCGATTATTGCCGTGGTCGAGGCCGCTTTTGCGGGTGACGTCTTCAAAAATTCCATCACCTCGGTTGCGATAGAGGTAATTCGGCGGACCATTTTGAGCGTCGTAGTACGGAGTGGGAAGCGGCGTCGCGCCTTGCCCCTGAAAATATCCGTATGAGCAAACGTAGAGATCGAGGAACCCGTCGTTATCATAATCGGCAAGCGCGGCGCCGGTGAGGGAAGCCTGTTGTGGATTGGGAGGGAATGCGTCATGCAGTAAAGTGAAACGCCCATGACCGTCATTCAGGAAGAGCAGAGGACGTGATTGCGTAACCAGAATGAGGTCCTGGCGCCCTCGATTGAGCACATCGGCGAAGAGGGCCATCGATGTGGCGTCCAGCAAATCCACTCCCGCTCGGCTCGCCACATCCTCGAAAACTCCAGGTTCTCGCTGGCGGTACAAGCGATTCGGCAATCCCTGCGGTTGGCATAAATAAATCTCATCCTGACCGTCGCCATCGGCATCGCCAACGCTGACGCCGCAATTGCCAAAAATGTCGAGGCCGCTAGCCTCGTCGAGAACAGCGCGCCAGTAATTGGCGTCGCGAAGCAGATGACTCTTGTAGCTCGGATCCTCGCCGAACGCGGCGGCTGTGAGGTCCGTAAACACCACGCCGGGACCTCGGACCGTAGTCATTTCGAGAGGCCGCCAGGCCACGATCTGCCAATCAGAGGCCGAGGTTCGGGATTCGAGGTTCGGGGTTCGCTGCCGTTCCCCAGTGCCTAGCCCCTGACCGCTGACACCGGTTCCAGCCGCTTCCCATTCGATCTCCCACTCGCCAACAGCCTGCCAGCGAGTTAATGCTGGCCTCGGATTTGCCTCGGTCTGCGAAACCGATTCAGCAGGTGGCACGCTTGCTAATTCGAAGCGAATTCGTGTCCGTAGATTATGAGATGTGCCGGAGCTCAGTAACTCTTGAGGGGCCGCCGAAATTTGCAGGCAGTCCAACTGCACCAAGGTGAGTGGATGATGTTCAGCCAAAAAGCGGCGAAGGCTGGAGCTGAACTCGGTCGGCCCGAGCGGCGCAATTTCGATATTGGGCGTACCCCACTCCGCTTTGCGAACGTCAAAAATCGAGTCCCCCCGCAAGGGGCTCTCGTGTTCAGGCACGGGTGAGAAACCGCGAAAGCGCGGCGATAATAGCTCTTCGACGCGAAGAGCTTCTGCCAGCAGAGCTGTGCGAAGTTTCTCGATTGAGGCCGAGAGAACGTCCATGCGCCGTTCACATTCAAAGCGATGGTCGCGCTGGTAGAATCGACTGAGCGCTTGCCCCATTGGAGTCCACGGGCTGGCGTTGAACAGCGGGGACTGCGGATTGGAAACGGGCAATCCAATCGGACTGGCCGAAAGACGGGGAGAAAATGCGCTGTGGAAGAGATCGGCATGGCGCGCTCGGTTGCTGCCCAAGGGCACGGGAAACGACGCGGCGAAGCCTGCTACGGTCGATCGAAGGAAACTGCGGCGAGAGAGTTTCCTGATTTCAGACAGCGCGCGCGAAGCTTCGGTTTCCCGGCTTTTCACGCACCTCGGTAATTTTGGGGAGTTCGTTTTAGTGCGCGGCATCCATGGCCTTCTGCTTGGCATCGGCGATAGCGCGGCGCTGGTCATCCGAGAGTTTCCGCGCCTTGACCGCCAGATCGGGGCGGCCAAGTTTTTCATAGAGTCGCGCGAGCTGCCACTGCAATTCTCCGGAGCTATCGGCGGGCGCCGCCGCCTCCAAGTCGGCGAGAGCTTTTTGATCATCACCGAGCGCAAGATAGGCCTTGCCGCGGCTCCATTGGGCCACCAGAAGGCCGGCATCCATTTCCAGCCCTCGATTCAACAGTTCGAGCGAGCGGTTTGGTTGCCCGAGGCGCAGATAGACATCACCCAGCTCGAACGCGACCACTGGATCAGCCGGATCAAGAGCGTAGGCCTCTTCGAGCTCGTGGCGCGCCGGTTCAAGGTCCGACCGCGCACGATAGAGATGACCGAGGCCGGCATGCAGCGCGGCACTTTGGGGACTCTCCCCGAGGCCGGCGCGATATTCGCGAATCGCCGCCGATTCATCGTCTTCCTGCTCCGCCGCGAGCGCTCGCAACGCGTGAAGCTGAGCACCAAACAGCGGCGAGCGGGCCGCGTGCGCGTATGCAATCTCACTGAGCTGCAACGCGGCGCGCGCCCGTTGATAGAAAACTTCTTTGGAATCGGGAAGGAATTCTAGCTCCTGAAGAACACGTTCCGCAGAGTCCGTTGTTAAAGGCACAGGGCGGCTACTCTCCGACATCTTTGCTCTTTCTGAAGGCTGGTCAGTAGGAGGACCGCCGCTCTTAATCTCGACTGAAGCATTCTCTGCACCTTTCAGCATCACTCTCCGCGCCAGCGACGGATACCGGGCCGCGAGCGCCTCACCTTCAAGACGCCGGTTCCATGAACTCTCAGGAGCGAGTTCGTCCAGCCGGCGGGAATTCTGGCGCGCTTCCTCGAGCGCGACGCTTCCCAGCACAAACCAGACGGAGGGAGTGTCGGCGTCCGAAGCCGCCAGGCGCGACAGCCAGTGCCGCGCCTCGCCAGGCTCTCCCGAGGCCCAGGCTAAAACGGCGCGAGCCCAAAGGACGTCCCGTTCGGCAATCTTGACTTCCCCTAGGGAAGAATCCTCTGCGGCGGCCCCCGCTTCATACTGGGTCAACAAAGGGAGCAGATCTTTCCGGGCGCCGTCAGCATCTTCAGTGACCAATCGGCAGATTCCCAAAAACAGGCGCCCGGCGGCGGCAGAGGGGGCATCAGGCTGCGCCGAGGCCAACTGGGCGGGCGCCTTTGGGAATAGTGAGTAAGATTCGGCCAGGGCTCGATTCCACCTCAAGGGCCCGCAGGTCGGATGTTGTATCGAAACGCGGGCATACACGGAGGCGGCTTCGCCAAAACGACTGCCGCGGAGGGCGCTCTCAGCACGCACAAACTCGCTGCTCATCGTAGCTCTATCCGCGTCGGGTAGACTCCCCTGAGCGGTCGCCTGCCCTGCGGGTGCTCCGCCTCGGCTGCAAGCGGCGACGAGCGATTGAGCGGGCCAAGCGAAGTCTGTGGGCCACGGTGGCAGGATCGCGGCACCTCCTTCAATCCGGTGAAGCCTGCGATCAGTGGGTGGCGCCGGGGGATGAGCGCTGGTGTGCCCCGTCTCCGTGGAGACGATTGCGTTGGGGGCAGAGTAGGACCCCAGGAATTCCAAGGCGTCAGATGTTCCGGGCTGTTGGGCTTGTTCTTTCTTGGGAGCCTGGCTCTGTCCGAAAGCAACAGAAACCAACGTCGCCAGCACAGCGAAGGCCAACAGCGATTTGAAGACATCCGTGGGCATCACACTCCAATTACCATGACTGACCGGGAAACGCAATGGAGAGCATCAGCGAGCCGGAACAACCATTTGAGAATTCACGGAGTCGCAATTAGCATCGCGATTCGGAATGTGGTAGTATTGGGCAGTCAGTCAGCCATTCCGACCGCGAAGCCGTGGCCGAAGGGGTGCGGCTTGCGTGTGCCGCTTTGGGGTCTCTGAAAGGAAACAACCATCATGTCAGGGCATTCGAAATGGGCCACCATCAAGCACAAAAAAGGCGCTGCGGACGCGCGCCGCGGGAAAATCTTCACCAAGCTCATCAAGGAAATCACGGTTGCCGCCCGAATCAGCGGCGGCGACGCGGACTCGAATCCGCGCCTGCGCACGGCGGTGCTGGCCGCGAAAGCGGAGAACATGCCGGCGGACAATATCAAGCGCGCCATTCAGAAAGGCACGGGCGAACTGCCGGGGTCCGTCTATGAAGAGGCCGTTTACGAGGCCTTTGGACCGGGCGGCGTCGCCATGATGATCGAAGTGGCGACGGACAGCAAGAATCGAACGATTTCCGAAATCCGGCACATCTTCACCAAGAACGGCGGGAACCTGGGGGAGCACGGATCTGTCGGGTGGATGTTCACCAAGCGAGGCTACATCGTTGTGCCCAAGGAAAAGGCCGACGAGGAGATGCTGCTCAACCTGGTGCTCGAATCGGGCGCCGAAGACATGTCCGAAGATGGCAGCAACTGGGAAATCTTCACGCCGCCCGAGAAACTGCATGCGGTCGCGGACCGCTTGAAGGCCGCACATATTGAACCGGCAGTGGCCGAAGTTTCGATGATTCCGCAATCGCACATCAAATTGAGTGGCAAGAGCGCGGCGCAAATGCTGCGTCTGATGGAGGAGTTGGAGGACCACGAAGACGTCCAGCACGTCCACGCCAACTTCGATATCGAGGAGGCGGAGATCCACGCCCTCACACAGGCTAAGTAGTCCGATTTTGGATCTTAGATGCCGCCGAGGTTCGAGGTTCTCCGGCGGAAGCGGCACACGCCTTTGGATTTTGGATTGGGTGATGGAGATTAGCGTCAGTTCAATAATCCAAAATCAGAGATCGCCTGTCCTCAAATTAGCGCGGTGCGTTCGGTTGCCTCTCACGTGGGCAGTCATTATCGGCACCGTGGCCGCGACCGCCATAACTCCCGCCGCTCAAGAGGCGCACGAGCCAGCCAAGCTGACCTTCAACAAAGTTCTGCCAGGCAGCGCGCCCGAGTTCATGGAACTCTCGGTTGACTCCACCGGCTCGGGCACATACGAGGGGCGGCAACTCAAGGACCCGTCCAGCCCACGGACTCTGAAGCTCACCCCCGAAACAACGCAGAAGCTCTTTGCGCTGGCCCACGCCATGAACGATTTCAAATCGATCGATCTCGAGAGTCACAAGAACGTGGCCAACCTCGGACGAAAAACCTTCACCTACGAAGCGGCGGGGCAGAAATACAGCGCCGAATTCAACTACAGCCTGCGGCGCGAGGCGCAGGAGTTGGCAGACCTTTTCGAAAGGATCTCCAGCGTCGAGGAGCACATCAAGGCCCTGGAATTCGAGGCAAAATACGATCACCTGGGCCTTCCTCGTGAGCTCTTGCAGATTCAGATCGACCTCGCCAACAAAGCGCTGGCCGACCCGGAACTGATGGTGCCGACGCTGAAGTCGATTGCGCATGACTCGCACTTTCTCCATCTGGCTCAGGTCCGCGCCCAGGATATCCTCGAGCGACTTGGCGAAAGCGATGAGCGCCTTCGGTGAGGGGCTTGACTGCGGTGCTGCCGGCCAGCTCGATTTTCTGCACTTCGAGCGCGTGCGGCAATCTATCCAGATTGACTATCGCCAGGGTCTTGCCAATGACATGCGTATTTTCGTTGCTCTGGACGCGCCCAAAAGTGCATCCTACCTGATTGGCAAACGAAGATGCAGACTCTGAAACATCCGCTGCTCAATGAGCGCAGCGAGCGGCCCATTCAGCGATCACGATATCTTGAACTTGGCCTGGGAGGTCTTTGCTATGCGACGACTGGTATTCCTGACCTGCTTGCTTGTTATGGCGCCCGGAGTCCTGGTGGCGCAGACGAAAGACGTTGAGGAGCGGCTCAAGGCCGACGAAGATCGCATCCACGCTTTGGAGGAGGAGATAAATGCGCTCAAGGCTGCTCTGGCGGCAGCCGCGCCCGGCGCGCTGACCTCGCCGGCACAGGCGCCCGCAACCGCTACGGGCACGGTGACGGGCGCTCAACCCGCTGCGGAACAACAAGCCCCTTCGCCGCCGGCCGAGGCGCAGGCGCCTGCCAGCACCACGCAAGCGGCGCAGACTGTGGCGGCGAATGCGGTGTTGCCGGGTGAAACTCCGGGCCAGCTTCCTGTTTATGGTGGCGCGAGTGCCGCCGCCAAAGCCCTGAACCCCGACATCAGCGTCATCGGTGACTTTCTCGGTGCGGTGGGTAAGAACCCTGTGGCGCCCGGGCCTGCCTTGGAGATGCATGAGTCCGAGATTGGCCTTCAGGCTATCCTCGACCCTTATGCCCGCGCCGATTTCTTCCTCTCGTTCGGTGAGGAAGGCGTGAACCTCGAAGAAGGCTACATCACGTTTACCTCGCTGCCGGGAGGATTCGTCGCCAAGGTGGGCAAGATGCGCGCCGCTTTTGGCAAGGTCAACACGCTCCACAATCACGTGCTCCCCTGGGCGGACCGACCGCTGGTCACTGAGAACCTTGTGGGCGGCGAAGACGGAATCGACGACGCTGGTATTTCCATCACACGGATTTTACCGGCGCCCGATGGTATCTTCCTCGAGGCAACCGGCCAAGTCCTCCGCGGGGATTCCGCGGACGTTTTCAGCTCGAGCCAGCGCGAAGACGCCAGCTTCGTTGGGCACTTGCGCGGCTACAAGGACATCACCGATAACACAAATATCGATCTCGGTGCCTCTTACGCGCGAGGGCATAACGACTCTGGCGCGGCGCTGGGGAGCAATGCGTTTCGAACTCAGCTCTATGGTGTGGATGCCACGGTGCGCTGGAAGCCCCTGCGCCGATCAATCTACCACTCCTTCGTGGGGCGCAGCGAACTCATTTGGAGCGACCGCGAGCAGCCTGGAAACGTCCAGCACGCCTTTGGTTTCTATACTTCCGGCGACTATCAACTTGCAAGGCGGTGGTTCGCCGGGGGGCGATTCGACCGCTCCGACCGCGCTACCAATGCGAACCTCACCGACTCCGGCTTTTCTGCAATACTTACGTACTGGCCGAGCGAGTTCAGCCAGATTCGGGGACAGTATCGTTTCGGCCGGTACGCGAACGGCCAGGACGCTAACGAACTCCTGTTCCAGTTCCAGTTTTCACTCGGTGCCCATGGCGCCCACCCCTTCTGAGGAGTTGATATGATCCTGAGAAATGTTCTGCTGCGTCTCACCCTGATTGCTGCTATGGCCTTCGCTCGAGTGGTACTCTCACCCACCTCGGCGGAGGCCGCTTCGAAACTCAAGGTCGTGACCGCCACAACCGACCTGGCCGCTCTGGCCGCGGAAATCGGCGGGGATCGCATCGACGTGGAGTCCATCGCTCGCGGCTATCAGGACCCGCACTTTGTTGAGGCCAAGCCCAGCTTTCTTCTGAAACTCCGCAAGGCGGATTTGCTGATCGTTGTCGGGCTGCAACTGGAAATCGGGTGGCTGCCGCCGCTGATCACTCAGTGCGGCAACCCGCGAATTCAGATTGCAGCGCCGGGCTACCTTGACGCTTCGGATTTCGCAGAGATACTCGAGAAGCCCACCGGCGTGGTCACGCGGGCCATGGGCGATGTGCACCCGCTCGGCAACCCACATTATTGGCTCGACCCGGAAAACGGCCGCCGGACCGCGCGCGCGATTCAAATGAAGCTCGCCGAGATGAGTCCCGGGAATCAAGCTTACTTCGAGGAGCGGTTCCAGGATTTTAGTCAGCGGCTTACGGCAAAGGAGAAGACGTGGGATGAGGAGATGAAGCCCTTGCATGGCCTCAAAGTGGTTACCTACCACAAGTCCTGGCCGAACTTCGCCAAACGATTTGACCTGGACGTAATCGGCTATATCGAGCCGCGGCCCGGCATTCCTCCCAGTCCCAGTCACACCCTGGAACTGATCGGCCTGATGCGGCGCGAGAATGTGAAGCTGATCATGGTTGAGCCTTACTTCGACCTCAAGACCCCGAACAGCATCGCCAGCCAGACGGGAGCGCAGGTCCTGGTGATGCTGCCCTCCGTGGGCGGCGAAAAAGAAGTGACCGACTACTTCAAACTTTTCGATTACGATATCGCGCTGTTGAGCAAAGCAGCCAAGGCGATACATTAGGATGACGAGGGAAACCGGATGGAAATTCTCCCATTTTTGCTGATGCCGTTCCTGGCCAGTCTGATCCTTACCGGGATCCACGCCTACCTGGGCGTGCACGTAGTCGAACGGGGCGTTATCTTCGTCGACCTCGCCCTGGCTCAGATTGCAGCGCTCGGCGCCACCGTGGCGATCCTCTTCGGTATGGATCCGCACAACGGCTATACCTATTGGATCAGTCTGGCTTTCACGTTTCTGGGTGCGGGGATTTTCGCCGTGTTCCGGGTGCGCCGGGCGCACATTCCGCAGGAGGCGATCATCGGCATCGCTTACGCTGTAGCCTCGGCGGCGGCGATTCTGGCCATGAGCAAGGCGACCGGAGAAACGGAGCACTTGAAGGATATGCTGGTGGGCAATATCTTGGCTGTTTCCGGGCCGGAGGTGGCCAAGACAGCGGTGCTTTATGCAGCGATTGGCTTGTTCCACTTTATCTTTCGCAAGAAGTTCCTCCTGATTTCCACTGACCCGAAGGCGGCCGAGGCCCAGGGCCTCTCGATAAGGTTCTGGGATTTTCTGTTTTACGCTTCATTTGGGTTCGTCGTGACGTCGTCGGTCGCCATCGCCGGAGTCCTTCTCGTTTTCTGTTACTTGATTGTGCCGTCGGTGGGCGCGATGCTGTTCGCGGACAGAATCGGACGGCGACTGGCCATCGGCTGGACAATGGGAACGTTGGTTTCAGCGCTGGGCGTATACCTCTCAGTGGTGCTGGATCTGCCCACCGGCGCCACCATCGTTTGCACGTTCGGTTTAGTTCTGGTGATGATGTTTATCGTTCGTTTGGTTCTCAATCACCGGCGCAGCGCAGCCGAGGGAGAGCCCGCAGCAGCCCTGGAGACGCCAGAGAACAGCCGGAGCGTGAGTGCGCGCTAGGATCGGGCATGCGAACTGGCGTGTGAAGGAATGCAACGGATGATGCTTGTGGCGCATCTCCTTTGATGGAGGCGTGGCGTCTTTGTAGAATCTCGAAGTAAACCTAGTTTTCTGCTAAAATAGATGGTCTTGGAATGATGGCGCAGATCACAAGACCCTACCGAATTCTTGTTCCCGATCGGGCGCGGCGCCTGGCAATGGCCGTGGCGGCGGGCGTGTTGCAACTCCACCTTTTTCTGGTCATGGAGCTGCATCACCACCAGACCAAGGTCTTCACAGCTTCCCACCACTCCGTTCGCGCCACGCTTGAATCTTCGCAAGGTGTAGATTCGCCCTGCCCGGCGTGCCAAACTGCTCGGCATGGCACGGTGCGTTTCGCGACTCCTGTTTCAGGCGTGCTCCGCCTTTCCGAAACTCATACCCGGCCAGCGATAATTTGCGTCAAGTTCTCAAACCAACCTAAGACTAGTCCCTCCGACCGTGCTCCGCCTGTCGTCTCCTAGAAGTTGACACCTGTCCCGGTTGCTCCAGGCGAATCACAAATCTTTCCCATAAGGAGGGAAAATGCATTCATTTTTGCAGAGGTCTTTAAGATTCCACGCACCCGCACGAAGAACGAATAGCCTTTTCGCCGTGTGTTTTTTAGGAAACTTAGTTTTTGTTGCTGCCGCGTTTTGCGGCTTTATCTTGTCGGGCGCGGCCGCGGCGCGAGCTTCGGGAGCGAACTCCGGATCGATCGACGGCGTGATAACGGATCCCTCCGGCGCGGCGGTCGCGAACGCTACGGTCGGCATTTCAGACCCGGTGAGCGGATTCAGCCGTGAGATGACCACCGGCAGTGACGGTGCATTTCGCTTCAGGAACGTGCCATTTAACACTTATCACATGGTGGTGACGGCGAACGGTTTCGGATCGTACACGCAAGACGTGGACTTGCGCTCGTTGGTGCCCGTCGAGTTGAGTATAAGCTTGAAAATAAGCACCGCAACTACCCAGGTGACCGTGACGAGTGAGGCGGCAGACTTGATTGAGCAAACGCCCACCAACCACACCGATGTCGACCGCGATTTGTTTGACAAACTCCCGCTGGAGAGTCAGTCGTCGTCCGTGAGCTCACTTGTTACGCTTGTGACGCCCGGAATCGCAGCGGATTCCAACGGCCTCTTCCATGGAATGGGCGATCACGCCGAGAACTCATTTTCTGTTGACGGCCAGCCCATCACGGACCAGCAAAGCAAGGTTTTCTCCAATCAAATTCCAATGGACTCCATCCAGTCACTGGAGGTGGTCCCCGGGGCGCCGCCGGCAGAATTCGGGGACAAGACGAGCGTGCTCATTAAGGTCACGACGCGCTCGGGCCAGGGCGTCTCGCCGCCCCATGGCAGCGTGACGGCGTCCTACGGCACTTTTGGCTCGTCCACGGCGGGCTTCCAACTTGGCTATGGTGGCCAGAATTGGGGGAATTTCATCTCGGTCAGTGGATTGGACACCTCGCGGTTTCTAGACCCGCCGGAGTTCACCGTGATGCACGACAAGGGGAACGAAGAGAACCTCTTCGACCGGGTGGACTACAAGCCAACGCAAGCCGACGCGCTTCAGCTAAACTTCGGCTTCACGCGTTCCTGGTTTCAAAATCCCAATTCGTTCGACCAGCAACTTCATGTGGGTCTCACCAACCCTTTGACCGGCGAGCCGTTGGGTCCGACCGACGAGCGCTCGCAAATTAACACCATTAACGTCGCGCCGTCCTGGACGCGCTTGGTTAATGCGAACACCGTGGTTACGTTTGGCGGCTTTCTGCGGCGGGATCAGTACAACTATTACCCGAGCGCTGACCCCTTCGCGGATTTGGCTCCGGACCTCCAGTCCGAGACCATCGGTCAGGGTCGGACGCTCACCAACCTGGGCCTTCGCTCGGATGTTTCCTACATGAAAGGCATTCACAACCTGAAGGCGGGAGTCACGTTTGAGCACACACTCCTCACGGAGAATGACAGCATCGGCATCGTCGATCCGACGCTGAACCCGGTATGTTTCAATGCTGACGGAAGCGTGAACACCAACCCCATGGTAACCAGCCAGACGCAATGTGGCGGCGCGCTCGATCCAGGGGGTATGCCTAATGCGGGCTATAACAGCGTCCTCGCGCCCTACGACTTGACGCGCGGCGGAAGCCTCTTTCCCTTTCACGGGCACACGGACGTGAAGGAGTTCGCGCTCTACGCCGAGGACCAGATCACCAAAGGGAGTTGGTCCTTTAACCTTGGGCTTCGCGGGGATACGTATAACGCCCTGGCAACTACCAAACAACTGGAGCCGCGGCTCGGTATCGCCTATAAAATTAAGCCGAGCAATACGGTGCTTCGCATTTCTTACGCGCGTTCCCTAGAGACACCATTTAATGAAAATCTGGTCATCGCCAGCACCGGTTGCAGCTACCCGTTCCTTGCCACCCTGATACCGCCGCCCGGCGTCACCTGTGCCCTAGGACCGATCCACCCGGGCTTCCGCAATGAATTCCACGCCGGCCTGCAACAAGCCTTCGGACGGTTCCTTGTTGTGGACGGCGAATACGTTTGGAAGTACACCCACAACTCTTACGACTTCGGCACTGTGGGCGCCTCACCCATCTACTTCCCCATCGAATGGACCCGTTCGAAGATTCCCGGATGGGACCTGCGCGCCACCGTGCCGAACTTTCACGGCTTCACGGCCTTCGTGGTGATGTCGAGCGTTGCGGCACGCTTCTACCTGCCGCAAGTCGCCGGGGTGCCCATCATTCCGCCGGCGACCGGCGTCTTTCGCATTGACCACGACGAGCATCTGAATGAGACGACACACCTGGAATATCAGCCCTGGAAGCGCGGGCCGTGGTTCGGGTTCAACTGGCGGTACGACAGCGGCCTCGTAGCCGGTGCCACGCCCTGCTATAATCCGTTCACCGCAACCTGCCAACCGACATCGACCATGCTGAATGGCCAACCCGCGGTGAGTATGCTGAACACCATCACAAGCGCGACCCTGACTGCCGACCAGGAGTTCCAGGCCGGGTTCACGTGCAACGGCGCAACTGCGACCCCGTTTGTGGCTCTGCCTAACCCATGCCCTGCGTCACAGTTCGGGTCTACGCTTATCAAGGTACCGGCGCCAGGGACGGAGAATGACGACCATAACCCGCAGCGAATCGCCCCGCGCAGTTTATTTGATATGGCAGTCGGCGACGACAATTTGTTCAACGGCGACCGCTACAAGTGGAGTTTGCGTTTCTCGGTCGTCAACCTGGCCAACAAGGTCGCGCTCTACAATTTCCTGTCCACGTTCAGCGGCACGCACTACGTGACGCCACGGACTTTGACAGCTGAGCTGAAGTTTGTTTTCTGATCCTACCGGCTTGGCAACGCGCCGTTCCTGGGCCAGGTCAAGCGGGTATTGTGGAGTTGTATTCGGGTTAGGGCCGACCCTTGCGTCGGTCCTGGGTCTGTTGTGCCGTGGCCCTCATCGGCGTTTTCTCGGGGTGAACCTCAAGGTTTCGAAGGGTGCTGTTTCTGCCACGCCGCGACCCGCTGCTGGGCGTCATTCAATTGGTCTTTGCTTAGTTGCGCTACGAGTTGTTTCTTGTGTTCGTCCCAGTCTTGATGTCCGGGGCCGGCGAGCGAGTACCACTTGTAAGCCTCAACGTTGTCTTTGGCCACGCCGAGTCCATTTTCATGTAATCGGGCCAGGCTCACGCACGCCAGCGCAGCGCCGTTTTCCGCCGCCATGTCGTACCATTTCCGGGCCTCGGCGTAATCCTGCTTAACGCCCTGGCCTTTCTCGTAGAGTGCTCCCAATGCGTACTGGAAGCCGACTCCGTCCTTCTGCGCGGTGCCGCCGCGCAGCCACTTGAGCGCGTTCGGCGTCTTGGCAACAAGGGTCTGGATTCGTTGAATGAGCGGTTCTGTCTCGGCCTGTTTGCCTTCGAGAGAGTAAACGCCCAGCAAGGCGATGACGGCGCGCGAGGTGCCCAGGCTGACCGGTCCTTGCGCTTTGTCATAGATGGCGAGTGCTCGCTGGTCAGCCGTTTCAGCCTCGGAGTATTTTTTTTCCGCCGTACACACGCTGGCCATCTCCATGAGGCTGTCGGCGACAGCAGGATGCTCCGGACTCAAAGCCTTCTCACTGATGGCCACGGCGCGCTTGTCCAGTTCTTCCGCTTCGGCATATCGGCCTTGGTCAACTTCGTTCCTCGCAGAGCGCGTGAGGACGGCGGCCTCGGCCGGATCGGGCTCCTTGAGCTTGTCGTAGATCGCAACCGCTCGCTGATAGAACTGCTGGGCATCAGCGTAACGCTTTTGCGCGTGGTACATCGCTGCCAACTGGCTCAGGGTGTTGGCAACGTCCTTGTGTTCGGGCCCCTCCGTCTTCTCGCAGATCGCTAACGCTCGCTTGAAAAGCGGCTCTGCCTCAGCGTACTTATTTTGCCGGGCGTAAAGTTGACCGAGATCGTCAAGGCTCGAGGCTGCCTGCATGCTCTCGGCGCCCTTGACTTTCTGCGCGAGGGTCATCACCTCTTTCCGAATCTTCTCCGATTCGGCAAACGCGCCGAGGCGTTCCAGTATGGCCGCCATCTCGCGCATCGGGGGCACGATGTTGATGGAGTTCGGACCGAAGTTCGCTGTGTCGAACTCCAGGCGCTGTTGCGCGATGCGATAGGCTTCCTGAAAGTTACCTCGGCCGAAATAGAGGTTGATCAGCCCGTCGTAAACAGCGTCGATTAAGATCATCGTTTGCTGCGCACGCTCGCTGTCGCCAACGGCTTGCCATGCCCCCAGTGAGTCCTGGAATTTCAGCTTCGCCGTCAACAACGCTCCCTCGCTCTGCTTGCCCATCTGCGCTCTTCCATCGATGAAGGCTCTTTGAGCCTGAATGCGCGTGCCGTCCTGAGGAGTAGGAGGATGGGGCGTGTCCATCTTGATCTCATACTTGCCGGCAGCCGCGCCCTCCTCGAGGGCGCGCACCACAAGCTTGTAGGTCCCGCCCGTATCCGTCACCCAAAAAAGCGGCTCCAGTCCCGTCGCGCCGCTCGGGCTGTCGATTTCCGCCAGGCTGGTGCCGTCGGGGCTGATGAGGGAAACGACAACGTCGATGCCTCGCTGATCGACCATGACGTGGAGAAACTGGCCCGAATCAAGCTGAATCGTGTAAGTGTGCGTCTGGCCGCCCGCCATGTCGCGCAAGACGGGTTTGTTCGCCTCAAGGGCGCGCGGCGGTTCCTCGGGCTTTGGAGCGGTTGACGGTGCTGGGGCTTGCTGTGAGTTCCCTGGGTTTGCGCTGGCTGGCGTGGCGGCTTGGTGCGCATTCGCGGAGACGGCGCGCGCTGGCAAGCCCGGCTTTGGCAATCGCTCGATGCGCCTTGCGAAACTCGCTTGTGAGGCCACACCTTGCGCCCCGGCGACAGTAGCAAGGCACCATGATATCGCAACCATCGAGACTGAGATCTGCTTCACGGTTGTGCCCCTCCTAGAAAAGGTCGCTCAACAATGGACTTAGCCCAAGGTGAGGGCGGTCCCTCAGGAACGCCTATGCGTCCGGAGTCAGAATCTGTGATGATGACCGGGCCTGATCTTTATTCACGCATGATGGAGCGCATGATGTCAACTTGAAATCGTGCCTGGCCCAAGCGATCGTGGAAAATGCGGCCCTCGCCGGAATTCCATCAGCCCAATGTCGGCTTTGCCGGGAGAAGACGCGGCTGGTTGCGCCGGTCGGTGCGGTCGCCGGTCTTGCGTCGGGTCCGTTAACCACATCCTTGCGGGCCGACACCATAGGAATCCAAAACATCCCGCAAGGTTATGATGCCTTCCAATTTGTGCACATCAGCTCGGCTAACTACGGGCAGGACGTCCAAGTGAGTCGCACCCATGCGTTCGAGCGCTACATGCAGTGAGTGGTCCACATGGACGTGCGGAAAAACGCGTGCATCGATAAGCTCACTCAGCCGTGCGGCGGCGCCTACCTGCTGGAGCTTGCTCAGGCTGACCACACCGATTACACCTCGCTCGTCGATCACTGGCCAAGCGCGGAAATTGCTGGAGTGTGTTTTTTCAAGGGCCTCTTGGACCGTCATCTGCGCAGCCAAAACCTCCGTGGCAGCGCGCATGGCCTGGAGCACTTGGCGTTGCCCCTCCCGTTGGCGCGTCTCGGCAGTCGGCAAATGAATGCCATCCTGCTGTGCCAACTCTTCGTAGATCGGTTTCCGCTGGAGCCGCGAAGAAATGAAAAAACTGATCAGGTTCGAAATCATCAGTGGCACGATGACCGCGTAGTCGCGTGTGGTCTCGAAGATCATGACGACCGACGTCATGGGCGCGCGCACGATCCCCGCAAACGCCGTACCCATTCCGACCAGAGCATAGGCGCCGGGCGACGCGACGTAGGCCGGTGCCAGGTTGTGTGCAACAGTTCCGACGATGCCCCCGAGCATGGCCCCGAGAAACAGGCTCGGCCCGAAAATTCCACCGGCGTTTCCGGAACCATAGCTGGTGGTCACCGCCAGAAATTTGAGGACGAGGAGCAGAACCATCAGCCTGAACGCCATCCCGCCGTTCAAAGCATCTCCGACATACTTGTAGCCGACCCCCAGCACCTGCGGCACAAACCAGCCCATCACTCCAACCATCAAGCCGCCTGCCACGGGCTGAAACCATACGGTTTTTCTCGGGAATCGCAGGAAACGCTCCCGCATTCCAAGAAGGACCTTCGTAAATGCCACGGACACCAGGCCGCCTGCTACCCCTAACACCGCATATATCCCAAATTCTGACGGACTGACCAGTTGGTACTGCGGAACCTGAAAGAGCGGATTGTTCCCGAGGAGCAGGCGCAGCATTGCCCAGGAAGTGGCTGAGGCCAGCACCACCGGTCCGAATACCGGTGCATGGAGATCTCCGACCACTTCCTCAAGCGCAAACAATACTGCTGCTAGCGGCGTGTTGAATGCAGCAGCGATTGCTGCTGCGGCTCCCACCGGCACGAGCGCCTTCACTCTTTCCGGATGTAATCCGAGGGTTCGCCCCAAGACGGAAGCAATCCCGGCGCCAACTTGAACTGCTGGCCCCTCGCGTCCGAGCGGGACTCCGCTGGCAAGCGTGGCCGAGGTGCAGAAGAATTTTCCGAACACTGTGCCCAACGTAATGCGGCCACCTCGGGCAAAAAGGGCGGCCTTCGTCTGAGGAACGCCGCTGCCGCGAGCGTCCGGAAAGAAGCGATAGAGCAAGTAGCCCATCCCCAGCGAGCCCACCACCGGCACCAGCACCCGCCGCAAAGCAGCGCCACCGGCAGGATATAGTCGCGTTCCAAATCGCTCTGTCAAGAGGATGAAAGCTACAACGGTCGCGCCCACCAAGGCGCCAATCAGCAACGTCAAGACCAGGAAGACTTGTTCCTCACGCTCATGAAGAAGCAAAGTCCAATGCCGTATCGGGGCTTTCCACCAGCCTGCGTTGGACTGCTCTCTTGCTTCCTGCATTTCTCGCTATTCTCCGTGGACCAGCATATCTTATGAAGGGCGCAGTTCCCTTCAAAATCTTGCGGCTATTCATGCTGAGGATCATGGCCCACCCGCACTGAGAACGTCGCGAGAACGATTACCGGATGACCGCGATACTTGTCGATGGTGCTCGACCTGAGCGGCAATTACTCCATCATTCTGCCGGTGATGATTTCCAACACCATCGCCTATCTGATTTCTCACAACTATCAGCCTGTCGCCCTGTTTGACATGCTCACGCGCGAGGACGGTGTTCATCTGCCGTCGATGGAAGAGGAACGCGAGCAGACGACGCTGCGCGTGGAGGATGCCATGCGCCCCGCTGGCGAATGTGTTCTGAACGGTGAGAATTCTGTGAATGTCGCTCTCGATCAAGCCAAGTGGACCACCGATCCGTTCTTCCTGGTACGATACCAGGGCCAGTGGACCGTCATTCGAGCCGAGACTCTCAAGAACCTCGCGAAGGAAGGTGTAGGCAGTTTGCCTCTGGAAGAGGTCTATACGAATCCTCGAATGCCGGTTGTCCATCCCGACCAGCCCCTGGACTTGGCGCTGCAAAGAATGGGTGACTGGCCCCTGTTGCCGGTCGTGAGCCGAGCCGATTTTCGCAAGCTCGAAGGCATGCTTTCGATTGATGATGTGCTTCGCGGGTACAAAGACTATAACAACAGCCCGGCGTGACACTTTCGAATGAGCGCGCTAGAATAACCCGCCAATCGAAGTGGAGGCTGAGATGAAAAGCATTGTGGCGAAAAGTGCGCGCGTTCCCGCGAGGTTTATAAGGTCCGTCAGCGTGGCGATTATCGCCTGCGTGCTGGCCGCGGCATTGAGCGCTTCGTTTGCGGCGGCTCAGGCGCCGGCCAAGTCGTCCGCCGGTTTCAAGCTCGAAACTTCTGCATTCAAGCCGGGCGGCGACATTCCGGCAAAATTCACTTGTGAAGGCGAAGATGTCTCGCCCGCTCTTACTTGGACTAACCCACCGGAATCAGATAGGAGTTCCCGAATCGCCAGCAAGAGCTTCGCCTTGATCGTCGAAGATCCTGACGCGCCGACCGGAGATTTTGTTCATTGGATAGTCTTCAATCTGCCTTGGACCACACGCGGGGTATCCGAGGGCATTGCGAAAAATCGCGACATCATTCAAAAGAACGGGCAAAAGGGAGGCATCCAAGGACGAAATGATTTTGGCAAGGCCGGCTACAACGGACCGTGTCCGCCGCCCGGAAAGGCGCACCGATACTACTTCCGGCTTTACGCGCTCGACTCAATGATGATTTTGGAACCCGGATACACCCCGACTAAAGAGGAATTCGACCGAGCCACAAAGGAGCACGTCATTGCCAAGGCGGAATTGATGGGGAAATATCAGAGGCACTAACGCGACCGTAGGGGTACGGCTTGCCGTACCCTCGGCTCCTATTGCGGGCCGGCAGGGTAGCGCAAGCCCTACCCCTACATGTCCGGCCAGGGAAGGTGATGCTCATGACAAAATATCAAAGGAAACTGAAAGCGCTGCCGCTACGGATTGGGATTTTGATCACCGTGGGGCTGCTCCCGCTGGCGGCGCAAACGAATTCGGAGAAGAAACCTATGGCGAAGAAAACGCCCACTGTTCAAGAAGCGAAAAAGTTCATTGAAGACGCCGAGGCCCGGCTGCTCGAGCTCAACGTGGAAGCGAGCCGAGCCGACTGGGTGAAATCCACCTTCATCACGGACGACACGGAACTGCTTGCGGCGAAAGCGGACGAGCGCGCCATCGCGGCCGGCGTGGAGTTGGCCAAACAGTCGACGCGCTTCGACCATCTCAAGCTACCTCCCGATGTGGCGCGCAAGATGAAACTCTTGAAACTTTCGCTCACCCTGGCGGCGCCGGCCGATCCCAAAGAGAGCGAAGAGCTCACTCAGATCGTCGCGAGGATGGAAGGGACATACGGCAAAGGCAAGTGGTGCCCGGCCGGTAAGGACAAATGCCTGGACATCGAAGACCTCACGCGTCTGATGGCCAACAGCCGCGATCCGAACGAGCTGCGCGATGCCTGGGTCGGCTGGCATCAGATCGCCCCACCCATGCGCAAGGATTTCGTGCGCTATGTGGCGCTGGCCAACAAGGGCGCGCGAGAACTTGGCTTCGCCGATAACGGTGCCATGTGGCGCGAGAAGTATGATATGCGGCCCGACGAATTCTCCAAAGAGCTTGACCGGCTCTGGGAACAGGTCCGGCCGCTCTACGTTTCGCTCCACGCCTACGTCAGGAACAAGCTGCGCGAAAAATACGGCTCCCAAATGGTTCCGGCGAACGGCCCGATCCCCGCGCATCTGCTGGGCAACATGTGGGCGCAGACCTGGGACAATATCTATCCGCTCGTCGCGCCTGCGAACGCCGACCCGGGATACGATCTCACCCAAATCCTGAAAAGCCGCAACACCGACGCCTTGCAGATGGCGCGCTACGGCGAGCGCTTTTTCACCTCGCTGGGCTTCGACCCGCTGCCGGAGACTTTCTGGACGCGTTCGCTCTTCGTCAAGCCGCGCGACCGTGAAGTGGTTTGCCACGCCAGCGCCTGGGACGTGGATTATGTGAACGACCTGCGAATCAAAATGTGCATCGACATTACCGAAGAGGATTTCACCACCATTCATCACGAGCTGGGCCACAATTTCTACCAGCGCGCTTACAACCGGCAGCCGTATCTGTTTCGCGATAGCGCCAACGACGGCTTTCACGAGGCGATCGGCGACACCATCGCGCTTTCCGTCACGCCCGAATACCTGGTGAAAATTGGATTGCTCGATAAAGCGCCGGATGCTTCGAAAGATACCGGCCTGCTACTGAGGAAGGCTCTGGAAAAAATCGCTTTCCTGCCTTTCGGCCTGGTCATCGACCAGTGGCGCTGGAAAGTCTTCTCGGGCGAGATTCCGCCGGAGAAATATAACGAAGCGTGGTGGCAGCTCCGGCTGAAATATCAGGGCATCGCCCCGCCCGTCGCTCGCAGCGAGGCGGACTTCGATCCCGCCGCCAAGTATCACGTGGCCGCCAACGTTCCTTACATGCGCTATTTCCTGGCCGACATCCTGCAATTTCAGTTTCATCGTGCCCTGGCGCGCGACACGGGCTGCACTGCCCCACTTAATCGCTGTTCGATTTACGACAGCAAGGAGGCGGGCAAGAAGCTGAATGCCATGCTTTCCATGGGATTGAGCCGCCCCTGGCCCGATGCTCTGGAAGCCTTGACCGGCCAGCGGCAAATGGATGCAACCGCCATCCGCGACTATTTTGCGCCGCTCGAAAAATGGCTCAACGAGCAGAACCAGGGCAAGCCGGTGGGATGGTAGGAAGGGAATTATGAATTCTGAATTCTGAATGATGAATTAAGACAAGAAGCTATCCTTGGTTTCCGCGATTTGGTTTTCATACTTCAGAACTCATAATTCAGAATTTGTTATGAAGCCTAAAGTGTTTGTCACTCGTCCCCTGCCCGCGCAGGCGATCGAGATGCTCGGCGCGCGATTCCAAGTTGAAGTTCATCCCCAGGACTCGCCCATGCCCCGCGAGGAACTGGCTGCGGCCTGCCGCGAGGTTGACGGCCTGCTCGTTGCCGGCACGCGCGTCACGGAAGAAGTCTTGAGCGCGGCGCCCAAGTTACGTGCCATCTCTGCCGCCTCCGTCGGGTACGACAACATTGACGTCGCCGCCTGCACGGCGCGCCGCATTCCCGTGACCAACGCCCCGGGCGTGCTGGAAGAAACGACCGCTGATCTGACGTTTGCCCTTTTGCTCGCCGTGGCTCGGCGCGTGCCCGAGGGCGACCGCTATATCCGCGAGGGCCGCTGGCACGAATGGCAGTGGGGTTTGCTGCACGGCGCGGACATTCATCACAAGACACTGGGTCTCTACGGATTCGGCAGCATCGGCCGGGCGGTGGCACGGCGGGCTCGCGGATTTTCAATGCGCATTCTCTATTACGCGCGGCATCGAGTGGCAGAGGCGATTGAGCGCGATTTCGAGGCGCACTACGTGGACCGCGAGACTCTGCTGCGCGAGTCGGATTTTGTGAGCTTGCACGTGCCCCTGACCGCGGAAACCACTCACGCGTTTCGGGCGCCGGAGTTCAACCTGATGAAGCCTTCGGCTTTCCTCATTAACGCTTCGCGCGGGAAGGTTGTTGATGAGGAGGCGCTGGTCGAGGCGCTGGAGAAGAAGCAGATTGCGGGAGCAGGCTTGGACGTTTTCGAACGTGAGCCCAAAGTGCATCCGAAGCTCTTAACCATGCCCAACGTCGTCCTGGTGCCGCACGTGGGCAGTGCGACCAGTGAGACACGGCTCAAAATGGCCATGCTCGCGGCCGAAAGCTTGATTGCATTGCTCGAAGGCCGCCGGCCGCCGAACGTGGTTAATCCTGAAGTGTACGAAGAAACTCTCAACACCAAGGCACGAAGGCACAAAGACGCGTAAGGCCCTGAACAATCCGGGGGCTTTGTGACTTGGTGTCTTGGTGGTGAATCTTCTCAACTCTTGAGTTTCCGCAAGATGTCCTGAATAATAGGCGCATGCTGACGCGCAACAATCCTCGTTTAACTCTCGAAGGCGCTCGCCTCATACTGGCCGCGGCGGAGAAGAAGGCGCGCGCGCTTTCCGTGCCCATGAATATCGCCGTGGTCGACGACGGCGGGCACTTGCTCGTTTTCCAGCGCATGGACGGCGCCAAGCTATCGTCCATCGAAGTCGCCATCACCAAGGCCAAAGCCGCTGCCCTGCGTCGCGCGCCGACGGGCCCATCGCCGGTATCGGGCGAGCCGAGCGCCGTACTCTCCCTGGGCCTGTCGCTGGCGACGGATCTCAAGCTCACTCCTATTCGCGGCGGCCTGCCGTTGATGGTGGGCGGGCAATGCGTGGGTGGCATCGGAGTGAGCGCCGGATCGGAAGAGGAGGACGTGCAAGTGGCGCAGGCTGGCGTCGACGCGCTGGCCCAACATGCCTGATGGGAACGCAAACCGCATCACTCGGCGCGAAGAAGCCTCTCTACTCAGACGGGAAATACCTGGCCCAACAGATTCTGCTGGAAACGATGGCCGCCATTGATCCGCGCCGCGCCATGCTGGCCAAAGTCAAGCGAGGGGACAACACGCTGCATGCCGGCGACGTTGAAATTCATATCGCCAAAGAGCCGCGCGTAGTGGCTTTCGGAAAAGCCGCCAGCCGCATGACGGCGGCGCTCGATGAGATTCTAAGCGGACAAATCGAGGCGGGGGTTGTGGTCGCGCCGACGGAGGCCGCGAAGAGATTGGAGCATTTTCTCTATTTTGTCGGCGGTCACCCTTACCCGACTGCCGGCAGTCTCGAGGGCGCGCGTGCGGCACTGGACTTGGTTACGAACCTCACTGCGGATGACACCGTGATTTTCCTGGTTTCGGGCGGCGGCTCGTCGCTCTTCGAGCAGCCACTGGATCCCGAAATCAAGCTTGCCGATCTTATCGAGTTCAACCGGATACTGGTCACGAGCGCTCTGCCCATCGAGCAAATTAACGTGCTGCGCAAGCACCTATCGGCGGTGAAGGGCGGCCGGCTGGCGGTCCGCGCCTGGCCGGCGCACCAACTCACCGTGTACGTCTCCGATGTTCCCGACCCGTTTCCGTCAATGGTTGCCTCGGGGCCGACGATGCCGGACGAGTCGACAGTCGACGAGTGTTACGCGCTCGCGGAGCAGCATCGATTGACGGCGAAGTTTCCGCCCGTCATTCGCAAGCACTTCGAGCAGCGGTCGCTGGAAGAGACTCCGAAGCCCGGCGACCGGCGGTTTTCGAATTCGCGCTTCGTCTGCGTGCTCTCGAACCATGACGCCGTTGTGGCGGCGAAATCCGCCGCCGAGAAGCTTGGTTTCACTTGTGAAATCGATTCAAGCGTCTGGGATGCCGACTTCCGGCAAGTCGCCGATGCGAACCTTGACGCCCTCGATGCGCTGAAGAAACGGCACCCGGACTTTCCCGTTGCGCTCGTGGTGGGCGGCGAAGTCACCTGCCCCGTCACCGGACCCGGCGTGGGCGGGCGCAACCAGGCGTTCGCTTTGTACGCGGCCGAGCGCATTGCCGGCCAGCAGCGGGTGGTGTTGAGCGCCGGAACAGACGGGCGTGACGGCAACAGTCCTTCGAGCGGCGCCGTCGCCGATGGGCACACCATCGCGCGCGCCCGCGATCGCGGGTTCGATCCCGAACAGTACCTCGCCGAGAGCGATTCCTATCACTTCTTCTGCTCACTGGGCGATACGGTGGAGATCGGATTTACGGACAATAATGTTAGAGATGTGCGGCTCTGGCTGGATTTTAGTTAGGGAGACGTCATTTGTCCTTTGTCATTGGTCCTTTGTCCGTTATCGTTGGTCCGTTGCTGGAATTGGTTCATTGTTCCATTGGTTCATTGAACCATTGAAAGACTGCTCGAAATCATAGCCTTTCAATGAATCAATGATTCAATGGATCAATGGCTCAATCTTGTCAGGGATGCCTCAAAGGAGAAAAGTCATGCCTGAATCCATCGCCTTCATCGGTCTCGGAATTATGGGCCAGCCCATGGCACTGAATTTGGTGAAAGCGGGTTACAACGTCACGGTCTTCAACCGAACTGCGGAAAAGACGAAGGTCCTGGCGCAAGCCGGGGCGCGCGTGGCCGCGACTCCAGCCGAAGCAGCGCGCGACGCTGAAATCATCTGGACGATCGTCAGCGATACGGCGGCGATGGAAGAAGTCGTGCTCGGCAAGGGAGGCATCATCGAAGGCGTGCGCGAGGGCGCCGTGCTGATTGATTCGAGCACCATCAGCCCGACCGTCAGCCGGAAATTCGCCTGCCACTTGGCGGGCAAGGGCGCCAAGATGCTCGACGCGCCGGTGACCGGCAGCAAACACGGAGCGGAGAAAGGCGAGCTGACGTTCATGATCGGCGGCGACCGCGATGTTTTTGAGCGCATGATTCCTGTCCTCAGTGTACAAGGGAAAAAGCACATCTATTGCGGACTGCACGGATCGGGCCTGGCAGCAAAACTCGCTCAGAATGCCATCCAGGCAACTATGGTGGAAGTTTTTTGCGAGGGCTTTGTGCTGGCGACGAAATCCGGGGTGCGGCCGGAAACGATGCTCGAAATTATTCAATCAAGCATGGCGCGCGCCAACCTCACGGACTTCAAGGCGCCGTTCATCTTCAAGGGCGACTTCACGCCGTACTTTCCGCTCAAACTCATGCACAAGGATTTGGAGCTTGCCATGGAAGCCGCCTACGCGCAGAACGTCCCCATGCCAACCACCGCCACGGTGAAAGAGACCTACGCCGCCGCCAAAGCGCAGGGCAAGGGGAACTTGGATTATGCGGCGGTGGTGACTTTTCTGGAGGAATTGGCTGGAGTGAAGGTGCGGTTTGACGTTTGATACTGTATGTAGTATCATTTCACATTGCCTCCGTGGAGTTTGAGCGTAGATGGCCGATGAGAAGAGGATTCGTTCCAAGATTCTGGAAATAGCGGAGAGGCGAAAGAACGTCACGTTGGACGAAATCGAGTGGGTCGTCAATCAGCTCGGACAGTTCCATACGATAAACCGCCGAGATGCCAGACATGGGATATTGTTTCGGGTGGGCGACCAACGGTTCATGGTGAACAGGCACAGCCCGGGCAGCAAACAGGTCAAGAGCTACTCAGTGGATGATTTCATCGATGCGTTAAGCGAGCTGGGTTGGTATGAGGACTAACACATGAAGGATCTGAAATATTACTTGGGTTTACCTTACACGGTGATTGTTCGCCGCGACGAGGAAGGTGACTTCGTCGCCCGTGTCGAGGAGCTGCCTGGGTGCGCAGCCCACGGGAAAAATCCGCAACAAGCTTTCGAGAATCTCGAAGAAGCCAAGGAACTCTGGATTTCCGACTGTTTGGAGAGTGGGGATCCCGTTCCCGAGCCGGCTATCGCGGATCAATTGCCGAGCGGCAAGTGGGTCCAGCGAGTGCCGAGAAGCCTTCATCGAAGACTTTCACACCTTGCCAGGCGCGAGGGCGTGAGCTTAAATCAACTGGTAACGTCCATCATATCTGAGGGCGTGGGTTTCAGGCGATCATGGGAACGAGTGCCCCGTCATGACGCCAGGACGAGAATGCACGTCCGTTTTGCACGCGAGCATCGCAAGGCGTAACACAAACCGGGCGGGCCGCCGCTGAGATTGTGCGAAGGTCAATAAACTCCCTTCACGAAGCCACCATCCACGGCAATGGAGGTGCCGGTGATATAGCTGGCGCGCTCGGAGGCAAGGAAGACGACGAGCGAGGCGAACTCTTCCGGTTGGCCGAGGCGCTTCATCGGGATCTGTGAGGCCCAGCGCTCGCGGATTTGTTTCGGCTCCACGCCTTCGGCTTGGGCGAGCTTGCCGGCCAGTTCATCGAGGCGCGCCGTCTGCGTATAGCCCGGGCAGACGTTGTTCACCAGCACGTTGTCCTTGGCGTATTCATTGGCGAGGGATTTCACGAGGCCGCTCACCGCCGAGCGCACGGAATTCGAGAGCACCAGGTTGTCGATGGGCTGCTTGACGGCGGTTGAGGTGATGGTGATGAGGCGTCCCCATTTTTGCTTCTGCATCAAGGGCAGAACTTCGCGGGCGAAATACAGCGCGCTCATCAGATTCAAATTGACACCGGCTTGCCAGTCCTCGACCGTGGTTTCAGAGAATGTCTTGGCGGGAGGACCACCGGCGTTGGTGACACAGACATCGATGCGCCCGAAATGTTGAACGGTCTGAGCGATGAAGCGCAGCACTTGCTCATAGTCGGTCACATCGACAACGCACGTGAGGATTTCGGCGCCGGTTGCCTGGCGAATCTCCTCTGCCGTGGCATTCAGTTTCGCCTCAGTGCGGGCGCAGATTGCGAGCTTGGCGCCTTCGCGGGCTAGTCCCATGGCGACGGCTCTGCCTAAGCCCATGCTCGATGCAGCGACAACGGCCACTCGATGCTTTAGTCCGAGGTCCATAATTTTCGATTGCCGATTGTCGATTGCCGATTAGAGGGTGCGAGCAGCTCCTCGTTTTTCAATCGACAATCGAAAATCGGCAATCCGTTTCATCCTTTCCTCAGGTAATCGTCTTTTCCCGTCAACCAGTCCACGCGGATGGGGCTGAAGATGTCGAAGTCCATCGTGTCCTCCAGCGCCACAGCGCTGTGCGGGACGTTGGAAGGGATTACCAGCACTTCGCCAGCACGCACGATCACCTCCTGCCCTTCCAGTTCGAATTTCAGGGCCCCGTCCACGATGTAGGAAATCTGTTCGCTCTCGTGCTGATGAGTGGGCACAACTCCGCCCTTGGCGATAAAGACCTGGGCCAGCATGGCCTTTTCGCCCGAGATTACTTTTCGCCAAAGTGTCGGGTTCATCACTTCCTTCTTGACTGTGTCCCAGGCGAAGCGCTGCATCGTTTCCTCCTCCTAACTCCTTGGCACGCCGCGACGAAAAGCGAATCCTTCGCTGCGCTCAGGATGACATACGTGCACACAGGATGACATACGCCGGAAGGTTTTTTCCACTGGAAATTGCTCTTGTCCTGTTGTCTAATGGGCACCACGCGAAAATTGGAAATGCCAGAAACCGTGTACGCCAAGCCTTCCATCCGGAGGTCCGTCATGCGCTATTTCAGTCGAGCTTTCCTGGTAGCCGCCTGCTTGTGTTTTAGCTTGCCCGTCGGAGCGCAAATGCAGTGTCAGAATGTAATCGTCGGGTCGCCCGAAGACCTATTGATGTTGGCGGTCAACGGGGCGGACAATCCGCAGGACCAGCTTGCTGCCCTCGACAAATACGCCCAGGCCCACGCCGACTCGCCCTTCATGCCCTGCGTGAATTCTTACTACGCGACCGCATACATGAAGACGAACAATTTCGACAAGGCGATCGAGTATGGCGAGAAAGACGCCGCCGCCAAAACCGTCGACCTCAATCTGCTTCTGACCTTGATGCGGGCCTACGTCGCGAGCGGCAAAGTGACTGACGCTACCTTCACCGCGATCATGATGGCTCCTGACCAGATCAAGATCGAGGGCAATCCTGCCCGGCCCTCAAGCGTCAGCGACGCGGACTGGCAAAAATCTCAGCAGGAGCTCGCCGAACAGTTGAAAGAACAGCGCGCCTATGCCGAGTACGCCTTCTTCCAACTTCTGCCACGCGTCACTGACGCCACCAAGCGCGTCCAGGCCCTTGATGCTTTCATGCAAGCTTATCCGGACACCACGAACGTCGGCCAGGTCAATTTCCAGTATTTTCTCGCCTACAAAATGGCCAACGATGCTGCCAAAACTGCCGAATACGGCGAAAAGGCAATCGCCTCAGATCCGAACAACGTGGCCACGCTCAACCTGGTGGCCGATGACTACGTAGCCCGCCAGGTGGAATTGGACAAGGCATCTGACTACGCAAAGAAGGTTCTGGATCTCGCGCCCAAAATGCAGAAGCCCGAGGGAATGGCGGATGAGCAATTCAAGGCGACTCAGAACGCACAGCTTGGGCTGGCCCACCTTACCCTGGGCTATGTCTCGTTTCTGAAGACCAATAAGACGCACAAGGTTCTCCCCGCTATCCAGGAGTTCAAGACTGCGGTCGATTTGATGGCCAACGAGCCGCAGCTTCAAGCGCGAGCACTGTTCTATCTTGGATATGCCTACGAGGTCTTGGCCCCCGCGAAACACAAAGAGGCAGCCGACGCGTTGGCGCGATCAGCCGGCATCGCGAGCCCCTGGCAAGCCCAGGCGCAAGACCTCCTCGCCAAGGTCAAGGCCGCACAAGGACACTGATCGTGGCACAGGCACTCTTGCCTGTGCTGAACGCTCGCGAATCGCAAATCGTGTTGATCCAGCACAGGCAAGAGTGCCTGTGCCACGCAATGCGTCAGGCGCGGCGCCCCGTTCGCTTCCAAATCAAATACACCGGCACGCCCAGCGCCACCAGCACGCAACCCCATCCTGCTTCGACGGGCTTCTCGACCAGCGTGTTGGCGATAAACAAGCCGGCAGCCAGCACGAAGAGGATGGGCACCCAGGGATATGCGGGCACCCGATAAGGCCGGGGCAAGTCAGGAAGCTTGCGCCGCAGAACAATCACCCCGAGAGCGGTGAGCGCATAAAAAATCCAGGCGGCAAAGATGGTGAAGGTGAACAATTCTTCATACCCGGCGAGCAGGACCAAAAACACCGACCACGCTCCCTGCACCACCAGCGCCAAATACGGCGTGCGAAAACGAGGATGCACTGCGGCACACCAGCGGAAGAACAGCCCGTCCCGCGCCATCGCGTAGTAGACGCGCGCCCCAGCCAGAATTGATCCGTTCGTGCTTCCAAAAACCGCGATGATGATGGCGAGCGCCACCAGTTGCGAGCCGTTCGGTCCAAGAATTTTGGCTGCCGCGTCCGAGCCCACGCGCTGCGAATGGGCGATTTCCGGCAGCGTCAGAACATGGTAGTAGACCGCGTTCAATCCGGCGTAGATGGCAATCACAGCGCTGGTGCCGACAATCAGCGCCAGCGGCAAGTTGCGCTCCGGGCGTTTCACTTCACCGGCGGCGAAGGTGACGTTGTTCCAGCCTTCGTAAGCCCAGAGCGCGGCCACCATCGCAACGCCAAAAGACCCCCAGAAGCGAAGGCCGGTTGGCGTCGGCAGCGACTGCGGCCCGCCGGCCGGTCCATGCACGAGTGCGTAGCCGAGCGCGATGAGCGCGACTACGATGCCGACGTTCATGCCCGTTAGCACTGACTGAACCCAGCCGCCTTCGCGGACCCCTCGATAGTTAATGGCCGTGAGCAGAATGATGACGGCGGCGGCCGCGAGGCGCTGCTGCCAGACCGAAAATGGAAAGAAGTTCGCTAAGTAGCGCGTCAGGCCGACCGCCAGAGTGGAGATGCCGCCGGACTGCTGCACCAAGAAGAACATCCACCCGCAAAGAAAACTCACCAGCGATCCGTAGGCCTCACGCAGGTAGACGTATTGGCCTCCGGCTTGCGGCATCATCGCGGCGAGCTCGGCAAAGGAGAGCGCGCCGAATAGGCTCAGCACTCCGGAGACGACCCATACTGCCAATCCCGCGCGTGGCGAGCCAACCTCTCTCGTGATTTCGGCCGGCACAATGAAGATGGCGGAGCCGATCATGATGCCGATTACAATCGACGACGCTTGCCAGAGCCCCAGCGCGCGCAGGAGCTTCGGCTCGCCTGCTTGGGAAGGCTCACTCGTGGTGGGTTCAGGAATGCCCATTGGTCTGGTCAAATTGAAAGCGGGGTGCTCGGTCGCTTCATCGACCCGCGACACGATAGTGGATTACGCGTGCGCGGTCAATCGCCATTCGGTGAAATGGTGTAGCGCAAACTCCTTCGATGCCAGGCGTCGCCGGGTTAGGATTTTTGCGAGCGTTGAGCAGTCAACAGGCTTATGATTACTCTGGCAGGGCCGAATTCACGGGCCATTTCAGATTCTCTTTCGCCGAGAAGACGGGCACGCTCTGCGTCCCCAGACTGAACGCGACGACCAAGCGTGCGGCTCGGGCGGCGACAGAGGAACTGACGAAAACCCGCGAGGGCACGGTGCCGCGTACCCCGCGGAGCGAACGCAGCCGCGAGTGGGACCGGCAGGCAAAGGATGAAGAAATACGACCTCATCATCATTGGTTCGGGGCCGGCGGGCGAAAAGGCCGCAGCGCAGGCAGCCTATTTTGGAAAGAGTGTTGCGCTGGTTGAGCGCGGCCGTTGGGTGGGCGGCATCTTTGTCAACACCGGCACCATTCCGAGCAAGTGTCTGCGCGAGGCGGCCCTCTACTATTCGGGGCTGTTGCAGCGCGGCCTCTATGGAATTGACTACTCCCTGCGCGAAGGCTTGACGGTGCGCGATTTCATGCACCGCAAGGATGAAGTCGTGACTCTCGAGCGTGGCAAGGTCCGCCAGAATCTGCTCGCCCATCACGTCGAAATCATTCAGGGCTTCGCCTCTTTCGTGGACGCTCACACCGTCCAAGTCGAACTCACGGGGCGTAGCCCGGAGGGCGGTCCAGAAGGAGCCGCGAGGAGCCAGACGCAAGGCGGCCAGGAGAACAGCACAGGCGGCGACACGGAAACGGTGACCGCGGACTACATCCTGATCGCCACGGGCTCGCAGCCGCTGCGCCCGCCGGACATTCCTTTCGACCGCCATTTCATTTTTGACTCCGACACGGTCCTGGAGATGGACCGCATTCCCAAAAGCATGGTTGTGATTGGCGGCGGGGTGATCGGTTGCGAGTACGCTTCCATCTTCACCGCGCTGGGCGTGCAGGTGAGCCTGGTGGCAGGCAGCGAGCGGCTGCTGCCTTTCCTCGATGCAGAGGTCTCGGCTCGACTCAAGGATCGGCTCGAGTCCCTCGGCCTGCGATTGATCTTGAGTGACCGACCGACCACAGTTGCAATCGTGAGCGGCGGCGTGCGCGTCACGATGCGCTCCGGGCAGGCGCTGGAGGCGGAGACAGCTCTGATGTCCACGGGCCGCAAGCCGCTCGTGGCCGGTCTAGGCCTCGAGAAAGCCAACATTACGGTGACCGACCGTGGCGTCATCCAAGTGAACGAGCATTACCAGACTTCCGTGCCGCACGTTTACGCGGCGGGAGACGTGATCGGCTTCCCGGCGCTGGGCTCCACGTCCATGGAGCAGGGGCGCGTGGCCATTTGCCATGCGTTCGGTTTCCGCTACAAGCAGCGCCTGCCGGAGCACTTGCCGTTGGGCATTTACACCATCCCCGAGATCTCCGCCGTGGGCGAGACCGAAGAATCGTGCACGACGAAGGGCATCGCTTATGAAGTGGGCCGCGCCCAGTACGCCAATAATACCCGCGGGCAGATGATCGGCGAGACGCACGGATTCCTGAAGCTCATCTTCCGGCGCGACGACCTCCGGCTGCTCGGCGTTCATGTGATCGGCGAGAGCGCCACCGACCTCGTCCACACCGGCATGATGGCCATTGAGCTTGAGGGCAGCATCAACACTCTGGTCGATTCGGTTTTCAACGCGCCCACTCTCTCGGAAATGTATAAGGCGGCCGCCTACGACGGGCTGGGCAATCTGGCCGGATACAAACTGAAAGAAGGCTGACGCTCAATAACGGCACAGCGCTGCTGGTAGGAAGTGCCACTAAGAAGGTTTTGCGAACTATGAGAATTTTGAGGGCCTATGAAAAATGGAATTGGTGGGGCAAAATGCCACACTTTTCCCAAAATCGCAAATTTTCGCAAAATTTTTTTAAGCTC